>Ga0208787_1001187_pt1 | contig 11666 bp, 9 predicted proteins | sample Wag4_2014_7_11_FD_187362 | JGI IMG/M metagenome (GOLD analysis project Ga0208787, IMG submission 187362) | Fresh water microbial communities from Ohio, USA - Utica-2 Time Series HT 2014_7_11 (SPAdes) (version 2) | ecosystem: Environmental > Aquatic > Freshwater > Water tank | place: USA: Ohio... | reverse complement strand
CAACGTAAGGCGTTACGCAAGCGAAAGCAAAGACCGACTCAAAGAATTTTTCTAAGTGTTTAGTGATCGATAATTGAGTAACAAATTAAAAAAGTTTGATTTTCTATTGATTTAAATTTATTTAACTATCGGGGCATGGGGCGCGCTGACATCGATCATCCGCAAATTCTTATTCTCATCTCGCTTTAACAGCGCCCCGATTACCTGAACTTTCAGATCTGTATCTTCGCCATCTCCCCAAATAATTCGCAGATCCTGTCCTTCAAATTTGCCGTAAATCAAGAAGTTATTGGCTCGGGCAGCGCTCATGCGATCGATATTTTTGCTAAAGCTTTCCGGAAGTGCGGTAAAGACTTTGATCGCCGCTAATCCGCCATCCACTGATTTTGCACTTACCTTCGGAAGTCCATCTGCAATATCGGCTGGAGTTGCAAAGGTGTTACCCGAAGAGTCAAGTACTACTTGAGGTTTACCCGGTTCGCTATAGAGAGCGATCGGAGTTCTAGTTTTAATCGAAATTGAAACCTTTCCCGAGATCCAATTTCTTGATACCTGCGAACTTTCCACCCAATCAAATGAGCGAAGGCGATTTGAAAGTGCTCGCGGGTCGACTCTGGCTAACTTATCCCCGTCCACAATATTCAAGGAGCGCGAAATGGCTAACTGACTCTCTTTGGTTGGTGCACCAGTGATCTCCACACTTCGAACTGAGAGAAGTGGCGACCAACCGAGAAGATAAGAGCCTGCGCCAAAGATCAAAATAAAAGCGAAGATAGCACGCGCGGTTTTTGAATTAATTTTCATATCTATCTTTACAGTTCTTTAGGCCGGTGAGTTAAAGCGACGAGTTAAACCGTCGCAGATAATTGGCGCTAGTGAGTTCACATCTCCTGCACCGAGGGTCAGGATTACATCTCCCGGTTTTGCGTTATCGATCACCCAATCAGATGCCTCGATAAAGTTTGGAATAAATTGGCCGTGCTGCATAGCGCTAGCGATCTGTTCTGCACTTACACCAGGGATTGGTTTCTCGGATGCGGCATATATCTCAAGGAGAATTACTTCATCTGCGATATCTAGAGCAGTTGAAAACTCTTTCATAAAGGCTTGGGTGCGTGAATAACGATGTGGTTGAAATATCGCCAGGACTCGTCCATCTCCTGCATATCGCTTTGCCGCATTTAAGGTGACGGTAATTTCAGTTGGGTGGTGTCCGTAATCATCGATTACGCGAATTCCATGAACTGTTCCCTTTAACTCAAAGCGGCGCCCTGCGCCATGAAAACTTGCTAAACCTGCAAGGAGTTCGGCAGCAGGTGCGCCAAGGGCCAAGCCCATCGCCAACGCTGCTCCAGCATTTAAAACATTGTGTAAACCGGGAACTTGTAGTGAGAGAGTTCCGATTAACCGCCCTTTCCAGAGCGCTCTGGCTGTTGATCCCATCGCCAAAAGATTGATCGAATCGATGTATAGGTCGCTACCTTCGGTAGTTCCATACGAGACGACATTTATATCTTCGCGCAGCGCTGAACCGCTCCCCAGGGTAGAAGATCCCGCGTCATCAGCGCAATAAACCAGAATTCCATCTTGGCTAATGGTTGCGGCGAAAGAGTTAAAGGCGTTGGTTACATCCTCAGGTTTTGCGAAGAAGTCCACGTGATCATGTTCAATATTTGTAACTATCGCAGCGCTCGGATGATATTCAATAAAAGAACCATCAGATTCGTCGGCTTCTGCGACGAAGAGATCGCCCGTGCCTTTATGGGCATTTGAACCAGATGAGGTAAGCGTGCCGCCAATAGCAAATGAAGGATCTAGCCCACATGATTGCAAAGCGACAGTTAACATCGAGGACGTCGTGGTCTTGCCGTGAGTTCCGGCGACAGCGATGCTTCGATCTTGTGACATTAGTGTTGCCAACGCTTGTGCACGGGTCAGTAATGGAATCTGTAACTCTTTGGCGCGAGTTAATTCAACATTGCTCGCACCAATAGCTGTTGAGTAAACAATGAAATCAGCCCCGTCTACCTGGCTGGCGTTATGTTCAGGCCACACCTGTGCACCGAGCGCTTGCAACGCGCTTAATACCGTTGAATCTTTAGCATCAGATCCGGTAACGGTTATTCCATGTGAAAGTGAGATGCGCGCAAGGCCGCTCATGCCAGCGCCACCAATACCTATGAAGTGCAGGCGCTTGCCCGACCACTGCGAAAGATCGTTAGCCATTACTTCGCCTTCGCTTTCAAAGCTTCTTCCATCAAAGCCACGATCTTTTCGCTGGCGTGTAGATCAGAATGGTTTCCCGCAGCGCTGGCAATCTCGCTATTTTTTAGCAAGCGATCCAAATGCTTTTCGATCCATTGCGGAGTGAATTCGCTCTGGTCAATGATTTCGCCACGCGATTGTTCGGTTATCAAACGAGCATTTACCTTTTGTTCGCCATTTCCAATAGGCAGTGGAATAAAGAGCGCATACTTGCCGAGCGCATTTACTTCAGAACATGTAACCGCGCCACTGCGCGCGATGATCAAATCAGCGGCTAGATATAGACCAGCCATATCCTCGATATATGAGACTGGCTTGTAACCTGGTCCGGCTTTAGGAAGTTGATTTGATTTTCCAACTGCATGAAGCACCTGTGCGCCAGCCTTTTCAAAGACGGGCAGAGATTCAGCGATTACTTTATTTAGCGCAACTGAACCCTGTGAGCCAAAGAAAATTGCAATAACTGGTGCGCTACCGCTCATTCCTAGCGTTGCCTTGGCCTTGCTGCGCGCTGCCACCCAATCGTTACCGCTTTTCGCAAGCGCATTAGCGACATCAGAACGCAGAGGTAGTCCAGTGATTAGCGCCCTACTCAACTTTCCAGATCTAACTGGTTGAGCAACAGCGAGATGGTTTGTGAAAAGTGCACCCAGGCGATTAGCTAGACCGGGCTTGGCATTTGCTTCATGAATAACTATTGGAATATTTAAAGAACGGGCTGCCAAGTAAGCAGGTGCAGAAACATATCCCCCGAAACCAATCAAGAGATCGGCTCCTTTAAGGCCGGCGCGGGCTTCGAGAAAGGCCTGGGTCAAAGTCGTAGGCGCAACGAGGAGTGAGAGTGAGACTTTGCGCGGAATAACTACCTTAGAAATATGCGAAAGCTTAAATCCAGCGGCGGGAACTAGTTGGTTCTCGAGTCCTGACTTGGTTCCAAGAAATTCAATGTCATCGTTCGGGCGGTTACCACGCCAAGTGCGAGCTACCGCTAGCGCAGGTTCGACATGGCCAGCTGTTCCTCCGCCTGCAAGAACGATCTTCATGATGTGCGTAATCTACGCCGTTCCAACGCCTTCTGGAGTTCATTAGTTACTTCAGGGTCGCGCAGCGCGCTACCGATTACATAACTAAGTCCCAAATAGAGCGAGATTAGCGCCGAGCCACCATATGAAACAAAGGGCAGGGTTACACCAACAACTGGCAGAACACTGGTTGCAGAACCAATGTTAAGCACTGTCTGTACTGCGATCCAGCAGCCGATTCCAGAACCTACGTAACGAGACATTGGATCCTTGCAACGAAGTGCGATTTTAAATACTGAAAAGATAAGCGCTGCCAAAAGGGCAAGAACAGCGAGCGTTCCAAGTAATCCGAGTTCTTCGCCAATTACAGCAAAGATAAAGTCAGTATGCGCTTCGGCTAGGTTGCCCCACTTTTGGCGACTTCCACCTAAACCAACTCCAAAAATTCCACCAGATGCGAGTCCGAGCAAACTATGAGCCGGCTGCCAACCCGCGTTTTTATAATCTTCTGCAGCAAATGGATCGAGTACAACGAGAAATCTTTGGGCACGATATCCAGCCGTTGCAATCAGCGCTGCCAGAACCACTGCTCCGGCTGCAACCAATGAACCTAGCAAGCGAAGTTCTACTCCAGAGACAAAGAGCAAGCCGCCGAGTATCGCAGCAACGACGCATGCAGTGCCCAGATCATGGCCCAACAAGATCAAGAAGATGACGACCATAAATCCTGGAGTGATTAAGGCAAAGACATTGATCCGTGTCTTTCCTTTCTTCTCTTGATTTGCCAGTAAATAACTCGCCCAAAGAATTAAGAGGAATTTAGCAAGCTCACTTGGCTGTACATCAACAAATGGCAGCGCAATCCAGTTGGTATTTCCATTAACGGTTTTTCCAACGCCGGGTATCTGGAGTACAGCAAGAATTGCAACTGAAATTAGCAGACCAAATCTTGCTAATAGACGCCACTGGGCTAACGAACGTTGCGAGAGAAAGATTGCCAACGGTATGGAGAGAGCGAAGAAGAAGCCTTGACGCAGAACGATGGCAACGGCATTGCCGCGAGTATCAAGTGAGTGGATTGATGAGGCAGAAAAGACCATTACTAAACCAATTACCGAGAGCGCTAGCGAACTGCCAATCAAGATATAGAAATTGTTTACTGGTTTTGCAAAGAACTTGGCCGGGGCGCTCATTGGACTACTTTCTTAACTGCTGCTGCAAACCTATCTCCACGATCGGAGTAGGAGATAAATTGATCCATTGATGCGCATGCTGGGGCGAGCAAGACTCGGTCCCCTTCTTTCGCGCGTTCTGCGGCAGCCTCAACGACCGCCTCCATCAATGAATTATCTGTTCCGCCTCGCTGATATGTGCTTGGCGCATCGACATATACGATTTCAATTTCCGGTGCTTGCGAACGTAGTTCATCGGCAATTAGCTCGCGATCGGTTCCGATAAGAATTGCAACTTTAATTCTTGATTTGCACTTAGTGATGAGTTCGCGCATTTCTGAACCTTTAGCTAAACCACCTGCGATCCAGATTGAAGAAAGTGACGAATTCAGCGAAGCAGCGGTGGCATGAGGGTTTGTAGCCTTGGAATCATTTACCCAAGAAACTCCATTTATATTCGCAACTTCTTCTATACGATGTCTGCCTAATGAGAAATCTTGAAGCGCGCTGCGCACTGCTTCTGGCGCTACTCCCAGAGCGCGAACCAACCCAGCGGCAGCCAAAGCATTTGCCACATTATGTGGAACGGTAGGTTTTACATCAACGATCTCAGCAAGCATCGCAGCTTCCTGGGGATCGCTAACAAATGCGCGATCTACCAATAGATCTTCAACGATTCCGATCTCACCTGGCGCGGGGGTATCTAGTGAGAAAAAGACTTTACGTCCTTGCCAATGCGCAGCCTGATTTACAACTTCCAAATCGCCAGAGTTAAAGATTCCAGTAGATGTGCGATCCAAGATTGAACCTTTAACGCGCGCGTATTCAGCAAAACTTCCATGCCAATCAAGATGATCGTCAGCAATATTTAATATTGCAGCAGCCACAAAACTTGCTTCTCGTAACCAGTGCAGCTGGAAAGATGAGAGCTCAAGCACTAGTACTTCATACTTCTCACTGCTCTCAACGCTTTCAATTACCGTAGTGCCAACATTTCCGCAGGCGATCGCTGAAATTCCACCTGCACGGAGCATCGCCGCCGCCATTTCTACAGTTGTTGTCTTGCCATTAGTTCCAGTCAAGGCGATCCATTTTTGACCTGGAACTAGTTCTGCACGGAATGACCAAGCCAGATCAATCTCGTTCAACAAACGAATACCAGCCGCTTGCGCTTTAACGATAAGTGGGTGGCTCTCTTTCCAGCCTGGAGAGATTACAAGAAAAGAAAATCCAGTGATATCTATTTGATCAGTCTTGGAAGCGCTAAAACCTTCTACTGATTCAACTTGATCATCTGCAAAGAGAATCGATGCGCCTTTAGCGCTGAGCGATCTGGCAACAGCGATACCAGTTACTCCAGCGCCGAGGATTAATACGCTTTCTCCGGATAAATTAATAGCCATATTCGATCGGCCTTATGCCGTAACCCATTGCGCATAGAAGAGCCCTAAGCCAGCAGCAACGCATAGGCCGGCGATGATCCAGAAGCGAAGCACAATTGTTACTTCACCCCACCCCATTAGTTCGAAGTGATGTTGCAACGGGGCCATCTTAAAGATGCGCTTTCCACCAGTAATTTTAAAGTAAGCAACTTGGAGAATCACTGATGCGCTAATAATTACAAATAAGCCACCTAGTGGTATTAACAGCAGCTCAATTCGCAAAGTTGTTGCGATACCTGCGAGGGCACCACCAAGTGCGAGCGAACCGGTATCTCCCATAAATATCTTTGCTGGCGAAGCGTTCCACCAGAGAAAGCCGGCACAGGCCCCAGCCATTGCTGCGGATAAGACTGCGATATCCAGTGGATCTCGAACGAGATAACAATTAGCGCCAGGTGATACAGCACAGCTCTGACCAAATTCCCAAACGCCGATCAGGATAAAGGCGATGAAAGTCATCACCGCAGCGCCCGTAGCTAAGCCATCTAAACCATCTGTCAGGTTAACGCCGTTACTAGTTGCAGTAACCATGATGACCACCCAGATAACTACCAAGGTTGTTCCTAAGGTAATTGAAGTGTCGCGAACTGTAGATAAGTTCTGTGAAATTGGAGTCAACCCATCACGATCTGGAAAAAGAGTTCCTAGATAAGCAAAAGTTGCAGCAACGACAATCTGTCCAAATATCTTCTGTTTGGCATTTAAGCCAAGTGACTTCTGGCGAGAAACCTTTAGCCAATCATCTAGGAAGCCAACAAATCCAAGGCCGAACATCAGACCTAGAACTAGGAGCGCCGAGGTGGTAACTGCGTTTTGGGTAATTGCGTGAGCAATAAAATATCCCAGAGCTGATGCGAAGATAATGATGATGCCGCCCATTGTTGGCGTCCCACGCTTAGTGTGATGCGAAGAAGGTCCATCATCTCGAATAATCTGACCGTATCCGCGGCGCGCAAGTATGCGAATTAATCCAGGGGTTCCGAAGAGAGATAAGAATAAAGCGATCGAACCAGCGATCAGAATTTCTCTCATTTAACACTCTCCCCCAACTTCACGGCTATTCCATTTTCCAACAATCAATTCTGCAACTTCCTCAAACTTTTCTGCTCGAGATGCTTTAACTAGAACTACATCCCCCTGGCTCATCTGACTTACTAGTTCGGCTGCCAACTCTTTAGAGTCGAATAAGTGAACCGTTGTAGCGCCCGAATCGTTGATCTGAGCGGCATACTCCGGAGAACCCACGCAGATGAGATGGTCAATTCCTAACTCTGAAGCAAGGGTGCCAAGACGTGAATGGTGTTGCGGCGATGACGCGCCGAGTTCGTGCATCTTTCCCAAGAAAGCCCATGATTGCCCACCACGTTCTTGGGCAAAGAGCACCAGAGTACGTAGAGCTGCCTCAGCCGACTCGGGACTGGAATTGTAAGAATCATTGATTAAAACAAGCCCATCTAGCTCTGAAATATCCATCCGCCACTTGCTGTGAAGTTCGGCGGTCGACAGAGCGCCGGCGATGAGATCGATTGAGATATTTAAGTTAGTTGCGATCGCCGCTGCAGCAAGCGCGTTTGCTACTTGATGGATTCCAATAATTCTTAAAGCAACTGAGGCGCGACCGGCCGGGGTTACTAAGTCAAAGTGCGGGCGACCTTCGCGAATTTCGATATCTGTGGCGCGAACATCTGCACTATTTGTCTCGCCAAATGTCACCGTTGTACCGTTGTGAAGGGAAGCCATCGCTGGTGTGTACTGATCGTATTGACCGAGTACGGATATTGCAGAATCTCTAAGGGAAGAGATCATTTCGGATTTCGCTTTAGCAACTAACTCTTCAGAACCAAATTCACCAACGTGCGCAGTACCGACTCGGAGAACTACCCCGATATCTGGAGTAGCCATCTTGCACAACTTTGCGATGTCGCCAACGTGACGTGCTCCCATTTCCAGGATACAGAATCTGGTCTTCTCATCACATTGCAACAAAGTGATTGGAGCGCCTAGTTCATTATTAAAGTTTCCAGCAGGGGCCACGGTAGGTGCGACTGTTTCTAAGATGTGGCGAAGCAAATCTTTAGTTGTCGTTTTCCCTTGCGACCCAGTTAGCGCAATTACCTTAAGCTCGGGAAGAGCCTTGCGAACGTGTGATGCTAAAGAGTTAAGAGCAGCAAGAACATCCTTTACCACTATGCAGCGTTCGGGAACTTCTTTAGTTACAAAGGCGAGAATTGCACCGTGCGCAAAGGCATCTGAAACAAATTTATGGCCATCTGTTTTCTCGCCAACGAGAGCGAGAAAGATTGATCCCTCAGTTGCTTGGCTCGAGTTAAATGCTGGCGCCGCTGTTACGGTGATATCGCCGCCGATTAATTCTCCGCCAACTATTTTGGCGATCTCCGATGCCTTAAGCGAAATCATTTCAAACCTGCAATCGCTTCTGCCAGAACTTTACGATCATCAAATTCTAATTTCTTTCCATCGACTTCTTGCCCAAGCTCGTGCCCCTTGCCCAAGATCGCAATCGTGTCGCCATGTGATGCCAGAGATACTGCATACTCAACTGCTCTCTTGCGATCTTCAATAACTCTCGTTGGCTCAGAAACTTTTAAGTTACCAACCATCTCTTTAAGAATTTGTCTTGGATCTTCAGATCGCGGGTTATCGCTGGTAAAGATTGCGATATCGCAACCCTGTAGAAGTGCTTGCCCCATCAAGGGACGTTTTGTGGCATCACGATCTCCCCCACAGCCAAGCACCGCAATAACTTTGCCAGTTGTAAATTCGCGTATTGATTCGAGCACGTTAGAGACTGCATCTGGCGTATGTGCGTAATCGACAAAAGCCGAATAACTCTGCCCAACGCTTACTTCTTCTAGACGACCTGCTGCACCAGACAATGTAGGAAGTGCGGCTGCAATATCAATCGGATCTACGCCAGATTCCACCGCTATGGCAATCGCCATTAATAGATTATCTAGGTTGTAACCACCGCGAAGTTTTGTTGAGGATTCGATAAGAATCCCTCCTGAGCCGCGAACTTTGAAATGCACTTGCTTACCGGAGGTATCGATCTCCGCGTAGTGCCAAGTCGCTTGTGGATTCAGCCTAGAAAGCGAAATCACCGGAATTTCTGTTGTATCTGCCAAACGTGCGCCATATTCACTATCTATATTGATAACCGCTTGATCTGCAAAGTCATAGGTAAAGAGCTTGGCTTTGGCTGCAAAGTAGCTCTCGATATCTCCATGAAAATCTAGATGATCTTGAGTTAGATTTGTAAAACCTACAAAAGCAAAGTGCGCACCCTGCATCCGATGTAGAACCATCGCATGGCTAGAGACTTCCATGACAAGATGTCGCATATGTCGCTCGCGCATCACCTCGGAGAGGGCTTGTAGGTCAGTCGCTTCAGGCGTGGTTCGCGAACTATCGACTGCATCTTTTCCGATACGAGTTTCGATCGTTCCGATTAATCCACAATCACGACCGGCAGCTTCAAAGATTTGATAAATCAAGGTTGAGACGGTGGTCTTTCCATTTGTTCCGGTAATTCCGATACTTGCGAGATCGCGCATTGGCTCGTTGTAGAGCAGCGCTGCGATATGCCCTGCAACGCGACGAGGATCAGCAACCACTAGAACTGGCACTCCCTTAACGTGCGCAGCTCCTGCGCTATCGGTTAAAACTGCTACCGCGCCTTTACTTACTGCGCTCATTGCAAACTCTGCACCATGGCGATTAGCCCCTGGAATCGCAATAAATAAATCCCCCGGTTCAACCTGAGAATCGTTATGAGTTACTCCAGTGATTTCAATTCTTGAAAGTTCTACTTCGCTTAATTCGCAGTTTGCAGAGACAACGCCAGCGACCTTCGATAACTTTAAAATACTCTGGCTAAACGGACGCATTATCTGCTCTTTAAACTAGCCTGGGTCGTTGACGCTTTTTCACGACGTTCTTTCTGGCGTAGTTCTGCTTGAGTTAGCGCGACAGGAAGAACTTTGGTGCCTGTTGGTGCAACATGCTCTGACTGCAGAACAAAAGTCATCACCTTTTTAAATACTGGGCCTCCAAGTGAACCACCGTAGTACGAGCCCTTTGGATCTTGAATTGTCACGCTAACTACATACTCAGGAGCATCGGCAGGGGCAAAGCCAATAAATGATGCGGTGTATCCGCTGTAGCAACCACATTCAACGTTATAGCGTTCAGCAGTTCCAGTTTTACCAGCAACTCTATATCCGGGTATCGCCGCACTTGGCGCAGTTCCATTTCCCGAAACTACGGATTCCATCATCAAGCGAACCTGTCGTGCTGTCTTTGCGCTAACGACTCTCTCTGTCGTGCGCGCATTAGCTTCGGTAAATTTTCCAGATGGATCACTTGTTCCAGCGATGACAGTTGGAGAAACACGCACCCCGTCATTTGCGATCGTTGCAAAGATGCTGGTTGCCTGCATTGCGGTAACCGAATATCCCTGACCAAATGCAACTGTAGGCGCTGTAGTTCCAGACCAATCACTTACAGGACGGAATAGCCCTTTAGATTCGCCAGGTAACCCTGATCCTGTTGAAACACCAATCCCAAACTTTGTTAAATAGTCATGCAGCTTGTCATTCGAAAGCATTTCACCAATTTTTATCGTGCCAGTATTTGATGAAACCGCCAAGATTCCAGAGGTCGTTAGATGCTGAACGGGATGGCGCTCGTGGTCATGGAAGGTATCTCCCCCGCGCTTTAGCGAATATGGAACCGATAAAACAGTCTCGGGAGTTACCTTCTTCTCTTCTAGCGCTGCAGCTAAAGTCATAATCTTTCCGGTTGAACCTGGCTCATAAACATCTTGTACCGATGGGTTTCGCATCAACGATTGAGAAACAGTCTTAGTGTTATTTGGATCAAATGTTGGAGCAGTTGCGTGAGCCAAGATGTGTCCAGTCTTTGGATCCATCACAATTACTGTTCCGCTAGATGCGCGAGCTTTAGAGACAGCTTCTTGAATCGCTTGCGCTGCAACCCATTGCACATCTCGATCGATAGTTAAGCGAACCGTTGTGCCTTTCTTTGCTGCAACAATTTCATTCTGTGAACCAGGGATTTCCGCACCTAAGCCACGAGCATATGAGTAGCGACCCTCAGTTCCAGATATCAGCGAGTTCATACTTGATTCAAGGCCGGTTGCACCAATTCCATCTTGGCGAACGAAGCCCACAAGTGAAGAAACAAGTGATCCTGATGGATATTCGCGGATGAAGTTACGTTCTGCGAAAAAGCCCAAAATTCGCTTATCAAAGTTCTCTTTGGATAGCGCTGCATTATGAGCATCGATCGAATCGCTTAAGGTGCGCCAGATCGCAGGCTTTGCGCTGCGTAGGACCATTGAATAACGCTTAGTGCCAGATATCGCGCTCTGCACCTGCGCAACTGTCATGCCGAGAATCGGAGCCGAAAAGTTTGCAGTAGCCGCGGCATCGGTAATAAGGGTTTGGTCAACGACGATATTTATCGCTGAGACGCTGCGGGCAAATGGGGTGCCATTTATATCTGTAATTTCACCGCGCGCTGCTGGGATGGCGCGCGTTGACTCCATCTCGTTGGCAGCCTTTGTCCGATAGTCACTAGCTTGAATCGCCTGGATCTGAATCAAGCGCGCTGCAAAAAGAAGGAAGAAGATCAAGATAAATACAATGAGGATGCGGATGCGAGATGCTGCCAAATTCAAATTACCCACGGGCAACATCTCCATTAGTTATTTCAGAAGTTGC
>Ga0208787_1001186_pt1 | contig 11674 bp, 8 predicted proteins | sample Wag4_2014_7_11_FD_187362 | JGI IMG/M metagenome (GOLD analysis project Ga0208787, IMG submission 187362) | Fresh water microbial communities from Ohio, USA - Utica-2 Time Series HT 2014_7_11 (SPAdes) (version 2) | ecosystem: Environmental > Aquatic > Freshwater > Water tank | place: USA: Ohio... | reverse complement strand
ATTGTTTCGGGTGACCGTTAACTAATTTCCGCCCTTCCAATCCTTTTCCCATTCCTTTTGTTTGATGCTTGAACGAAAAAGACAGTATGTCAAAAGCAATTGATCGTGCGGAGGAGCAAGCCGCTCCCCAACTGGATGACTTGGTGGATACCCGGCATATCAGCATAAAAGGTGCGAGGACCAACAACCTGCGCAATGTAGACTTGAAAATACCCAAAAATCAGCTGATCGTAGTAACAGGAGTTTCCGGTTCTGGCAAGTCCAGCATCACTATGGATACCTTGTATGCGGAAGGTCAACGCCGGTATGTAGAAAGCCTGTCTAGCTATGCTCGTCAATTTTTAGGCAGGATGAAAAAGCCGGATGTCGATTACATTCGGGGAATTTGTCCAGCCATTGCCATTGAGCAAAAGGTAACAACGGGTAATAACCGCTCTACCGTTGGTTCAATGACCGAAATCTTGGATTACCTGCGGTTGCTTTATGCCCGAGTAGGAACTTTTTATTCTCCTATCAGTGGTGGGGTAGTCAAAAAACACGAAGTGACCGATGTAATTGACTACTTGAAAGGATTGTCCGAAGGAACCAGAGGTTACATTCTGATGCCATTTCCCAAAAAGTACAAAGAGCGGAGTTTGCAGCAGGAATTGAACCTGCTTCTACAAAAGGGCTATACGAGGGTTGCCTTGGAGGAGCAGGTCTGCCAAATAGAGGATGTGCTGAATAATGAGTACCAATCGGAGCTGGGTGATTTGACAACGCCCGCGTTCCAATACCGAGATCGCTTGTTTTTACTGGTAGATCGTTTTGTCCTGCCGCTTTCGGACGAGAGCGACTGGATGCGGATGGCGGATTCGGTCAACACTTGCTTTTTTGAGAGCGAGGGAGAATGTACCATTCGGGTACTTGGTGGGGAAGTGACGTTTTTTAATAACCGGTTTGAATTGGATGGAATGGAATTCCCAGAACCTACCCCGCAGCTCTTTAACTACAATAATCCGTATGGTGCATGTCCCACCTGCGAAGGCTACGGGAAGGTATTAGGAATTGATCCAGAAAAGGTAGTTCCTGATGGGAGTAAAAGTGTTTACGAAGGAGCAATTGTACCCTGGCGTGGGGAAAAGAGCTCAGAATGGTTGAGTCCGTTGTTAACACATGCCCACCGCTTCGACTTCCCTGTGCATGAACCTTGGAATCGGCTGAGTAACGAACAGCAACAGCTCGTATGGACGGGTAATAGTTACTTTCAAGGATTGGACAGCTTTTTCAAGGAGCTCGAGTCCAAAACCTATAAAATTCAAAACCGCGTCATGCTCTCGCGTTACCGTGGTCGCACCACCTGCCCAGCCTGTGGAGGAACTAGGCTGCGGATGGAGGCTAATTGTGTGAAGGTGGGGCATCCCGCTACCAGTAAGCGCATTAATGAACTGACGGTGATGCCTCTGGAAGCACTTCAGCAGTATTTCAAAAACCTGACGCTGACGGAGTATGAGCGCCAGGTGGCCAAACGACTGCTCTATGAGTTGAACACGCGCATTGATTTCATGGTGGAACTTGGCTTGGGATACTTGACCCTGGAACGAGTAAGTAGTACACTGTCTGGAGGAGAAACGCAACGGATTCACCTAACCAGAACCCTTGGGAGCAACTTAACGGCGTCTATGTATCTTCTGGATGAGCCTTCGGTGGGACTGCACCCGCGCGATACGGCTCGATTAGTGAGGGTCTTGAAGCGGTTGCGGGATCTTGGCAATACAGTAGTGGTGGTGGAGCACGAGGAAGAAGTGATTCGGCAAGCCGATTTTCTAGTTGACATGGGCCCCGAGGCTGGCGTGCACGGAGGAAACTTAGTCTTTGCAGGTAACTACCAGGACTTAGAGAAGGTGGCGCCACACAGTCTGACGGCGCAATACCTAAGCGGGGCACGTACTATCCAACTTTCAGGAGCAAAACGAATTCCAAGTTCTTTTATTCAGTTGAAAGGCGCAAGGCAACATAATTTAATGGGGGTCAGCGTTCGTATTCCACTGCACTGCTTGACGGTGGTAAGCGGAGTGTCGGGATCTGGCAAAACCACCCTCGTCCGGGATATTTTGGCGCCCGCGCTGCAACAACATTTGCCCGAAACTGGAAATCGCGCACCGGGTTCATTTGAAAGCCTGGAGGGGCCATTCAAGAAAATCACCGCTGTAGAATTTATAAATCAAAGTCCAATTGGAAGAAGTAGTCGATCAAATCCAGTCACCTATGTAAAGGCGTACGATTATATTCGAGATTTATTTGCGAATCAGCCGATGAGTAAGGTTCGTGGTTTTTTGCCCAAGCATTTCAGTTTCAATGTGGAGGGCGGTCGTTGCGAAGCTTGTAAAGGGGAAGGCGAACAAGTAGTAGAAATGCAGTTTTTGGCGGACGTTCATTTGGAGTGTGAAGAATGCAAAGGCCGTCGGTTCCGGAACGAAGTGTTGGATGTACAAGTTCAGGGGAAATCCATTTATGAGGTGTTGAAGCTCAGTATAGAAGAGGCCTTGGACTTTTTTAAGAATCAGAAGGAAATTGTGGCCCGTTTACAACCTTTGATGGAGGTAGGCTTGGGGTATGTGCAGTTGGGGCAGTCGTCTAGCACCTTATCAGGTGGGGAAGCACAACGGGTAAAATTGGCTTCTTTTTTAATAAAAGATCATGCTGCCGGACATATTTTCTTTATATTTGACGAGCCAACGACGGGCTTGCATTTTCATGATATTCAGAAGTTGTTGAATGCCATGAATGCATTGGTAGAAAAGGGGCATACGGTGCTGGTGGTGGAGCATAATTTGGACGTTATCAAATCAGCGGACTGGGTAATTGACTTGGGTCCAGATGGTGGAACAAGGGGCGGACGTTTGGTGTATGAAGGGACACCGGAGGGACTGATAGAGGAGGAAGCTAGTTTTACAGGTCAGTTTTTAAAAGAGCGGCTTTCTTTTTAAGCTGTTTTACTAACTAAGTAATCTGGATAGTTCAGTTATGATTATCTTCATTCTTGGTGTGTCAGGGTCAGGTAAAACGACTGTTGGTAAATTATTGGCAGAGCGATTAGAAATCCCGTTCTTTGACGGAGATGTATTTCATCCAGCTTCCAATGTTGAGAAAATGAGAGGGGGAACTCCGTTGACGGATGAGGATAGGGAGGGGTGGTTAGATGCGATAAATGAAGCGGCACAACAAGCAGAGAGGGCCGTTTTCGCTTGTTCGGGCTTAAAAGAATCCTACCGACAACGATTGAGAAGGGGGCTAAATAAACCGGTTAAGTGGGTGATGTTAGAAGGAGATGCGGCTTTAATCAAGCAACGAATGATGGGGAGAGAGGGCCATTTTATGCCTGTCCACTTGTTGCAATCGCAACTGGATTTATTAGAGGTGCCAACGTATGCAATTCGTGTAAAGGTACATTGGCCAATAGAAACTGTTCTGGATTATTTAATTGAACAACTACATATGAAACAATCGTTTGGCCTCATAGGGCTTGGAATTATGGGAACAAATCTTAGTCGTAATTTATCCCAAAAGGGTTTTCGACTATCGCTTTATAATCGATTTGTGCCCGGACAAGAAGAAGGGGTGGCTGCCTCGGCAGTTGCCCGTTATCCAGAACTCTCTTCCGCTCTTCCGTTCGAACAATTACCTGATTTTGTCGCTTCCTTACAAACACCGCGTCGGATACTACTGATGGTAGAGGCGGGAGCTGCCACGGATGCAGTCGCAGCGGAATTACTACCCTTGCTTTCCCAAGGCGATGTCGTCATGGACGGTGGTAACACCCATTATTCAGATACTGTCCGCCGGCAAAAGTGGGCGGCGGAGCTTGGGGTACATTGGCTCGGCGTTGGTATTTCAGGTGGAGAAATGGGCGCCTTAGAAGGGCCTTCTATCATGGTGGGAGGAACACCAGAAGCCTACCAGCTAGTGGCCCGACCCTTGGAATTGATGGCAGCCAGAGTAGGGGAAATTATGCCTTGCTGTGATCTGGTTGGGCCGGGAGGAGCAGGACATTTTGTTAAAATGGTCCATAACGGGATGGAATATGCCGAAATGCAGCTGATTGCCGAAAGCTATTTTATGCTCCGTCGATGCAATCAACTAGACCCAGATGCTATTGCTGCTTTGTTTAAAACTTGGGAATCTAGGGGTGATGACAGCTATTTACTTGGTATTACTAGGCAAATACTTCAAAAAAAAGAAGGCGACGAATGGTTGCTGGATAAAGTGCTGGATGCCGCTGGGAACAAGGGTACCGGAAGTTGGGCCACCGTGGCTGCCGCAGAGTTGGGCGTGCCAGCAACACTCATGAGCTCAGCCTTGTTTGCCCGTTACCTCTCCACCTTTGTGGCGGAGCGAAAAAGAGCCTCTTCCTTTGCTCCACGTACTATTAATCGGGAGGAGGTTACTCCAGATAAGGTGCGGAGGGCCTACCGAATCGCTCGAATTATTAACCATCACCAAGGCTTTCAGTTGTTGGCATCGGCCTCCGAAGCGTATGGATGGAACCTGGAATTGAGAAAAATTGCCCAAATTTGGTCTGGCGGTTGTATCCTCCAATCCAGGTTAATGAAAGAATTGGCCGATCGGGTACCCCAAAAAGGAACACTACTAACAGACAGGGAGTGGATGGAGCATGCTATGGAGTACCACAGCGCTTTGATCGAATGCGTAGGTATGGCACAACAACAAGCTCTGGCAGTGCCCTGCCATGCAGCAGCACTCAGCTTTATACAAGGATATATGGAGGTGAATTCTCCAATGAACCTTATCCAGGCACAGCGGGACTGCTTTGGCGCCCATACTTATCGCTTAAAGAAGAACCCCGATGCTGGACCGATACATACAAACTGGCTACCCGATTAATCCGCTACTACGGATGCCCCTTCGGCTAGCTCCACTGGATATGCCTTTAAGTTGATTCCAAACGCCGCTTGGTAGGCTTCCTGAAGAGAATCTAGGAGTGCTGGAATAGCGTCTGTATCCACCAGACAAAGAACGCAGCCTCCAAAACCACCACCCATCTGTCGGGCACCTAAAACACCTGCCCGACAGGTGGCTTGTTCTACCAGAAAGTTAGTTTCTGGTACGCAAACGTCGTATAGGGTATGGAGTCCTTGGTGGCATTGGGTTAACAATGCTCCAAATCCCTCCAGGTCCCCTGCCTCCAATAGTTGACAAGCTTGTTGTACCCGTTCTATTTCCTCCACCACAAAGAGGCATCGCTGGTAGATCGTGCTCGGTAAATGAGCTTTCCCAGCCTGAAGGTCCGTTTTGGATAGATCCCGTAGTTGTTGAATAGGTAGCCCTTGTTTTTGGAGCAGGGCAACACCTGATTCGCATTCCGACCGTCGGATGTTGTATTCGCTTTCTACTAATTGATGTTTGACCCCTGAGTCTAAAAGTACAAATCGGTAAGCGCTCGATTGGAATGAAAAATAGCGGTAGCTCAAGCTACGGCAATCCAGCTGAATCACCTGCCCTCGCCTTCCAAAAATGGAGGCAAACATATCCATGATGCCGCATTGAGTACCCACAAAATTATTTTCTGCCCTTTGTGCCAGCCGGACCAGTTCTAGCTGGCTTTTTTCCAGCTGAAAAAGGCTGTTAAGCGCCACCGCCATTCCGCTTACCAACGCGGCAGACGAGGAAAGGCCTGCTCCTGTCGGAATAGTTCCTCCAAATGCAATATTTAAGCCACAGGAAGGAAGGTCTTGGTCCTGAAATTCACGGAGTACGCCTAGTAGGTAATTGGCCCAGCTCGCCTCCTGCTGAAAGGTGTAGTTGTGGATATCCAACTGAACAAATTCGTTGAGATCAGTGGCCAATAGATGAAGCTGGGAATCATCACGTTTCCCAATTGCGATCCAAATAGCTTGTGGAATGGCTCCTGGCAATACGATGCCTCCATTGTAATCGGTATGCTCCCCAATGAGGTTGATTCTTCCCGGTGCCCGAACAAGGAGGGTCGGCTTGGAATGAAATTGGCCAGCGTAGATCGCGGCGATAGATGATTGATGCACGTCCTTTATTTTTGGACCCGAAGGTACGGCAACGGAAATAAAAGTTGCTTTTGGAGTAGAAAGCGGGAATAAAATAAGTCTGTCGGGTGGCCTTTGGCGCGATTTGTTTAGGAGGAGTATCCTTTTGAAATAGGAAAGGTATACAGGATAATTGGAAGCAGTTCCTCTTTTGATTTTATAAGGAGTATTTTTTTTAAAATTATATTTTGAATTAAAAGAAGGGTAGTAGTGTTGCTCAGAAATAGAAACCCCAAATTCTCAATTTTATTTGTCCTGAAATAGGAACAATTCAATGGGAGAATTAGTTGTTTTTGCTAGAAAAGGGTACTTTTGCGGACAATTTTGAATTTTCATCGCTAAAATCTAACACGATTTAAAATGGCAAAAAAACGCATCGCCATCAACGGATTCGGTCGTATCGGCCGATTAACTTTCCGCAATTTGGTAAAAAATCCGAATGTTGAGGTTGTGGCTATCAACGATTTGACCGACAATGCCACGCTTGCACACTTGTTGAAGTACGATACCATGCACGGTCGCTTCGAAGGAACCGTGGAGGCAGATGACACTTCCATTACCGTAAATGGCCATAAAATTGCCGGATTGGCTGTTCGCAACCCACAAGAGTTGCCTTGGAAAGAAATGCAGGTGGATGTTGTACTAGAATGTACGGGTATTTTCCTCGATAAAGAAAAAGCAGGTTTGCACATTCAAGCAGGAGCCAAACGAGTGGTATTATCCGCTCCTCCAAAGGCAGATGATGTGCCAACGTATGTAATCGGTGCCAACCACGATAAGATGACAGCAGATGACTTGATCGTTTCTAATGCCTCTTGCACCACTAACTGCCTCGTTCCGATGATTTTAACGCTTGAAAAGGCGTTTGGTGTGGAGCAGTTTTTTATGAACACCATCCACGCCTACACCTCCGATCAGAACTTACAGGACGGCCCTCACCGCGACCTTCGCCGTGCCCGCGCTGCTGCTCAAAATATTGTGCCCACCAGCACCGGCGCTGCTAAAGCAGTCGTTATGGTTGTTCCTCACCTGAAAGGAAAAATTGAAGCACACTCTATGCGTGTTCCAGTCGCTACTGGTTCAGTTACAGATGTGGTCGCTACCCTCAAAAAGCCGGCAACCGTCGAGGAAATTAACGCAGCGTTCAAAGCCGCTGCAGAAGGCCACCTGAAAGGTATTCTCGAGTACAATACGGATGAAATTGTATCTGGTGATATCGTTCGCAATACCCACTCTTGTATCTTTGACGCCCCACTTACACAAGCAAATGGCAATACTTGCCGCATCGTGGGCTGGTACGATAATGAAGCTGGTTACTCTGCTCGTTTGGCAGAATTGACTGCAATGATTTAAATACCTGCATTACTGCTCAAGCATGAAACTTGATTTTAAAGATAAAAAAGCGCTTGTTCGAGTGGACTTTAATGTTCCACTCGACAAGCAGTATAAAATTACGGACGATACTCGGATCCGTGAAGCGCTTCCTACCCTCCAACATATCCTAGACCAAGGTGGTGCAGTGATTATCATGTCGCATCTCGGCCGCCCTCTTGAAAAAAAGAACGAGGATGGAAGTATTAACCGGGAAAAATTTACCCTGCAGCATTTGGTAAAGCACTTGAAAAAGAAACTTAAAACTAAAGTGCACTTTGCAGATGATTGTATCGGTAAACAGGCCGTAAAAAAATCGGCCGCACTGAAACCCGGCGAAGTGCTGCTGCTCGAAAATACGCGGTTTTACCCAGAAGAGGAAAAAGGGGACTTGGAGTTCGCAAAAAAATTAGCCGCACTTGGTGATATTTATGTGAACGATGCCTTTGGTACTGCCCATCGCGCCCATGCAAGCACAGCCGTGGTAGCCCAATTCTTCGATGCGCAACACAAAACATTTGGCTTTTTGATGGAGCGCGAAATCGAAAACGCTACCCGGGCCATGCACCAACCCGCCAAGCCCGTAACCTGTGTGACAGGGGGCTCCAAGGTGAGTGATAAAATTTTGCTGCTGGAAAAATTCCTCGATTACGCCGATAATATTCTTATCGGGGGCGCCATGGCGTATACCTTCTTTCTCGCCAAAAAAGGAGCGGTTGGTAATTCTTTGGTGGAAGCGGATAAAATTAAAATCGCCCTAGAATTTTTGAAAAAAGCCAAAAATGCAGGTGTGAAGGTGGTTTTGCCACGGGACTCTGTTTGCGGCGACCGGTTTGCGCCGGATGCACAGGTGCAAATTACAGCGAGCAATCAAATTCCAACGGGTTGGATGGGATTGGATATTGGTCCTAAAGCAGCCAGGCAGTTTGCAGGTATTATCCGTAAAAGCCAAACCGTAATCTGGAATGGACCTATGGGGGTATTTGAAATGCCCGCCTTTGCCGATGGAACCAAAATTGTAGCTAAAGCCTGTGCCGCAGCTACTAAAAAAGGCGCCTTTACAATGGTTGGTGGAGGAGATTCTGTGGCCGCTGTGAATCAGCTAAAACTAGCTAAAAAGGTGAGTTTTGTTTCCACCGGCGGTGGTGCAATGCTCGAATTTATGGAAGGTAAAGAACTCCCTGGTATCAAAGCGATCAAGGAGTAGTAGTTGCCAACTAGATACGTCTTCAAAGAGAGGCCCGCGGCTGTTATAGCTCCGGGCCTCTCTCCGTTTTACCTAGGTGTTCGCTTTGCCCGAATGCGGCTCAGACTCACTTGCGTAATTCCTAAATACGAGGCAATATACTTGAGTGGAACACGCTTTAAGATGTCCGGAGTGCCTTCCACAAGGCGGATATACCGCTCCTCTGCGCTGTTAAATTGCAAACTCTCCAACCGGAGGACTGTATCTACGTATGCGGTTTCTATTATTTTTCGGAAAAGGCGCTCTATTTCGTGGTGCTCGTCAAATAGTTGAAACAAGGCGCCCGCCGGGATGGCCGTTAGGATGGAATCTTCCAATACCTGAATGCCTTTCTGTGATGGAATGCCCTTGAACAGGCTCTCCGCTCGCACAATTAGCTGTTGCTCCCTCGCAAAATACTCTGTTACCTCCAAACCGTCTTTGTAGTAATAGATGCGGGCAATTCCCTTTTCCATAAAGTAGATCGTTCTACAGGGCTGGCCAATGGGCTGAAGCACCGCATTTTTGGGAAGCTCAAGGATACTGCACAAGTTGGTAAGGGCTGCCCGGGCAGGTTGGCTAAGCCGATGTAGCTGATCAAAATAGGAAAATAGAGCGTTCGTCATACCATATTTTAAAAGAAGTTGAAAGATACCTCCTTTTGCATAATGGTACGCCACAACTACTTATCCAAACCCAATTAGTTGCCGAATTCTATTAAAAAAACCTCCGTCTGACAGGAGCGCCAGACAGAGGTTACTGATTCATACAACCTTGAAAAGGGCTTTATTGGTTCTCTTTTGAAGTGAGTGCCTCCTTGGTACTGCCCAGTGAGGGAGCTACTTTAACTCCGCTGTGCGCCTCCTCCAACGGATTCATCATCAAGGGCATGGTACCGCTGGAGATAATCACTTTGGCGTTTTGGGATTGGGAGAGCGACAGCCAAGCTTCAATTGCCTTGAATTGGAGTATGTTTTCGGTCAATCCCTCCGAAATAATTTTATTCGCATCCCGAGTACCTTCTGCCGAAATTCGCTTTCTCTCTGCATCTTGGCGTTCCCGCTGTAACACAAACTCCATTCGTTGCGCTTGTTGCTCTGCCTCCAATTTGTCTTCAATCGCATTGGCTAGGCTTCTTGGCAATTGAATGCTTTTTAAGAGGACTGCCTCGACAAGGATTCCCTTCTCCTTCAGGTGCTTCATCATTAGGTCCCGGACCACATTTTCAATTTCAGCACGGTTGCCAGAGTGCATATCTTTGGCATAATACCGAGCGCTGACATCTGCAATGGCAGAGCGGAACACCGGCAATATCACCGTTTCCTCATAATCTAGGCCAATGTTACGCAGCAATTCCGGCGCATCCCTCTGCATTACTTGATACAGAATAGAAACATCCGAACGAATGGTTAGGCCTTCCTTGGATGGAATATCTGTCTGAATCTCTAAGTTTTCAGTCTGCGTGGAGACTTTGACAATGGTGGCGATGAAGGGATTGTACACCCGTAGTCCACTGGTATACGTATTATTGCTGTATCGACCAAGCTTCCGTTTGACACCTACCTCTCCTTGTCGGACTACCGTGCAACTGGTGCTCGTCAGGCTAAAAAGACCAAGACCTGCAACTATAACTAAACCCAAGCGATGTGTGTTCATAGCATACTGTATTTAATGGTGAAAAATAATAGTATTGCTATTAAACAAGATTGTATTAATATTGATTTGCTAAAATGCGATTTTAACTGTTTTTAACGGGTCGAAGGGTATAGCCTTTTTGACGAAGCAGGGCGATAACGCCGTTCGAACCTCCTAAATGCCCAGCTCCTACTGCAAAAAAGGTGGATTTTTGCTTTGCCATCGCTGGAATTTGTTCTGCCCAATTTCGGTTCCGTTGGTCGAGCAATACCTCTGCGTGGTCGCGAAATTGTGGAGAGGCGTTCACTAGTTCGACCATGGCGTTCAGGTTTTGCTCTTGGTAACTTTTAACCAGTGACTTGAACTCAGCAACGGTTTGGTCGTTCTTGCTAAGGTATTCAACTACCCAATCTACCTGTGTTGCATAGGGAATGTTATCAAAAATCCCCATTTGAAAAGCAACGGTTTCCAGCCCTTTCACTTCTTTTTTCTGATCGATCGCAAGCTGGGTTAAGCGCATTTCCCAGGAGTCTGGTTGGCAGCCCAACAGGGGTAAATAAACCAGTTGCATCAGCACCAGAGGCTTCATTACCGCCATTTGATCGAGGGTGGCCCCAACCGTCGATTTCAAAAAGGCGTTGATAATGGCAGAGTCAGAGGGAGAGCAAAACTGGGTTAGTTTTTTCCTGGAGGAAGCAGGATGCTGGTTTCCATTTGTTTGCGAGTAGCGGGGTCGTCCATATCTAGTTCAAGGCAGAGCTGGTCCGCTTTTCCGAGCTTTTCTTTTAAAGCGTCTGTGGGCTGAATTTGCTCGGAACACATGAGGTGAAAAGTGCCAAATAAATAGGAGGGCTTTTTGAGACCCGGACCGGTGATTTCCCAAAGCAGGCTATTGTCCAATGCCTGACTGTAAAGGGTAGAGAAGGATGCTGTCAACACCAAAAGGGTACTGAATAACCAAATCTGTGGTTGTTTTATCATGAAATAATTCTGTTTAGAGGTTGTTTGACCTAAGTTTGGAATCCAATGCTACTTTTTTAAGCTGCAAAGGTACCTGTTAGTGTACTTGTTTTCCAAAATGTTACAAGCAGACAGGAGGGAATATGATTCAGATTCGGAATTTTGGTTTAAACTTCGGCCATTCGCCTGTCTTTAATAGGATTCAATGTAGTACATATTTTTATATATGTTAAAATTTTGGAAAAAATCCGAATAGGCAATACTTTTGTTTGGCTAAGCGCTTAATTAAACAATTGGGATCCTATATGTTGTCAAGCTAACAATCTTATGTTTCCCCGTCCAACCAACGAACGTTATCCGGTGGATCTTTTTTACTTCTATTCAACTTGTTATTTCGGGCTCCTAATGGTTACTACCTTCTTTG
>Ga0208787_1001183_pt1 | contig 11694 bp, 6 predicted proteins | sample Wag4_2014_7_11_FD_187362 | JGI IMG/M metagenome (GOLD analysis project Ga0208787, IMG submission 187362) | Fresh water microbial communities from Ohio, USA - Utica-2 Time Series HT 2014_7_11 (SPAdes) (version 2) | ecosystem: Environmental > Aquatic > Freshwater > Water tank | place: USA: Ohio... | reverse complement strand
AAAGGACAGACCATAGCTTATTTTGACATACAAACCCTTTATTCGGGCTTATATTATGTAACCATAGCTTCTTCCGATGGGGCTATAGAGACAAGAAAGGTGATGATAACGAAATAGTAGTAGAGACGCGATGCTTCGCGTCTTCTCCCCTATAGGTTTTACAGGAGAAATTTACTCTTAACACTTGGTTTTGAATCAGGATTTACAGGATTTTGAGGATTAAAGAGGACGTCTTCGTTTTTAGCGTAATGTTTATTCGTAGATGTATTCTTTCTTATAAACTCACAGGGGTGTAGCCCGCCATCTTCATACAGATTTTTTTTTAAATAGCACAATGGCACAATAAACTGAAATTTTCAGATGATGAAAAAAAGAATCCCCAATACAAATGTATCGGGGATTCTTTTTTTTTTAATCCATCCAGGCTTTTTAGACCGTCTCTATTCTTATGAGATAAAAATTAAAAAATATATATCCAATTTGACCCTATTTGGCAGAACTATTTTTTGAAAGATGCAATTTTTAAATAAAAATAACTTAAATTTAATAGAATTATAATTTGAATTCATATTTTATGTAACAATAATGGCATGCGATACCCTTCATTAAAAACACATGAAGAAATCACCGTCTATCAGACGATTTGAAGCGTAAGAAATGAAAAGAAAGAATATTTAGGCTATAAAAAAAATGAGCGACCGAAGCCGCTCTAAATGTTTTCACAACGGAATATTCCTTATTGTGAATAGCTTCAAAATTGTAATATAAAAGTAATTGAAAAATATTAAAAATGAAATTTTTATGAAAAAAATTTTGGGATTAGATTTAGGTAGCTCTTCTGTTGGTTGGGCTTTTATTTTAGAAGATGAAATGGAATCAAAGATCTTAGGCGCAGGCGTTCGGCTCGTATCTTTGTCATCTGACGAATCAAATGATTTTCAAAAAGGGAAAGCCATATCTATTAATAAAGATCGTACACTTCGAAGAGGCGCAAGACGAAGTTTGCAACGATTCAAACAACGAAGGGATGCTATTCTTCGTAAATTTAAATCTATAGGTTTCATTACAAACGAATTTAATCATGCAGAAGATAGTTCCTTATTCACACATTATTCTTATGCTATAAGATCAAAAGCTGCCACAGAAGCAGTAACCAAGGAGGAGTTTGTGAAGGTTTTGTTGATGCTTAATAAAAAACGAGGATATAAAAGTAGTCGTAAAGATGCGCCTTTGGTTGAGGGAAGTCAGGAAAATGACGTGATATTTGATGGCATGGATGTCGCCCGGAAATTATACCAACAAAATCTAACCCCAGGTCAATATGCCTTATCAGTCATAGAAAAAGGTGGCGAAGTTCCTGCTTTTTATGCTTCTGATTTAACCAATGAACTCCGGCGTATAGTTACCTTTCAATTAGTGGGAAACGAAAATTTACCGGCTGATTTATTGGATTTAGTAATAAACAAATCACGAAATGCAACTTATTATTTTTTTGATAAGGTTTTAAATATACCTATCGCAGAAAATAAAGGGAGCAAGGAGGATATTAAAAAGCAGCGATTTATCTGGCGAGCAGAAGCTGTTTCTCAAAAGGTGGATGCCAGTGTTCTGGCTTTTATTATCGGTGATTTAAATGACCAAATCTCAAAGTCTAGTAATTATTTGGGTAAAATAAGTGATAACTCAAAAGAACTATTGATAAATAATCTTACGGTTGGACAATTTCAATTCCAGGCTTTGGTAGAAAATCCTCATGCTTCCCAGAGGAATGTTGTTTTCAAACGAACGGATTATTTGAATGAATTTGAACAAATCTGGGAAGTTCAAAAGAAATTCCATCCCGAATTAACGGAAGAGTTAAAAAAGGAAATCAGAGATGTTACCATTTTTTATCAACGGAAATTGAAATCACAAAAACACCTGATTAGTTTCTGTGAATTTGAACCCAGAAATCGGGTTGCACCTAAATCTTCCCCCGTCTTTCAGCTTTTCCGTATGTGGCAAAATGTTAATAATCTTGTTTCGAAGAGTAAGTTGGTACTAGACGAAGATGAACGGGAAGGTATCATCGAGGTCTTATCATATAACGGTACTCTTAGTGAAAAGGAGTTATTGAAATTATTGGGACTAAATCCTTCCATTGATAAATTAAATTTCGAGAAAATCAATGGGGACCAAACGCGAACAAATTTCTTGAAAGTACTCATTCAAATATGGGAGAAACAAGGAAACTCAAAAAAGAATTTAGGCACTCCTCTGACGCGAATGGATGTGGCACTCATTTTAAAAGATGTAGGACTACCCGGTGATTTATTAGATTTGAATTTGGACCTTGATGCCAATGCATTTGATAAACAACCCTATTATCAATTATGGCATTTATTATACTCTTTGGACGATGATGCCTTGGTTAAGAGCGCATTAATTAATAAATTTGGTTTCTCTGAATCACTGGCTCAAGCGATGCTATACGTCAAATTAGAGTCTAATTATGCTAGTTTATCTGTAAAGGCTATGAGGAAAATATTACCTCATTTGATGGATGGGTTAAAAGACGAAAAAGCTCGTGCCTATTTTTACAAAGCTCAGTCCTCCACAACTGAAACAAAAGATTTAAAGGAAACGCTCGACCTGGTAAAGAAAAATTCCCTTAGAAATCCAGTAGTTGAAAAAGTTCTAAATCAGACCATTAATGTAGTAAATGCCATCATAGCGTCCGATTTATATGGACGGCCCGATGAAATTCGTATTGAGCTTGCCAGGGAACTTCGAGCCAGTAATGAGGAAAGAAGTGCGATGACTAAAAATCTGATGGACGGAACAAAGAAAAATGAGAATATCCGAAAGCAGTTACAAGAGAATTTCAGAATACAAAGAGTCACAAAAAATGATATTATTCGTTATAAGTTATGGGAAGAAACGGGAGGAATTTCCATTTACACCGGAAATACGATACAAGCATCCGATATATTTGGGGGTAAATATGATATCGACCATATCATACCACAAAGTCGTCTTTTTGACGATTCCTTCTCTAACAAGACACTTTGTGAACGGGCGTTGAACATTGAAAAAGGAAATCAAACAGCCTATTCCTTTTTAAAACAAAAATATAGTCCGGCAGAATTTGAACAGTATCTTTCCAGAGTGAAGGATTTAGAAAAGTCTGAGAAAATAAAGAAAACAAAAGCATTTAAATTAAACTTAACCAATGAGAAAATTCCGGATGATTTCATTACCCGCCAATTGAATGAGACCCAGTATATTTCAAGGAAAGCAAAAGAAATTTTAACTGATATATGCAGCAAAGTTTATACGACAACGGGGTCAGTAACAGACCGCCTTCGGGAAGATTGGGGATTGGTTGACATGATGAAAGAATTAAATTTTGAAAAATATAAAGCATTAGGACTTACCTATGAAGACAAAGGAAAAAATGGGGAGCGATTACTAAAAATAAAAGATTGGTCTAAACGAAATGATCACAGACATCATGCTATGGATGCCATAACCATTGCATTAACTAAACAAGCTTATATTCTTTACCTAAATAATTTAAATGCCAATATCGGAGGTGTAGTTCAGGGGAATATTGAAAATAAATATACGGAACGAATAGGTGGGAAAATTGTATTCAAAAGTCCTATGGTAAATATTAGGGACGAATTTAAAAGAACGCTCGATGCCATTTTAATTTCCCACAAAGCGAAAAATAAGGTAGTTACTAAGAATAAAAATAAAATAAAAACTAAATCCGGCCTGGTTATCCAAAACACCTTAACGCCACGAGGTCAATTACATAAAGAAACAATTTATGGTGCACAGAATACCTACGAAACAAAATGGGTCGCTATTAATGCTAAAATGGATGCCGACCTAATTTCAAAAGTAGCCAATAAACAACAAAGGGAGGCCTTAACTGCTCGTCTGTTTGCATTTGACAATGACCCCAAAAAGGCATTTTCAGGAAAAAATTCACCGTCAAATAATCCAATTTATTTGGATGAACACAAAAGATATACCCTTAACGATAAGGTTAAGCTAGTGGATCTGGTGCCCCAATTTACCATACGCAAAAATGTAGGTCCTGATTTGGATGTTAAGAAAATTGAAAAAGTAGTAGATGTAGGGATAAAGAACAAACTAATGGAACGAATTCAGGCATTTGGAGGAGACCCAAAAAAAGCTTTTTCTAATCTGGACGAAAATCCAATATTCCTGGATAAGGCTCAAAAAATTACTATCAAAACTGTAAAAATGCAAGGAGTAAATAATGCTTTGGCCTTACATTCTTATGTAGATGACGATGGAATTTTAAAACCAAAAGATTGGGTAAGCTCTGGAAACAATCATCATGTTGCCATTTACGAGGACGAAAATGGGGATTATCAGGATGAAGTTGTTTCCTTTTTCACAGCCGTAACCCGTGCGACGAGTGTTCCACCTCTTCCCATCATTCAGAAACATCATGAAAAAGGGTGGAGGTTTTTATTTACCATGAAAGCGAATGAATTATTTATATTTCCTTCGGAAGAGTTTAATCCATCGGAATTAGATTTAACTGACCCTAATAACTATTCAAAAATAAGTAATCATTTGTTTAGAGTGCAGAAATTAACCTTTAAAAATTATTATTTCAGGCATCATTTAGAAACGAATGTGGAAGATACTAAAGAATTAAGAGATATTGCCTGGAAAAGTATTAGGTCAAATAATCATTTGAAGGGTATCGTAAAAATAAGAGTAAACCACTTAGGTCAAATTGTGAAAACTGGGGAAAACTAATGATTAAGCGAGCCTTATTTTTTGAAAACCAGGCTTATTTGAGCTTAAAGAATAGGCAATTAGTGGTCAATTATCCGGCAGATGAAAAAACGATAAAAACGGTACCCATTGAAGATATTGGTATTGTTGTTATTGAAAGTTTACATATTACGGTTAGTAGTTCTTTATCAAACGCCCTGGTCAAAGCAGGAGTAGCCATCATTTATTGCGATGAAAAACACATGCCGTCAGGCTTGCTCTTACCCTTTGAAGGCCACTCGCAACAAACGGAACGCATTCGTATTCAGCTGGATGCAAGTTTACCCTTAAAAAAAAATTTGTGGCAACAGACTGTTACTGCCAAAATTAGTAATCAAGCATATCTGTTAGCTAATCAAGGCGTTGAGATAAACAATATGCTTCGTTGGGCGCAGGAAGTGAAAACGGGTGATGTAAAAAATCATGAGGCGAGAGCGGCAATATATTATTGGTCACGCATATTTTCTACCATTAATTTTACTAGAAATCCTGAAGGAGAATCGCCCAATAACCTATTGAATTATGGTTATGCCATATTGAGAGGTATAACGGCACGGGCCATTGTTTCGTCTGGAATGTTACCAATGCTGGGTATATTTCACAAGAATAAATATAATGCATTTGGTTTAGCTGATGACATTATGGAACCCTATCGTCCGTTTTTAGATCAGATAGTTTTAGACATAATAAAACGAGGAGAGTATATAAATGAACTTACGAAAGACCACAAGATAGAATTACTAGGAATAATGCGAAAAGACGTCATGATAGATGGTGAAAAAAGTCCCCTAATGGTTGCCATGAGCAGAACTACCAGTTCCCTATTTGACTGCTACCATGGTAAAGCCCGGAAAATATTATATCCAAGTCATGTTGAATCATTCAGAAAGTAGATTAAACCAATATCGAAGCATGTGGTTATTTGTTTATTTCGATTTACCGACCGAAACCAGAAAGGAACGAAAATTTGCAGCGGATTTTAGGAAAATGCTATTAAAAGACGGCTTCTCCATGTTCCAGTTTTCCATCTATCTACGATTTTGTCCTTCCATGGAAAACGTGGAAGTACATTCAAGACGGGTAAGAAAAATATTACCAAAACACGGAAAAATATGCTTGATGCGGTTCACTGATCGGCAATTTGGCATGATGGAAGTATATCATGGAGTAAAAGCCATAGAAAATCAAAAACCACCTCAACAATTAGAACTTTTTTAAAAAAGAGTCTAATTATTTTTTCAAAATTTTACCCTAATTCACACTATATCAGCTAATTAAATGCTGATACGGTGTGAATGCTGGGTAAAAATACAATTTTGAAAGCTATTCACAACCTATGTTTAATTCTTGCCGTGCAAACTTTGGTGTGAATGCTGGGTAAAAATACAATTTTGAAAGCTATTCACAACTTAATCTTATCCCAAATGATTTGAGCCAACGGTGTGAATGCTGGGTAAAAATACAATTTTGAAAGCTATTCACAACCAATACCTTGCAAGCAAAGCAGCCGAGGAAGGTGTGAATGCTGGGTAAAAATACAATTTTGAAAGCTATTCACAACCTTTATCCATCCAAACAAAGAGGTAAGATTGGTGTGAATGCTGGGTAAAAATACAATTTTGAAAGCTATTCACAACGCGTAACTCATTCTGAATATTAATTTCTGAGGTGTGAATGCTGGGTAAAAATACAATTTTGAAAGCTATTCACAACTTCACGCTACACTGTTATCTCTGGCATGAGGTGTGAATGCTGGGTAAAAATACAATTTTGAAAGCTATTCACAACTTGGCTGCGCTTGTTCTGAACTCATTTTTTGGTGTGAATGCTGGGTAAAAATACAATTTTGAAAGCTATTCACAACCCCAGACTTATATCTTTCTATGACATCGCCAGGTGTGAATGCTGGGTAAAAATACAATTTTGAAAGCTATTCACAACCTTCTTGCTCTGTCATTTTAATTTATTTTAGGTGTGAATGCTGGGTAAAAATACAATTTTGAAAGCTATTCACAACTACAAAAAAACATCTAAGAAATTCTTTGCAGGTGTGAATGCTGGGTAAAAATACAATTTTGAAAGCTATTCACAACCTATAATATCTTCTTTCCAACAAGCCTTTGGGTGTGAATGCTGGGTAAAAATACAATTTTGAAAGCTATTCACAACCCATTCTTCCTTGCAATCTCAAGGTAAGCGGTGTGAATGCTGGGTAAAAATACAATTTTGAAAGCTATTCACAACTATATTAATTTCTGACTTAACAGATATATGGTGTGAATGCTGGGTAAAAATACAATTTTGAAAGCTATTCACAACAAATGGCATATCTACCATGCGTAGCTTTGGGTGTGAATGCTGGGTAAAAATACAATTTTGAAAGCTATTCACAACCTCACTAAAGCATCGCTTACTAAAGTAGCGGTGTGAATGCTGGGTAAAAATACAATTTTGAAAGCTATTCACAACTAACTGCCTCCTGCAAAGCTACTAATGTACGGTGTGAATGCTGGGTAAAAATACAATTTTGAAAGCTATTCACAACGTACATATGGCGAACCGACTTTATTGCCTGGTGTGAATGCTGGGTAAAAATACAATTTTGAAAGCTATTCACAACTCTCATCCAGGGAATCGCACATTTTAGAAAGGTGTGAATGCTGGGTAAAAATACAATTTTGAAAGCTATTCACAACCAATAATCATATGAATTCATTTACTTATTCGGTGTGAATGCTAGGTAAAAATACAATTTTGAAAGCTATTCACAACATTGTCCTTTCTCTTATAACCAAAATAACGGGTGTGAATGCTAGGTAAAAATACAATTTTGAAAGCTATTCACAACTATTGGCTTTATACTACTTGCTTTTGTTTGGTGTGAATGCTGGGTAAAAATACAATTTTGAAAGCTATTCACAACAGGCTTTGTTGATGTTAATCCACCAGCCACGGTGTGAATGCTGGGTAAAAATACAATTTTGAAAGCTATTCACAACGGTTATTGGTAGTAAGGAATCTAAAAGGGTGGTGTGAATGCTGGGTAAAAATACAATTTTGAAAGCTATTCACAACTATTTTGGGTCGCTTGTGCTTCAAAGAATTGGTGTGAATGCTGGGTAAAAATACAATTTTGAAAGCTATTCACAACTAAAAATTACTTTTTTAGGTATTCAACCAAGGTGTGAATGCTGGGTAAAAATACAATTTTGAAAGCTATTCACAACTAGTTGGATCGGGTGACGTTCCTAAAAACGGTGTGAATGCTGGGTAAAAATACAATTTTGAAAGCTATTCACAACTATGTGTGGTTCCACCCCTGGCGCAATTAGGTGTGAATGCTGGGTAAAAATACAATTTTGAAAGCTATTCACAACGTCTGTTACCATGAGTTAAGAATTTCATACGGTGTGAATGCTGGGTAAAAATACAATTTTGAAAGCTATTCACAACACACTTTATTAAATAAGGTATCTCCTCCTAGGTGTGAATGCTGGGTAAAAATACAATTTTGAAAGCTATTCACAACTCCTCCATCGTGAATAAAATACATTGATAGGGTGTGAATGCTGGGTAAAAATACAATTTTGAAAGCTATTCACAACTAAGCTGTATAACAAGTTGACTTGCATTGGTGTGAATGCTGGGTAAAAATACAATTTTGAAAGCTATTCACAACTACAACTATAACGCTACCTAATCCAGCTACGGTGTGAATGCTGGGTAAAAATACAATTTTGAAAGCTATTCACAACTAAGCATCCTTTTGCTCCATGTTAGCAATGGGTGTGAATGCTGGGTAAAAATACAATTTTGAAAGCTATTCACAACGTACATGGCAAAGGTAAAAAAGTACACTCCGGTGTGAATGCTGGGTAAAAATACAATTTTGAAAGCTATTCACAACGGTGGCGTTACAAAAACAATAACAGAAAGTGGTGTGAATGCTGGGTAAAAATACAATTTTGAAAGCTATTCACAACATTTTCTTAAACATATCCTTTCTCTTTAAAGGTGTGAATGCTGGGTAAAAATACAATTTTGAAAGCTATTCACAACCGTATATTCGACAGTTGAGGCAAGGTATAAGGTGTGAATGCTGGGTAAAAATACAATTTTGAAAGCTATTCACAACCAATGTACGGCATTGATGGAGACCTTGCGTGGTGTGAATGCTGGGTAAAAATACAATTTTGAAAGCTATTCACAACGCTACAAGTAGTGGACAAAATGATTCTGGGGTGTGAATGCTGGGTAAAAATACAATTTTGAAAGCTATTCACAACTGATGTTTTAATGATTAATGATAGGCAAAGGTGTGAATGCTGGATAAAATACAATTTTGAAAGCTATTCACAACACCACTACTATATTTTAATCCAAGACATTGGTGTGAATGCTGGGTAAAAATACAATTTTGAAAGCTATTCACAACAACACGATGAAAATAGCCATTTTTACAAAGGTGTGAATGCTGGGTAAAAATACAATTTTGAAAGCTATTCACAACATAGCGGTTGATGAGATTAAACTTGCCTTTGGTGTGAATGCTGGGTAAAAATACAATTTTGAAAGCTATTCACAACAAGAGTAGCATCTGGTAGCGTTAAAGTTGTGGTGTGAATGCTGGGTAAAAATACAATTTTGAAAGCTATTCACATCTATTCAGTGGATGACTGATACCCTGAACAGGATTGGAAATAATCCCGTCAATAAATGCTCTGAGTTACTCCTTAATAATTTCCAGAAATTATGACATAGAAACTTGGACAGACGGATACAGTTGTTTATACCAGATTTCTGGCTATTTTGGCTTAGGGGAGTATTATAATTATGCACTATTCTAAATGATAGCTTTATAAATCTCTCAAAACCAATAGTTTTTACTATATTCGTTTTGAATTCAATAGTAAAATAATGTATAATCCCATTGAGATAGACCGAGAAAAATTGACCTTGCTTGGCATAAAGTTTTCAGACTTAAAAAAGCTTGAAAATACAGCGAATGCCATTGGGTCAAATATGTTCGAAGGCTTCGAACCCACATCAGAATTAATACAACTCTATGTGGATTGGAGTTCAGGAACTATTACCGATCCAGAGTTAGTGGTAAGACTACACGCCATTAATGGCAAATAAATATAAATACATAGACCCAGAACTATTCTATACCAATAGAAATGGAATACTTCGAAATACTGCAAAAATTGATGATGAAAAAGTTCTAATTGCATTTGAAAGTTTTAAAGTATCCAAAAGAATAGAAGAATTATCAGAAAAACCAATAAAAATAAAGGACTCCAACTCTTTACTAGAAATTCATCATTACCTATTTCAAGATGTGTACGAATGGGCTGGAAAAGTAATAACTGTAAATATTAGCAAAAACGGCAAACAATTCTTTGATGGTGAAAGATTTAATATGGGATTTCAGTATATCGATACTCTAATAACAGAATACAGCGTTTTAAATAAAAAAAACCGAAAAGAAATAGCAAGTAAAAAGGAAACGGAAGAACACAAAGAGAATTTTTAAGATTGCTGGCTCTTGAAAAAGAACTCTACTTGAATCTGAATCCACCAGATAACAAAAATATCTATGAAAGGTATATGAAAGGGACGATTGAGAGTAACTTAAATATTTTGGAAGATTTGATTTTTGAACTATTAAAAATTATAATATAATGTTGAAAAGCAGTAGAAAAAAAGCGGTTCTTTTGGTTTTGCAAAGTGTTAGCTTAGTGGGGCGTGGCAAATGAAGATGAACAGCAAATCAAAGAACCTCAAATCATCTGCTCAATGGGATTAAAAAACTAATTATCCCGAATTCGGTATAATTAAAATTAACAGCGTATGGCAAAAAATAAAAAAATACAAGTTAAAGGAATTGAAATAACTATCATTCAAGAGGATAAGGAAGATTTTATTTCACTTACCGATATGTTAAAAGCTAAAGATGGAGACTTTTTTATTTCTGACTGGCTTAGAAATAGAAATACTGTTGAGTTTCTAGGTATTTGGGAATCAGTGTACAATCCAAGTTTTAATTATGGCGAATTCGCCATAATTAAAAGTCAAGCTGGGTTAAATAGTTATAAAATAAGCGTAAAAGAATGGGTTGAAAAAACTAATGCCATTGGATTAAAAGCCACAGCTGGCAGATATGGCGGCACTTATGCTCACACTGATATTGCTTTTGAATTTGGTATGTGGATTAGTGCCGAATTTAAAGTTTATTTAATAAAGGAATTTAAAAGACTCAAAGTCGATGAAAACGACCGCTTAAACCTTGAATGGAACCTGCAACGCACCTTAGCAAAGGTTAATTACCATATTCACACTGACGCTATTAAAGAAAATCTTATCCCAAAAGAATTGGGGGAAACCCAGGTAAGCTTTGTGTACGCCAACGAAGCCGATTTATTGAATGTAGCATTGTTTGGTATAACTGCTAAACAATGGCGTGACGCTAACCCAAAAACGGTTGGCAACATTAGAGATGAAGCCACACTAGAACAATTAGTAGTACTCTCCAATTTGGAAAGTATCAACTCCGTGTTAATCAATCAAAGTTTGGCGCAGCCTGAAAGATTAACGCAACTTAACCAAATAGCTATTACACAAATGAAATCGCTGCTCGCATACAAACAATTAAAGAAACTGAAATAAGCTTAACCAGAACAGATTTTTCTAAAAAAACAGCCCATTTTTGTAGATAACGAAACCTTCCCTCTGCAAGCCGTTGGTGAAAAAAGTAGTTTTAAAGACACTATCCCGAAAAGTGTGTAAACATTAAAATATGATTTTCGGATATCATTGAACTAACCTAATTCGATGGTCAAATATAAGCAAGAAACTATTTAAAATAGTTCCCCAATCTCTAATAGGCAT
>Ga0208787_1001175_pt1 | contig 11754 bp, 12 predicted proteins | sample Wag4_2014_7_11_FD_187362 | JGI IMG/M metagenome (GOLD analysis project Ga0208787, IMG submission 187362) | Fresh water microbial communities from Ohio, USA - Utica-2 Time Series HT 2014_7_11 (SPAdes) (version 2) | ecosystem: Environmental > Aquatic > Freshwater > Water tank | place: USA: Ohio... | reverse complement strand
CTGCGTCAAACGGCATTAGCAACTGCGGCTTTAAGCATGCCATTTGATAACGAATTAATGGCAATGGCTGCAAGTAAAAAACCTTTCGGCATTCAATTGTGGACGGTAAAAGAAGCTTTATATAAAGATACAGTGGGTGTTTTAAAACATTTATCTAAATCTGGTTACAAACAAATAGAAGGTTTTGAAGGAGACAAAGGTATTTTTTGGGGCATGAAGCACACTGAATTTAAAAAACTGATGGATGATTTGGGCATGAACTTTGTGTCCGCTCATTGTGATATGAATACAGACTTTGAACGCAAAGCAGCACAGGCAGCAGAGATAGGAATGAAATATTTAATTTGCCCACATGTAGGCGAACAAAAATCAATTGATCAATTCAAAATATTTTCCGATCAGTTTAATGCTTGCGGGGAAATTACCAAGAAGAATGGATTTCGTTTTGCTTACCATAACCACGATTATTCTTTTGTTCCAATGGATGGTATTCTACCACAAGACTTAATGATGAAATCTACCAACCCTGATACCGTTGATTTTGAAATGGATATGTATTGGGCAGTAGCTGCAGGCGTCGATCCCATTGCCTATATGAAAAAATTTCCTAATCGTTTCAAGTTAGTGCACGTAAAAGATTTGGCTAAAACAACTACTGGTATTGAATCTTGTACTATTGGCAAAGGCAGTATTGATTATAAATCTTTACTACCTCAAGCTGCTGCTCAAGGAGTAAAATATTTTATTGCAGAACAAGAAGCCTATACAGGTACTACCGAATTAGATTGCGCTAAAGATGATGCAGCTTATTTGAAAACATTAAGCTGGTAATAAACGAATACTAGCAATTGAATGCTAGCAATTGCATAAGAGGCCTGACTATTATTTTATAAGCAGGCCTTCTTTTTTTATAGCTTCTAGTGCATTATATAATGTATCTAAATCGGCAACCGAATTAAATCCATTAATGGAATAACGCATATACACATCATTTTCTTGACGCATAATAGGAATTTCTATTTTGTAGTCGACGAATAATTTTCTTTGTAATACTTCGGGTTCGCTGGTGTTTATTGGAATACTTATCATTTGACCAATCCATTCACTGGTTAAGGGGCTTATTGGTTTTGTACCTAGTAAACTATAAAAACGTTCAGCATTGTCAAGCACGATAGCATGACATTTTTTAGAAACGGCTGTCCAATTATTTTTCTCCATAAATTCAATACTGGCCTCCACTGTTAAGAAGGCAGAAAAGTCGCGTGTGCCAATCATTTGATGGTAGTCTAAAAAACTAGAATGAGAAGGTTTTAAGGCATTATAACCCCAACTAACAATAAGTGGATCACATAAAGGCTGAACCGATTTGTGGGCATATAAAAAGCTACAACCTTTAGCTGCCATCATCCATTTATGACAAGCCCCTGTATAAAAATCGGCTTGTATTTCACTTAAGTTAAAAGGAATATGCGCAGGCACATGTGCGCCATCCACTATAGTAATTAAGCCTTTAGATTTTGCTATTTCGCAAATTTCTTTTACTGGAAATATTAAAGCAGTAGAACTAGTAATATGACTTATAAATATGGCCTTGGTACTGGGCCTTAGTCCTTCAAAAAAATCTTCAATAAATTTTTCTTTACTTGTAATAGGTAAATTTATTTTTTGTCTTCTATAAGTAGCTTTATTTTTTTTGCAATAATAATCCCAGGTACGATCACAGGCGCCGTATTCTATATCGGTAGATAAAATTTCATCTCCTTCCTTTAAAGGAAAATTTTTTGCAATTAAATTAATGGCAAATGAAGGGTTGGTTACCATGACCAAATCGTCTTTATCGGGGCATCCTATAAACTTAGCTAGTGCAGCTCTTGATGTTGCTAAATAATTTACGCCATCAAATGCTATAAATTGAACAGGCTCTGCCTCCAATACTCTTTGCCATTTTTGATAAGCATCAAAAATAGGTTTAGGCGTGGCTCCAAAGGATCCAAAGTTTAAAAAAGTAATATCTGGGTTTAATAAAAAATAATCTTGTAAATTTTCCATGATATAATATTATGATCTAACAAAGGTAGTGCAAAAAAAATCTCGGTTACCAAAGGCAACCGAGATATATAATGAGTAAGTAATTCAATATTAAACACCCAAGGTCCAACCATCGCGATATGTTCTTTTAACATATTGATTCGCTTCGTCGAAATTGGTGATCTTCATATTTGGGCCATCCCATAACAATTGAATATTTCTACCTGGATAAGTAGCGTTGCCTTTTTTATCAGTGTTTTTGATATCATAACTTCTGATCGCTAAATTACCCATCAATACAGACTCTGTTAACGGACCTGCAATATCAAAATGAGAACTTAAAGCCTTCGCTTCTTTACTACCAGGACCTGCGATACAAGCTTCTACCCATGCAGAATAGTGTCCGCCTTCTCCGCCTTTCACTCTATCTATCGTTTTTGGTACTGAAGTTGTTTTTGTTAAGTTGGTAGGTAATAATTGAGGATTGATACCATAAGTACCTGCCATCATCTTTCCTTTCGTTCCTTCAAAAATAACACCATTGCCACCGTCACCCATCATTTCGTTAGGGCCTAATTCAGCTGGACGTTCTGGTTGAATACCGCCATCCATCCAATGTAATTTTACATTTGGCTTTCCGTTCTGTCCTTGGAAAGTTAAAATAATATGAGAACCCATAGGACCAGAATCTGGTGCATATAATTTTTGCCAAGGTGCAGTATAACGAGTTGAAACACTACATTCGGCAGCAATAGGATAACCTAAACCACAGACTGCAAATGCAGGTGCCATAATATGGCAAGCCATATCACCTAAAGCGCCGGTTCCGTAATCCCACCATCCTCTCCAGTTAAATGGAAGTAAACCTTCGAAATAATCTTTTTGAGGAGCCGTACCTAACCATAAATTAAAATCTAATTCAGCAGGAATGGCAGTTGGAGTAGTTAATATAGGACGGTTCACTCCTTGAGGCCACACTGGTCTATCGGTGTAACAATAAATGGTATGCACATCACCAATTAATCCAGCAGTGTGCCAGTCTTGTAAAATACGCACGCCATCTCCAGATGAACCTTGGTTACCCATTTGTGTAACAACTTTATAATCGTGTGCTGCCTTGGTCATAACACGTGCTTCATAAATATCATGTGCCATTGGCTTTTGAACATAGACATGCTTGCCTAATTGCATAGCGGCCATAGCTTGCACACCGTGCATATGATCGGGTGTAGAAACAGAACATGCATCAATATGCATATGCTCTTTATCTAACATCTCTCTATAGTCTTTATAGTATTTCGCTTTTGGATATCTTTCACGACTTTGTACAGCTTGTCTATCATCGACATCACATAAAAAAGCAATATCTGCTTTACCAGTACTATAGAAAGAAAATAAATCACTTTCTCCTTTTCCGCCCGCACCGATACCAGCTACTTGTAATTTATCACTTGGCGCAGTAAATCCTTTTCCACCTAATACATGTCTAGGTAAAATATAAAAGCCTCCTAATGCGAGTGTAGAATTTTTAATAAAATCCCTTCTTGTGTTATCTGATTTTCTCTTGGACATAGCAAATCGTTATTTTGTTTCTAATCGTTATGAATTAACTTCTTAAAATTAAGTACGTTAAATTATCAAAAATTTCTGAATTTTCACAATTATTTTGATAAGCGAATAAATGGGGCTTTGATTTCGTGAATAAGGCTTAAATTGCCTAATAATCATTGCTTATGTCTACTACTATTCACAACCTACGTGCGTATTTTTCCACTGGTGCTACCCAGTCTTACACCTTTAGAATACAACAGCTTGAACGCTTAAAAAAAGCTGTTTTAGATGCTGAAAAACAAATATATCAAGCGCTTTATTCGGATTTAAAAAAAACCGATGAAGATGCCTGGGCTACCGAGATAGGTTTTTTCTTAAGTGAATTAAATTATACCATCAAGCATTTAAAAGACTGGATGGAGCCTAAATCAGTTGCCACCAATTTGGTCAATTTGCCTTCTTCTAGTTATACAATTCAAGAACCCTTGGGCGTGGTTTGTATTATTGCTCCTTGGAACTATCCATTTCAATTATTATTTACACCCTTAATTGGTGCGATTGCGGGAGGAAATTGTGCGGTCTTAAAACCATCTGAGTTTGCGCCAGCGACGGCAAAAATAATGGGTAAGATTGTAGACTCTTTATTTCCCAATAACTATATACTTTATTTAGAAGGGGAAGGCGCTACTATATTACCTCCTTTATTATCAGAAAATAGGTTTGATCATATTTTTTATACAGGCAGTACTGCGGTAGGAAAAATTATTTATAAATATGCGGCCGAACAATTAGTACCTGTGACTTTAGAGTTAGGCGGCAAAAGCCCTGCGGTAATTTGTGATGATGCCAATCTAAGAGTCGCTGCGCGCCGTTTAGCGAATCCTAAATTTTCTAATTGCGGTCAAATGTGTATTGCACCTGATTATATATTAGTACCTCATCATTTAAAAGATGAACTCATTAAAGAATTAATTATTGCTATTCAAAAATTTTATGGCGCAGACGCCGAAAATTCAGAACATTATGGTAAAATAATTAATGACAAACAATGGTTGCGTCTAACTTCTTATTTAGGAGATGGTGAAATTGTGTATGGAGGAAAATCTAATAGAGAAAAATTATTTATTGAACCCACCATTATGGTAGGTGTTCAACCAGATGCAAAAATTATGCAGGATGAAATTTTTGGACCTATTCTTCCTATTCTAACTTATGCAAATAAGGAAGAAGCTTTAGCGATTATTCAAAAAAATCCAAACCCATTGGCGTTTTATGTTTTCACTGAAAATAAAAATGAGGAAGCCTACTGGTTAACCAATGTGCCTTCAGGCGGGGCCTGTGTCAATAATGCGACCATGCATATTACTAATCATGAATTACCCTTTGGTGGTAGGGGTTTCAGCGGAACAGGAGGCTATCATGGCAAATTAAGTTTTGACACTTTTACACATACGAAGTCGGTATTAAAAACACCTACTTGGATAGATCCAAGTTTTAAATATCCTCCCTATAAAGGCAAGGCTTGGTTATTAAAAAGATTAATTGGGTAATTTAAAATAAGGTAGATTGAAAAATAAAAAAAATATCATGATAAAAATTGCCATCGCTTTAGGCGTTTTAGTGACTGCTACACTGCTTATGAAAAAACAAGGCATGTCTTATCGCCAATCTATATTAAAGACAATATACCCGGCCATTATGTGGTCAGGTAAGGCTACAGGGAAAAAACAAACACAAGTCAATACAGAAAATAAAAGCCCACTGATTTCTTTTTATAGTTTAATAACCAAGGATATCAATGGTAAGGATTTTAATTTTGATTCTTTGAAAGGCAAAAAAGTATTAATAGTCAATACCGCTAGTGATTGCGGTTTCACAGGACAGTATGAAGCCCTAGAAAAGCTACAAGAAAAATATGCTGAAAGCCTTGTAGTGATTGGATTTCCTGCCAATGACTTTAAAGGGCAAGAAACCAAGGACAATGAAAGCATTGCTGCTTTTTGTAAAAAGAATTATGGTGTAAGCTTTCCTTTAATGGCAAAGTCAATCGTTATAAAAAAGAATCAACAAAACGAAGTATTTAAGTGGTTGTCCGATAAGTCTATTAACGGATGGAATGAGCAAGAGCCTGCTTGGAATTTTTGCAAATATTTAGTGAATGAAGAAGGGACGCTTACTAATTATTTTCCTATGACAGTGGATCCATTAAACGCTTTAGTGATTGAAGCCATTGAAAAAAAGTAAAGCTAGTTGATTAGGTATTTAAAAATTAGACTAGCTAAATAGGACAGTGCTCGTGGTAGTTTTCTAAAACTATTTTACCCGATTCAATCACAACATCTTTGTACTTTTCTTTAATCTCATCTAAGATTGCTTCAATCTCTTTTTGAGTGGTAATGCGCACTAATTTATTTCTATACTCTTTAATATTCGGAAGCCCTCTTAAATAATTAGCGTAATGTCTTCTCATTTCATTGATGCCTGCAATAGGTCCTTTCCACTGCATCGATTTAATTAAGTGTTGTCTTGCTACTTCTACACGCTCTTCAATAGTGGGATCGGCCCTTCTTTCTCCTGTGGCTAGAAAATGTTTTATCTCTCTAAATATCCAAGGATAACCAATGGCAGCGCGGCCAATCATAATACCATCTACGCCATATCTATTTTTATATTCTAATGCTTTTTCGGGTGAATTAATATCACCATTTCCAAAAATAGGCATATGAATACGCGGGTCATTTTTTATTTCACCAATTAAAGTCCAATCAGCTTCACCTTTATACATTTGTACTCTTGTGCGACCATGAATAGCTAAAGCCTTGACGCCCACATCTTGTAATCTTAATGCTACTTCATGAATATTCTTAGAACTTTCATCCCAGCCTAATCTTGTTTTGACGGTAACAGGAAGGTTGGTACTTTTTACTACGGCCTCTGTTAGTCTTACCATTAAATCTAAATCTTTTAAAACACCAGCACCTGCTCCCTTGGTGACCACTTTTTTTACAGGGCATCCAAAATTAATATCAATTAAATCGGGGTTGACTGTGTCTACAATTTTGGTACAAAGGGCCATCGCTTCCTCATCTCCTCCAAATATTTGAATCCCAACGGGACGCTCATAATCAAAGATGTCTAATTTTTGTCTGCTCTTGATGGCATCACGAATTAACCCCTCACTGCTTATAAATTCGGTGTACATTAAATCGGCCCCATTTTCCTTACAGACCGCTCTAAATGGGGGGTCGCTTACGTCTTCCATAGGAGCGAGTAATAGAGGAAAATCGGGTAATTGTATAGGACCTATAGAAACCATATGAATTCATTATCTTGCATCTAACTGATACGATTGCAAATGTACCAATTATTTGATATGAGACCTCCAATGAGAATAGCCCTTTTTTTAGGACTGACTGGTATTGGCATGATTGCAGGGGCACTCATTAGTTTTTCTTTAGTGGCTGCCCTATTGCATATTCCGTTTGCGGACATGCAAAAAGTACTCCTGCAGCCCGAATATGCTTCTATGGCACAGTTAGCCAATGCCTTGGCATCCATTATTGCCTTTGGTTTACCAAGTATTGTATTAACTATAATGGCAAAAGAAAATTGGTACACTCATTTAGGTTTTACTGCTGTAAAATCATACCAACAAATAGGTATTGTAATATTATTAGCACTTATTGGTTTAATACTGAGTGGTGCATTAGGAAGTTTGACAGAAAAAATTCCTATACCCACTAATTTTAAAAATTGGGCCGAAGATTTAGAAGCGCAATATAAAAAAGCGATGCTGTCCATGACGCAAATGAATTCATTGAAGGATTTAGCCTTTTCATTAATTGCAGTAGCTGTCCTACCTTCCATTATTGAAGAAGTTTATTTCAGAGGAACGCTTCAAAAAATAGTATTGGACTTAACAGGTAAACCCTATGTTGCCATTATTCTAACGGCCATTTTCTTTAGTGCCATCCATTTTTCTTTTTTTGGCTTTTTATCTAGAATGGCATTGGGTATAGTACTTGGATATATTTATCATTATTCCAAAACCATTTGGCTGCCTATACTTTTACATTTTTTAAACAATGGAATTGCCGTTGTAATTTTATATTCGATTAGAAATAATCCAGCGAAGGTAGATCAGTTGATGGATGATAATTTACCTATCTATTGGGGAATCTTGGCCTTGGTAGGGGTTTACTATTTATTAAAAAAATTAAAAAATATTTATTCAGATGCAGGATTGGAAAAAAGTATTTAGCAGCAGTCAGTTAGCTTCTTCTTCAATGGTGATGGGCATTTTAAACGAAAATGAAATACCTGCTAAAACACTCAATAAGCAAGATTCTTCCTATGTTTTTTTAGGAGAAGTAGAAGTGCATGTACCTTTGGAAATGTATGAAAAAGCGCAGGCGCTTATTTCAACTATTGAATTTAACGCTGCTCCATTATAAAATAGTCTTTACAAATTTATATATTTTTCTATGGCTTCTAGCGTATCTGTTTTAAAAAAAAGAACCCTGTCTGCAATTGTTTTTGTCATTATAATGCTAACAGGTTTGATTTGGAATAACTGGTCTTTTTTTACTTTATTTTTACTCATTCAATTAGGTTGCTTATATGAGTATCAAAAATTATTAGCACTGATTTATCCAAGTTATAAAAGTATAAGCGCTGTGCACAAGTGGGGCTTATTAGTACTGGGTTGTTTGATAATGATGACACTGGCCCCTGTGGATTTAAACATTAGTGGAATAACTATTAAATTTTTAGGCAGTAGAACGCTCCCATGGGTGATTGCCTTAATGATTATCATAGATATTTTTTCTAAAAAATTGAGTATACAAAACCTCGCTATTTCTATTGCAGGTATAGTGTATATACCTATGAGTTTATCTTTATTTTTTCAATTAAAAAGTTTTATGCCCAATACCGATTTTGGTAGTTGGACTTTTTTTATTCCCTTATTATTGATTGTTTCAATTTGGGTGAATGATACGATGGCTTATTTAGTGGGTTCCGTCATTGGCAAAACGCCTTTGTCTCCCATATCGCCTAATAAAACATGGGAGGGTACTATTGCGGGTATTATTTTATCAGTATTAATTGTTTCTATGTTCATGCCCATGTTGGTGCCTATTCAAGTAAGATACATTTTCTATATTAGTTTAATAGCCTCCATTGCTGGTAATTTCGGAGATTTATTGGAAAGTAAATTAAAAAGGCTGGCTGGCGTAAAAGATAGTGGTAGCATGATGCCAGGCCATGGGGGCTTCTTAGATCGATTTGATTCTATCTTATTTGCCACCCCATTTGTATGGCTAATTCTTCAGATTCTGTTTTAGATGTTTTACATTTGCCACTAAATTTACATAATGACTATACATAAAGAAGGGACGGCTACCATTTCATTGATTGCTATATTCGTAGGCGTTTTGAATATTTTGAATTTTTCTTACCTATTTCCTGTTTCTGCCATTGCTGGATGGGCGGTATTTATCATTACAGTTGCCTTCTTTTTGTTCATTGTTTCTTTTTTTAGAATGCCTGTTCGTGCATTAACCATTAGTGATGATGCTATTGTTTCTCCTGCCGATGGAAAAGTGGTGGTCATTGAAGAAGTAGAGCCCGATGAATTTTATAAAGAAAAAAGAATACAATTAAGTGTATTTATGAGTCCTGCCAATGTGCATGTAAACCGTTTACCAATTGCTGGAAATATTGTATACAGTAAATACCATCCTGGTAAATTTTTAGTAGCCTGGCATCCAAAATCCTCTACCGATAATGAAAGATGGTCTGTGGTAGTGGAAAACAGTAAAGGAAGTATTTTATGCAAACAAATTGCAGGCGCTTTAGCGAGAAGAATATGTAATTACACAACTGTGGGACAGTCCTTCAAGCAATGCGATGAATACGGTTTTATAAAATTTGGTAGCAGGGTAGATTTACTCTTACCAGTGGATACAAAAATTCATGCAAAAATTGGCGATGTAGTTAAAGGTGGGGTTACCGTTCTGGCTAGTTGGTAATGCGGGCTACTAGTTTTTATAAATAAAAGCTTTGTTATTCTAAGTCTTTAGAATATATTTTCCAATTCCTTTAAATGTGTAATGGTATGTGTTGCAGGTACAGTAGGCTGTATTTGTAAATGATTTACAAAGATGGAATCCATGCCTACATTAATAGCCCCTTGAATATCTGCCGACTCATTGTCTCCAATCATAATACTGGTTTCTAATTTTGCACCTGAAGCTTTTAAGGCGTACTCAAAAATTTCTTTATTAGGTTTTAAACTATTACTCCCTTCTGAAGTAATGACTTCGGTAAAGTAGTCTGCTATATTTGAGTTCTTTATTTTTTTAAACTGCACAGATTCAAATCCATTGGTAATTAAATGCATTGTATAGTTCTTGCTTTTTAAGTACTCTAAAATTTCAATGGTATAGGGAAATAAATTCTTTTTATCAGGAAGAATAGTTAAGTAGTCAAGGGACATTTCTTTAGATAGGGCTTCATCGGCAATTTTATAATCTAGTAAACTTAAGTAAATACGCTTCCACCTTAATTCTTCTTGTTTGATATAACCCTTGCTGTACCTGTCCCATAAACGGTGATTGTGCACACTATATATATTGTAAAACGCATCGAAATCATGAATGCCTTTTGCCTCTAAGTCATATTTAAGATTTAGATCCCATAAGGTTTCTTTAGAATTTAATTCAAAGTCCCAAATAGTATGGTCGAGATCAAAAAATAGGTCTTTATAGGGCATTGATGTTTAATTGTAATGAACGAATTTACAGTTTTGCTCCTTATCTTTATTCTTTATTTAGATTATCTATAAATTAATTATATGCTGGTTGTAATTACAGGTGCTTCACAAGGAATTGGATATGCAGTGGCAGAATCCTTTGCGGCTGCAGGCCATAGTTTATGTATTTGTAGCAAAACCGCTTCTCGTTTAAAAGAGGCTACTGAAAGTTTACAAAAAAAATATCCTGCAATAACTATAAATAGTATGCAAGCCGACTTATCAAAGCAATCCGACTGTGAGGCATTTGGAAATTGGTGCTTGAGTTTGGGCACCCCTTCTATTTTAATTAATAATGCAGGCTTTTTCCTACCAGGTAATTTAATGGAGGAAGAGCAGGGTGTTTTAGAATCACAAATAGCAGCTAACTTATATTCTGCTTATTATACATCTCGTGCCATTATACCTAGCATGATAAAAGCGGGGGCTGGACATATTTTTAATATTTGTTCTATTGCTTCTTTGCATGCTTATCCGCAAGGGGGCTCTTATAGTATTAGTAAGTATGCTTTAGATGGTTATTCAAAAAATTTAAGAGAAGAATTAAAAGATAAAGGCATTAAAGTAACAGGTGTTTATCCTGGGGCTACTTATACCAATAGCTGGGCGGGCAGTGGGGTAGCGCCTACTCGTATTATGGAAGCTGAGGATATTGCGAAGATGATTTTTGCAGCTGCTCATTTAAGTCCACAAGCTGTGGTGGAAGATATTGTGATGCGTCCGCAATTAGGAGATTTATAATTTAACTATTGTTATCTATATTATTAGTACTAAAGTCGTTCTGCATCGTCATCTAAGGTAGGCGGCTTGATTGAAAAACTTTCTCTAGCTTTTTTAGTAGCCGCTAGTCTTTCTATCACTACTTCTGCAATTAATTTTCCAGCATTTTCATTCGGATTGGATTGTAAAATATTTTTCAGCTTCGCTTCTGAAACATCAATGCGATAAAGTAATTGCACTAATTTAGAAAAGTCTTCTTTAATCAATTCATTGATCATCGTTTCTAAATCTGGCGTACTTAATTTCTCTAGTGCCAATAAATTTATTTCCATCGTCTTTAATTAAATTTTTCTATGACACCAAGGCTAAATAAAGCGAAGTCGTATTTAACGGGGTCCTTAGCATCCAAAGTTCGACAATAATGGGTTAATTCAATTGCAGCTTGCCAATCTGTTTGGGTTCTTTTTAAAATACCTAAAGCTCTTGAAACTCTTGCCACATGAACATCAATGGGCATAATAAGCGCTGCAGGGCTTATACTTTTCCATACACCAAAATCTACCCCTTGTTTATCAGTTCTTACCATCCAGCGTAAAAACATATTTAACCTTTTACAAGTAGATCCTGATAATGGACTTGAT
>Ga0208787_1001174_pt1 | contig 11762 bp, 13 predicted proteins | sample Wag4_2014_7_11_FD_187362 | JGI IMG/M metagenome (GOLD analysis project Ga0208787, IMG submission 187362) | Fresh water microbial communities from Ohio, USA - Utica-2 Time Series HT 2014_7_11 (SPAdes) (version 2) | ecosystem: Environmental > Aquatic > Freshwater > Water tank | place: USA: Ohio... | reverse complement strand
ATCTTGGAAAGCTCTTGTCTTAAATAAAGGAGCGATGGTTGGTTGGATGAAAGAGAAATGACCTGTTGCAGGTTCTGCATCACCCCAGCTTTCTAAGAAGTGTGGTGCAGGAATAACATATTTACAAAGTGCAGTTGTTTCGTCTAATTTTTCGTTGAAAGAAATCGTGGTTTTTACTTTCGCTAAACCAGCTTTTACTTTATCAGCGTTAGGCCAAGAGTAAACAGGATTTGCGCCAACAAATAAAACGGTGTTGACTTTACCAGCATTCATATCATCTACGAATGTTGCAAAATCACTATCAATACCTTGACGGTAATTTAAAGTCGTACCAAAATCGATCGTGTTGCCATTTGCACCCACTGCATCGTTGATGGCGTTCACTAAAATTTGAACATTTACATCGTTGCTACCAGCTACAACTAGTGCAGCACCTTTGTGTGCAGTCAATGCTTTTGCAGCAGCTTCGATACCCGCTTTTAAAGTAGCGTCAGTAATATTAGTTACTGCAGCGCCTTTTACAGCGTTCAATAAACCAAGTGCAATTGCACCTATTTCGGAAGGACGGCATAAATATTTTTCATCCGCATTAGAACCAGTCATACTTGCCACTGTTTCAAAGTGGATATGCTTGCTCATTGAAATATTTTTCTCGTCAATTTTTTTACCAACTGCATATTGAGCAGCAAATTGAATTGGATTTAACCAAGTACCTAAGAAATCGGCACTCAAAGACACAATTGCTTTTGCTTTATCAAAATGATAAGAAGGCATTACGCGTTTGCCATAAGCAGCTTCATTTGCTAATAACATCGCACTGTGCGAAACTGCGTCATAAGTAACGTGTTTGCCACCAGGATGTTTAGAAAGGAATTGCGCAATAATATTTTTAGTAGAAGGAGATGTGATAGAACTAGAAACTAAAACCACATTACCACCTAATTCAGCAGCGATAGCTTTGTCTATGGCTTCGAAGCTAGCTTCTTTACCAGCGATTAAAGGAAAACGTAAACGAGCAGTATCATATAAGTCTAACACAGCAGCTTGCACTCTTGCAGAAGTACCACCATTCGTGATCGCAGACAAATCGTTTCCTTCTAATTTGATAGGACGACCATCACGCACTTTCGCTAACACACTTACCACGTCACCATCTTGTACATAAGTGGTTGCATAAAAATCTGCAATACCTGGTACGATATCTTCTGGCTTGTTTGCAAATGGAATGGCTTTTTTGATAGGCATTTCACAACTTGCTGCCGCAGCTGCTGCAGCCGTGCTGAATCCTAAATATTTTAAGAAATCACGACGAGGTGTTTTCGCTTGTAAAAAACTACCGCTCTTTGCAAGAACAGCTTCGTCTTCTACAAAAGGAAGTTCCTCTTTGAATTCGTCTTTCACTTCTTTGTTATAAGCTTCAGAATCGTTGAATGCTCCAAAACTTGACCAGTGCTTTTTTTGCTCCATAGTAATGTATATAAAATATTACGCGTCTCTTTTATTAATGCTTTTGGTTAGTAGTGACATTTTTGACACTCTGTACCACCAATTTTTTCAACAGTGATGCCTTTAGCGCTATCAATTTTTCCAGTACGAATATCTTCGTGGAATTTTTCGTAGATGCTATAGAAACCATTGTCTTTAAATTGAACTTTTGTTTCTCTGTGACAGTTTACACACCATCCCATACTTAAGTCAGAGAATTGTTTTACTTCACCCATGTTTTGAATTTCACCATGACATTGTTGACAAGCAACTTGTCCAGCGTTCACGTGTTGTGCGTGGTTAAAATAAACGTGGTCAGGTAAGTTGTGGATACGGATCCACTCAATTGGTTGCGCTTTCGTTGCATCCCAAGGTTGACCTTCTGTAAATCCAGCGTATTTGTATAATTTTTTAATCTCAGCAGTACCATCTACAATCTCTCCATTCTCTCTCACTAAAGGCTCGCCTTTATATTCGTTGATGGCAGTGTGACAGTTCATACACACATTCACACTAGGTAAAGTGGCTTGCTTGCCTTGGTAAGTACCAATATGACAATACTGACAGTTAATTTGGTTCACACCAGCGTGTACTTTATGAGAATAGTAAATAGGTTGTTCTGGTTGATAATCTTTAGAGCGACCTAGGTTCATCGCACCAACGGTCGTATAATAACCGCCTAACACAAACAATAAAATGGCTGTGAAAGCAATGTATCTTTTGTTACGATAAAAAGGAATAGGTGCTTCAGGCGTCATCCCTAATTTCTCGTCTGTTAATTTTTTTAAGTTGCTATTTACTTGCAATAAAATAATCGCAAGCACTGCTAAAACCAAACTCAAAATTCCGAATACTAAAGCGTTGTCAGATTCAGGAGCTGGAGCACCTGCAGCTGCACCGCCTGCTGGCGCTGCGCCTGGAGCAGGAACAGTTTTGATATAAGCTAAAATTGCATCAATGTCGGCATCAGATAAACCAGGAAAATTATTCATCGCCACTTTATTGTACTCATTGTACAAGTTGTTGGCATAAGGGTCACCTGTTTTCAAAAATGCAGCAGAGTTTTTAATCCATGCATACAAGTTTTTCTTTTCTGGCCAACGATCTTCCACGCCAGCTAAAGCAGGACCAGTTAGCTTTTTATTTACTGCGTGACATGAGGCACAATTCGCAGAGAAAAGTGCTTTACCGTCTTGAGCATTTAGTTGATTACCTATAGCAGCACTAAAGGTGATAAATAAGAAGATCGAAACGATCTTAACTAGGTTTCTTAAAGTTGTCATATACACGAACAGTGTCAAGTGTGGAAAAATATCCTTTAACGGACGCAAAATTAACTAAGAAACGCATTAAAAAGCTTGTTTATTGCAAGTTTTTTTTTCTTTCTACTAATTGATTTTCAAATGGGTGGGAGGATTTTAAGTGACGAATGTCATAAAATTGTAAGCATCCAACAAAAGGCTATAATTTTTATAAAATCTTGTGGAGGAAATTAGAAAAAAAGAGGAACTTTGAGCCCTTGGAATTCAGGAGATTTGGAGATTTGAGGGGGATTTTTGAGGTTTAAAGAGGATTGATGGGTTTAGAGGGCCGATTTTCACAGATATTAGAGAACACATTATGAAAAGTATTAATAAATTACAGCAAAAATGGGGGGTTGGTCCGGTGCAATTTTGGTTAATTATGACCACATTTGCCTTGGGAGGAAGCTTGAGCGGGTACTTGAATAAGCAAATACTGAAATTGTTGTTTTTGGACAAAAATTTGGCATATTGGCTTATTTATCCCCTATTATTGACCATTTTATGGCCTTTTTCGGTGATTTTCGTGAGTTTTCTGACAGGGCAGTTTTCCTTTTTTAAGGGCTATTTGGGTAGAATTTGGGGCAGATTAAGCGGAGGACCTTCAACTAGCCCGATTCATGTGGCCATTTTTGCCTCAGGGACAGGAACCAATGCTAAAAAGATCATTGAATACTTTGAAAATAAGTCCACCAGTATCAAAATCTCATTAATTGTATGCAATGTGCCGGGTGCAGGTGTCTTGGATATCGCAAAATCAAAGGGGATTCCAACCCTGATGATCAATAAGGCAGAATTTGCATCCACCGGATACGTAGAAAGCCTGCACAATGCCGACATCCATTTTATTGTATTGGCTGGCTTTTTATGGAAAGTACCCGAGGTCTTGGTGAACGCCTACCAGCCAGGGATGAAAATAGATTCAAGTGTGGTGAATGGAAAAGTCAATACTGCAAGAGGCATTATCAATATCCATCCAGCATTGTTACCTAATTATGGCGGCAAGGGCATGTACGGATCACATGTGCACGAAGCAGTAGTTGCTGCTGGAGAAAAAGAAACAGGGATTACCATTCATTGGGTAGATGCGCATTATGATGAAGGTGATATTATTTTTCAAGCAAAATGTGCAGTTGATTCTAACGATACGCCAACAACAGTTGCAGAAAAAATTCATGTATTAGAACATCAGCATTTTGCACCAACGATAGAAAAAATATTAGTGCAATAAAAAAGGCCCCGAATTTTCGAGGCCTTATAATTAATCAATGTTGTCGAATGAATAAGGCAATTGCAACAATTATTGCAACTGTTGAAATTATAAATATTAATGATGTCTTATTAATGAGTTCTTTCTTGTACCCTTTATAAAATACTACTCCATTAATACCAAGCATAAAAATATTCATAAACGGTCTGTATTTTGTATCAATCAAGTGATAAAAGTCAGCAATTACACTTAAAATAATTGTAAAAGCCAAAATACTATATAGAATATTTCTTGTTTTTTTCTGCTCTCGGGTTAAAATTTTATTAGGCATACATTAAATTTTATTTACAATATTTTAAATTAGTTCTACACGTTCTATCATTAATGTATAGATGATAATTTGATACAGCTTCACATGCAACAAATAGAGCACCTCCAATAATAGTCCATCCCAATGCACCAAACCCAACACATGCAATTTGTTCAGCAGCATACGTAGCAGTTGCTCCATCTATGCAGTCTTTATACTTTTCTAGACATTCCTCAGGATTAATCATAAAAGTAGTTTTACCTTTACTATTGGTGCTATTCTTATTAGCTAGTCCAGCACTAATTATATCTTTCAACTCTTTAGTTGATAATTTATTTAATTTATACTTCTTATTTAATAAAACAACATTATTTAAGATTCGTTTTCTGGATTCCCAGAATAATGAATAATCCGAAAATCCCATGATTTTAGAAATTTCATTTTTCGAATGGATATCATTTTCATTTAATGCTTTATTATATATTGATTCAAATTCCTCTTGACTAAGTAATGCATCCGAGTTAGTATTAGATACCCTTACACTAACATCTTGAATATCTGACAATAGATTTTTAAAAGCTGAATCTTGTAATACATTGGAAGTATTTAATAAAGGTTTAGTATTCTGAATTGTATTTTCTTTTTCACAACCAAATAGTAAAATAGAAAAAAACAGAAATGTAATTGGAGCTAAGATATTGAATTTAAATGGTTTTAAAATTTTCATGATTTTATTTTTTAATTTATTTATGAATTAAAAGTATCTAATTATGAAATTTTAAAACACAGTATTAATACTTTTATAATTTTTAGAAAATTTTCTAAAGAAAAACCCACTCGGATGAAGTGGGTTTAAAATATATAGATATAAATCATTAAAATTATCCCGGCATACGAGAAATATATTTCTCAATTTCTTTAATCTGATCCAACACTTGTTTAGTAGAAGGTTTACAAGCTTTTGCTTTACGGAAGAAATCTCTAGCAGCGCGGAACTCACGCTTATTCATAAAAATTTGACACATGCTCAAATAAGCAACTGCTTCGGATTCTTTATCAGGAATACCCGCACGAATAGCTGCACGAATATAGGCTTCACCTTGCTTGGTGTCCCCTTTTTGCATCGCCATCATTCCTAATTGTAATTTATTGGCACCCTCTGCTTCGGGCATTGCTGAGCCAAGGTCGTTACTCATTTTAAGGTGCTTCTCGGCTGCATCAAAATCTTGTTTTGCCATGGCGATATTGCCCTTAATGGTATAGTAAGTGCTTCTTACAGGCGTGTATAATAAATTAGGAAACCAGATGGTTGCTAAAATGCGTTCTACTTCTTCGATATCTCCCGCTTCCATTGGCGCTTGAACCAAACGCAGGGGACCAATAAAAATATGACTCAATAAGCCAATCACACCAAGTAAATACAATGGGAAAACAGGCCAAAAATTAGCCAGATCGGTTAATTGAAGTGTAGCCGCGCCAAAAATGGCGATTAAGCTTAACCAAAAACGAAATTTAATAATGATATTGTAAAAGCCCATAATGATGTCGATTTGAGCTGTGAAGATACCAAATTATAGCATAATAATGACCCGCAGGGATAAAGTATGGGTGCTTTAAAAAGAATAGTTATTTTTGCGCCTCGGATCCTAGCGATTCGTTGGTCCCGTAGTTCAATGGATAGAATAGGTGTTTCCTAAACACTAGATCCAAGTTCGATTCTTGGCGAGACCACAAACCCTCAACACGAAGTGTTGGGGGTTTATTTTTGCGAGGACGCGAGTCAAGCTTGCTTGAATGAGCGGATGAGCAGAAATAAAAGCAGCAACGACCGAAGGTTGTTGCGGAGGGTTTGAGTAAGTTCAATACGGGAAGAAGACAGTGCGAGCGAAGCGAGTACTGTCAGTCTAGGATTCCAAGAGATCTACAACTCAACCTCCATTAATTCTTCAGCAAGCTTGTGCAATGAAACTTGAATTTTATGCTTTTGAGCAGCTCTAGGCTTTTTTAAACCAGAGGCATAATGTTGAATTTGTTTTTGCTTGATGCCAGTAATTCTCTCAAAAGAAGCATTTGTAAAAACACCCTTGTAATAATTTAATAAACTTTGGGTATCGAATCTATACTTGATTTTGTATTCACCTTGGAGTTTTTTAGGAAGATTATTTTTATTGTACTTTTTAAATAATTTAATAGCACTTAAGATAGACTCCTTCGCTTCCACAACAGTATCGCCAGCACCAAATATCCCATCAATATTTTCTGCATATGCAGAGTAATGATCTTTCGTTTTCTCAATCACCACTTTAATTATATTCATACTTAACCTTTTAAATTCATTACTTTAATGATTTTATTTAATAAACCCCAGCCCACTTCTTTTGCTCCATGATAAGGAACAGGATATTTCATCCCATCTTTTTCATAGATATAATGACTGCCTTCAGTTTTAAGATGTTTCCATCCACTTCTTTTTATTAGCCGGTGTAATTCACTGGATTTCATAATACACATTACTGTGATTATTACTCTGAAAATAAAGGTAGTAAAATTACTACCTTTAACAAATTAAATATTTGCAGAAATCAACAGTCCTGCAATATTGAATTATATAAGATGTATAATTAGCGTATTTATACGCACAAAGGCTTTATCTACTTCTTAGAAAATTTCTGTCTTAAAATTAGTGGAATAAACAAAGGCGCTTCAATTAAATAACGGCGGTACATTCTTTTGGGTTCTTGGATTAAACGATAGAACCATTCTAGGCCAGCGCCATGCATCCACTTAGGTGCGCGCTTGGCTAAACCAGCCATCACTTCAAAAGCACCACCAATACCCACATACAAAGCAGGATGCAATTGTGATTTGTTTTGTGTGATCCACAAATCTTGTTTAGGTGCAGTTAAACTAATGAGTACAATATCAGGTGCAGCTGCATTCACCGCATCCACCATATTTTTATTTTCTGTTGCATCAAAAACCGGCATGAAAGGAGGAACGTAGATACCCACTATTTTACAATTAGGATATTGTTGTAAAATCACTTCTTTTAATTTTTCACCCACACCAGGAGAAGCGCCCAATAAAAATAAAGTGAAACTTTCATTCGCAGCAAAAGCAACAAGGGCTGGTAGTAAATCTAATCCGGTAATGCGTTCAACAATTGGAGTATTTAAAAATGAGGCAGCCCATTTAACAGGCATGCCATCACAAAGCACATAATCGGAAGTATTGTAAGCGTTTTGAACTTGAGGATTTTTATAAGCAGCTAGAATAGAATTCACGGGCGTGATTGCAACTTGAATCAATTTTTTATGTTGAATCGCAGATTTAAAATCAGAAAATAAATCCGAAGTAGAAATAGAACTTACCTGTGTACCTAAAATATTTACGCGCTGGTGCATGTACAAATTAATTCGAAATCGAAATCACCTTACTATCTAATTGCTGGTAGATACTATTGTTACTGATGTATTCTGGAACTAGTTCCTTCATTTTACCTACCAATAACATCTCGTCGTTGGTGGTACTTAAAATGGTTTCTAATTCTAGGGTGTTTTGTTGAACCAATTCAAAAGACACTTCACGCACTTGAGCAATTAAAATCTTTTCGTGGTAGGTCTGTGTGGTATTCTCTGCGTCGTTCAATAATTCCTCGTATAATTTTTCACCAGGACGTAAACCACTGTAAGTAATGTTCACATCAATGTTTGGAATCAAACCATATAAACGAATCATCTTACGTGCTAAATCTGCAATCGCCACAGGCTTACCCATATCGAATACAAATATCTCTCCTCCATTACCCATACTACCCGCTTCTAATACCAATTGACATGCTTCAGGAATGGTCATAAAGTACCTCGTGATATTAGGATGTGTCACAGTAACTGGTCCTCCTTTTTCGATCTGCTCTTTAAAGCGAATGATTACAGAACCATTGGAACCAAGTACATTACCAAAACGTGTAGTGATGAATTTAGTAGCTAAATCTGTTTGATTAGATAATGCTTGCACATACATCTCGGCCATGCGCTTAGAAGCACCCATCACATTGGTAGGGTTCACCGCTTTATCGGTAGAGATCATCACAAAGCGTTCTACTTTATATTGGATCGATAAGTCAGCCATTACTTTAACACCAATCACATTGTTGCGAACTGCTTCTGTTGGACAAAGTTCCATCATAGGAACGTGTTTGTAAGCAGCGGCATGGTACACATATTGAGGTTCAAATTCCTCAAATAGTTTTCCCATTCTTGTTTTGTTAGTGACATCCGCCAAATAACTCACGCAATTAATACGTGTGCCGTTTTCTTTTAATTCTAGTTCAAGGTTATGCAGTGGGGTTTCGGCCTGATCACATAAAATAATCACTCCGGGGCCATATGGAATCAATTGACGCACAATCTCAGAACCAATAGAGCCTGCAGCACCAGTAACTAAAATACGTTTGCCTTTAATCTGTGCCTTAATTTCGGTGTTATTAATTTGAATTGGGTCACGTTCCAATAAGTCTTCGATTTTAATAGACTGTAATTGTCTACTAGAGAACTTGCCTTCTGCCCATTTTGAATAAGCAGGTACACTCAATACTTTAATATCATGGTCTAAACAAAAATCAACCAATTCATTTTTACGTTTTGTTGGCAAGCTATATGTTGCAATGATTAATTCATCTACAGGTTTAATAGCGACCATCTCTTTAAATTCATTGAAAGAAAGGATGGGTGCGCCATTTAAATTTTTACTGCCTTTTTTTCTGTCATCATCAATAAACGCAATCACTTGGATATTGGCAAGGCCATCATTTTCGAGCACGCGCTGTGTAGCCACACCAGTGGCTGCCGCACCAAAAATCACCACCGATTTTTTTTGCATTTTATAATTCTTCGCATAAGCAAAAAGGTATTTTATCAATACCCTATAACTTATTAAAAATAAAAAACTAAAAATGGTGTATAAAACAATGACCAATGTAGTTAGTGACAAAATAGTACTAACGCCTAATGATACTGTGTTAATGACTAAAATAATGAAAGAAGATAAACCCACAGCAATCGCAATACGGATTGCGTCCTGCACACCAGTATAACGTACAATACCCGTATAAGATTTAGTCGTCGTAAAAACCAATGCATTCACCAACAACATTAAAAAAGTGGCATTCAACACATGCGACCAATTGGTTGCCGCTAGTGCCACATTTTGTTGAATCAAAATTGCAATGAATAACGCAGTCACAGTGGCACCCAAGTCTAGTAAAAAAATTACATACTTAGGTACAATACTGAAATTGTTAATCTTAAACATACTGGTGTTATGTTCTATCAAATCTTAGGGGGGTGGTTTTGTAGAGGTGAATTAAATCTATTACAAAGTTAGGGTTCAAAAGGGTTCAAAATACCAGAATAGATTACAATATTATTATGATTTATAACATATTTATTGATAATCAATCTTTTAGAGCTTGTTAGCGGCCTGTTTTGCTTTCCAAAGCCGCACTTCGTAATTAATGGAGTTTAAGGAATGGTCTTTATCTAACCAATGTAAAAAGGCATTTAAGGCAAGGCCCATGGGGCTAAGGGTATGGGTTAGCAAATTTTTACCAATGACGCTGCTAATGGTTTCCATTTTGTTGCCAAATAAATAGGTCTTTTCGTTTTTAATTAAAAGCAAGTCGTTTAATACATGTTGCATGAGCACATTCCCCGCATTGTCTAAAGCCAACGCTAGTTCTAAAAAATACACGGACAATGAATTTACACTTTTCACAAAAGTTTGACGAATCACTGCATATAAAAAACCAAAAGGTGCAGTGGTAAAAAATAAAATCATTGCAATACAAAAAAGTAAAAAACTTTTCCATAACGGCATACGATCTAATTGATTCATAAAATATTTTTTTAGAATGTTTTCTAAGTGAAAAAATAAGAATATAAGTGTAGTAAGTGTTTGCTATAAATGACCTAGAATCCTTTCTATTAAAGGATTTTAAGCGTTTTAGTAAATGTATCATTTAAGTTTGGTACTGCAAATATTAAACCTAGATTTAATCAACCAAAAAAAAATTTATGAATAACAAAGCGCTACTTGTTGGGATCAATGCCTATCCAAATCCAAGTAACAATTTAAGAGGATGTATTAATGATATTGTAGACATGGAATATTTTATTGCATCTAAAAACAAAGTTTATCCAAAAGAAAATATTAGAACACTCACAGATAGTAGGGCCACTAAAAAAGGCATTCTAACAGCACTCAATTGGTTGCTATTAGGGGCTAGTGCAGGAGATCAAATACTATTTCATTATAGTGGACACGGCGCACAACTCCCAAGCCGCAGTCCTAGTTTAGAAAAAGACGGTTTGGACGAAATTATATGCCCTTATGATTTTAGAGGAGAAAACGCAGCCGCAACGGCGATAAGTGATAAGGAGTTTGCAAGCATTTTTGCAAAAATCCCAAAAGGAGTGCATTTTGTATGGATATCGGATAGTTGCCATTCGGAGGATTTGTCCAGAAAGCATGAGATCGTAGAAGCTAATGATACTAGGTTCCGAAGATTCAATTATAAAAACTCAACACAACAAGCAGAGACGGTTGTTCCTGTTGCTAGTCTCGGTAGTGCACACTCACCCTTGCACGGCGCATTATTAAGTGGCTGTGCTTCGCATCAATTAAGTGCAGATGCCTATATTAATAACCGTTTCAAAGGCGCGTTTACCCATTACTTAATAAAGAACCTAAGCTTATATGGGCAAGATGCAAGTATGCAGGACATTGTCAAATATGTGAATATTGATTTAATGAAGAATGACTATGATCAAAATCCTCAAAGCGAAGGATTACTAGCAACACAAAAGTTCTTTCAATAAAAATTATACATATGAAAATGAATTTAAAAACTAGTGGGTCTAAAATAAAGATGGTTGGTTTGGTGATGATGCTGGTGTTGAACTGTGGGGCTGCGCAAGCGCAGCCCCAACAAGGCCTTATGAGCAGGCTTATTGAAATTAAATATGGTACTGAATTGTATTTAACAATACAGCTTAAATCAGAGTCTAAGTCAGACAGAAAAGACAGCGCACTAGCACTTTATAATACCGTGCGTTGGAAGCTTGATGGATTTGTGTACCAATTAAGTAGTGCACTCATCACACAAAATAGTCCAAGAGCTTTTAAGGAATTAGATGCTTGGTGTTATGAACAAAACAATACAAACTTGAATTTGATTAGTAATGCCTTCATAGCGCAACATGTAGCGAGTTTTGCAGAGATAGATGCTTTGTATCAAACTCAAATAGCACCTAAATTATACAACCAACCCAAAAGCCTAAATCTTACTACTAATGTGTTTTATTTATTGAAAGACTCTTATACTATTATTAAAGGATTGAGTGATTTAAAGACGCGCAAAACTATGGCGATTGTGGAAATGTTAGATCATACAAGG
>Ga0208787_1001172_pt1 | contig 11767 bp, 7 predicted proteins | sample Wag4_2014_7_11_FD_187362 | JGI IMG/M metagenome (GOLD analysis project Ga0208787, IMG submission 187362) | Fresh water microbial communities from Ohio, USA - Utica-2 Time Series HT 2014_7_11 (SPAdes) (version 2) | ecosystem: Environmental > Aquatic > Freshwater > Water tank | place: USA: Ohio... | reverse complement strand
TTTGGATCAATCGCGCCAACAACCATCTTCTGGCCTACTTCAACGCGTGAACCTTCTTCTACAAGTAGCTTCTGACGACGAGTGATTGGGTAAGCAACCTCTTCGCCTCCATCATCTGGAGTAACGATGATCTTCTTGCCCTTTGCATCTTCGCGGAATGAAACAACACCAGCTGTTTCTGCGATTGGTGCAACACCCTTAGGAGTACGTGCTTCGAAGAGCTCGACGATACGTGGAAGACCGTGAGTGATGTCATCACCAGCAACACCACCAGTGTGGAAGGTACGCATTGTTAACTGTGTACCAGGCTCACCGATTGATTGTGCTGCAATGATTCCAACTGCTTCACCGACTGCAACGCGCTGACCAGCTGCAAGTGAACGACCGTAGCAAGCTGCACACTGTCCGACCTTGCTATCGCAAGTTAGAACTGAGCGAATCTTTACTTCGTCAACACCGGCTGCAACGAGTTCATCAATGTTGCGATCACCAAGATCTGTACCTGCTGGAAGCAGAACCTTGCCATCAACTGTTACATCTTCAGACAATGTGCGTCCGAATACAGAAGTTTCAACATGGTCATGCTTAACAAGGCTGCCTGACTCCTGACGTACACCGATCTGTAGAACAAGACCGCGATCAGTACCGCAATCCTCTTCACGGATGATGACATCCTGAGCAACGTCGCAGAGACGACGTGTTAGGTAACCAGAGTCAGCGGTACGAAGCGCTGTATCTGCAAGACCCTTACGAGCACCGTGAGTAGAAATGAAGTACTCAAGTACTGAAAGACCTTCGCGGAAGTTTGACTTGATTGGACTTGGAATAATTTCACCCTTTGGGTTAGCTACAAGTCCACGCATACCAGCGATCTGACGGATCTGCATCATATTTCCACGAGCACCTGAGAAGACCATCATCCAAACTGGGTTAACGCGAGGGAAGTTTTCTTCCATCTCCTTACCCACTTCAGCTGTTGCCTTTGTCCAGATCTCGATCAATTCCTGACGACGCTCGTCATCAGTGATGAGTCCCTTTTCGTACTGTGATTGAACCTTCTCGGCTTGTGTTTCGTAGCCCGCAAGAATTTCCTTCTTACGTGGAGGTGTCACAACATCTTCAATACCGATAGTTGCACCAGCGCGAGTTGCCCAGTGGAAGCCGAGTGACTTCAACGCATCAAGCGTCTCAGCTACAACAACCTTTGGATAGAACTCAGCTAGGCGATCAACGATTCCACCAAGTTGCTTCTTGGTGACATCAAGATCTACATATGGATAATCAGCTGGTAGCGCTTCGTTAAACAGTGCGCGACCAATTGTTGTCTCAATAGTTTCGCCTGTCTTTGTCAGACGAATCTTGATCTTTGCTTGCAATGAAACTGAGTGTTGATCATGGGCCATGATCGCTTCTGCGATTGAACCAAATGCACGACCTTCTCCTAGTTCATTGTCGCGAACCATTGTTAAGTAGTAGAGACCAAGAACCATGTCCTGTGTAGGAGATGTAATTGGACGACCAGAAGCTGGTGACAAGATGTTGTTTGAAGACAACATCAAGATACGTGCTTCAGCCTGCGCTTCAGCAGATAGAGGTAAGTGAACCGCCATCTGGTCACCGTCGAAGTCAGCGTTGAAAGCTGTACATACGAGTGGGTGAATCTGAATCGCCTTACCTTCAACCAATTGTGGTTCGAAAGCTTGGATACCTAAACGGTGAAGGGTTGGTGCGCGGTTAAGGAGAACAGGATGCTCTGCAATAACCTCTTCTAGAACATCCCAAACAACTGGACGTGCACGCTCAACCATTCGCTTTGCAGATTTAATGTTCTGCGCGTGGTTTAGATCTACTAGTCGCTTCATTACGAATGGCTTGAAAAGTTCAAGTGCCATCTGCTTTGGAAGACCGCACTGGTGCAGCTTCAACTGTGGACCTACAACGATTACTGAACGACCTGAGTAGTCAACGCGCTTACCGAGCAAGTTCTGACGGAAACGTCCTTGCTTACCCTTAAGCATGTCTGACAATGACTTCAGCGCACGGTTACCTGGACCTGTAACTGGACGACCACGACGACCGTTATCAAACAACGCATCTACAGCTTCCTGCAACATACGCTTTTCATTGTTAACGATGATCTCTGGTGCACCGAGATCAGCAAGACGCTTTAAACGGTTGTTACGGTTGATAACACGACGGTATAGATCGTTGAGATCTGATGTCGCAAAGCGACCACCATCGAGCTGAACCATTGGACGTAGATCAGGTGGAATAACTGGAACGCAATCAAGAACCATTGATGCTGGCTTGTTGCTTGTTGTAAGGAATGCGTTAACAACCTTCAAGCGCTTGATTGCACGAGTCTTCTTTGCACCTTTGCCATTTTCAGAAAGATCTGTAAGTAGCTTGTGCTCTGTCTCAAGGTCAAATGTTTCTAGACGACGCTTGATTGCAGCTGCACCCATGTCACCCTTGAAGTACATGCCATAACGGTCACGCATTTCACGGTAAAGGTTCTCATCACCTTCGAGATCCTGAACCTTAAGGTTCTTGAAACGTGCCCACACATCCTCTAGACGAGTGATTTCACGCTCTGCACGATCACGGATCGCCTTGAGTTCACGCTCTGCTGATTCACGAACCTTGCGCTTTACATCAGACTTTGCATCCTCTGCTTCGAGTTCTGCAAGATCTGCTTCAAGCTTCTTGGTGCGAACATCTACATCGTTATCACGACGAGTTTCGATCTTCTTACGATCGTTAGCAAGCTTCTTCTCAAGCTGTGGCATATCTTCTTCGCGAGCTTCAGCATCAACCTCTGTGATCATGTAAGCAGCGAAGTAAATAACCTTTTCTAGATCCTTTGGAGCAAGATCAAGTAGGTAACCAAGGCGTGATGGAACACCCTTGAAGTACCAAATGTGAGTTACAGGAGCTGCAAGCTCGATGTGACCCATGCGCTCACGACGAACCTTTGCACGTGTGACTTCAACACCACAACGCTCGCAAATGATTCCCTTAAAGCGTACGCGCTTGTACTTACCGCAATAACATTCCCAGTCACGAGTAGGTCCGAAGATCTTCTCGTCAAAGAGTCCATCCTTTTCAGGCTTTAGTGTGCGGTAGTTGATTGTCTCTGGCTTCTTAACCTCACCAAAAGACCACTCGCGAATGTTCTCTGCAGATGCGAGACCGATACGTAGTTCATCAAAGAAGTTGACATCTAACATGTTATTTTCCCTCTCACACTTCTTCTACGCTGCTTGGCTCAACTCGTGACAAGTTGATACCTAGCTCTTCGGCGGCACGGAACACTTCTTCATCTGTATCGCGCATTTCAATTGCGACACCTTCTGAAGAAAGTACTTCTACATTGAGACAGAGTGATTGCATTTCCTTGATAAGTACCTTGAATGACTCAGGGATACCTGGTTCAGGAATGTTTTCACCCTTAACGATCGCTTCGTACACCTTTACGCGGCCGAGAACATCGTCAGACTTAATTGTTAGCAACTCTTGGAGTGTGTAAGCAGCACCGTAAGCTTCAAGTGCCCACACTTCCATTTCACCAAATCGCTGACCACCGAACTGCGCCTTACCACCAAGTGGTTGCTGCGTGATCATTGAGTATGGACCAGTTGAACGTGCGTGAATCTTGTCATCAACCAAGTGGTGGAGCTTCAAGATGTACATGTATCCAACTGAAATTGGTGTTGGGTATGGCTCGCCGGAACGACCGTCAAATAGACGAGCCTTTCCACTCTTACCAATAAGTTGATTTCCATCGCGGTTTGGAAGAGTTGCAGAGAGAAGACCAGAGATTTCATCTTCAAGCGCACCATCGAACACAGGAGTTGCGAACTTTGTTCCAGGCTCGCCCTTCTCTGCACCGATTGCACGCATGTGCTTCTGCCATGCCTCATCAATACCTGAAAGATCCCAACCAGTCTTTGCAACCCAACCTAAGTGGAGTTCAAGAACCTGACCAACGTTCATACGACCAGGTACACCGAGTGGGTTTAGAACAACATCTACTGGAGTTCCATCTTCAAGGAATGGCATATCTTCAACTGGAAGAATCTTTGAAATAACACCCTTGTTACCGTGGCGACCAGCAAGCTTGTCACCATCTTGAATCTTGCGCTTCTGTGCAACGTAAACGCGAACCAATTGGTTAACGCCAGCTGCAAGCTCGAAACCTTCTTCAGATTCAAAGATCTTTACGCCGATAACCTTTCCAGATTCACCGTGTGGAACCTTGAGAGATGTATCGCGAACTTCGCGAGCCTTCTCACCAAAGATTGCACGAAGCAAACGCTCTTCAGGTGTTAGTTCAGTTTCTCCCTTAGGAGTTACCTTTCCAACCAAGATATCGCCAGGAACTACATCTGCACCTACGCGGATGATTCCTCGCTCATCTAGATCTGCAAGAACTTCTTCAGAAACGTTAGGGATATCGCGAGTGATTTCTTCTGCACCAAGCTTTGTGTCGCGAGCATCAACTTCATACTCTTCGATGTGGATTGATGTAAGAACATCATCCTGAACTAGGCGCTGAGAAAGGATGATCGCATCTTCGTAGTTGTGACCTTCCCATGACATAAATGCCACGAGTAGGTTCTTACCGAGCGCCATTTCACCCTGATCGGTACATGGACCGTCAGCGATAACTGAACCAAATTCAACGCGCTGACCTTCAGAAACAACAACCTTCTGGTTGTATGAAGTTCCCTGGTTTGAACGCGTGAACTTGTGTAGAGAATAAGTTTGGTAGGTCGAGTCATCTGCCATGACCTTAACTTCATCAGCAGACACCTCAGTTACAACGCCAGCCTTAGTTGCAGTAACAACATCGCCTGCATCTACAGCTGCGCGGAACTCCATACCTGTACCAATTACTGGTGCTTCTGCACGCATCAAAGGAACAGACTGACGCATCATGTTAGAACCCATCAACGCACGGTTAGCATCATCGTGCTCAAGGAATGGGATCATCGCTGTTGCAACAGACACCATCTGACGTGGTGAAACATCCATGTAATCAACTTCTTCACCTGGAATGTATTCAACTTCTCCACCACGACGACGTACAAGTACGCGTGGTTCGGCGAAGTGATTGTCATCAGTTAGTGGAGCATTTGCCTGCGCGATGATGTGTTCATCTTCTTCATCAGCGGTTAGGTAATCAACCTGATCTGTTACGCGACCCTTAACAACCTTGCGGTAAGGAGTCTCGATAAATCCAAATGCAGTTACGCGACCATATGTTGCAAGTGATCCGATAAGACCAATGTTTGGTCCTTCAGGAGTTTCAATTGGACACATACGCCCGTAGTGAGATGGGTGAACGTCACGAACTTCGAAACCTGCGCGGTCACGTGAGAGACCACCAGGTCCAAGCGCTGAAAGACGACGCTTGTGTGTAAGTCCTGACAAAGGATTTGTCTGATCCATGAACTGTGACAACTGAGATGTTCCGAAGAACTCCTTGATTGACGCAACTACTGGACGGATGTTGATCAGAGTCTGAGGAGTAATTGCCTCAACATCTTGTGTCGTCATACGTTCGCGAACTACGCGCTCCATACGTGACAGACCGATGCGAACCTGATTCTGAATCAATTCACCAACTGTACGGAGACGACGGTTACCGAAGTGATCGATATCGTCCTTCTCTACGCGAACTTCGCGGCCGTACTCCATCAATAGATCGCCGCGGTGAAGCGCTACTAAATAGCGCAAAGTCGCAACAATGTCAGAGATAGTAAGTAGTGAAGATGAAAGCTCTAGATCAAGACCTAGCTTCTTATTTACCTTGAAGCGACCGACCTTGGCCAAGTCGTAACGCTTAGGGTTGAAGTAAAGGTTTTCGATCAAGTTCTGTGCAGCTTCCTTAGTTGGAGGCTCACCAGGACGAAGCTTGCGGTAGATATCTAGCAGCGCTTCATCTTGTGTCTTAACAGTGTCTTTTTCAAGAGTTGCGCGCATTGATTCAAACTCACCGAACTCTTCAAGAATTTGTTCTTCAGTCCAACCAAGTGCCTTTAGGAACACTGTTACAGACTGCTTACGCTTACGGTCGATGCGAACTCCAACAAGATCCTTCTTATCAACTTCAAACTCAAGCCATGCACCACGTGAAGGAATTACCTTTGATGTGAATACATCTTTGTCAGAAGCCTTTTCAATTGTGCGCTCGAAGTACACACCAGGTGAACGAACCAACTGAGAAACAACAACGCGCTCGGTTCCGTTAATAACGAATGTTCCGCGAGCTGTCATAACTGGGAAGTCACCCATAAATACTGTCTGTGACTTAATTTCACCAGTGATGTTGTTTGTGAACTCTGCTGTTACGAATAGTGGTTGTGCGTAAGTCATATCGCGTTCTTTGCACTCATCAATTGAGTACTTAGGCGGCTCGAAACGGTGATCGCGGAACGATAGAGACATAGTTCCCTGGAAATCTTCGATCGGAGAAATCTCTTCAAAGATTTCTTCAAGACCTGAAGTTGTTGGGATTTCTCCACGATTCATTGAATCGGTTGCTGCGATACGTGAACGCCATGCATCGTTACCTAACAACCAGTCAACGCTTTCAGTTTGCAGCGCTAATAGGTTAGGAACTTCTAAGGGTTCGCGGATCTTGGCGAATGAGACTCGACGTGGTGCTACTGAGATTTTTTTAGACGCGGCCAAGAGATGTCCTTCCAGACAGTATTCGGGAACACACAACTATTAGGTCTCAGCCGCTATATGCCCTGACCATAGAAATTTGTGCGAAGGGAAAGCGTACCGACCTCACCCCCGCCATGTCCAACCGGGTGCTTATACCCCCAAACCGGCAGAAATGTCAGCGAAAATCGAAAAATGTGTACAAAAAACCCCGCCTGGCCGTGATGGCCAAACGGGGTTTTTCGGGTAATTCGTGGAATTACTTGATTGTTACAGTCGCGCCAGCTGCCTCTAGTGCTGCCTTTGCCTTGTCTGCAGTTTCCTTGCTTGCCTTCTCTAGAAGGGTTGCTGGAGTTGCATCTACTAGGTCCTTCGCTTCCTTCAAGCCAAGGCTTGAATTTAGTCCGCGAACTTCCTTGATCACTGCAATCTTCTGTGAACCTGCGTTTTCCAAGATAACTGTGAACTCATCTTGTGCTGAATCAGCAGCGCCTGCTGCTGCTCCGCCTGCTGCTGCAACTGCTACTGGAGCTGCTGCTGTTACATCGAATTCAGTTTCGAATGACTTAACGAACTCTGAGAGCTCGACCAATGTCATTTCCTTGAACTGACCCAATAGATCTTCTGTGCTGAGCTTTGCCATATTCGTTATTCCTTCTCTTCTGTTTCTGGAGTTGCTTCTGTAGGTACTTCTGTTGCTTCAGCTACAGGAGCTTCTGCTACATCTGTTGGTGTCTCAACAACTGCTTCTGCAGGAGCCTCAACGACTGGAGCTGCAGCAACCGCTGGAGTTCCTTGTTCACTTTCAAGTTTGATGCGAAGTGCGTCAAATACGCGCGCTGCCTTAGCAAGCGATCCCTTCATTGCACCAGCAAGCTTTGCCAACAGAACTTCACGAGACTCGAGGTTAGCGAGCTGCATGATCTCTGCAGGTGTTACAGGCTTGCCTTCGTAGAAACCACCCTTGATAACAAGGAATGGATTTTCTTTTGCAAAATCACGGAGGCTCTTTGCTGCATCAATTGGATCACCGTTAATGAATGCAACAGCTGATGGACCGGTTAGAAGATCATCTGCGATCTCTACTCCAGCATCCTTTGCTGCAATCTTTGTAAGAGTGTTCTTCACTACTGAGTACTTGGTTGTTGCACCAAGTGCGCGGCGAAGTTCCTTCATTGATGTAACAGAAAGACCACGATATTCAGTTAGCACTGTTGCTTTAGCTGTACGGAAATCCTCCGCAAGTTCAGCAACTGCTGATGTCTTATCTGGGCGAGCCATTCGGTTCACCTTTCCTGTTTCATTGGTGACCTTAGGAAATAAAAAAATCCGTAACGCGTAAGCGCCACGGATTTACCATGATCACCTACGCGGGCTGAGATTTCCTCATTTATTCAGATTAATCGTGAGATTAACCCGACCTGCGGTCTTTGGTTATGGCGTAAGGCTAAGGGTGGACAGCCTTTTGGGTCAAATCCCGCATAGAAAAAGGCCCCGGTGCGAACACCGAGGCCTTTCCTTTAATTCTTGCTTAGTTAGCTGCTGGTTCGCGAACTAGGTTTGGATCGATAGCGATTCCAGGTCCCATAGTTGTTGAAACAACCGCCTTCTGTACGTAGCGACCCTTTGATGAGTTTGGCTTCGCACGAAGAACTTCTTCCATTGCAGCTGCATAGTTATCTGCAAGTTGCTCTGCAGTAAATGATGCCTTACCGATGAGGAAGTGAAGGTTAGAGTTCTTATCAACGCGGAATTCAATCTTTCCGCCCTTGATATCTTCAACAGCCTTAGCAACATCTGTTGTGACTGTTCCTGTCTTTGGGTTTGGCATCAAACCACGAGGTCCTAGAACCTTACCGAGGCGACCGACCTTACCCATGAGATCTGGTGTTGAAACTACTGCGTCGTAATCAAGACGGCCCTTTGAAACTTCTTCAATGAGTTCATCTCCACCGACGATGTCAGCACCTGCTGCGCGAGCTGCATCAGCGTTTGCACCGTTCGCGAAAACCAAAACGCGAGCAGTCTTACCGGTTCCGTGTGGAAGGTTTACTGTTGAACGGATTGCCTGATCAGCTTTCTTAGGATCTACACCAAGTACAAGTGCAACTTCTACAGATGCATCGTATTTAACTGTTGATGTTTCCTTAACAAGTGTTACTGCTTGTAGCGGTGTGTATAGGTGATCTTTCTTTACCTTTTCAGCTGCCGCTAAGTATTTCTTTGAGCGCTTCATTTCTTCCTCATTCCTCCCCTTCGGGAGCTAGTGGTTGTGGTCAGCGAACCAGCGAGGTTCTCCCACATCTCTTCACCAATTTGGTGTTGAGAAATTTATTTATTAGCCGTTGACTGTGATTCCCATTGAGCGAGCTGTGCCCGCAATGATCTTCGCAGCTGCATCAATGTCATTTGCATTGAGATCAGCCATCTTCTGTGTTGCGATCTCCTGGACCTGAGCCATGGTGATGTTTGCAACCTTTGTCTTGTGAGGAACAGCTGAACCCTTTTCAACGCCAGCAGCCTTCAAGATCAAACGTGATGCAGGAGGTGTCTTGGTGATGAATGTGAATGAGCGATCTTCGTAAACAGTGATCTCAACTGGAATGATCTGGCCCTTTTGTGATGCTGTTGCATCGTTGTATGCCTTCACGAACTCCATGATGTTGACACCATGCTGACCTAGCGCAGGACCAACTGGTGGTGCAGGCGTTGCTGCTCCAGCTTGGATCTGCAACTTGATGAAGCCGCTTACCTTCTTCTTTGGTGCCATTTCTTTTTCCTCTTTTTCTTGGTTTTCTTAATTAAATCTGTCTATTAAATCTTTTGTACTTGACCGAATGAAAGCTCAACTGGTGTTTCACGTCCGAAGATAGAAACGAGAACCTTGAGTTTTGCTTGCTCTGGCATGATCTCTGAGATCGATGCTGGAAGAGTTGCAAAAGGGCCATCCATAACAGTTACTGATTCGCCAACTTCGAAATCAACAACGCGGATTTGATCCTTGTCGGACTTCTTCTGTGGGCGAGGTGCAAGAATCTTTTCAACTTCATCCATGCTTAGTGGTGATGGATGGTGAGCGTTGCCAACAAATCCTGTAACACCAGGGGTATTACGAACTGCTGACCAAGACTCATCTGTTAGATCCAAGCGAACTAGAACATAACCTGGGTAGATGTTTCGCTTAACCATCTTGAACTGGCCGTTCTTAAGTTCCTTTACCTCTTCTTCAGGTACTTCAATCTGGAAGATGTAATCCTCCATATTTAATGAAGCGATACGGTTTTGAAGATTAGCTTTAACCTTCTTCTCGTAACCTGCATAAGAGTGGACTACATACCAATCGCCTAGCGCTGTGCGTAGTGTGCGACGAAATTCTGCATTTGGATCGTTTTCATCTGACTCGATGTCACCATCTTCATCTGAAGCGAGCGCGAGTTCTGGCTCTGTTGAAGCAACTGGTGCTTCGATGATCTCTTCTTCAACTACCGGAGTAGCAATCTCTGTTGCATTGGCAGCAAGAGCCGCCTCAAATGCATCTGGCTGCTGCGCGTCCTTAATCTGTTCTTCAGTCATTGTTTTCCTTTATCCAAATACCCAGAAGACAAGTCTTCCAAGAACAAGGTCGATGAGAGATACAACTGCAATGATGAACGATACGAACACAAGAACGACCGCTGTGTATGTTGTTAGCTGCTTGCGTGTAGGCCAAACAACCTTGCGAAGTTCTGAAACTACTTGGCGATAGAAAAGTCCAATGCGCGCAAATAGACCGAGCTTCTCGGCTACTTGTTCAACTGACTCTGTCATCGACATTTCCTTTCGATACTTCACGGATACTTCTTTACATCTTTACTACAAGATCTTGCAGGGCAGGAGGGACTCGAACCCCCAACCGGCCGCTTTGGAGACGGCAACTCTAGCCAATTGAGCTACTGCCCTTCGCGAGAGCATGGCGAAACCATAGGGAAAAGCAAACCCTCGTGAGCGTCGAAGTGTAGAGGCAAGGTGGGGTTCAGGTCTAACTCGCGCCTGAAATACGGCAGACTTGGGGCCATGACTCCACGTATCTCAGCCCGTATCGCAGCTATCGCAGAATCTGCCACTTTGGCCGTTGATGCAAAGGCCAAGGCGCTCAAAGCAGCTGGCCGTCCAGTTATTGGATTTGGAGCGGGTGAACCTGATTTTCCAACACCTGATTATGTTGTTGAGGCAGCAGCTGCAGCGACAAAGGTTGTAGCAAATCATCGCTACACACCAACACCAGGGTTACCCGATCTACGTGAAGCGATCGTTGCAAAGACAAAGCGCGATAGCAATTATGAAATCACAGTTGACCAAGTTCTTGTCACAAATGGTGGAAAGCAATCTGTCTACCAAGCATTTGCAACCATTATTGATCCGGGCGATGAAGTTCTACTTCCATCTCCGTTTTGGACTACCTACCCAGAGTGCGTCAAATTAGCTGGCGGAGTAAGTGTTGAAGTTTTCGCAGATGAAACTCAAAACTATTTGGTAACAGTGGAGCAACTTGAAGCCGCTCGTACTCCAAAAACTAAAGCGCTACTTTTCTGTTCTCCATCTAATCCAACTGGTTCTGTTTATTCACCAGAACAAGTAAAAGCTATTGGTGAATGGGCTGTTAAGAACAACATCTGGATTATTTCAGATGAGATTTATGAGCACTTGTTATACGACGGTGCAACCGCCCCATCACTTCCGGTAATTGTTCCTGCAATTGCAGATACCTGCATCATCATCAACGGCGTCGCAAAGACGTATGCGATGACAGGTTGGCGCGTAGGTTGGATGATCGGGCCAAAAGATGTCATCAAGGCGGCAACAAATTTGCAGTCACACCTAACTTCAAATGTGTCTAACGTTTCACAGCGCGCAGCAATTGCCGCGTTGACCGGTAATTTAGATGCGGTCCATGAAATGGGTGAGGCTTTTGATCGTCGCCGCAAATTAATTGTTGGATTACTTAACGAGATTCCAGGATTTGAATGTCCAATGCCCACTGGAGCTTTCTACGTGTATCCATCAGTTAAAGGTGTACTTGGAAAGACGATTCGCGGCAAAACCCCTACAACAT
>Ga0208787_1001165_pt1 | contig 11800 bp, 6 predicted proteins | sample Wag4_2014_7_11_FD_187362 | JGI IMG/M metagenome (GOLD analysis project Ga0208787, IMG submission 187362) | Fresh water microbial communities from Ohio, USA - Utica-2 Time Series HT 2014_7_11 (SPAdes) (version 2) | ecosystem: Environmental > Aquatic > Freshwater > Water tank | place: USA: Ohio... | reverse complement strand
AGCCAAACAAGGTATTGTCCTCGAAGTTTACAGAGATATTTTGGCCAGATTGCAGGATGCCATCATTCAAAATCCTGATTTTGCCAATATTATAGTCGATGGTATAATCAACTCCTTCCTGTAATAATCGTCCGCCACCGCTTACTCTAACGGAACCACGCGGGAGGTTGAATGTCCCCAAGGAAATTTCGGAGGAGTTACTAGATTTATAAAAACCGCGAAGCGTAAATCGGTTGAGTTGTTGGAACTCCCTTGCTCGGAACAAGGTAGAGTCGTAGAGTTGGGTGTAAAGGATTTGTTTTGCTAATGCGAGGGAGTCGGCTCCTGGATCGGACTCTTTGAATTTATCAAGGAGGAAGCTTCCGAAAGGTTCCAGGACAGGAAACATCACCCTGCCAGATTTTACATTGACGGTTAATCCCGGGACGAAGTCAAAAATACCATCTGCTCCTGGATCGCCTTGTAGGTTGAGGTTATCGAGGTTGAATACCTGAATAAGGGGGCGGCTACGCAGGCCTTGAGGTACAAAACCTTGGTCGAGAAAGCGTTTTTGGCCTTTTCCTGGGTCTTCGTAGAAGATATCAAAGCGAAATTCTTGAGGATCTACATTGACGGCACCTACTGCATAGACGTTTTTCATCATAAGGTCCCAGATGGGGTACCGCACGTTTGGAGCGGTACTCTTCAACATCTTTAGGAAGAGTACATTTTGATTGAGGGTATCACCTATGCTAATTTCTTCACCGAATTCACCGATTTTATACGGGACACCATTGTAGGTATATTCTAAAGATACCCCTACCACATCGTTCGGCCGAAGGCTTCTATTGATGCTTATAAATCCGAGTTGTTCATTGTAGGTATAATCAGTACCTTGAACAAGCTGCACGGCACTTACTTTTCCGTAGTCACGCACCTGTACCAGCCCCAAGTTGGAAAGACCGTTTACTACCTTATTATCTAGACGGAGGTCGGGGTTACTAAGCAGTTCGTTATAGAGTAGGTTATTTTGGTTGGTGGGGAGAAATCCTCCCTTGATATCTCTGGCTGGCGGATTGGTTAGACTCAGGTCGGGGATAATATTTGCTGGGTTGGTTTCATCGGTACCATCGAGGAATGGGCGCGGTTCAGCGAGATCTGCCAACGCGATAATTTGTCGGGTTGGGGGTGTATTTTGTCCTGGTACAAAATTGGTTGGGACGGTAACCCAGACCTGAATTTTGGTGATATTAAACTGGGAGAGCGGTACGGGGAGACATTTCATGGCTGGCTCAAACTCAGAGCGGTTCCATTGGCTGAGGAAGAAGTGGCGGTTTTCGTCGTATTCGTCTATAGGAATAATAAAGTTTTGTACTTGTGCACCTCCTTTTAGTGTAATTCCCTGTTGGCGGGAGCGTTGTTGAGAGGCGATTAGGGTAGTTCTGAGGTGGCCGAATTTTAGTTCTGCTTTTACGCCGAAAAGGTTGGAGGCTCCTTTAATCAACGTTGACCGAAGGGGCATAGAAACGTTACCAGCTTCTATATTCTGAAGGATTTCATCTTCAGAGAAATTTTTGGGATCGTATTTTAATTTAATTTGATTATCGAAATCAAAGGTAGCCTGAGTATTGTAGTTGAAATTGAGGTTAAGTTTTTCCCCGATTTTCCCTTGCGCACTCATATTGATATCCATATCGAAATCAAAGTTTGTGGTACGCTGTAAACGGATAGGGAGGATTGGGTTTTCTACTTTTTGATGGTCGACCCCAAAAGTTAAGTTAATATTTCCTTGTGGTTTGATATCCACTTCGGTGCCTCCGAACAACCGCTCGATGAGGGAGGTCCGTATATTGAATTTTGAGATGGGGTCTACGGGAGCTTCTCTTCGTTTTCCTTGTTCCGCTACCCCTTGAAGCCGGTCAAAGTAGTCTTTTTGTTGTTTTCGATCTCTGTAGGCTACATATTCATCGAAGGTCATGTAGGTAGGAGCGCGAAAGTATTCATCTCCGATTTTTTCAGAGATGATGTAGAGTCCGGTCAGCGGATCATATTCTACTTTTGATTCAACGGCCTTTGGGTCTTTCAAGTCAACCACGTTTGGATTGGGGTTGTTCAAGAAGTCACCGTACCGCTCTTTAACTGGCTCGATTGTATCGATTTCGGTTTTTATCTCCGATTTTTTCCAGTTGAAAGGAATGTCAGATAGAGACTCTGTGGAAAGAATGGGGGCAACCGGTTTGGTTTCCTCCGGGAAAAACACGGTTAATACACGTTCTCTAACGGGGTTAGGAACAGAGAAAGCGTACAAGGCAGCAGTGGCTGCACCGAAAGCAAGAATAGAAAAAATACGCCTCTTGGTCATCTCAAAAGCAAGTAATCCTGAAAAAGGTGAAGATGTAGTTGGAAGTTAGTTGACGCAAAAAAAGGGAGATCGGTTGCCTTCAAGTAGGCTACCTTAGGGATTTTTTAAATGATTCTGTAATCAGGGCTTCCCAAGGATAAAACGTATGCCGAATACTCTTTTTTGTAAAGCACAAACCTGCTTTTGTAGAAAAATATTGTCTACTGCAACATATTCGATGTTGATTTGCGTTATATACCCAATTTGTCAATTACTTTTGCCTTTGTGCGTTGTGTTGGTACTGCCCCAGATTGTTCATATTGTTCACAACTAATCTCCTTCAATTAATGTTTTTCACAGGTAATTTTGACCCGTCCAAAATAGTCCAGGACATGAAGTTTTCTAAGTCAGTAATTGTATTTTCCTTCATTGGAATAGCTGGTATCGCGGTTGCTTTTGGTGGTGCCTCTGCCTTATTGGGTAAGAATAATCCCAATCCACAAAAAGATGCTGAAATAATGCGAACCCTTATCGAAGGTTTGCAGCGCATGCATTTTCAACCAAAGGATTTGGACGACGCATTTTCCCGCAATCTATATTCGCTGTATTTGGAAGATTTAGATGCAGGAAAGCGTTTTTTTACTCAAGAGGACATTGCGGTTTTTCAGCCCTATGAGCAGCTTTTAGATGACCAGGCCTTAGCAGGTACGTTCCAATTTTTTGATATTTCGGTCCAGCGGACAGAAGCAGCTCTCGCCAAAACGCAAGCGTGGTACAAAGAAATCCTAGCAAATCCAATGGATTTTTCTGTAAATGAAACGGTAACGATGGATGGGAAGAAGGTTAACTGGCAGAAGAACGACACCGAATTGCGTCGTCGCTGGGAGTTAATGCTCAAATATGAGGTACTCTCCCGAATTGTAGAAGAGGAAGAGAAACAGAAAAAAGCTGACTTTAAAGGGGAGCAAAAAACGTTTGAGGCATTGGAGAAGGAGTCAAGAGAAAAGGTATTGGATGTGTATGACCGGTGGTTTAAACGTCTGCAAAAAATGGATCGGAGCCGCCGACTAGAGATTTATTTAAATTCGTTTACCAACATCTTTGATCCACATACCGGCTACTATTCTCCCAAAGAGAAGGAAAACTTTGATATTCAGATGTCTGGAAAGCTAGAGGGTATCGGTGCTAGGTTGCAAAGTGATGGAGAAAAGACAACAGTCACTGAAATTGTCCCTGGTGGTCCGGCGTGGAAACAAGGCGAGCTTGAAGCAAAGGATGTGATTACTAAGGTAGCGCAAGAAGATGGAATTTATGTGGATATTATGGGATGGGAGATCGATGATGTGGTTTCAAAGATCCGTGGGAAGAAAGGTACTTCGGTGAAGCTATCCATTCAAAAAGCGGACGGGTCAACTAAGGAGATTACCATAATTAGGGATGTAGTCATCATGGAAGAAGGGTTTGCTAAGTCGCTTATTCTTCAAGAGAAAGAAGCAACCGATCGAGTTGGATATATTTATTTGCCTAAATTTTATGCTGATTTTACACCGCAAGGCGTGACGTCCTGTTTTGAGGATGTGGCGCGTGAAATTGAAAAGCTTAAGTCGGAAAAGGTGCAAGGAATCATACTTGATCTTCGCAATAATGGGGGTGGATCCCTTCGCGATGTGGTGAAAATGTCTGGGTTGTTTATTGAAAATGGGCCAATAGTACAAGTGAAAAGCCGAAGCCGCAAACCAGAGATAATGTCTGATGCGGATAGGGGTGTGCAGTGGGATGGTCCACTAGTGGTGATGGTGAACGGAGGAAGTGCCTCTGCGTCGGAAATTTTAGCTGCGGCTATGCAAGACTATAAGCGAGCTATTATTGTTGGGTCTTCTGGTACCTACGGAAAAGGAACGGTTCAGCGCTTTTTAGATCTGGATCAAGTGTCTTCACAGGATGAGTTGAAGCCTCTTGGAGAGATGAAGTTAACGGTCCAGAAGTTCTATCGGATCACTGGGAAAACAACTCAATTGGACGGGGTGAAACCGGATATTGTCCTTCCTGACTTTTTCAATTTACTGGAAAATGGGGAAAGTGAAAATGAATATCCATTGTCCTCTACAACCATCGAACCAGTTGCTTTCCAGCAAGCGGTTTATCAACTACCTGATCTAGACGCGATTCAGACGGCGAGTGAAAAGCGGGTTTCCAAAGACGAGACATTTAAAAAAATCAATGATAATGCCGTTCGCCTTCGTAAAATGAAAGATGAGCGTACGTACATGCTTCATGCCGATAAATACCGGCAGTGGAGTAAGCGCCAGCGGGAGGAGGCAGATAAGTATGAGGATATGTTCAAACCGATCGCTGGTTTTTCTGTGACTAACCTAGCCGCTGATCTTCCCACCATTGAAAGTGACACTTCTCGGACAGCTAGAAATGCCGATTGGTTGAAAGACCGTGAGAAGGATATTCAGTTGTATGAGACCCTTCGGATTATGTATGACATGATTCGATTGGATGGGGTTGCCAACAAGAATTAATCAGCTGGGCACTTTTTAAAACAAAAAAGCCACTCACCTGTATAAAAATTGGGGTGAGTGGCTTTTTTATACGTTTAAGAGCCCTATTTTAAAGTTGTTCGCTAATTTTTCCGAAGCGGCGTTCTCTATTCTGGAAATTTTGGATGGCTTTTATCAACTCTTGTTTTCCGAAGTCGGGCCAAAACACAGGTGTGAAGTACAGTTCGGCATAGGCAATTTGCCAAAGTAGGAAATTAGAGATCCGAGTTTCACCGCTGGTTCGGATTAATAATTCTGGATCTGGAATTCCATGGGTAGTGAGAGCGGATTCGAACATGGCTTCATCAATTTCCTCAGGACGGATAGTTCCTTTCAATGCTTTTTCGGCAAGCACTTGTGCTGCGTGGAGAATTTCCCATTTAGCGGAGTAGTTAAGCGCTAGTACGAGGTTAATACTGGTATTATTCTTGGTAAGCTCCATGCCTTCTTTGAGTGCCTGGAAGGTGTGTTTGGGGAGTGCCTCGATATCGCCAATTGCCAGGAGTCGTACCCCATTTTTATTTAGCTCAGCGATTTCACCTTTGATGGTGTCCACGAGCAGATTCATTAAAGCCATCACTTCTGCGGGTGGTCGGTTCCAATTTTCTGTACTGAACGCATATAAGGTGAGGTACCTAACACCAAGTTCTGCTGCAGCCTGCGTCACCTCTCGGACGCTTTTGACGCCACTTCGGTGTCCTAGTACCCTAGGCATGCCTTTTTGTTTGGCCCAGCGACCATTGCCATCCATTATGATTGCAATGTGGCGAGGCACGTTTTTTTCATCGATTTGTGGGTGGATACTAGGCTTGTCCGGCATAAAAACCTTAATAGAAGGTGAAACTAACAAATCCTCCACTGCTTTAGAGCAGGGTAAAGCGCACAAAGGTAGTATGTTGGGATTTCAATCTTACATGGAAGGCTTTAAAATCGGATTTTTAACCCTGCCGAGTATTGAATCTATAAAAAATCGATCAATGTGAACATTGTTTTCTTGTTAATAGTCTGAAGAGGTGCTGTTCTTTGGTTAGGGTCTACAAAAAAATAGTGTTTGTGTCGAAGGAATCTCGTAGATTCGCTAATGTAAACGTTGGTGTTTTGCTAGCGATTTTTTTGCTAATTTGCTTAAGGTATGAAATGGACGTACAGTATTCAGCATAAGTTAGCTGTTGCGGGCCTTTTATTTATGGTCATGACGGTTGTTTTATTTAATAATTTTAATGAAAGGGACAACTCTAGTAGGGTGAGCAAAGCGATACAGACGATTTATGATGATCGTCTGATTGCAGAAAAGTACCTCTTCCAGTACCTACAGAACGCGCACTTAATTATGGAATTGCTGGATATCTATTCCCCCGGAGGGACGAAGGTGACGCTCCAATTAGGGGAAATTTTAGCCAAGACCAAGGAATTAAACAAATCATATCTGAAGACTAGACTTACAGATATGGAGGCATTGAACTTTGATCGATTGGTGGTTGATTTTATTGCTATTGAGACAGCGCTTGCCAACCATGATATTGACTCGGCAAGGCAGAGCGCTAAGGATGCGATACTTCAGTTGGAGAGTCTCTCCGAGATACAATTTAGTGAAGCAGAAAAGCAGATGTCTATTATACAGCAAATCAACCAAAGCACGGCCGCTTATTTTCAATTTGAGATTGCTGTATTAATAATCATTGGTTTGTTGATTCAGGCGTTGGTATTTGCATCCAAGAGTTTAAACAACCATTTTCAGCGCCAGAATTCAATGTATAACTAATGTTTGGCAGATAAAAAAATGGCTCGTGTCTATTGGGTAACTCTCTTGGTAATTATTGGGTTCCAGCTGGAGGCTCAAGTGGTGGGGTGTACGGACCCACTTGCGCTAAATTTCAATGTGACGGCTCAGCAGAACGATGGGAGTTGTGTTTACTCGCCAGCTAGTTTGACGCCGGTTCAGAGTGAAAATTTACCAGCTTTACTCACAGAGAGCTCTGGTTTGATTTGGTGGGAAGATCAACTTTGGACGCATAATGATAGTGGAGACAACAGTCTTTATTCGTTGGATTGGATGGTTCCAGCTACTTTATCCGTTTATACGTTGGGAGGTGTTCAAAACAAAGACTGGGAGGAGATCAGTCAAGATAGCCAGTATATTTATTTAGGTGATTTTGGGAATAATGAGAACGGGAATCGCACGGACTTAAAGATCTTACGCATAGAAAAAGGTAGTCTTTTGGGAGGGGATCCAGCAATAGACACGTTGTTTTTTTCGTATTCTGATCAAGTTGATTTTTCGGGTAGTGGGCCCAACAATACGGACTTTGATTGCGAGGCGTTTATAGTGGGCTCCAATCGTATATATTTATTTACCAAGCAGTGGGTGAGTAAGGGCTGCAGTGTATACTCTTTGCCAAAAGAGCCTGGTAATCACAGTGCAGTGTGGGAGGCAGGTTTTCAGGTGGATGGACTCATTACGGGAGCAACGTATTTAGAAGGGAAGCGTCTGGTAGTTTTATGTGGATATAGTCCGCTATTACAGCCTTTTCTTTTTTTGTTATACGATTTTAATGAAGATCGGTTTTTTGAGGGCAACAAACGCAAGATAGCATTAAACTTGCCGTTTCATCAAGTGGAAGGCGTTTGCACCACGAATGGTATCCTATATTATGCTTCGAATGAGCGATTTAATCAGTCGGTGTTGACAATCCCGCAGAAGCTGCACAGACTGGATTTGAGTATGTTTTTAGAATCTTACCTCTACCCCACTTCATCCGTTGGGGATTTTTCTTCCAAAGAAGGTATTGTTAATCTACACTACAGAGCGGGGTATTTGCATCTGGCTTTTTCGGAGCATTTTTTAGGGCGGGCTTTTCAGGTATTGGACCTCCAAGGACGTGTTATAAAGCGAGGAGTTATTCAGGAACAGACCATGCTATTGGATATTGGTCGCGTGGCTTCTGGGGTCTACGTGATGGCGGTAGAAGGTGGCTATAGCAAAGCTATTTTTTTGCGTCCTTAGCTGGAAAAAGTCGCCCCGTTTTTTCATGATAGATAAAAAAACGGGGCGTTGGAGAAAAGACTAAGGACTAAAGTTCTGCCTTGATAAAGCGCTCTATTTTTTCGAATAAATGGGCTCTATCGGGGCCTATTACATTGTGCTCATGCTCGGGGTAAACAAAGTAATCGATTTGTTTGCCTTTTTTCACGCATTCTCTAATGTACTTTAGGGAGTGCTGCCATAGTACGACTGGGTCTGACGTGCCATGGATCATCAATAGGCTTCCTTCCAAGTTATCGATATACCCAAATAATGTATTTTTTTGATAACCCTCTGGGTTTTCGGCGGGGGTATCCATGTAGCGTTCGGTGTACATGATCTCGTACATTCGCCAATCTAAGACTGGCCCCCCTGCAATTCCACATTTGAACACGCCTTTTGCCTCTGGTCTTGTGAGCAAGGAGGTCGCCATAAATCCGCCGTAGCTCCAACCGTACACTCCGATTCGGGAAGGGTCAACGGCTGTATTATTTTTGAGGTATTCTACCCCAGAGAGTTGGTCTTCCATTTCTACATCGCCGAGTTGTCGGAAAATGGCTTGTTCAAATTCTCTACCTCGATGGGCGGATCCCCTTCCGTCTACGGAGAGAACGATGTAGCCTTCATTTGCTAGGCGGTGCATCCAAAGCTCTCCACCTCCGAGCCAAGTATTGGTTACCATTTGGGCGTGGGGGCCATTGTAGACATAAATCAATGCCGGATATTTTTGGCTTGGCTGGTAGTCGGAAGGTAAAATCAGTCTCCCATTGAGGTTCATACCTCCTTTGGAGGGAATGGAAATCAGTTGGGTAGTTCCTATTTTATAGCCTTCGAGGGGGTTTGGGGCGCTAAAAAGAGGGGAAGGTGCTGCTCCGGCTATTGTTTTTTGCACATAAATAGTTCGTGGGGTCGTTGCGTTAGAGAAGTAGTCCATCACCCAAGAGCCCTCTGGATGTAGGATTAATTGGTGGGTTCCAGCTTGGCTGTTGAGGCAGTATGCTTTTCCATCTTTAAGAGAGGTTGCCCATCCGAACCGATGGAGGCCAGTTTCATCGGCGGTTTGGTAGAAGCAGAGCGCTCCATTTTCGGAGAAGCCGTAAAAAGTAGTAACAGGGAAGTTCCCTTTACTGAGTTGGCGGATGAGGCCCTCTTTGAGGTCGTATAGATAGAGATGATTGAATCCGTCGCGCTCGCTTTGCCATACAAAGCGGGTTTTGCTACCAGGCACGAAGCGCGCTGGTTGTTCCGGCTCTACCCATTTATCGTGGATTTCTTCGAATAGTGTTGCTAATAGTGCGCCTGTTTGCGCATCGTATTGGCGCAGCCAGCAGTGGTTTTGTTCACGGTTAACGACTGCTACCAAAATGGACTTTTCGTCGGGTGTCCAGGCGATATTGGTGAGGTACTGATCTGATGGGGTACCTGTGTTGAGGTAGATGGTTGCGTTCTTTTTTAGGTCATATACCCCGATCGTTACTTGGTGGCTGGCGGCTCCGGCGTATGGATATCGAATGGTTTTGGCGACGGCAGGCATAGAGTCTAGGACATAAATTGGGTAGGCAGTAACCATTTGTTCATCCATTCGGTAGAAGGCAAGGGCGCGTCCGGAAGGGCTCCAGTAGGTTCCTTTGGAGATGCCAAATTCGTCGCGATGGACACTTTTCCCGTATATAATTCCATCTGCTTCACTGCGCGCGATGGTTTGTTCTTTTCCTTCCACGCAGATTCGGAGTTCATTATCCACGGTATAAGCAGCGTGATAGGACTGGGTGTGTATATCAACGTTTTCTGCGTTGTTGGGCAAGTTGTTTTTTTGTGTTAAACCGGTTTTGGCAGACCAATGAAACAGGGTTCCCGCCTTATTGAACCAGAGTTCCTCCTTTCCCAACCATTCGAATACGGGGAGAGTGCTTAGGGTAGTTTGGCCCAAAATTTGTATTTGCTCGTTGAGCGTTGTAAGTAAGTCTAGAGTATCTGTAGTTAGGTTATCTGCAGATACACGGACTAAACGATTGTTGTGAACGTGCGTAAGTTGGTTGGTACCGGGAATCCATTTTGGTTGTCGGAGGGAAGAGGGGGAAAGGGCCATTCTTTTTTGAAAAGCCTCCGTCATTGTGAATGTTTTTTGCGCGGAGAGAGCATGGGAGGCCCAGCAGAGCAGGGCAACATAGAAGAAAAGGTGTTTCATCAAAGTGCTTATTTTTTCGCTAAGATATTGATTGATGCATTATCCGTAAAGAATGAAAGTCATTTAATCCCTTTTATTCTGTTTTTTATGAATTTTTAATAATTGTTTTGAAAATTGCATTCTAAAATTTATATACCTTTGCGTGGTTAATCACGATTGCTTATTTCCCGCATTTAATAATAGTATCATGAGAAGATTGTTTTACCTTTTAGTTGTTGTTATAAGCCTTTCGGTTCCGTATGGCTGTAATCAAAATGGAACGGAGCAACTAACAGAGCCTTATTTAAAGTATAAAACTGCAGATTACAATGCGGCCTTGGCCCATGAGTGGATGCAATTGGGCTACCAAATGATTAAGGATAACTTTTTGTTCGGACCTCACGCAGCTCGAACGTATGGATATTTGGGGATGACGGTATATGAAGCCGTACACCGTGGTATTCCTTCTGCTAAGAGCCTAGCGGGTCAAATAAACGACTACCCAGAAGCTGCTTATTTTGATGAGGGCAAATCATATGATTGGGGAGTGGTGATGTGTGCTGCTATGGAAACAGTTTATCCAGCTTTAATGGATAATATGAGTAGCGCTCAGCGCAGTACCGTTCAGTTGTTGGCAGAACAACAAGAGGCTCAAATGATGAACAAGGGCTTGACGCAAGAAACTTTTGAAAGTTCCAGAGATTACGGTACCCGTGTGGGATTAAAGATCGTGGAGCGCATTAAGAAGGATGGTCGGGACGTGATTCGTAATATTGTTCCTCAGTTACCTGTACGTGACGCTGTGCATCCATGGTATTGGGATCGTTCAACTTTTAATCAAAATCCAACTGAGCCAATGTGGGGTACCGTTCGGACATTTGTTACGGACAATTCACAGTCTTGCGAGGGAGAAGCCCCATACGCGTATTCAACGGATCCCAACAGTCCTTTTTACAAGGATGCGAAAGAGGTTTTTGATGTAGCGAGAACACCAGAGAACAAAGCATTGGCTTACCATTTTGACAATGGCCCTGGTCGTACTTGTAGCCCAGCTTGTCATTGGGTTAGTATTACGGAGCAGTTATTAAAAGAAGAAAACCGTGATTTGGCATTTGCAGCCAAGGCGTATTGCTTGGTGGGTTTTGCTGCGGCTGATGCTTTTAGTGCTGCTTGGTACATGAAATATAAGTATAATTTAATGCGACCTGCTACCTATCTCAAGGAACAGTTTGATTCGAATTACGAAGCCTTGTTGGGAACCCCGCCGTATCCAGATTATACTTCTGGATCTTCCGCTATCGGTGGAGCGGCACCCACAGTGTTGGTTCCTTTGTTTGGCGATAGGGCCTTTGTAGATCGTACCCATGTGGGAAGTCCGTTGTATACCCCAGATGGAGGGCCATTCATCCTCCCAGAGCGCTCGTTTAATTCCATCACAGACTGTGGTTTGCAGCAAGCTGAAAGTCGGATTGTGGGTGGAGTTCACTTCCGTAGGGCCTGCTCGGAATCTTTAAAAATGGGTCGTTGTGTTGGTGGTACGATCCTGAACCGTCTCGATTTTGGTTTCTAAGAATATATACTTTATAACGATTACTTCAGAAGGGGTTGTTAGCCAATTGGCTCACAACCCCTTCTGAAGTAATACGTATTTTTTAATCAGGAAATTAGGGTTTTTCTCCCTTATGGGCGGCTATAGCAGCGCGAACACTTCCAAGTTGAAGGAGTTGTTTTTCTGCTTCCTGTTG
>Ga0208787_1001164_pt1 | contig 11800 bp, 8 predicted proteins | sample Wag4_2014_7_11_FD_187362 | JGI IMG/M metagenome (GOLD analysis project Ga0208787, IMG submission 187362) | Fresh water microbial communities from Ohio, USA - Utica-2 Time Series HT 2014_7_11 (SPAdes) (version 2) | ecosystem: Environmental > Aquatic > Freshwater > Water tank | place: USA: Ohio... | reverse complement strand
AGAAAACAGCCGCGGGGCTGATGTTTCTTGTCGATGCGATCATGCTGGGACTCGCTCTTTATCTGATCCTTCGCTAACGCGAACGGATGGATAAGGATTCAGTCGCCCTACCCCTGCATCGATTCCCGTTTTTTCGATCCCAGTAAGCTAAGTCTGAGAATTTTGGAGGCGTAGGAGGAGGGTCAAAGCTGTTTATTGCCGCTCGAGGCCAGTAGTTTATCGAAGGAGTTGAGACTGTCTTTAAGTATGGCGAGTCGGTTTTAGAGATTAATAAAAATTTCAGCATAGGACTGTTTTTGTCCCACCCACCCACAGATGATTTAGCACAAAGAAAGTGGAGTCATCCGTAAAACACAAAAGGCCACCGTTAGGTGGCCCCTGTGTCAAAGTTACTGCTCTTGTCCCGATGTGGCTCCTTCAGAGACCAGGGAAACGGGTTGCAGTAATTACTTTGCCTTGATTCCGTTAGTAAACATATGATTAAGACTATGCCTAGTCAAGCGACGTCATCCCATAAAGAGGGAACTTTAACGCTAGGCCTTGATATAGGGCATAGGTCAATAGGATGGGCAGTCCTAAAGAAAGATCTTCAAGAGGCAACACCTGAATTGTTGGGATGTGGAACAGTTATTTTTAGAGGTGGAGATTGCTTAAATTCACAACGTGCGGGCCTAAGGCGCAGTCGAAGAAACATTCGCTCCACAAGATCACGAATACGCAGGATGGAAAAAGCATTGGCTCACGCTGGCGTTCTTCCTAAAGAACAGTTCGACCGACTCCACGCGGCAGGCAAAGGCGATCCAGCACCCTGGTGGGTTATGGCTCGTTGGCTTACTGGAGTAATTCCTTCGCTTTCACCAGGTGAGTTTTGGCAGATCCTTCGCTGGTATGCCCACCACCGCGGTTACGATGCCAATCGCGGATGGATTAAAGAAGATGGAGAAGAAGATTCCAAGAGGACTGAGGAAACACGCAAGGAGATGGCAAAGGCGGGTGTAAATACTGTAGCAGAGTTCTTATGTCTAAAATCAGGGTGCAAGCCTTCGGATCGACAGCCAGCTTTTGGCAAAGCTTTTCGTGGCTCAAAAGATTCGATGCTTTTCGCCCGATCCACAGTTGAAGCAGAAGTTCGCAAAATGGTGGATGCCCATGTCGGTAAGATCAAAGGACTCGATGCCAACCTGCGAAATACTCTGGTTGGAGAGGCCGATGATTCCTGGGGGAGTACGGCTTGGTTCGGTGATAAGCGATTACCTAAGCGATATCGGGGTAGCCTTCTTTTTGGTCAGCTCATTCCCAGATTCGACAACAGAATCATTTCTGCCTGTCCCTTTGAGCCAGAGCCCTTGAATAAGGAGGTGGGCCGTAAAGTTCCCTCCAAGGCCAACTGGGAGTTTCTTAATTTTCGGTGGGCTATGACGGCCGCCAATATCCGCATCCGCGTAGCGGGTATGGAGAGAGCCCTAACATCTGATGAAATGAAGAAGTTCTTTCAAGCCTGCTGGGATGAAGGAGACATAAAGCCTGCGACTGGAAAAGATTCCAAAATTCAAAAGAACTCTGACAAACTGCGAGGAATTTTAAAGAAAGCCGGACTAGATTTTTCTAGTGGCGATAACCTTGATCAGTTAGTGGTTCTTCCCGATTCACTGAAAGCTTTTCGCCTCGTTCCAATCGGGTCAGGGCTAAAAGCATTCCGAGCTATTTGGGCTTGCGCGAATGATTTTCAGCGTCGTTGGCTAAGAAACAGGCTCTTAAAAGGTGATGAGCTCACTCCAGCTGAAATATTTGCAAAGCCACAACCCATTTTTGTTGAATGGAAGCGAAATGCAGCGACTCAAACACTTTTTCAAGGCAAGGACTCAGCGCTTCTTAAAGAAGCCTTCAAGGGAGAAGTCCTCGATGGCCGTGCAGCATACAGCAGACCCATATTGATCAAGGCCTTTAAGGAGGTCATGGATGGCAAAGACCCGCGTGAGATTAAGGGGTGTCTTTTTCGACAGGGCGAAACTGCCTTAGAAGCTGCAGTTCCCTTAGACCGACGCACCAATAATCATCTAGTTCGACATCGCATCCGAATCGCAGAGAAACTTAGAAAAGACATCGTTAAGGAATACGCAGGAGGACAAGCAAAGGCCTTCGGCCAAGTTGTTATTGAGATAAATCGAGATCTCCCAGGTTTATCTGGAAAGAATGCCAAAGAGATCGCAGCTGCAGAATCTGGAAAACTTAGGAACTTCAATGATGTTAAACAACAACTGGAGAGCAGTCTTACGGGTCACAAGATTCAAATCACTGCGGGACTTCTGCGCAAAGCACGAATTGCAAGCGACCTTGATTGGACCTGTCCCTTCACAGGACAAAGATATTCGGCACTTGAGATTGTCCGCGGAGTTTACGACAAAGACCATATTGTGCCTCGCAGCTCCCGGGTTTCCGATAGCCTTTCGTCCCTAGTGGTAACGAAGCGGGAGGTAAATAAGTTTAAGGGAAATCGAACTGGCTTGCAGTTTGTCAAAGAAGAGGGTGGAAAGAGTATCCCTGGCACCAGTCTTTCGGTCGTAACTGAAGACCAATACCGGAGTTTTGTTGAGAATCTCCAGCCTCCTACAAGAATGAAAGACGATGTTCGGCGATCTGATATTCGTAAACGCCTTATGTTGACTGCTCATGCCCCCAAGGTTGATGACGTCGGCTTTTTACCTAAGGATCTGACTCAGACTTCATACCTTGCAAAATTAGCTCTCCAGGAACTGCGTAAAGGATTTGCCGCTGATGGGGCCAAAGTTGATGTCAGACCTCTCACTGGTCTAGTGACAGCAACTGCTAGAAAGTCATGGAAACTACTAGGTTGCCTTGTTCCCGCATGCCCAGAGGCTAAGGATGCCGCAGGCAGTAATGATAAGCAGGCGATCCGCAAACTTACCCATCTTCACCATGCGCTCGATGCAGTGGTTCTGGGATTGTCAGGCTTACTCTTGCCGCGCGAAGGAAATGTTTTAGCGGCTCTTGCGGCAAGGAATCAGAATGAATCTTCCCGTAGGCTCCTAAAAAGCAAAATGGGCGAAATGATTATCATTTCAGAAGACCGTGCCCAATTGGCTGATTTGCCAAAAGTTCTGAAGGACTCTATCGGCGCTAAATTAGCCGAGGGGCGAGTTGCGCAGCATATTCCTGGTACATGGTCTGGAACTAAAAGCCAACTCACCATGTGGGGCGTTGTAGAGAAAAAGAATGGGCGAGTAGACCTGCGCCAAAAAGGGGAAGATGGAATGAAGTCGAATAACGTAAGACAAGATTCGATTATTGAGGCTCCTTCTTTGCCGGGAGTTTTCCAAATTGATGAAAACTTCGGCATTCTTCTAAGCAATCCACCTGAGATGATTCCCTGGAACCGCCCCTATAAGCAAATGGGTAAAGCAAAAAAAACGAAGCTTCTACGAAGGGGCAACTTAATATCGGTAAAAGGCCGATACGCGGGCATATGGAGGGTGGTTGGTACTAAATGCCTTTCCTCTGGGGTCATACAATTAGATCTGCTCTATCCAGGTGCAGTAGGACTAGTTGATAAACAACCACTCATCTCCAGGCGAAATGTTGCCCTCAGCACGCTCCAGAAAGACGGCATGGAAGTTCTTTCTACCAAATTAACCGGATGTCCTATCACTTTGTAGAAGTATCCACACCACACAGCCGACTCTGGCTGAAAGATCGCCAACTACGTTTTGAACAATCTGACAAAGCCACCCGAACTCTTCCCTTAGAAGACATTGCCAGAACAGATGTAACTCTGGTAAGCCCTTAAAATACAGGGACTACCAAATACCTATTTTGTCTGCCTAAGAATTGGAATCAAGGCAAAGCGGAGGAAGTGCTCGATCTCTGCACCTACGATTTTGTCTGCCTAAGAATTGGAATCAAGGCAAAGCAACATTTCTGCAAGGTATCGGAGGCCAATATTTTGTCTGCCTAAGAATTGGAATCAAGGCAAAGCACCCGCGCACTACCTATGTGCTGCCCGATGATTTTGTCTGCCTAAGAATTGGAATCAAGGCAAAGCTTTGTGCCCCCCATACCAGCACCACCCTAATTTTGTCTGCCTAATAATTGGAATCAAGGCAAAGCGAAAATAACCCAGGTCCTACTCGCAGCCGAATTTTGTCTGCCTAAGAATTGGAATCAAGGCAAAGCTGTTTGCGTATAGTCCTGGTTTCATTTTTAATTTTGTCTGCCTAAGAATTGGAATCAAGGCAAAGCGAGGCGATAGCGGTGGCGGGTTCAAGCTATATTTTGTCTGCCTAAGAATTGGAATCAAGGCAAAGCTCAATGCCTCCTCGTTCTCGGCTGAAATCTATTTTGTCTGCCTAAGAATTGGAATCAAGGCAAAGCACAGAACAAGCTCCTTCGCTTTGTTCGGCATTTTGTCTGCCTAAGAATTGGAATCAAGGCAAAGCTGGCATCGGTGATGGCGGAAGAAGAAACCGACTTTGTCTGCCTAAGAAATGGAATCAAGGCAAAGCATTCGGGGTATTGTTGTTTATTTCCGCAGAATCGAACCGTCTTCTAGGTCTTCAACAATGGCGTCCCCTCCTCTCTTGCGCAGAAGGTCCTTGGCTTTAAAAGTGATGTGGGTGCGCGCGGCAGCTTGGGGAATCGAACTCCTAGTTCGATTATTTTTCGTCGAGTCTGTTGTAAAAAAGTGTTGTAACTGAGGTCAATTCCCGACCCCCCTTAAGCCACATCTCCTTGCAAGGGAGAGTTTAAGAAATTTTGGAGGCGAGGGTCGGAATCGAACCGACGAAAGTCATATCCCCATAAGCGAATAAAGACAAATTTAGAAGCTAAAGAGAATTCGTTTTGGAAACGAAGATGGATTCTATTCGGATGACAGTTGCCTTGAAGAATCGAAAGGAATTAAAGTAATGATATGAGCACGGAGATCCTTTCTCGAATCCAGTTCGCTGTGACCATCGCCTTCCACTATTTTTACCCCCCCATATCCATTGGCCTTGGCCTCCTGCTTGTTTTCATGGAAGGGAATTACCTAAGGACCGGCGACAAGTTATGGCACCAGATGGCTCATTTCTGGACTCGAATTTTTGGCCTCGTATTCGCCATGGGAACAGCCACGGGGATCGTTATGGAATTTCAGTTCGGCACCAATTGGGCAACCTACTCCCGTTTCGTTGGGGATATCTTCGGCAGTGCCTTGGCCTCGGAAGGCATCTTTGCTTTTATGCTGGAAGCGGGCTTTCTTTCCATCCTTCTTTTCGGTTGGAATCGTGTATCGAAAAAAACCCATTTTTTTGCCACCTGCATGGTCTGCCTTGGAGCGCATTTCAGCGCGATCTGGATCGTTGTAGCTAACTCTTGGATGCAGACTCCCGCTGGATTCCATCTAGAAATCCACGGTCAAAGATTCCCGCCCGACTATGCTCTGCGGTCCGCAGACATCCCCTACGCCCGAGCAGTTATCGAGAACTTCTGGGCAATGGTCTTCAACCCCTCCTCCGTTCACCGACTCACCCATACTGTCCTCGGCGCTTGGCTAACGGGAGCCTTCCTTGTCGCCAGCATCTCCGCCTATTTTTTTCTACGCCATAGACATATTGAAATCGCTCGGCGCGGCCTTCGCCTCGCCCTGCCCTTTGCAGCGGTCGTCTCCCTTCTGCAGTTCCTCAGCGCCCACTCAACAGCCAAGGGCGTGGCCGTAAACCAACCTGCCAAACTGGCGGCGATGGAAGGGGTTTACAAAACGGAGGCCTTCACCCCACTCACTGCAATCGGCTGGGTGGACGAGAGCAATGAACGAACCATCGGACTCAAACTGCCGGGTATGTTGAGCTTTCTCGCCCATGGCAACATGAAGTCCCCCGTAAAAGGCCTAAAGGAGTTCCCTCCACAGGACCGACCCAAAGTGCAAGCGGTCTTCCAGCTTTTTCATGTTATGGTGGGCTGCGCTTTCCTCATGGCTGGGTTGGCTTTTGGTGGCACCGCCCTCCTTTTTCAGGACCGTCTTTTCTCCCCAAACTTCCCCCCATCGCGATGGCTTCTCTTAGCACTCGTCCCGGCGGTGCTCCTTCCTCATATCGCGGGCCAGGCTGGATGGTTCGTGGCGGAACTCGGCCGCCAACCATGGATTGTGTACGGACTTCTTCGTACTTCGCAGGGTTTTTCCGAGGTGGTGTCGGCCAACCAAGTCCTCACCTCGTTAATTCTCTTTAGCATAGTCTATGCCTTGCTTTTCGCACTTTTCATCTATCTCTTGAATCGGAAAATCCACCATGGCCCGGACGAAGACCAACTGCCCAAGCACGAGGGAGGCATCCCCGCCCGGGCGAACGCTTAAACCATGCCCACCGCCTCCCAACTCTCCCAAGTTTTTGGTCTCCCTCTTTACTTGGATCTCTCCGCCTTCTGGTTCGTGTTGGTCGGGATTCTTTTTGTGGGGTACGCCGTGCTTGACGGATTCGATCTTGGGGCCGGTACTCTGCATCTTCTGGCACGCTCTGATCACGATCGGAGGCTCATTCTTAACGCTATCGGCCCGATCTGGGACGGTAATGAAGTTTGGCTGGTGACCGGAGGGGGTGCACTTTTTGCCGCCTTCCCCTTAGTCTACGCATCTGTTTTCTCCGGATTGTATCTTCCATGCATGGTTCTGCTGCTTGCGCTGATTTTCCGGGCTGTGGCCATTGAGTTCCGCTCGAAAGAACCTTGGATATGGTGGCGAAATTTCTGGGATTTGAGTTTTTGCCTCAGCAGTACTTCGGTTGGATTCCTTCTTGGCGTTGTGCTTGGCAACCTAGCTCAGGGCCTGCCCATTGATGCCCAAGGAAACATTCGAGTCAGGTTTTTCGAGCTTCTTACCCCTTACCCCGTCTTAGTTGGTTTGCTGACCGTGGTTCTTTTCACCATGCACGGAGCCAACTACCTGATCTTAAAACTGGAAGGTCCCTTGGCAGAGCAGGCTCGAATCTGGGCCCAGAATGCCATCATCTCTTTCATCATTCTTTACGCCATGGTGACTGGATATACATTGCTCTATCTGCCCCACCTGGCCGCTCCCTTTCGCGCATTTCCTCTCCTCAACGTACTGCCGTTGATAACCCTCTTTGTCATCGCGAACATCCCACGGGAGCTCAACCAACATCGCCCCATGCTCTCTTTCCTCTCCTCATGTGGTGCCGTCGTCATGCTTCTAATGCTCTTTGGTGTCGGCATGTTCCCTAACCTTGTTTACGCCATCCCGCCCGGCCCCCTGAATTTAACCGTCTACAATGCCTGTTCGACCCCCAAGACTCTCTCCATCATGCTGCTCATAGCGTTAATTGGAATGCCCATCGTTGCCGCCTACACTCTTTCAGTCTACTACATTTTCCGCGGAAAGGTGAAACTAGACTCAACTTCTTATTAATTCGGATTAACACCTCCGACTTAAATAACCATTCTCAACTTGCCTTCCGGAGATCCGCGACCGCCTCACGCAGATCCCGATCCAGTTTTCCACAAACTAAATCACACAGGCGGTACACCAAAGGATCACCGATCGAATAGGTTACGAACTTTCCCTTTCTCTGGCGCTTTACCAGTCCCGCTGCAAGTAGCCCCGCCAGATGCTTGGACACATTCGCTTGTTGAAGTCCCGTCCTGCAAACCAACTCCCCAACTGTGCCCGAATTGGCCATTAATGCGTGGAGCAGATAGAGACGGGATGCGTCTGCTAGAGACCTAAAGATAGCTGCGATCCCGGCAATCTGCCGAGATGTAAGACGGGGGGCAGGTTTTTTCATTTGACATATTCTTATATGAACATACGTTCAATTATGCAAGACATGACATCTACTAATCCCCCTCTCCGTATCCATCCCGCCGATTCCGTTCGACTGAATCCAGTCTATCTCGATGTCCGCACGCCAGGGGAATTCAGGGCCATACATATCCCTGGTGCACGTCTTGTTCCACTAAATCAACTCAATCCTGCCGACCTCCGCACTGGACTACCCTCTTCACCCGTCGTCCTGGTTTGCCAGTCCGGGCGCCGGGCGGAGAGCGCTTGGAAAATACTTTCTGCCGCAGGCATCCCCCATCTACACATTCTGGAGGGGGGCATGCTGGCCTGGGAGCAGGCGGGCCACCCAGTGGTTCGTGGTCGTGCGATCATTTCTTTAGAGCGACAGGTGCGCATCGCGGCCGGCGCATTAGTTTTCACGGGTGCGGTACTGGCGCTAACGCTACATCCCCTTTGGGCTTGGCTATCCTTGGGAGTCGGGGCTGGACTCATGTTCGCGGGCATAACAGACACCTGCGGCATGGGCATGCTTCTCGCCAAGATGCCCTGGAATCAGGCAGCTGACGTGGATACCTCCTGCTGCGTAGCTACCGACTCCAGAAAGGAGTAGCGGTGCTTCTGCGGCAGATTTTTGATCCCTACCTAGCTCAATACGCCTATCTGTTTGGTTGCCCACGCTCTGGTACAGCTCTTGTCATCGATCCAGAGCGGGACATCGACACCTACCGCGAACTCGCTGCAGATAACGGCCTCCGAATCACTGCGGTGGCAGAAACCCATATTCATGCTGACTTTGTCAGTGGCGCCCGTGAGTTCGCCGAGGATCCTAATGTACATCTCTATCTGTCAGCTCAGGGCGGGCCGGACTGGCAGTACCAATGGACCCAAGGCCATCCAAACGTTCATGTGCTGCGGGACGGCGACAGATTTCAGGTTGGGGGCTTAGATGTACAGGCTGTGCACACTCCCGGCCACACGCCGGAGCATCTTTCCTTTCTCATCACGGACCGCGGGGGTAATGCTAACCAACCCATGTGCCTTGCCACTGGAGATTTCCTCTTCGTCGGAGATGTCGGTCGGCCCGACCTGCTAGAAACGGCTGCCGGCGTCAAAGGGGTGATGGAGTCTTCTGCCAAGGTATTGCAAAAATCCCTGCACGATCGACTTACTCCGTTTGCAGATTATGTTCAGGTCCTCCCAGCTCATGGTGCCGGAAGCGCCTGTGGCAAATCCCTAGGCGCGGTCCCAGTTTCTACGCTTGGTTATGAGCGCCTCTTCAACCTGCCTTGGAGACAGGCACGTAAAGACCCCGCTGCTTTCGTACATGACATCCTCACTGGTCAGCCCGACCCGCCACTCTACTTTGCGCGTATGAAGAAAGTAAACCGCGACGGAATCGAAGTACGCGGTAGCGTACCCACGATTCCCCACATGGACCGCTCTGGATGGGACCAAGCAGCCACCCAGCCAGGCATCCGTATCCTCGATACCCGGGGAGATGCGGTGACCTTCGATCAAGCGCATGTCAAAAATGCGATTTTAGCCCCCCTCCGCTCACCCTTTTTTTCCGCCGCAGCCGGCTCGTTCCTCGACCCCGCGGATGGCATCCTGTTGGTGACAAGCTCCGCCCAAGAAGCTGAGTTGGCATGCCGCCAGCTGTTCCGCATCGGCTATGATCATCCTATAGGCTTCGTACTCTTCGAAGAGGCAAAGGACTGGGGGCTTATGGAGTGCTCGATTCCCAGAATTCTGTTCACGAAGTTCAAGCCAGCCGAGGCACTACGGGAAGGTGATATCATTGACGTACGGACTACCTCCGAGTTTCAGCGGGGACATATTGAGGGCGCACGGAGTTTCCCGTACACCCGAATGAAAACCCGGTTGGATGAACTCTCCAGAGACCGAAAACTCTTCATCCATTGCGGCTCCGGTCGCCGAGCTGGATTAGCTGCATCTTTTCTTGCATCCAAGGGGTTTCAACCAATCCACGTCGACGGCATTTGCCGAGAATGCGAAAAGATTGCCATAGCCGAGGGCGTGGCCCACTAATCGCGATCAGGCATGGCGTCCTTTCTGCTTGTTGGATGCGTGGTCGGTCTGGCTCTCGGCCTCACGGGCGGAGGTGGTTCCATCCTGGCAATCCCCTTGCTTCTTTATTGGGTCCATCTTCCCTTTGGCGAAGCCAAAATGATTTCACTTGCTGCCGTGGGTCTCACTTCACTCGTTGGAGCCATACTGCAGCCACGATTAGGCGTAGTCCGATGGCGTGCCGGAGCCATCCTTGGCTTGGGAGGCGTCTTGGCAGCACCGGTGGGTATTTTGTGGGGACACGCGTTGGATCCTCAATGGAATTTGGGACTTTTTTCTGCCTTGATGGTCATCGTGGCCTTGCGAATGTGGCGTGGCGGTATGGATTTGCCCCTGGGGCGCTGGGCCTGCCCGAGAAATGAACAAGGACTTCCAATTCCGACTCTCTCTTGTGCTGGGAAAATTATGGCAGCCGGCAGTTTAGCCGGAGTCCTGGCCGGTATGTTTGGGGTGGGCGGAGGCTTCTTGGTTGTCCCAGCATTGCAAATTGTAACCGGAATGGGCATGGAGAGGGTAGCGTCCACATCCCTTGTGGCGATTAGCGTAATTTCAGGAGCAGCGTTTTTGTTCGGACTTGGGGCCGGCGGGGCCGTTGATCCTGCTAGCCTTGGCATATTCTGCGCAGGGGGAGGGGCGGGCATCACCCTCGGGATTTGGGGCAAGAAGTTGTGTTCCCCTTTGATCCTAAGCCGTCTTTTCGCGTCTCTCTCCTTCCTGGCGGCTAGCTACATTTTTTTTCAAGTCTTCCTCGCGGGAAAACAATAGGATCTTTATGGGTAAACACAGATTCTATAGCGAATATAGGCGCGCATCACTGATTAAGTAGGGAATTGATTTGCAGCACTCCTTACTCCAAATCGGGAATCGAATTCCTAGTTCGATTATTTTTGGACGAGTCTGTTGTAAAAAAGTGTTGTAACTGAGGTCAATTCCCGACCCCCCTTAAGCCACATCTCCTTGCAAGGGAGAGTTTAAGAAATTTTGGAGGCGAGGGTCGGAATCGAACCGACGAATACAGCTTTTGCAGAGCCGTGCCTTACCACTTGGCTACCCCGCCCAAAATTTATCTATTCACAGTCATTATTCTCTGCCTGCACCCCTTCGTCAAACTCACCCATCAACCCTGAACCGGAGTGACCAGAATCTTGTCCAGCCGATGCCGATCCATATCGACCACTTCATACCGATGGCCCCGATATTGAAAGATATCCCCCTCATGCGGAACCCGAGCCAAATGATGCACAATAAATCCACCCAATGTCTGATAATCCCCATCCAACTGATAGTGATCCGCACCTTTTCCAATCTCCTTGGCAAAATCTTCCACAGGTAGGGTGGCATCCACCATCCACGATCCATCCTCCCGCTTCACCACCCGCGCCCTTTGACGATCTTCGTGCGACGGAAGATCTCCCACAATCGCCTCTAGTAGATCCAACAAACTCAAAATTCCCGTGATGCTTCCAAATTCATCGCTCACCAGCGCCACCCGCTGCTTCGCTTTCTGCAACTGCTCCAACGCACGCAGGGCAGGAATCGTCTCTGGAATGATCAGCGCAGGGGTCGCCAAATCCGCAGGTTTCGCAGGCAATCCAGCCGCTGTATTTGCCCACAACGCCTTAACCGAAACCATTCCCACCACATTTTCCCGACTCCCCCGATACACGGGAAAATGCGAATGCCCACTCGCCACCAGTGCTCGCCAAGTCACATCCGCCTCCTCATCCGCATTGATCCAAACAATTTTCACGCTGGGAGTCATCAGCTCCTCCACCCGCAACTCGTCCAATCGCAAGACCCGCTCCACCATTCCCTGCTCAGTCGAACTAAACACCCCCGCCCGCTTTCCCTGCTCCAACAAATACCGCAGCTCCTCGTCACTTACAGGAATTGTCTCGTTACTCTCCTTCACTCCAAACA
>Ga0208787_1001160_pt1 | contig 11833 bp, 14 predicted proteins | sample Wag4_2014_7_11_FD_187362 | JGI IMG/M metagenome (GOLD analysis project Ga0208787, IMG submission 187362) | Fresh water microbial communities from Ohio, USA - Utica-2 Time Series HT 2014_7_11 (SPAdes) (version 2) | ecosystem: Environmental > Aquatic > Freshwater > Water tank | place: USA: Ohio... | reverse complement strand
GATTGACAAAACGATTTACCTGGCAGTAGGTCTCCGAACAGACGGTAAAAAAGAGGTTTTAGGCCTCTGGCTAGGCAAAAATGAGTCCGCATCCTTTTGCATGACTGCTGGGAGTCTTACTTTGGCTTCAAGCAGTGCCAACATGCTCTGTGCGGCGCTCACCTGCTCCGGGAACTGACCAATCTGACAGAAAACGGTTCAAAGTGGGCAGTAAAAATGAAGGAGTTTATCCTTGACCTTTACCAAAATAGCCAAAAAGCGACCCTTGTGGTGGCAGACAAGCAAACTTGGGAGCGGGAGTTCAATCATATCTGCCAGTTGGCCGATCAGGAAGAGCCGCCCCCCAAACAAGGCAAGAGAGGCAAACCCAAGAACTCAAAAGGCAGAAATCTGCTCAATCGTCTGCTCGAACATCAGGAGGGGTGGCTTGCTTTTGCCTTTGTCGAAGGTGTCCCGTTCTCCAACAATCAGGCCGAGCGAGACATTCGTTGCCTGAAAACTAAGCAGAAGGTTGCCACTAATTTTCAAACCTTCAAAGGAGCGCAGCACTATGCACGCATTCAATCTTTTACCTCAACACTTCGCAAACATTCAATGAACGTTTTCCAGAACCTGATTAACGCTTTTGATAGAAAACCTATCGCTTTTCAGGCTGGCTAAGTTTTTACTTCAATTTCAATGATGATAAAAAAGAAATTATTACTATTTATTCTGTGCTTTGTTTTTTTTGAAGTCACTGGTCAGCAATTCAGTATTTCGGGTTGGGTCATGGATTCGGCGAGCGGAGAACACATCATCGGAGCCAATGTCATGCTGATTGGCCAAAATGCTGGAACGACTACGGATAATTACGGCCATTTCCAATTAAAAATTTCTAACTTGCAGTTTCCTGCTAAAATTCGGGTAACTTACCTTGGATATAACAACAATGTTCTATTACTTGAACAAGCACCCAGTAAAAGCATAAAAATCTACCTTTCTCCTTTGGTGTTAAGAGAGGTTGAGATCAAGGCTGAAAAAGAACCCGTCCAAGAAAGAGTAGGCGTGATTAACATCCCGGTAGAAAAATTAAAATCCCGACCAATGTTATTGGGGGAAGCGGACATCATGAAGGCACTTGCGCTTACGCCGGGAGTTAAGACTGGTACGGAGGGTAGCGCAGGGCTTTACATTCGGGGCGGAACCCCTGACCAAAACTATATACTATTAGACGGGGCAACTGTTTATAATACCAGTCACCTGTTTGGGTTTTTATCTGTATTTAACCCTGATGCTATTAAAAGCGTTACGCTTTATAAAGGCAATATTCCGGCACGCTACGGGGGCAGATTGTCATCGGTGATTGATGTTAGCATGAAAGAGGGCAACAACCAAAAGCATGAACAAGATTTATCATTGGGTGTAATCAGTTCAAAAGTGCTGCTGCAAGGCCCAATCAAAAAAAACAAGTCCTCTTACCTCTTTTCAGGCCGTTCTTCCTATCTCGGTTTGTTTGGTTTGCCTTCAAGGATTAGTTTTAACAAAAAAAAGAGCGACGATTATTTTAATTACTGGATGTACGACCTGAACGGTAAGGCTAATTTTGACCTCACTGAAAACAGTCGCCTATATTTCAGTTTTTATTCGGGACGCGATTATTGGAAAGCACTGTCAAGGGCTACAAGTGAACGTTACGATTTTGGGATTAACTGGGGTAATACTACCTTATCTACAAGGTACACCAATTTGCTCAAAAACAAAGTGTTTTTTGTTTCCCAAATGAGTTACAACCAGTACCGTTATTCCGTAGAACAATTGTTTTTTGACGAATCCGATGCAGCGGACAAGGACTATTACTTCAACCGTTCTTTCGTCAAGGAATTTTCGTGGCGGAACAGTGCCAAATTTTCCCCAATGGCTTATTTTAACGTGGAAGCGGGGGCGGAGTTGGTCGCACAACAACTTAGCCCACAGGGCGTAAAGTTTAGTGGCGGCAATGTGATAATAGACTCTATTCCCATTATACCTTCGAAAAAATACATGGGATTGTCAACTGCCGTTTTTGTTGAAAATAATTTGACACTCCTAAAATCAATGACCCTAAGCGCAGGGCTGCGCGGGGTGACATTCAATACTGGCGGAAACCTGTACAAATACCTTGAACCCCGTACTTCCTTGACCTATAAGCACCGTTCAGGTGCAGTATCGCAAGTTTCATGGCGACAAAACAGGCAATTTACCCATTTGCTGGCAACCAGCAGCGTTGGACTTCCAAATGAGGTTTGGGTACCAGCAACGGCAACAACGCCTCCTTCCAAAGCATACCAATGGAGCGTGGGCATCTCCCAGCCCATTAAGCGCGCGGGGCTGGTATTGTCGCTGGAATCTTATTATAAGGAAATGAGCCAGTTGCTGGACTACCGCCAAGGAATCAATATTATTGGTTCGGGCAAAGATTGGGAACAATTGGTGGAAAAAAAAGGAAACGGACGGTCGTATGGCTTTGAGGCCATGTTGCAAAAACAGGAGGGGCGGCTCAACGGCTGGATTTCTTACACTTGGAGCAAGAACGAACGAAAGTTCGGAAACATCAACAACGGGATGTGGTATCCCCACCGTTATGACAGGAGGCATGATTTGGCTGTGACTGGTAATTACCAATTCAATAAAAAATGGTCGTGTGCTGCAAATTTCGTTTTTTCAACGGGGGAAGCGATTACCGCGCCTTCTTATTTTTATGTCTTGAACAACACTTATGTACAGCCTTTTTATACCGGCAAGAATACCGAGAGAACACCTAATTATCATAGATTGGACATTTCGCTCACAAAAAATTTCACCACTAAGAACAACAGGACAGCGTACCTGAACTTTGGTGTTTACAACGCTTATGCACATACCAATCCATTTTACGTCAATATTGACGCTGTTTACCAAAATGACCCTAATAATTTCTTCAAATTTACCGGGTTTAATGTTAAATATGAAGTCAAATCAATTTTCACCTTTATCCCTTCAGTCTCGTATGGAATCAAGTTCTAAGATTATCTTCTTGTTTTCAGTTTTTATCATCTTATTGTTTGGCTGTGAAAAAGAAGGGGAATATCGTCCTTCTACTATCCCACCGCCCAAACTATTTATCTTGGGTCAGGCAGATCCCAATCTTGGTGTATCCGTTAAGGTAACAAAGGCGGTTTCGGTTGGTAAGTCTGCCCAATTTGATACCATTTTTGTTTCAAATGCAAGGGTGCAATTGGTGACCTCTGACGGAACAGTTTATGGCCTTGCAAATCAAGGGAAGGGGTTGTTTACCTTAGATACCGCCATTTACAGGGTCGTGCCAGGGGATAGTTGTTTCGTTAGTGTCACCGACGTTCCTTACTATCCCAATTGTGAGTCGAGTTATGTAGTTATACCACAAAAGGTTAAGTCTATTGAAAAAATCGAAATCTGGAAAACGGGTGAATATAACGGTGATATACCATGGGGTGAAGGGATAATAAAATTTTCGGACGAATTGCATAGTAAGGATACCTATATATTTAGAGGTTACGGTCAATCTGACAACAATCAAATAACAGAGTTAGATTGTTCAATTTCACTCATTCAACTTTGTGACCTTTACAATTTTTTAGGCTCAACATTTTTAGATAATTGCGTTATAGGGCAAGACAATATAACAGTAAGTATTAAAGGGCAAATAAACGGATTAAATAGCAATGGCTTTTCGGTTCCTGCTGACAGGGTTATTGTATATTTTGGAACTGCTAGCGAAAACTTCCATTTATTTAACTATGCATTATTACAGCCGGAAGATATAGAAAAAGGCTTAGCAGAGCCCAAGCCAAGTTATACAAACATAAATGGAGGGCTTGGTATTTTTTATTCAACTAACCTTACTCAAAAGGTGATTGAAATTCAATAAAAATGGCTGCTATCAATGCATGTGCGACGTAACCCCCCGACCAACACCATCTTGTTTTTCAGGCTCCTTTTAGGGAGCATTCCCCGAAGCCCCTTTCTGCGGGGTTTCAGGTCTCGGCTTCGCTCCGGGGCGGGTCTGCTTTCAGACCCGGCTGAAGGGGTTGCCAGTGGTGGGGCAGCAGTTCTTCCAGCGTACACCCCCGACCAACTGCATCTTGCCTCATATTTTCCGTATGAAGACCTTTGCCCCAAACAGATTTTCATATGGCACGAACCAGTACAGGAGGCACTCCGAGGATCTCCAAATCTGCGCTGATGCAGCAACACCTGCAGGCGTGGAAACACAGCGGCCTGAGTCAGCGGGCTTATCTTGACACCACGGGTGTATCCAAAACACTTTTTTCTTACTGGCGTAAACCCCCGACCAACACCACCTTGTTTTTCCAGCTCCTGTTAGGGAGCATTCCCCGAAGCCCCTTTCTGCGGGGTTTTCAGGTCTCGGCTTCGCTTCGGGGCGGGTCTGCTTTCAGACCCGGCTGAAGGGGTTGCCAGTGGTGGGGCAGCAGTTCTTCCAGCCGCTGCATGGAATGATTATGTAGCCGGCCCAGTACGTCCTCCAGCCACACTTCCGGATTTACGCCGTGCAGTTTGCAGGCATTGACAAAGGTGTATATCATGGCATTGCGCTGTGCGGCCTCGTGATTACCGGCGAAGAGATAATTCTTGCGACCGATTGCCACCGGGCGTATGGCATTTTCTACCAGATTATTGTCAATTTCAAGTTTGCCGTCGGTCAGGTAGTGGCCGAGGGCTTCTTTGCGGCGAAGCGTGTAAGCTATAGCCTGACCAATCTGACTTTTGGGCAATACCTGAGCCTGCTGCTCACCCAGCCACTCAACAAGGTCTTTCCAAACGGGTAGCGCCTCCTCCTGACGCAGCACTAATCGCTGTTCATGGCTCAGTCCCTTTTCACGGGCACTTTCCTCAATCAGATAAAGGGCCTGTATTTTTTTCATGGCTGTGGAGGCCCGGCCGTGATCGTTCTCCAGGGCTTTGTGGAACTCGCGACGCGCATGGGCCATGCAATTGACCAGCGTGATCTCCGGCATGATTTTGTTCAACAGCTCATAAACGGAGTACCCGTCACTTTGCAGGTATCCGCGGAATGGCTCCAACAGTTTTTTAGGCCCGTGGTGCGACCGCCCGGGTAAATAAGTGTAGTAGGGAAGTTTTCGGATCGGGTCGAACATAACCCAGATATAACCCAGGTGCGCTTTCCCCTTTTTGCTTTCTTCCAGTACCTGTAGTTTGGTTTCGTCCATTTGCAGATAGGAACTCTGTAAAAGCAGGACTTTGTAGCATTTGTAGAGTGAATCCAGCCGCATAATGGCCATTTTCACCCATTCTGCGAGGCTCGTATCCGGGATTTTTATGCCCTGCCGCGCCAGCATCTGGTTTATCCGGTGGAGAGGCAGGTGGTCGCTGAACTTGCTGAGCAGTAAATAAGCCATCAGACTGACGCCGGCTTTACATTTCGGGAAGGCCTGATCGGGCATGGGCGCTACTACCACGCCGGATTCACCTTCCCGGGCATCTTTCCGGGCGTATTTCCTGCGCACGATACGACGTACCCACAGTTTACCGGGTTGGTACTCCAGCACCTCTGTCACTTCATCTCCGATATGCTTCATACCGGTGGTATCTTCCTCCGGTTCGAGTATTTCCTCCTTCCGCTCTATGTGCTCGGGAATGGGCAGGCGCCCGTGATGATCCGGCTTCTTGTGAACGGAGCGCTCGTGTTCTGCCACGATTCGTTTGTGAGCTGTGACCACCTCTTCCAGTCCTTCCAGTTCGAGTTGAAGTTGTCCAGGAGGAGTTTGTGCGGGTATAAATCGCTCACTTTTTGCTCCGAACATTAGTCGTTGCAGTTCTGCAATACGGGCTTTCAGGTGCAGTTTCTCCGTTGCGTACAGTTGCTCCAGTGCCGCTTTTTCAGCTGCATGAAGTTTTTCCAGCTCCGTTTTTTCGCGCTCCCACAGAGCCTTCTCCTGCGTCAGGGAGGCTATTGATTCCTGAGCGTCGGCTAACAATTGCTCGGGAACGTACTTGTCCGGTGGTGCTTGCATGAAGCAAAGATAAGATAAAAACCCCGCAAAACCGTGCATTTTCGCAGGGTTTTTTGTCGAAAAAGCAAAAAAAAACGGGGTTTTATTTAGCGCCGAATCAGCGTTACTCAGCGCTATTCAGCGGGCGGGAAGTTCAAAACGACGGCGGCGGCGCACCGAACTCAGGGAAATACCCTCCAGAATCAGCACCAGGTCAGACCACGCCAGCGCCTGACCGCGCACGCGCTCCTGTACGCGGGGAAGTTCGAAACGACCCTGTTCCAGGCGTTTGTAGTAAATCACAAATCCGCTGCGATCCCATACCAGCATCTTGACCTGATCGCGACGCCGGTTCATGAAGATAAACACCTCCCCGCTCAGCGCGTCGCGTCGCAACTGATTGGTCACTATGCCTTGCAGTCCGTTAAAGCTCTTGCGCATATCTACCGGTTCCAGCCACAAATAGTACCGGGCGGCACTGGACAGCACCGTCATGACAGCAGCGCGCGCAAATAGTCACTGCTTACCGGTTCGTGCAACTCCAGCTCCCGACCGTCGCAACAACGGATGCGGGCAAACACGCGCGCAGGAGTGGTAACCTCGGCGGCTGATTCCGGCGCCGATACCGCAACAAAGCCCGGTGAATCCGGAACAGTCGGCGACAGCTCGGGACTGAGCTTACGCTGCCAGTAAGAAAAAAGTGTTTTGGATACACCCGTGGTGTCAAGATAAGCCCGCTGACTCAGGCCGCTGTGTTTCCACGCCTGCAGGTGCTGCTGCATCAGCGCAGATTTGGAGAGCCTCGGAGTGCCTCCTGTACTGGTTCGTGCCATATGAAAATCTGTTTGGGGCAAAGGTCTTCATACGGAAATTATGAGGCAAGATGCGGTTGGTCGGGGGTGTACCCTCAGGCGCCAATAACCTTTAATTGGGAGGTGACTGAGAAAGAAGCCAAACAGAAAGAACCTCATTCTCCTTGTGATCCGAGGTATCCAGATCAGTTGGTTGGTGGTTATATGAAGGCAGAGACAGGTGTATATGTTGTCAAACGACGGAGTCCTCTGTCTATATCTGCAATGAGACCATTGCACCCCAAGCTTGGGGGTCTCGAAACTACCAAGGAAAATATCACTTTTGATCGTACCTCATACCCCGAAGCCCATATTGTGAAGGTTAGTAGACTAGTGGGGAATGATAAAAGAGAGGAGCTAAGCAGGGAAGAACTTAATGAATGGTTACAATCCAACAAAAGAACACTCCCTAACAGAAATTGGATTCCTGAACACACAAGAGCATCCGGTCTTTTTGTGTTTGACCTCGCAATTGATCTTCGCTCGTTATTTTGTGTTTCACTGAATAAACTAGAGCCAGAACTTAGACCAGAAATTGAAATTGAACTTAGAAAAGATGGTTGGGAGGACGGTAAAAATGCCTTCGGATCCTGCCTTGTTTGTCCTGCCAAGGAACGTGAAAAAATAATACCTGCTTTGGCACATGCTATATTTAACTGGCGTATAACCAGCAATCAGTCTCGAACATTCAGTCTGATGGAAACATTGGCCGTGGCTATTAGTGATAATGCCAATCAAATTGCATACTCGATAAGAGGTGAGCTATCTGAGGACGGTAATAAAGCAATTGCGATACTTGATGAAACTGCCCGTGCAAAGCTATTCGTAACTCCGGCTTGTCGTGGTTATATCACAGGTGTTACTGGATCTGTAGACGCACTTGACGAGGCTCAGTCCTATTTGAGGACAAGTATTGAATTTTATATGTCGCAAAACCTGTAAGTGTGATGAATATCGACACGAGGATTACAGCAACTCATGTTGCTTACTACTTCGTTTGTCACAGGAAGTTGTGGCTTTTCACGCAAGGTATTGAGATGGAGCACTTTTCGGAATTAGTGTTGGAGGGCCGTCAAATTCATAAAGAGGCATACCCCAGGCGGCCTTGTAATTTTGTTGAAGTGCAGTTAGATGGAATTAAAATTGACTTTTTTGACCCTCGCGCCCGCGTTGTTCACGAGACTAAACGCGGGCGTGCTGTTGAAGAAGCACACGTAGCACAGGTACAGTACTATCTGTTTAAACTCTGGAAGCAAGGCGTCAGCAATGCATCGGGTGTCATTGACTATCCTGAACTTCGAAAAAAATTACATGTGCCGCCACTTGATCGAACTATGATCGATACAGTAGAAAACTGGGAAAAGGATATTGCCTGCATCATTGCAGCACCGAATTGCCCAACCATCTATTATAATAAAAACTGTCGAAATTGTTCTTTTTTTGACCTTTGTCATCTTACTTAATGAAAAACACATACTATATTTTTAATCCTGGAAGACTTTCGAGACAGGACAATACGCTCAAATTCACTCAGCTGGATGATAGCGGCAATTCTCAGACGACGAAATTTATTCCGATCGAAGGGCTTGAATCGCTCTTTGTATTCGGAAACATGGACGCCAATAGTTCGCTTTATAATTTTCTTGGCAGGAATCGTGTAAGTGTGCATTTTTTTGATTATTATGAACACTATACTGGTTCATTTGAACCTAAATAATATCTTCTGTCGGGCAAGGTACAGGTTGCTCAGACTCAGGCCTTCCTTGACTTGCCAAAGAGACTGCATCTTGCGACAGGATTTATAGAGGGTGCAACCGCTAACATGCTCAGAAATCTAAGATACTATCTCAACAGAGGTCGCAATCTGGAAAATTTTATTAAAACAATTGAAACCTATCAATCATCAATACCTTTGTCGGTTGATATCAGTAGCTTGATGGGACTTGAGGGAAATTGTCGTCAAAACTACTATGCTGCCTTCGATTTTATTGTGAGCGACCTAACCATGGAGTCACGAATGAAGCAACCACCGGGAAATGAATTAAATGCACTCATATCGTTCGGAAACACGTTGTGTTATGCCCGTGTTTTGGATGCTATATACCATACCCAACTCAATCCAACAATTAGTTTTCTGCATGAGCCAGGTACTCGACGTTTTTCACTCGCATTGGATATAGCGGAGGTATTCAAACCTATATTGGTTGACAGGACTATCTTTTCTCTGGTTAACAAGAAAGAAATTCAATCAAAGCATTTTGAAAAGACGCTAAACGGCTGCTTCTTAAATACTTTCGGGAAACAAATATTTATCAAGGCTTTTGATGAGCGTTTGGATGATACGATACAGCACCGTACTTTAAACAAAAAGGTGTCTTATAAGCATCTTATACGATTGGAATGTTATAAAATAGTCAAATACTTGCTTAGGATAGAGCCCTCGTATTTACCTTTTAAAATCTGGTGGTGATGTACGTCGTAGTTGTGTATGATATGGGTGAAAAAAGGGTATCCAGGATGCTAAAACTATGTCGGCGTTACCTCAATTGGATACAAAACTCTGTTTTCGAGGGAGAGCTAACCGAATTTCAATTACGAAAACTTGTACACGATGCTAAGGAAATCATCGTTGATACAGAAGACAGTTTCATTATTTTCAAAAACCGTGAAGAACGCTGGTTAGAGAAACAAACTATCGGTTTGGAAAAAAATAGAATTGACAGTTTCTTGTAGTTGTCGTCGCTCCCCCGCTACTTTTGCATGATCAGACCTCGACGACTTATGCCGTAAAAAAAGTACTGTATTTGTTTTTTTAATTATTTAGAAACAAATACTTTAGATATGTTTATTTTGCGGGATGTAATCGTACCAGTATGGAATTGAAACGTAAATTATTACGTGCTGGGGAAGAAGGATTTGGGATGTAATCGTACCAGTATGGAATTGAAACACAGTTAACAAGACATCAAAGCGCTATCCTTGGAGGGATGTAATCGTACCAGTATGGAATTGAAACTACGTTGGTATCTGAGGTTCTGTTCTGGATGACTTGATGTAATCGTACCAGTATGGAATTGAAACCATCTTGACCGGCACGAACTGTGGGCGGTGCAATCGATGTAATCGTACCAGTATGGAATTGAAACGTAATAGCGGGCGAAGTAGGCAAATATTTGAGGCTGCGATGTAATCGTACCAGTATGGAATTGAAACAAGACAGACAGCTCGGTGTTTATCCCTGCCGCAATTGATGTAATCGTACCAGTATGGAATTGAAACTTGTTATTGTTGTTTGCGTTTGTAGATGTCTGCCTTGATGTAATCGTACCAGTATGGAATTGAAACCTCAGAGAGCAGTTCGGATTCACTCCACGCGCAAGGGATGTAATCGTACCAGTATGGAATTGAAACTTATCACCTATCAAAGCAATACAATCTATATTATCCGATGTAATCGTACCAGTATGGAATTGAAACTCCTGTCTGATAATCTCGCGGATTTTCGCACCGTTTGATGTAATCGTACCAGTATGGAATTGAAACTTTAGTTGGGATGCCCCAATCACATCACACCTGAAAGATGTAATCGTACCAGTATGGAATTGAAACCTTTCAGTTGATGTAAAGCCAGTTGCAGCACGTGAGATGTAATCGTACCAGTATGGAATTGAAACAACAACGCATGGCAGACAATATCAAAGCTGGAGGCTGATGTAATCGTACCAGTATGGAATTGAAACCGCTTATAGTAACGGGCTAAGTATCGGTAAATGTCCGATGTAATCGTACCAGTATGGAATTGAAACCCGTAATATCCGTTCTTGTCGGTGCCGCCGCCACCGGATGTAATCGTACCAGTATGGAATTGAAACTTTTATACACGCCAGGATTACGACGGGCAATGTCGGGATGTAATCGTACCACTATGGAATTGAAACACGATGGAGTAATACAGGTTCAGACAAGCTACTTCGGATGTAATCGTACCACTATGGAATTGAAACCACTCATAGTTCTTGTAGGCATTGCCATCCTTGTCGGATGTAATCGTACCAGTATGGAATTGAAACATGGTACTTCCGACAGCCTCCGAACAAGTGAAAAACGATGTAATCGTACCACTATGGAATTGAAACCGCGTTATTGCCTTTGTGGTTGACCAAAACCAGAGCGATGTAATCGTACCAGTATGGAATTGAAACTCGATCAGGGTTGGCTCGCTCACGTAGAAACCAAAGATGTAATCGTACCAGTATGGAATTGAAATTCAGCTTGTCGTTTGCATGCTGCGCCTGTCGTTCAGGATGTAATCGTACCAGCATGGTATTGAAACCAGAACACGAAAATACTATCGTTCGCCGCCGCACTCGATGAGACTGTTCAAAATTTTGTGTCAACTGAAATACCCTCGCTCACACCTCCACTTCCCCACCAACCCCAAACCGGCCATTGCCCTTTGCCCGTCCGTTTTCGACCTGGATGATGACATCCACCTCGTGGGCGTGGGTGTTGGAGCCTTTGAAGCGGCCCTCTTTGGTGGTGTGATAGATGAAAATGAATGAGGTGCGCGGATGGGCTTTCCGAAAGGCTTCCATGTCCTCGATCTCCAGTCCGGCCTTGCTGACGGAGTCAATGAATACGAAGTCGAACTGACCGGGGTTTTCTGGCACCCGGTCGGTCACAAACAGGCGCGGGTGTGCGGCTTTGAGGCGGTTTACTTTCTCCTGGAGGGTGTAACCAAAGCCCTCCTCGATGGCGCAGTAGAGCACTTTGCCGTGGTGTTGCGCCAGGTAGTGCGCAAAATCGAGGCACAGGGTGGACTTCCCGGATTTGGGCAGTCCAAATACCATCGCCGAGAAGCCCACCGACGGGTCGCCGATGAGCTGCCGGTATTTGCCCTGCAGTCCGATGGTCTCAAAGGCCATGCCGAGGAGGGCAGCGGAAGAGATCACCTCAGGCTGATGAGGGGGATTC
>Ga0208787_1001158_pt1 | contig 11843 bp, 8 predicted proteins | sample Wag4_2014_7_11_FD_187362 | JGI IMG/M metagenome (GOLD analysis project Ga0208787, IMG submission 187362) | Fresh water microbial communities from Ohio, USA - Utica-2 Time Series HT 2014_7_11 (SPAdes) (version 2) | ecosystem: Environmental > Aquatic > Freshwater > Water tank | place: USA: Ohio... | reverse complement strand
GGTTGGTTGGTTGATTGGTTAATTGATGAAAAATTGTTTAATCCACACGCTTAAGCGTAGTATCCGTAAGCGGCGGCGGCCTTGGCGGCATAGGCGGCCTTAGCGGCTTGGGCGGCCTTAGAGGCGTGAGCCATCTTGGAGGCGAAAGCAGACTTAGAGGCGAAAGCAGATCGCCTGGAAGAACGAGAACGAGTTCTGCGAGCAGAACGAGACTTGCGCATACGACGAGACTTGTTAGAGCGGGATGATTTATGAGCCATTTATATTATAGAAAAAGAAAAAAAATATTTAAAATCCGATAATTACCAGATAGTATCCATGGAAGGCCAATACATTTTATCCTTTTTTGTAATATTCCAAACGGCCCTAAATAATTCTAAACGAGCCAGAGGGGCGTTTGTTCTATATTTATCCAATGGATGTGGATTTGTATGCAATTGAGCATTAATAGCTTTTTTGCTAATCTTTTGTCTTTGTTGATATGCAAAATAAACGAAAAATGCTAAATAAGACAATTTTCTAATTGGTGCAATATCATCATTTTTATCTTGAAAGTCTCTTAAGTATTCTTGACAAATAGCCAATCCAGAAATATCTGCTAAATCTTCTCCTACACTTGGTCCAGCATCGAATTTAATTCCATCTAAAGAAGCTAAATATTCATATTGTTCTATTATGTTTTGTTGTTTTTTCTTAAATACTTCTGAATCGTGAGGAGTCCACCAATTTCTTAAATTACCGGTGTGGTCATATTGACTTCCCATATCATCCAATGAGTGAGACATCTCGTGACACAAAGTGAATCCTAAATGTGCCAAGTTATATTCAATACCTCTTTCATCTAAATCAATAAAGGGTTTTTGCAAATACGCTAAAGGAATGTAAATACTGTTTTCTGATGGAGTATACATAGCATTAACAATGTAGGATTGTTTGCCAACAAATTTTGGAGGCATTTCACTGTAATCAATCTCTGGTATGTCTATAACTTTGTGTCCTTCTAAAGATATTTTTGTTTCAACTCTCCAGGCCATAACTTTGCTAAGATTTTCCCAATAATCTGTTTCTGAATAATCTAACACAGGATCTTCTAAAATTTCTGGAGCAGTTCCAATGATAAGGTTTAAGTGCTCTAATTTTTTCAGTGCATATTTTTTTGTTTTTGGAGAAAGCCAAGTATTTCTAGATACTATTCTCTTGTAAACTTCCACTAAATCTTCTGTGAATCCTCTAGTGTACTCTAAATGTTCCGGAATAGCATATTGGTCTATGTATCTCTCACTCATAAATTTATTAAATGCAATAGACATCATTACAACACTTCCCAAGTTTTCACCCATTGGTTTTTCCATTCCCTTTAAATATTCGCCAAAGAATTTGAATGAAAGCATCATAGTTTCTTTGTGACAACGAATGATTTGTTTTGCAAATATGTATATCCAATAACTTCTCCATTTCTCACCATTCCAATTAGACTTCAAGTTCTCTGTTATTTTTTTGAGATAGGTCAAACTATAACACAAAAAGAAATCAGGAGGTGTTTTGAATCCGGTTTCAACTGAAAAGGCATTCCAGTCAAATCCGCCTAATTTAGTCATTGCTTTTTTGTGAGTTATTTTGTTGTAAAAATCCTTAGGTTCTATAATAGATGGGTCTACAGCATACATTGCCTGAAGTATTTCCTGTTCAACTGCAAATACATCTTCTGGAACAATTATATAAGAAGGGTTTATCTTTTCCATTACATTGCTGACATCTTTTAAGAACTGAAAATATTTTCTCTTTACACGCTTCTTGTAGTTCGACTCTTCTCCTTCATCATCATATATAGACAAATCAATGAGAGATAATTGCGCGGCGTTCACATACATTCTAAATACCTTGGATTGTTTTTCATCAGGTTGCAAAGACATCCTCAATGGGCATCCAATAGAGACAATCTCACTTTTATTTACAAATCCTAACCATTTCCAAAGATTATCTGCGTCTGTTCTATGTTCGTCCAATACATTAATGTAACTACTGATGTGATGTTCAAACGCGCGGTCAGTTAAATTATGCACAACACTAGATTTAAAACATTTCATTCTATGCGCCAATGCATTGTTGTTATTTTTTATGTAATCCTCAATAATTCCATTTAATTCAGTAAGAACTTTGTATTGAACCAACCTATATGTGTCTACTTGAACAATATATTTCTGTTCTTCTGTAGTGGAGCTTGCTTTAAGAACCCATTCATTGTTTATGTATCCGTAAAAGTCGTCTTGAGGTCGAATAACAGCTCCTTTGGCTCTCTTTTTAAAAACACTAATAAGTTCTTTTTCTAGTTTCATTTTTTTTGACAAATATTTTTCGGATTGCGAATATTTTTTTTCAAATCTAGAATACGTTTCTCTGCACCCCTCTCTCTTTTTTCTACTTAAAATCTGTTTTGAAGAAATATGGCTAAATGATTTTGACTTTTTAATTATTCCGGCTTTTCTTGTTTTGGTCATTATATTGTATATATATATAATAAACAATATATAAAGATAATGCAACATATTTTTGTTTATATGTCATCATAAATCAGATTACCAGTTGGTTTGTATGAATTTATTGGTTTGTATTTTTTATCTGAACTTCCTGCAAGGCCACCACCTCTTTTTTTTGCAGACCCTGAGGTTTCAGTGTTTGCTAAAAGATGATCACCATTTTCATCCTCTATTGACTGCTTATTTTTGTTTTCAATAATCTTTCCAAACTCATCTATGACGATTCCTGTTTTTAATTTTATTTGATTCCTTACATAAGATGGAATCCAATGCTTCCAACAAATATATAAAGTATTTGGGTGAATATATCTAACAGAAAATCCATTGGTCTTTAGTTGGTCTACCACATATGCTATGCAAGATGCCTGATTATAACGAGGAACACCAATTATTGTTTCTGGAACAACGTACCAGCAATATTGTTGATTTACATTTTGTCTAGATATTGCTTTTATCCTGGTATGAATTTTCGCCAACATCTTATTAAAGATTTCCAGTTGTTGTTTGTCATAATTTTGTTTTTTTTCATAAAGCTCATCCAAATCTAATTTGATATTGCAGTCCTGGAACTTGTCTAATTCAAATATGCTATTCATTTAAATAAATGATAGAAAATGTATAACCCATTGTTTCGCTATTGTTTTTGTTTTATTTCTATTTCACATTTTCATTTAAAAAATTGACAAGGGCATCTTTTGTTGGTTTGTTTTCAAATGGGGTTACAGTTCCATCAGGGGAAATTAACAGTATTGTTGGATATGATTCAACATTATATTTATCCATTGTTGCTTCAACCTCAGGAGAAGGAGTGGTGCAATCTAAACCTACAAATTTAACAGGTTTACCATTGACTGTTCCATTCACCTCTGATTTTGTCTTTTCCCATTCTGGCTTAGCGGCTCTGCAATGAGGGCACCAATCAGCATAAAACATTAGAAGGCGATAAGAACTACTGTCATCAATGTCGCTAAAAGATTCTATTTGAGATGTTCCAACAGATGAGAATTTTCCTTTAAAATACATCCACCCACCAATCAATAATATGACAACTAACAGAACAATACCCGCATACATCATCATTTTCTTTTGGTCCATTTATATATTATGTTCAGAAAACATTAAAAAATTTAACTCATACATTTTTCAACACTAAATATATGAATAAGAATACGAAAAAAAACAAAAAGACAAAAATATACACTAAAGAAGATTTTAACAGTGGAGATGGAATGCTAACGGCTGTGTGGGGACCTGCTATGTGGCACTTTTTACACACAATGAGTTTCAACTATCCTGTAAATCCAACTAGAGAAGATAAACAGCATTATATGGATTTCGTTAAAAGTCTCGTTTATGTTTTGCCCTGCAAATATTGTAGAATGAACTTGAAAGAAAACTTTAAAAAGAAACCAATCACTTTGGAAACTATGTCTTCTAGAGAAACCTTCTCTAGATATATTTACGAACTTCACGAACACATTAATACGATGTTGAAAAAAAAATCGGGACTTAGTTACGAAGATGTGCAAGAAAGATACGAACACTTTCGGGCAAGATGTTTAGCAAATGAACGACCAAAAGAAACAAAGGGATGCACCGAACCTCTTTTTGGAAAAAAATCAAAATGTCTCATTAAAATTGTTCCGATAGACAATAACAAACCTACATTCGAAATAAACAAACAATGCATTCGCACAAGAACCCCTACGAGAAATAAAAAAACTCTAAAGAATAAAGGGCATTAAAATCCAGAGTTATATGTTTGCGGGGTGCTAGAGGTGTAATAGGTTCCTCCATTAGAAGAAATTAATGGCGGAGAAGAACTTGAATTAAATGTGCTATTGGTTCTTGCATTGTAATTAGAACCCAAATAAGGCAAAAGCTGTTGTGCAGTTGGTTGGGTTGTGTATACAGAGGTGTATGGATATGTTCCAGTTGGGTCATTTACTAAAGGACCCTCACCTTGAACTTCTGACGGCAATTGAGAAAATGTGATCGTTGTTGTATTAGATGGAGATGGTTCAAATGTGATTGTTGCAGTTCGGTTGTTTTGGGCTGGTGTTGGAGATGGGGCTGGGGCTGGAGCGGGAGTCGGTGCAGGGGTCGGTGTTATGATTGGTGAAATTTGTTGGCTTTGAGAATCAATATTTCTGGTGTATGTGGTTGGTAGGCTCAACATATTATTTTCATTTTGTAAAGATGCTGAAGAAAAATCATATTGTCTAGGAGAAAGTGAAGTTATAGTTGAAGAAGGCACGGTTGATGTAGTTACATATTGGGTAGGGGCTGGCACTACAGGTTCTGGGGCTGGTGTTGGAACAGGAGCCGGAGCTGGTGTAGGGGCGGGAGCTGGCATTGGGGCTGGTTCAGGAACTGGGGCGGGAGCAGGAGCCGGAACTGGTGTGGGTGTTGGTGCTGGAGCTGGTTCAGGAACAGGAGCTGGTGTAGGTGCGGGTGTGGGTGTTGGAGCAGGTTCTGGGGCTGGTGTTGGAACTGGAGCCGGGGCTGGTGCTGGAGTGGGTGCAGGAGTAGGAGCTGGCGCTGGTGCTGGTGCTGGAGTGGGTGTTGAAGATGATGTAGTAACTGACACTTTAAGGGGATCTACGTATGTTATATTTGTCCAACTTCCTGGTGTATTTTCGTCACAAGCTTTAGAAGAATCCTCTTTTTGTGGATACATTTTATAATTGTTTCCATTTACTCCTTGATTGCCTGCCCAACAAGTTTTCGATGCCGCCTGTAGAGCCACTGTATTAAAACCTTTTGATTTTGCTGCATTAATACAAGTTTGCATACTATATCCGTCACCTATTTTTGTAGTTAATGCTCTAGGAGTTCCAAGATCTGTCCAGCAACCAGCATATGTATATCCATTAAGTGTTTTTGATTTTATAGCATAAGTTGGAGATTCTGATGGTTCGGGAGCTGGGGTGGGTGTTGGTGTGGGTGCTGGTGCTGGTGCTGGTGCAGGGGCAGGTGCTGGCGTGACATCAGTTAAAGAAACACCAGTAATTGCTGTAGAACGGTCTGCGTCTGAACTTGTTCCAATAAAATTCAAGAGTAAATCACCTTCAAGCTGACTTGTGAAATTCATAGTTACTTGAGACCATTTATTTACTTCTGGAGTAAATGTGCCTAAATTTTGCATCAAACTGCTACTATTATTTGTTACACGTACTATTATTGGATTACCTTTGTTTGGAGAAGCACAACAATTACGCCCGCAATGTGAATATTTAAAATTGTATGTAGAACCTTTTTTCAAAGAAATTTTAGCTGAAGCATAGTTTGTCGTTTGTAAAACCAAACATTGGGTTCCTGGATTTGGAATCCCCCAAGCACTTGAATTATTTATTAAAGTTGCATTAACAGTCCATCCAGGAATTTCTTGAGAAGTAGAATTTATTGCTTTAAAACTGTTATTTGCTATTGATGGGGTATTAAAAGAACCATTCGTTATTAGTTCCATATTGTCTACTCCTTCCAGATAATAACCAAATGGAGTTCTTAGAAAAAAATAAAGAAATGCTATAATAACCAAAAGACCAACAAGTGTGTATATTAATTTGCGGTTCATATATAATTGTAATTATAAAATATTCAACAATTGATAAATATTTTATGTGATAAAATTATTGACACTGTTATTTACATACCGAATCCGCTAAAAGAAGGAAGATATGGTTGTGGTATATTATCATAATTTCCTCCATAGGTGCTTCCACTTTTGCATTGAGGACTTGGAGCTTCATTCTTTGAATTTTGATTGACATACACTCCATTGTTTAATGTCATTGAATTCTCTCCGATATTTTGTGATGATCTGCTATTATCAGGGACCGGTGCAGTTGCAGTTGCAGGACACTGAGGTTTAACCAATATGGGTTTTACAGAAGGGCACACCGGTGGAACAATTTGTGTTTTTGGAACAAAAAGACCAGGTATTTCATTTTGTGGAGGAGACAAACTTTCTACTCCCTCTTTGAAATAAGAACCAATACTATTAAACAAACTGAATTGTTCTATTCCACCACCATATGATGGATTTCCATATTGATTATTTATAATATCTGTTACAGGTGCTGGATTATTTGTTTGACTACTTGTTTGAGGAGGTGTCGGGCTTGGGGTTGGTTGAGATGAATTCGGTGGAGAAGAATTCATATTATTCTCATAAACAAAAGGAGTATTTGGCAACCATTGAGATAGAGACGGGTTCCTTTCTTGTTGTATTGAAGTTCCACTCATAGTTCTTGTTTGTGTTGATGTAGACAAACTAGTAGATTCTGGAGTGGATGTTGGAACATTGTTTGTAGAAGAAGATGAATATGGTGCAGGAGCTGAGGATGGGACACTTTCAGAAGCAGAAGACGATGGTTCTGTAGATGTGGTTGAAGAAGAAGAACCAGTCTGAGTATTGTCCAAAGAATTAGTTGATTGTTCTGCAGAGGGTGTGTCTTGTGGTGTTGATGATTGAGCTAAACTTGGGTTGGGTGTTTGTGAATATGTAATAGTAGTATATGTATTCGGCAAAGGGTCGAAAACTACCGTGGTTGTTTGTGGTGTGGAATACGATGGTTGTGGAATATTTGCGTTTGCAGTATTTGGGTCATCCATTGTTGAGAACCCATCGGTGTTGATACCACAATTTGGATGAGGAGTAGGTTCTGGACCATAACTATATATCTCTGCAATAATAGAACCATTATTTAAACTTTCAGATGAGGCAACTCCATATTTTTTATAGTTTGTCCCAGGAGCTCCTCCCCAACATTCACTTCCTTTTTGAAAAGAAACAACACTGTATCCCATTTTGTTTGCTTTATTTACACAATCATTAATTCCTGAACTTGTGGAAGAAACCAAATTTGGAACTGCTCTGTCTAATGATTCATTCCAATATCCTTTGAATAAATATGTATTCGCTGGATTTGTTGCACTTATTCTTTCCGGATGTTCATAGTCCCCAACAGCTTCCTCAAAATCTTCTATGTTTGGATAATCCGGTTGTTGACTGGATGTGCTGTAGACAAGACCATTGTTAATACTTGGATAATATGAGTTGCAATCTGAACCAGCACTTCCATATTTTTTGTAATTCTCATATGAACTAGTTCCCAGGATACATTGATTTTGACTGTAATAATATGCAGTATCAAATCCACGATTACTATTTTTTGCTAATGCGATACATTCATCTAATGTGTAGGCACCCACGGTTTCTTCTCCAAAAGGAGGCGACCCATTTTTCCAACAACCCTTGTATGTTAATCCTTGGTTTTCTGGTGCAGGATTAGTGTCGTGTGTAGTATAAATTACACTTGTATAGTCTCCTGGATTTCTAACATCACACTTAACATTATTGTTTTTTATTTCTCCATTTTTCTTGTAATTTACACCAGAAGATCCTTGGTTTCCACCAAAACACTTGCCATCTTTTTTGTATGCCACTGAATTTAATTTTGCTAAATTTCCAGCTTGTATGCATTCTTCCAGAGACATTGTTTCTACATTTTGTGGTTCTGTTGCGCTTGCTGGTTTATAAAGTTTTGTTGGCAGATTGTTACCATTCGGGTCATTCCAACAACCTCCATATTTATAACCATTGATGGTAGTTGTAACGGGATCATTCAATGTGCTATAAACCAACAAACTGTCTTGTCCTGCGTAATTTATATCACATTGTTCAGCTGAATCAACTTTTCCGTATATGGAATAATTGTCTTTGAGATAAGGTATATTTTGATTTCCCACCCAACACTCGTTGACATTGGAAAGGGCGGCAGTTTTGTAATTAGCTCCATTCGCGGCGGCAATGCAGGACTCTATGCTTGAGAAAGGTCCCCCAGATAATTTGTAGGGTAAAGCATTTGAACCGGTTGAACCAGTTGGAGTTTTCTTATAACACCCTCTATAAGAATATGAGTTTACAGTTGCTGGAGGGACACCTTCATAACTACTATAAACCATATAAGTAGATCTATCATCCGATGGACGACTTGTTCCAGTGACCCCACAATAATTTGTAGTTGTTGCTGAAGGCAGGTTGGTTAATCCAAAATAAGATAAAATCTGGTTACCTATTCCCATATTTCCAACATAACAGTCTGACCCAGAAATGATTGCAGTATTATAAGGTGTGGTAGTAGAACTCTTTGCATAATCTATGCAGTTAGCCATTAAAGTGGGTCCCGTGGTTCCTAATTGGGTTACCTTAGTCATATTTTGCACAGTTGAATCCGGATTTAAGCTGTAACAACCCTTATAATCGTATCCGTAATAAGGATTCGGAGCAGTTCCATAAGATACTGGTGGTGTTACTGGGTTTAATGTGTATACTACATTTATGTTTGGTCCAGTGCATCCGACAGAGGAGTCTGGTCTTCCATATTTTGTATAGTTTGAATCTGCATTCCAAGTAGATTGGTTGTTGTTTCCTACATAACATTTGTTTCCATCTTGTTGCCATCCGGCTGTGTCGTAACCATTTGCGGTTGCGTGGTCAATGCATTTTTGCAAAGTGTTTACACTATTTGGAGCTACGTTTTTGATTGCTTGGTCTCCACTAGTGGTTGACCCATTTACCCAACACCCAACATTAGTATATGTGACGTTTCCTGTAGTGGAGGTAACAGTAGCTGGAAAATTATTTTGGTTAGCGATTCCTTCTTGTATTAAGGGTGTAGTGTTGACATTGTATGTAAAATAATATAAAATTCCTACAAGACAAGCAACAAATATTAAACAGATTATTACCATTCTATATTTTTTTGCAATAAACATATTATTAGCACATAAAATATTATTGGAGTTTAATAATTTATGCATCTTGTGTTTTCTTTTTCTTGAAAGGCCATATTTTTGGGGTTGTTGTCTTTATATTGTTTTCAAAATATATTTTTATGTCTACAACACATCGATCCTGCAATTGAATTAAAAAAAATTGAATTAGAATTTTATCAATAATAAAAGAAATACTAAATGAAAGTTATTGTCTTTGATACCGAAACTAGTGGACTCCCCAGCCCAAGCAACATCCCAACCATTGTCCAATTCAGTTATGTCAAGTTTGACCTCGAAACTAGAAAGATTGAAAGGGAGGTTGATTGCGTTGTGAAACAACCAAAAGAATTTATTATTCCGGAAGATTCAATCAGAATACATCGCATCACTAACGAAATGTGTCAACAATCTGGAGTTGATGTGTTGGACATTCTAAATCAATTTATTGAAGACACTGAAGATTGCTATAAAATTATTGGGCACAACATTTCGTTCGATATGGATAGGATTGCATCTGTCTACAATAAAATGACACACTCCAGCCATCCTCCTGAAGTTCGCAAGTTTTATGAGAGAAAACTCAAATATATGGCTTACAATATGCACCCAAAGCTTTATTGCACAATGAACCGTTCTATTGAATTTTGCAATATTTTAAAGACAAATGTAAAGGGAAAATCTTACAAAAAGTTTCCGAAATTAGTAGAGCTATATGAAAAGATTTTCGGATACAAACCAGAAGGGCTTCACAATTCTTTGATTGATGTATACGCTTGTCTTAGATGCTATTTGGCAATGGTCAATGGTGGAAAACCCAGCGAAGATACTGATATTTTAAATCGAATCAACGAATTAGAAAATATTTAAAATACAACACCCGTTATAAACCCTATATAATATATTTTTTTTATTTTGAAAATATATTAATACCTTAACATAACATAACATCTCATAAATAGTTCATCAACTTCACAATTAATATTCCAGCATCCTCTGCCAACATCCCAACTATCGAACTATTGTTGTAATCATCCATATAAATTATTGTCTTTATTCCACAAGAAGCAATGCATTTGAAGCAATTAATGCAAGGATAATGTGTAATGTATATTACAGAATTGTCCAAACAAACTCCTCTTTTTGCACAGTCCGTGATTGCGTTTACTTCACTGTGTATGGTGGCTTGCTCGTGACCGTCTGAAATAATACTTGTGTGAGGAGCTCCTGCAATAAAACCATTGTATCCCATAGAAATGATTCGGTGGTCTTTCACAATAACCGAACCGACCTTGAGGCGTTCACAAGGAGATCTGCAAGATGCCAATAAAGCAATAGACATAAAATATTCATCCCAATCCAATCTTTCTGTAAGATTTTTTTTACACAAATAGATGTTTGTCAGCATTCTTTGAAATATTATTTATTTTTCAAAGAATTATTTATATTGATTATTGATTTTTTATATTACGCAGAACAACTCTCACAAACTTCGTCTTCGGGTTCTTTGACTACACTACTGCCTCCACCACCTCCACCACCAACCCTCCGCTCTGGTTCCACAGTAAACTGTTGTGCTTGATGTTTTGCTTTACGCCTCAAATAATAAATTCCTGTTTTCAATCCCTTGTTGAAAGCATACATATGCATTGAAGTGAGCTTGTTGTAAGTAGGATCTTCCATCCACAAATTCAAACTCTGTGATTGACAAATAAACGCACCTCGTTCTGCAGACATATCAATCAAATGTTTCATTGGAATTTCCCAAACAATCTTGTATTTATTTCTGATATGTTCTGGAATACTCGTGATGTGTTGAATGCTTCCTTTATTCGCAATAATATTTTGTTTCATTCTATCATTCCACAACCCAAGTTCAATCAAATCTCTCATCAAATATTTGTTGGCTAGAATAAATTCTCCGGCCAATGTTCGTCGAGTGTAAATATTACTAGTGAGAGGCTCAAAACACTCATTGTAACCAAGAATCTGTGAAGTTGTTGCAGTAGGCATCGGTGCAACCAATAGAGAATTTCTCATTCCATATACCACAACATCTCTCTTGAGTTTGTCCCAATTGTATCGACTGCTTGGAGTAACACCCCACATATCAAATTGAAGAATTCCTTGTGAGGCAGGAGATCCTTCAAATGTGGAATAAGCACCAACCTTTGGTCCAATGAGTTCTTCTCTAAAAAAACTATTGTGTCTCTCTTCTCTTGACAATAAATGTTCGTTTTCAAATGAATAAGAATTTCTAACATAATTGTGCATTCTATCTCCAATAGTGTCCCAGAACTCTTGTCTATCCTTAGCCAATTCACAGGATTGTTCAACAGACGCGTGATAAATGGTTTCAAAAATATCTCGGTTAAGGGCGGATGCTTCTGGACTGTGATATGGAATGTTCATCATAATAAACGCATCTGCTAATCCCTGCACACCAATCCCAATAGGTCTATGTCGGAAATTACTCTTTCTTGTCTTTTCAGTAGGATAAAAGTTGAGGTCAATAATTTTGTTGCG
>Ga0208787_1001157_pt1 | contig 11850 bp, 10 predicted proteins | sample Wag4_2014_7_11_FD_187362 | JGI IMG/M metagenome (GOLD analysis project Ga0208787, IMG submission 187362) | Fresh water microbial communities from Ohio, USA - Utica-2 Time Series HT 2014_7_11 (SPAdes) (version 2) | ecosystem: Environmental > Aquatic > Freshwater > Water tank | place: USA: Ohio... | reverse complement strand
ACCGCTTGGTTGTGGTCAGGCTTGAGCAGCCCATCGCCTTCGGTGCCATTGACGGCCAGCCGGTGGATCTCTTCTTTGCCCTCTTGTCGCCCGAGGACTCCGGGGTCGAGCACTTGCGCGCCCTGGCGCGGATTTCCCGACTGGTGCGCCGGGAAGACCTGCGCGGCCAGCTCAGGCAGGCGGCCGACGCTGACGCGATCCGTTTTCTCCTGGCCCAGGGAGAGGCGACCGCCGCCTGATGCCCGGGCGTCCGTAGGCGTCAGGCGCTTCAGTCGGCGTCAGTGAACAGAGACCGGTGCCAGTTCGTGTGCGACCGCAGCCGCAACGGCGGAGTCCCTGTCGCCGAGAATGGCCAGTCTTTCGCCGTCCGCCCGGTGCACCGCATAGAGCACCTGGTCCGGATCGAGCTCGATGCCCTCGATCCGGCCTGAAGCGGTGCTGGCGAGGATCTCGGCGGCCCGGACCGGCCGGACATAGACCATGTCGGGCGCGCCCAGGGCTGCGAAGGCTTCCGGGGTCAGGCCAGGGAGGGCGTGAGTCTTGGAATCGAGGGTCATGGAATGGGCTCCTTAAGCGACTGTCAGCCTGCCGATTGGATGGGGATGCGGCGAACCTGCGGCTCGGGTGCCGGACGGCTGAGGTCCACATGCAGGAGGCCATGCTCCAGCAGTGCGCGGTCCACCTCGACACCGTCCGCCAGGACGAAACTCCGTATGAAGCTTCGGGCGGCGATCCCCCGGTGCAGGTAGGCGTCACCCTTGGGGGCGTCCTCCCGGCGGCCGGCTATGGTCAGCTGGCGATCCTCCAGGGAGATCTGCAGGCTTTCGGGCGTGAACCCGGCAACGGCGAGGGTGATCCTGAGGGCACCGCCGCCAAGATCCTCGACATTGTAAGGCGGATAGCCTTCGGATGCGGCCTTCGCCGCCCTCTCGATCTGGTTTCGGGTGTGTTCGAAGCCGAGAAGGAAGGGGCTGTCGAACAGTACGGTCCTGGTCATGGGAGTCCTCAGTCAAAGCGACTCTGCAGCGTCCCGTCCGGTTCTGGCCCGACCCGCCACCTTCCTCATGTGGCGCCCGGGGCCCCCGCTTTCAATATCCGCCGGCCTGACTTCAGTCGGACTTGCGCTACAGCGCCCGCCGTCGCACCAATTCGGCATGACCGACCCCCTGTCCTTCGCCCTCCACTATGTGGGGGATGGCTATTCCACCGACGCCAAGCTGATGGGCCGCCAGGCGGTCGGTAAGTCCCTGTTTCGCGCCATCGCCCGGCGAAGGCCAGAAGGCGAGGTCTTCGGATTCGGCCGCGGGGCTTCACGGGCGATGATGGACCAACTGCAGCAGGAGGGATTCGCTGGACGTCTGGTCTGGCGCGAACAGGGCTCGACAGCTCCGCCTCCCGGATTTCCGGGCTCCGTCTACCATCCGGGTCCGATCCCACTGGCCATGGCGCATGACCGCAACCGGGAGGGGCCGGGTGCCTACAGTCTTTTCGGGGTGACCCACACCCTGTCCTCGCTGGGCGCCATGGACAGTATCGGTGACCTTGCAGGGGCGCCCTTCCAGCCCTGGGACGCGCTGATCTGCACATCGACGGCCGCTGTCACCCTTGTGCGCAGCCTCATGGCCGAGCGTCGAGCCTGGCTGGCGGAGCACTATGGCGCCACCCGATTCTCCGAGATCGAGCTTCCGGTCATCCCCCTCGGGGTCGATGTGGCGTCACTGGCGCGACCGGCGCCAGAGATCGAGGCTGCACGGCAGGACCTCGGCCTCGCCCCCGGTGACGTCGTCTTCCTCTTTGCGGGACGGCTGTCCTTCCACGCCAAGGCCAATCCGGCTCCCCTCTATCAGGCCCTGGAGCGGGCGGCGGCGGGGCGGCGGCTGGTCTGCATAGAGGCCGGGCAGTTCCACAATGAAGCGATCGCGGAGTCCTATCGCGACGCCCAGTCGGCCCTGGCGCCCTCCGTGCGATTCCTCCACGCCAAGGGCGGAGACTCCGGGGAGTACCGGCGGGCCTGGTGCGCGGCCGATGTCTTCGTTTCGATCTCTGACAACATCCAGGAGACCTTCGGCATCACCCCGGTGGAGGCCATGGCCTCGGGCCTGCCGGTGCTGGTCTCGGACTGGAACGGTTACCGCGATACGGTGCGGGACGGTCTGGACGGCTTCCGGATACCTGTGACCGGGGCTCCCGAGGGCGGTGCCATTGACCTGGCCCTTCGACACGCCCTGCAGATGGACACTTATGACCGCTATATCGGCCAGTTCAGCATGGCCACGGCGGTGGATCCGGAAATCCTGTCCCGGCGGATCGGCGAGCTTGCCGACAGTCCCGACCAGCGCGCCCGGATGGGGGCATCGGGCCGGGCCCGGGCCCTTGCGGAGTTCGACTGGCCGGTGATCCTGCATCGCTACCAGGCCCTGGCCGGAGAACTCGGCCGGCTTCGGTCCAGCGCGACCGGGGGCCAGATCCCGTGGCCCCTGAGGCCGGATCCCTCCCGGCTCTTCGGGCATTTCCCCACCCGCCGCCTGGCGCCGGATTGGATTGTCAGTGCCCCGCCCGGACGGGAAGCCGCCCTGGAGGACCTGCTCCGGCTGAGGATGACCACCTACGTGCTCGATCCCGTCCGACTGCCGCCCGATATGATCCGGGATCTGCACCGTCTGGCCCAGGCTGGACCGCGAACGGTTTCCGACCTGATGGCCGCCGCGGGCGGCGGGGGGCGTCCGCGTCTCAGGGCCCTGATGTGGCTGGCGAAACTGGGCCTGGCCGACCTGAAGCCTCCGGCCTGAGCTTCGGCTGAGACCCCCGCCCGGCCTGACCCTGGAATGGCGAAGGCCCCGCCGGGGTATCCGACGGGCCTCCATGGTGGAGCTAAGCGGATCCGAAGCCCATTTGAACTTCCAGGCCATTTGTAGTCCGATGTTAGGCTCTGGATGGCAGATAAAAAAGTGCTCCGAGAGCTGAACAGGGCGTCCAGCCGTCATCTACGCGGGCTTCTATTTAGTCGTTTCCTCGAGCTGCTTCCTTACAATCTCAGCAGCCGTTTTCATCCAAGCAGTCTCGGCCACCTTCCCTGTTACACCTCCCAGGTGAGCTGTAGCCACTAGGGCGACTGTGAAGAGGCTGGCTGTAATCAACTTGGATGTCGCGCTCGACACGCCATCAATCGTCTTCGTAATGGTCTTATCTAGGAACTCAGCTCCATACTGATAGATCTTTGCGACGAGGTTCTCGACCGTCCGAAGAACAGCAAAAGCTGACCGCTTCGTCGCTAACTTCGGGTTCGCGATTAGTGCGCGAAGCGCCGTTAGGGTCTTCGGCACCTCATCGTCAGCAATCCCCGGCTCGAGAGCCAGTTTGTCGATTACGGCCTGTGCTGCTTCCCCAATCCGTTCCACGTCCGAAACGTCAAGCTCGACGCTCGCCGCATTTTCGGAGAACCGCTGCCATTCTGGAAACTGGGCGACGTACATCCCTATCCCCGCTGTTTGCCCCTCAATGGACCCGAGAAGGGCATCGGGAAGTTCGGCGGCGGCCCCTTTGCAGACGCTTGCAACGGCAATGTTTATCAAGCCTAGCTCGATGATGTTGTCCTGTGCCTCCAGCTCCGTTTGTAGTTCCCGCATACTCTCGATGATGCGGCGGTCGCTGTTGGATCTCTCAAGGGCTTCGATAATGTCCCTCCCGCGGTCGATGAGCATATCGCGGGCTCTTTGAACGTTTAACGCATCGTCTGGTTGGGCCTGCGGGGGCTGTTTAACTACGACGATCTTGCCCGCCACGATGTTGAACATCGCGGGGGCGAGCTTCTGGTCCGGAACGACGCGCCGGAGCGCGGCTGTACCCGGACTTTCTTCCTGATCTACGCTTCCCCGTATGATCTCGTCCATACGGCGCAAAATAATCTGTGCCGCGTCAATTAATACAAGATCAAAATCCTTAAGTTCAGGAGTAGTATTACGACTTGTAATAGCCGATATCCTGAACTTTATTCCTTCCGAGATATCATGAAATGAAATATCATCAAGCAATTCCCGAAGATTAATCTGCGACCTGTACAGCGTATCGACGGAAGGATCTTCTCTTGTTCTAATCGCAAGCCTCAAGTCAATTAGGATTTCCTCCAGCTTAATTGCGACACTTTTGAAGTTATCCAAACGTGTTGCATTTCGCGGCAGTTTGCTGAACTGCATCCCCATGTCTAGAGAGCTCCGCAGCTGGCGGATCCCATGATAGATTTCTTCGAATTCCTGCTTGGAGACCACTCATTCCCCCCTGAAATCGAGCGAGAAATTTTCTCATGTTGATTTCTGCATCATAACAAGATGTTATTGAGGACTCAATCATGCGTCAATTCGTCATATGATTTCAATATACATGCCCGAAATTAAAATTATAAATTCGGAATGAATGGGAAATAAGTTTCGTATTATGTAATTATTCTATTTCGTAAAAAAAATGAAAGGGAATCGATATTAGATGTGGCAGAGCGAAACTGAGCGCGGTCTCCACAGTATGGACTTGCTGGCCCTCATACATGCTACGGGTTCTCGTCTAGCTATTGGAAACAGCAGGAGATAGGCTTCGCCCTGAGCCACGCCCCGAACCTGGACACCTATGACCGCGATATCGGCCAGTACTGCATGGCGACGGCGGCCGATCTCGGGGACCTAGCGGGAAAGCTCGACCGCCTCCGCGCCGGCACCGGCGGCGGCGGCGGACGCCCCCGGCCTGAGGGCCCGGACCATCAGAGACTGCACATCCCGGAATGGCGAAGGCCCGCCGGGGTATCCGACGGGCCTTCATGGTGGAGCTAAGCGGAGTCGAACCGCTGACCTCTTGAATGCCATTCAAGCGCTCTACCAACTGAGCTATAGCCCCGAGGTCTCGGGTCCCTGACGGGCCGCTGGGGCCCATCCGGGAAGGCGCGGAACCTAGTCCGGAGGATCGCGGCGATCAAGCCCGCTAAGGGGAAAAATCGCCGTATCCGGAAGGACCACCTGCCTTAGTCGTCCGCGCCGCCCTCGCCGGGGAGACCGTCGAGTTCGGCGTCGTCGAATTCGTCCTCCTCGTCTTCAAGGAAGGGCACGCCGTCCTCCTCCTCTTCGAGCTCGTCTTCTTCCTGGAAGGCGACCAGCTCGTCCTCGGGCGGGGCGATGACTTCCCCATCCTCGTCGTCGACCACGAGGACCGGGTCGTCCACGGCCTCGTCGAGTGCGGGAGTGACGACCTCGTCCTCCTCTTCCTCTTCGGCCTCGGGTCCAGCCGCTTCGACCTGATCGTCGGCGTCGTCCTCGATGTCGCGCTCAGCCGGAGCCGCCCGGGCGCGGACGCGGCGGGAACGGACCGCCTCGTCAGGGTCGAAGTCGTGGCTGCACTTGGGACAGTGTGCCGGACGGCGGGTCAGATCGTAGAATTTGGCCTGGCAGTTCGGGCAGATCTGCTTCGCGCCGAGTTCGGGAAGGGCCAAGGGGAGGGCCTCTTGTAAGGGTGATAAAGGAAGCCGGCTCCCTTGCCATGCGGCGGCGCCACTGTCAAAAGCAAAGCCCTTCAGGCGCATCCGTCCCGCTTCACCTGCCCCGGAGCCAATTCACGTCATGTCCTCCCCCGGCCAGACCGCCGCCCTCAGCGCCCGGCGGAGCGGACCCCTGCGCGGACGGGTCCGGGCTCCAGGCGATAAGTCGATTTCCCACCGGGCGCTGATCTTCGGTGCCCTGGCAGAGGGCCTGACGGAGGTGGAGGGGCTCCTTGAGGGCGAGGACGTCCTGCGTTCCGCCGCCGCCATGCGCGCCTTTGGCGCCGAGGTGGAGGCCCTTGGGGCCGGCCGCTGGCGGGTCCTGGGCCGGGGCGGATTCTCTGAGCCCGACGACGTGATCGACTGCGGCAATGCCGGAACGGGCGTTCGCCTGATCCTCGGTGCCGCCGCGGGCTTCGACCTTTCTGCAACCTTCACGGGTGACGCCTCGCTCCGGAGCCGGCCCATGAACAGGGTCATGAAACCCCTCTCGGAGATGGGCGCCCGGTTCCTGCACCGGTCGGGCGGCCGTCTGCCCCTGACCCTGAGGGGCGGGAGCCTGAAGCGGATCGAATACCTCCTGCCCGAGCCCTCGGCCCAGGTGAAGTCCGCTGTCCTCCTGGCGGGCCTCCACGCCGCCGGCGGTGCCGTCGTCATCGAGCCGGAGCCGACCCGGGACCACACTGAGCGGATGCTCCGGGGGTTCGGGGCCGAGGTGATCGTCGAGGATCTTCCGGAGGGGCGGCGGATCACCCTGCCCGGCGGGCAGGGCCTCACGGGAACCCGGATCCGGGTGCCGGGCGACCCGTCCTCGGCCGCCTTCCCTCTCGTGGCGGCGCTGATCACGCCCGGGTCCGAGGTGACGGTGGAGGGAGTCCTGCTCAACCCCCTCCGCACGGGACTGTTGACGACCCTCCGGGAAATGGGCGCCGACCTGTCGGTGTCGGCGGTACGCGATGAGGGGGGTGAACCCGTCGGTGACATCACCGCCCGGTACTCTTCCCTCAGGGGGGTCGACGTCCCGGCGGATCGCGCGCCGTCCATGATTGACGAGTATCCCATACTGGCGGTCGCCGCGGCCTTCGCCGAGGGCGTTACTCGCATGCGTGGCATCGGTGAGATGCGCGTGAAGGAGAGCGATCGCATCGCCCTGATGGCGGCGGGCCTCGCGGCCTGTGGCCTGGCGGTGGAGGAAGAGCCCGAGGGCCTGATCGTCACCGGTGCCGGTGCCAACCGTCCCCCGGTCGGCGGAGCGGCGGTTGCGACCCGGGGCGACCACCGCATCGCCATGTCGCACCTGGTGCTGGGCCTGGCCGCGGACGCCGTCGTCCGGGTGGACGAGCCCGGAATGATCGCCACCAGCTTCCCCGGCTTCGTCGACATGATGGGCGGCCTCGGCGCCGACATCACCCCGGCATGACCGCCAGCCTGGTGATCGCCGTCGACGGCCCGGCCGCGTCAGGTAAGGGGACGGTCGCCGCCTGGCTGGGCAGGGCCTATGGCCTGCCGGTCCTCGACACCGGCCTCCTCTACCGGGCCGTCGGCGTGGCCGCCTCCCGGGCCGGAAGCGATCCCGATGATCCCGAGGCCGCAGCGGCCGTCGCCGGGAAGATCGATCTGCTGGCCCTGGACGATCCCGCCTTCCGCACCCGCGCGGCGGGTGAACTGGCCAGCCGGGTGGCGGTACACCCTGGCGTCCGGCAAGCCCTCAACGCCGCCCAGGTCGGATTTGCGCGTCGGCCAGGCGGAGCTGTACTCGACGGCCGGGATATCGGCACGGTGATCGCCCCGTGGGCTCCGGCCAAGCTGTTCGTGACCGCCCGTCCAGAGGTCCGCGCCGAGCGCCGCTGGCGCCAGCTCGCCGCCCAGGGCGAGACGGTCTCCTTTGAGGAGGTCCTGGCCGATATCCGCCGGCGTGATGCCCGGGACGGCGGCCGGGCCGATGCGCCTCTGGCCCGGGCGTCCGACGCCGTCTTGCTGGACACTACCGAAATGACTATAGACCTCGCCACCGATGCGGCCCGCCGCATTGTCGAGGCGGCGCGCGTCGGCCGGGAATGATCCGGACGGCAAATCCCATCGCGTCTTTCCCTCCCAGGCCGCGGGCATATTCCGGCGCAGATTCCGCGCCTTCGGTTTCAACTCCAACCCGACTCCGGGAATCCGTCCGCCTGAAGGGCGCGCAGCTTCCGGGTCACAATGACTGATGAAAGTACAAAATGGCTGATGATGCTGGCCTGAACCCGTCCCGCGACGACTTCGCGGCCCTCCTGACCGAGTCCCTGGGTGGACGCGACTTCATGGAAGGCCAGGTGGTCAAGGGCATAGTCGTGGGCATCGAGAAGGACTTCGCGATCATCGATGTGGGCCTCAAGACCGAGGGACGCATCTCCATCAAGGAATTCAGCGTCGGCGAGGAAGACAAGCCTCAGCTGGCCGTCGGCGACACGGTCGAGGTCTTCCTCGAGCGGGTCGAGAACGCCATGGGCGAGGCGGTTATCAGCCGCGAGAAGGCCCGCCGCGAAGAAGCCTGGACCCGGCTTGAGGGCGTTCACGCCCGCAATGAGCCTGTCATGGGTGCCATCGTTGGCCGTGTGAAGGGCGGCTTTACCGTTGACCTCGGTGGCGCCTCGGCCTTCTTGCCGGGCTCGCAGGTCGACATCCGCCCGGTGCGCGACGTCGGTCCGCTGATGGGCAAGGAACAGCCCTTCGCCATCCTCAAGATGGACCGCCCGCGCGGCAACATCGTCGTCTCCCGCCGGGCCATCCTCGAGGAAGCCCGTGCCGAACAGCGCACCGAACTTGTGGGTCAGCTGCAGGAAGGCGAGATCCGCGAAGGCGTGGTCAAGAACATCACCGACTACGGCGCCTTCGTGGACCTGGGCGGGATCGACGGCCTGCTGCACGTCACCGACATGAGCTGGAAGCGCGTCAACCACCCCAGCCAGGTGCTGGCCGTGGGCGACACGGTCCGGGTCCAGATCGTCAAGATCAACCCCGACACCCAGCGTATCTCCCTGGGCATGAAGCAGCTCCAGTCCGACCCCTGGGACGGCGTCGAGGCCAAGTACCCGGTGGGCGCCCGCTTCACCGGCCGTATCACCAACATCACCGACTACGGCGCCTTCGTGGAGCTGGAGGCGGGTGTCGAGGGCCTGGTGCACGTCTCGGAAATGTCCTGGACCAAGAAGAACGTCCACCCCGGCAAGATCGTCTCGACCTCTCAGGAAGTCGACGTGGTCGTCCTGGACGTGGATCCCTCCAAGCGTCGCGTGTCGCTGGGCCTCAAGCAGGCCATGGACAATCCGTGGGAGGCCTTCGTGGCCATCCATCCGGTGGGCTCCACCGTCGAGGGCGAAGTCAAGAACGCCACGGAGTTCGGTCTCTTCCTCGGCCTGGACAATGACATCGACGGCATGGTCCACCTGTCCGACCTCGACTGGAACGTGCCCGGTGAGGAGGCCATAACGCGCTTCCACAAGGGCGAGATGGTCAAGGCGCGGGTCTTGGACGTCGATGTCGAGAAGGAACGTATCTCCCTGGGCATCAAGCAGCTCTCGGGCGATCCGATGACCGGCGACGTCTTCCGCAAGGGCCAGAACGTGACGGTCACCGTCACCGAGGTCACCTCCGGCGGCATCGAGGTCCGCTTCGGCGATGATGAGGCGCCCATGTCGGCCTTCATCCGTAAGTCGGACCTTTCGCGGGACCGCGCAGACCAGCGCCCCGAGCGCTTCGCCGTCGGCGACCGCGTCGACGCCCAGGTCACCCTCGTGGACAAGGCCGCCCGGCGGATCTCCCTGTCCATCAAGGCCCTGGAAATGGTCGAGGAGAAGGCCGCCATCGAGAAGTTCGGGTCCTCGGACTCGGGAGCCTCGCTGGGCGACATCCTTGGCGCGGCCCTGCGCGAGAAGGCCCAAAAGGACTAGGTGGCAGCCGGGCGCTTCGGCGTCAGGGTGTCCTGGATGCGGCGGACCGGAATACCGGTCCGCCGTTTTCATTTGTCTGAGGGTTCTTTTGTCTGCGGGTCCCGTCCAAGGGCTTGACGCCAAAGGGAATTGCGCTGAAGTGATCGCCTGACGGCGCGCGCAGACAGCCGAATTCCGGGGGTGGCCAGGGGCATGATCAAGTCCGAACTCATCGCCAGGCTGGCTGAGGAAAACCCGCACCTTACCCAGAAGGACATCGAGCGGGTCGTTTCCGTCATCCTCGACCGGATGATCCAGGCCCTTGAGGATGGCGGTCGGGTCGAGCTTCGCGGCTTTGGCGCCTTCTCGGTCCGGTCCCGCGGCGCCCGCTCCGGCCGAAACCCCCGGACAGGGGTGGCCGTCTCCGTTCGCGCCAAGCATGTTCCGTTCTTCAAGAGCGGGAAGGAGCTTCGGGTCCGGCTCAACGCCGACGACTGACCCCCGGGACCTCCAGGACAATCAGGGGCGCGCCCAAGTCCATCTCGTGCCCATGCCCATCTTCAGTGGGTTTCTCCTGCCTCAACTGGGTCCTCAGGCCTTGAACTTGAAGCCGGCTTGGCCCTAATCCGGGCCATGCACGTTCCCGCCAAGATCTGCGGCCTGTCCACGCCGGAAACCGTCGAGGCCGCAGTCGGTTGCGGTGCGGGTTTCATCGGCTTCAACTTCTTCCCGGCAAGTCCGCGCTTCGTCGAACCCGAGGCGGCCGCCCGGCTTGCCGAGCCCGCCCGGGCAGCCGGCGTGCGGATCTGCGCCATCACCGTCGACGCCGGCGACGAGGTCCTGGACCGGATCGCCCGGATCTTGCGCCCGGACCTGATCCAGCTGCATGGCAAGGAGTCGCCGGCGCGGGGGGCCGAGGTCGCCCGCCGCACCGGAGTGGGGCTGATCCGCGCCCTGCCGGTAGGTTCCGCCGCCGACCTTGCGGCGGCCGGGCCCTGGTCCGATCTCGCCGAACACCTTCTGTTGGACGCCCGCCCGCCGGAGGGTGCCGGGATGACCGGGGGGCTGGGCCGGGCCTTCGACTGGACGATCACCAGGGACTTTCGTCCGCCCCGTCCCTGGTTTCTCGCGGGGGGTCTCGATCCCTGGAATGTCGCTGAGGCCCTGGCGACTTCCGGGGCCCCGATGGCAGACGTTTCCTCTGGCGTGGAGCGCGGTCCCGGACTAAAGGACGCGTCATTGATCTCGGCCTTCCTCGACGCTGTCCGCCGAGCCAGACATTAGGCCTCACATGAACCAGATCACCACGCCCAACGACTACTCCGCCTATCCCGATGCCTCCGGCCGGTTCGGTGATTATGGCGGCCGCTACGTGCCAGAGACCCTAATGCCCCTGGTGCATGAGCTGGAGGCCGCTTTCCGGCTTGCCATGGCCGATCCGGCCTTCCACGCCGAGCTGGACGGTTATCTCAAGCATTATGTCGGCCGGCCGAGCCCCATGTACTTTGCCGAGCGCCTGACCCAGAAATTCGGGGGCGCGAAGGTCTATCTCAAGCGCGAGGAGCTCAATCACACAGGCGCGCACAAGATCAACAACTGCATGGGCCAGATCCTCCTGGCCATGCGCATGGGCAAGACGCGGATCATCGCCGAGACCGGCGCCGGCCAGCACGGAGTGGCCACGGCCACGGTCTGTGCCCGCTTCGGCCTGCCCTGCGTGGTCTACATGGGTGCCGTGGACGTCGAGCGCCAAAAGCCCAACGTTTTCCGGATGAACCTCCTGGGCGCCCGTGTCGAGCCGGTGACCTCGGGCTCTTCGACCCTGAAGGACGCCATGAATGAGGCGCTTCGGGACTGGGTCACCAATGTGGATGACACCTATTACCTGATTGGCTCGGCGGCGGGCCCGCATCCCTATCCGGAGATGGTCCGCGAGTTCCAGGCGGTCATGGGCCGGGAAGCCCGGGCGCAGATCCTCGAGGCCGAGGGCCGGCTCCCCGACGCCGTGGTCGCCTGCGTAGGCGGGGGATCGAACGCCATCGGTACGTTCCATCCCTTCCTCAACGACCAGGGCGTGCGCCTGATCGGGGTCGAAGCCTCCGGCGATGGCATGGACACCGAGCGCCATGCGGCGGCCATCAATGGCGGCCGGCCCGGCGTCCTCCATGGCAACCGCACCTACCTGATCCAGGATGCGGTGGGCCAGATCACCGAGGCGCACTCCATTTCCGCGGGCCTGGACTATCCCGGGATCGGTCCGGAGCATGCCTTCCTGCACGATGTCGGCCGGGCGGAATACATGACCTGCACCGACCGCGAGGCCCTTGAGGCCTTCCAGCTCTGCGCCGAGCTGGAGGGAATCATTCCGGCCCTCGAGACCAGCCACGCCCTGGCCCGCCTGCCGCAGATCTGCGCTGAGCTGGGCCC
>Ga0208787_1001155_pt1 | contig 11865 bp, 5 predicted proteins | sample Wag4_2014_7_11_FD_187362 | JGI IMG/M metagenome (GOLD analysis project Ga0208787, IMG submission 187362) | Fresh water microbial communities from Ohio, USA - Utica-2 Time Series HT 2014_7_11 (SPAdes) (version 2) | ecosystem: Environmental > Aquatic > Freshwater > Water tank | place: USA: Ohio... | reverse complement strand
ATTCCATTGTCAATACGAGCCTGACCGTCCTCACCGACACCACAATTTCTATCAAGTCGGCCATTTGTTTGGGCGATACCCTTCGATTCAACAACTTGCCGTTTTTTGCCTCTGGCAATTACCAAATCAAAACCTCGCGCATCAACGGCTGTGATTCGGTAATCAACCTTCAGTTGACCGTAAATCCACCACAATTTGTATCGCAGCAACTCAGCCTTTGCAACACCGATTCCTTTGCCTACCGAAGCGAAAAATACCCATTGCCATTATCGCTCCGCGATACGCTATCGGCCTTCACTGGCTGCGATTCGGTTTTTGAGTTATCGGTCATCAGCCACAACATAAAGTCCGATTTTTCCATTGACTCCTCGCAATTTCCAACGCTCAAATTCATCGGCAAAACCAACAACGCCAAACAATGGATCTGGGATTTTGGGGACCTAAATAGCAGCAACATACAAAGTCCCACGCACAGTTATGTCAAATCATTTCTATGGATCAGCTACAAGGTTTGCTTGGTGGTGAGGGATTCCTTTGGCTGCGATGACACGCTTTGTCTGGATCTACCCATCAAACCCGAAGCCAAAATCCAAATCCCGGAAGGCATATCACCCAACGGCGATGGAATAAACGACTCTTTGGTGATACCCGGACTCTGGGCCTTCCCAAAAGCATCATGGGTGATATTTAATCGCTGGGGACAGATAGTCTTTGAATCCAATGCCCAACAAAACATCGCGTGGGACGGCCGCAATCACGCATCGGGCCAAAGCCAAAGCAACAAACCCACAGAACTACTCCCCGAGGGCGTTTACTACATCGTCTTCAACTACAACGATGGACATCGCCCCAAGCTAACCAAGAATATTTATTTAAAGCGTTGAGGGTCAACGGCAACTGCTCAATTGGAAAAATGTATATTCGTATAATTTACCTATCCAATTAGCCATGTTCGCATCCATGCATATTTGCAACAGCTCTCGTTTCCAACTGTCGAAAACAATCTGTCTGCTCTTCGTGAGTTTGGCTACCACACTTCTGAAAGCCCAATTCAACTATCGGCTGCAAATGGGTGCGCCCATGATTTCAAATGGCAGTGCTCAAATTGAACATCCTTTCTGGGGTGGATTTAACTCGCCACAGTTTCAACCATTCGATCTAAACGGTGATAATCAAATGGACATGATTGTTTTTGATCGATACGATTCAAAAATTTTCCCATTCGTTCGACAGAATAACAGCGATGTGTTTCAATACGCGCCGGAGTACACAGCCCGTTTGCCCAAAGGTTTGAATTATTACAAAATGGCGGATATTAATTCGGACGGCAAACTGGATATTTTTACTCAATCCGAGAGCAACCTCCTGCTCATTTACATCAACAGAACTGTATCCGGAACAAACAATTTGACCTTCCAAGATTTGGGCCCTTCGTATTTTCGAAACCAAAATCCGCCCACTGAACCCATCCTATACAATCCATTGAGTTTGACCAAATTTGAGTTACCCGATATTTCAGACATTGACGGAGACGGAGATTTGGACATTTTAACCTACGACCAAGCCAACATTTCCTACAGTTTATACAAGGATGTTCGAGTAGAAAACGGCTGGAACAGGGATACATTTGAGTTTCAAATCATGGATATGTGTTTTGGGTATTTTGTGGAAGGGTTAGATAATTCGATTGTTTTGGGTGAATGTCCACCGGTTGATTTAAAACTCAGACCACGGCACAACGGTGGGGCTTCAAGTTTAACTTTCGATGCTGATGCCGACGGTGACAAGGACCTTCTGATTTCAAATATTGGTGATACAAGATTTAACATGCTCATCAATGGTAAGGCCCAAAACAAATCGTACTATGATACCATATTGAGCTACGATACCATTTTCCCTCGCAATACTGTGGCGGCAAACAAAATGATGTTCCCTGCGGCCTATTATTTGGATATTTCGGGCGATGGTGTGCAAGATTTGGTCGTAGCACCCAATGGTTCTCAAGATGTAAAAGAAACCGATCAGATAGGATATTACAAAAATAAGGGGCAGTACAATAAACCCAATTTTGAGTTTGTTAAATCCAATTTTTTGGGTGAAAAAACCTTGGATTTGGGTGCTCGAAGTGCCCCTGTTTTCGTGGATATAGATGCCGATGGCGATCAAGATTTACTCGTTGCTTCAAATGGTGATTATTCTGTAACCAAGGGATTGGCAGATCCTCTGTATTTATTCAAAAACACCGGAACCAAAAATGCGCCCAAGTATGATTTGGTTGATAAAGACTTCATGAATTTTTCTCAGTATAAGTTCCAACATGTGATACCCAATGTGGGTGACGTAGATGGCGACGGGGATTTGGATTTGTTGGTCGGTCGGTTGTCAGGTCAGATTGCTTATTTTTCAAACACAGCGGGAGCAGGCAAGCCGGTTTCCTGGTCTTTGGTAGACTCCAATTACTTGACGAACAACCTTACTTTGGAGGAAGCCAATTCATCGCCTTGTGTTTACGATTACAACAAAGACGGGAAAATGGACCTGTTGGTGGGTCATTATAATGGACGAATTTCTCTGTTTGAGTGCAAGTCTACTTCGCCACCGTCCTATGTGGAGGTAACTAAAAATGCTTGGGGTGCTCGCGGCAATGAATGGAGAACCAATGTTACCCCGCAGCAATGGAAACTTTATGGAAATGCATCGCCTCGCATTTATGACATCAATGGTGATGGGAAGGTAGAAATGATTGTAGGCACCGCCTACGGATACGCTCGGTTGTATAACATTGAAGGACATCCCTATACGGATTCTCTGTTTGCCGACACCACATGGTTTTACGAAAAAACAGCCACCGATTCTGCCATGCCGATGATGGGTTCACTCATTGTTCCCGCATTTGCAGAACTCACCGGAGATACGTTGATGGAAGCAGTTTTTGGTTTAGGTAGAGGCGGTCTGCAATGGGCGAGTTCATTGAAAAGTAAAGGACCATCGATTAACACCAAGGAGCCCATCGGTTTGGCATTTACCGTTTTTCCCAATCCAAGCAAAATGAGCGTAACCTTTCAGCGGGGCAACAATTGCAGGGGCGATGTGGATTTGTTGGTGAGTAATTTGAAAGGCGATATCGTGTACCAAACTCATTTGCAATCGAATGAACGTGGGGTTGGGATTGCCATTGAATCCTGGCCTGCAGGGGTTTATACCGCCAGACTTTTGGATGAAGCGGGTCAACAGGCGTATGTTAAACTCATCAAATTGCCTTGATTTTTTACGAAGGTTCCTCAAGTATTAATATTAATTTGTACAACACCCATAAAACCCTAATTCCGGTTGTTTGATATACGGGGATGGGTCGCACAACCTATGCGATACTTTGAACGGAAAGTCAAAATCAGAATTAGGCCCAGCGGATATTGAAAACTATACCGTTGAAAAAAAGGGCGACAACAATTTTAAATGCACATTTCGATTTACTGATGAGGCTATGAAGCGAGCCAAAATATGTAAATAATTGAAAATCTCCTTGATTTTCTGTTGGAAAATCGAATCGAACCATCAAAACAAGTCACCCCTGAAATTGTAAACAGTCACATTACCTACGCCCGATGTTATACTTGACACCCAAGCTTACCATGTAAATCGGTACATGTTGAAATTGGATCTTATCATACTTGTTTGATAGTGGTCCCCATGAATAATCATTATTCAACTTCTCATATAAAAAGCCTGCATAGAAGCTAGATCGTCTTTTTGGCAATTGATAGGTGTAATTTACAGTGTAACAAATGCCATTACCTAGGATAAGATAGTAACGTTTATTAAGGTTGTTATTAATGAAGGCTGTTGATGTACGAGCTAGAGTTAAGCCGCAGCCGATATTTAACGACGAATTGGTTTTATGAAGTGTCCTATATATGGGCAATAGCCTTAATTGAGTCAAGTTAAAGGGGATTTCCGTTACTTCATTTGTTGAATAATGATTGATATGTCTGAAACTGGAGTGGTCAAGAGAGAATTCCAATGAAAAATTCTTTAGGGAAGCATCCAAGCCCAATGTTAAACCAGAATTAAACGGATAAGACCGGGTTAAGTTTGATCCATCCGAATATCTCTTATTGTATTTAAAACAATATGGTGAAATTACACCCGTTTTAAAACTATAGATAATCGAATCCTTGGGAATAGCCTTAATTCCTGAAACGGAAAAAACTGTGATAAGTAAAATGGTTATTTTTTCTTTCATTTCAGAAAATGGATATAGGAAAAACCCAAAAGCAATGTATGTTGGTTACGCATCTCAATTTATGATTTTATAGTATTTGAGATTCCAGCAGTGGTTTTTATCAGCGTTTGTGTTAAAATCGAAAGCTGTTATTTTTAGTTGAACGATTCCCACATTTTTAGCGAAATAGTATTCTATATTGGTTCTAGGGTATAGATTTTTGTAAAATGGGTGATTTGTAATTGGATGTGATGTAGAAGGTGTTGCCCTAAATACTCTGACAGTATCAAAGGTGAAATTGTTTAATTTATAGTTAGTAATCAATTTTATATATTTGGTGATGCTATAGCCAGCGCTACTCTCTGTAACAGTATCATACGGAGTAAAGAATACTGACTCTGTTGCACGTTCCCTGTTTGGGTGAGATTTTTCGACTTCTAAGTGGTCATTTCTTTTTTTATAATTTGCGTTGTAAGGAATACTTGAAGACATCATAAATTCAGAATAGAGGCTTCCTTCATTGCGACTCTTACGTTGAAAGCTCATTACCTCATAGTCAATATAATCTGTAGATATCCACCATGTGTAGCATTTGAGCATTACTTGCGTGTCAAGCTCTCCGGTACTATCGCATTCATATACCCACATACTCCCGGGTTTGAAGAATGTATAATTCCTCATTTCTCCGATGTAGAATTTCCCTAAATATTTCTGGGGCTCCGGTTCATCCGGCTCGCAGCTTGTTACAAAGAAAGAAAACAGCAGGATCATTGCTGTCAGTAATAATTTTCCTTTGTTAGAATAATCATTCATGTCTCAATCTTTAATTGTTCGCAAAAATTTACATTATCAGTAGACTTAAATCCAAATTTCCGCACCACGGAGCCAAAAGTCAACCCATCACTCCACCACCCACTTGATTTGATTTCCAGAGCCCTCTATCTCAATGAAGTAAATACCGGGGGCGGCTGCGTTTAGTGTGATTTGTTGTTGTCCTTTTTCGATGCGATGCGAGGACACTTTACCGCCCACGGCGTTATAAACCGTAATGCTCCTAGACTTGAAATTGCCTTCAATGCTGAGCACCACCTCATTGCCCGCCCGGCTGGGGTTGGGGTAAAGGTTCACCGTGAGATTCTCACCAAATTGGTTCGTCCTGAGCAATCTTGCACTCACCACACCCAAACTGATGGTGTCTCGACAGCCGCCAGCCATCCCAATCAACCTGGGGTAAAACTTGCCCGTATCCTTGTATGTATAACTCACCGCAGCGCCCCAAGCCGTATCCTTGGGTGCTTGCTTCATATCACCAAACAACCACTTGTATTGAGTGGCACCCGCAATGCTGTTCTTGCCATCGAAATTAACGATCAACGGCACTTTGCCCGCTGAAGCGCTCAACGTACCGCTGATGCTCAACACCGCAGGTGCAATGCTAATCTGTCCTTCACTCTGATAATCACAGCCCAACGTATTCTTGCTGTGTTTGTTCACCTTGAACGTTCCCGCGCTAGAATTCCGGGGATTGATCCTACCCATGCTATCTATCGCCAAACCCCCAGTGGGCGAATACCAAACACCAGCGCTGGAAGACTTGAATGAAACTGGCGCATTCCACAACTTCGTCTCCTTGCAGATGCCATCGATGCGTCCCAAGGCCGTTTTTACGGTATCCGTTACCCAGAAAGAATCGCTTCTTATGTACAAACATTTTGTGGCGGCATTCTCGTAGATATAGGTCAGCCAAAAACTGCTGGGATACTTACTAAATTTATCGAGCACTATACTGTTGGTGTTGCCTTGGCTGTGCGACCACAATCCACCGGATGGAGAAGCCCCGATATCTGCCAACAACAAAGACTTCATTCCCATACACAATTGCTTTGGCATTGCTTTGAAACGTAGTTGGGTGGTATCGATGTTTATGTCTGTTTTGAACGATGTGTAGCAGCCGTTATTGGAACTAAACTCCGACAAAACGTAATACCGCGCGTCTTTGTAATAGTAAACCAAAACGCTGTCGCGAATACTATAAATCGTGCTTCCACTGCCATCAATCACGGAGTATTGGCCCATCCAATAATTGCTGGAAAAAGTAGATGTCGCCGCCAATGTCAACGTATCTGGGCCGCAGTGCGATAAACTGGTCGCCTGCTGCAAACTGTAAATCGTATCTAACGGCAAAACGAAAGTCTTGGTCGACATGCAACCAGAATCGTCACGAAGGGTTAATTTCAGTGTTGTGGCACCCGTGAAGTTCATGGAAAGGGTGTCTTTGAGGCCAAACAAAGATTGTCCGTTCACCTCCCAGCTGTAATAGACTTTTGATTTGAAATTCTTGACGTTGCTCGCAAAGTATACTTTTGAGGAATCTTTGAGACAAACCGTATTGCGATTTAGTCCAAAGTCCAAGCCTGGCCACATTTTTTTCATATCCAGCGAGTCGATCACCGTTTTTCCCGTGCATTTGCAGGTTGCGGCCACAGGCATCACGAAGCACTTGATAAAGTATTTCTCGGGGAGCAAGCCTGAGTATACCAACTCTTTGGCGGTGCTGGTGAAGATGGCAGGTGCAGAGGGTGACTTCTCGTGGATGGTCCATGTAACTTTTACAGGTACATCGGTGTTAACGGATTTGAGCACCCCTTTGAGGTTGTTGCAACCATTGGCCGCAACGGCAATAACGGGAATGATGGGCTTGTGCACGTACACCGGTACGGAGCGTGCGGCTTCGCCGCGGGTCCAATTGGAATCGGCATGCACACGCAAAGTCACAATGCCTGGGGTTGGAGAATAATCGCCCGAACGCGCTACCACTTTGATCTTGAATGTTGGCGTTGAATTTCCGGTGCTGTAGTCTGTAGTTACTGAAGCATCTGGAAAGTTGCCATCTACAGAGGCGGTGTATTTATTCAGCAGTTGAGTTACTTGGGTTTTGATACTGGTGGTGGATTCGTCTCCCTCGCATAAATCGATAGACGCTGGCATCACGAATGTGGGAAATAGAGTGCACTCAGATTTATTGGTGATTTCAATCCAAGTATACATAGCATGGTGGAGCTCGGTATATCCCAAATATCGCCACTGTCCAGATGCATTTTTTCTGTAATGATGGGCTTTCATGGCATACCGTCCTAATTGTCTTTCTCGTGCTGACGCGAAAACAAAATCTCCATTGGCCGGGTTGAAATAAAAACCTTGCGGCGGGGTGGCATTGGGTTTGGGGGTACAGGTATTTGAACTATCCAAACAGTATGCATAAAAAGGTGCGGCAGCTGAATATCCCTTGGTATAGGCATTTGTCTTGCCCGGCAATTCCTCCGGTTTGACCAACTCCATCACCACAGAATCTCCGTATTTGCCATAGGCACCGTGATTCATATAATTCACTGCGCGGTAGGTGTATGTATTATAATCTAGTAGCTTGCTAAATCCAACGTGAGAATACACCAAACTCGTTTCATTGATTGGGAGCTCTTTCAGGTATACACGTGTCCGTGAAATGGGGTTTTCGTAACCCCTGTCCATATTGAAAGTAGATACCGCATATGAGCCTAAAATACCTCCAGTGTAATTACAATAAAACTCTAAAAATGAGGAATTTACATTTATTTTTGACTTGATATAAGTTGAATTCAAATCAACCGTGCATCTAAAGGTGTTTTTATAGTGGTTATTCCAAAGGTCCTGGTTTGGATCCATCAACTTGTTGGCGGTGTCTTTTTGGGTGTAAAAACAGCCATCTAACAAGGGTGTAGTAATCTTAACATAGTTTTGGGCTGAATCATAAATCCGCAATTCAACAGAGGTATCAATTCTAACCCTTTTATGGTGGTTGGGCGCAAGCGAATACGCCCCACCCAACGCCGTTAGCAATTGGCAGTCAACTCTATATTTTGCATTCCCCAAAGGTGTAACTTCAATCCAGCCACCAACGGTGTTTATTCTTCCATTGCTTTGTGAATATGCTAGTTGGGCACAAAGCATGAAAATTAAAATCCAAATAGTACGTAGTTGTTTGATCATAGATTTATGACGCATTATTTTGAAAAGGTTGCAGCCTAATTGACTGTATATTAATGGAAATGTCTGAGTATTCATAACGCTTAAAATTGAATCTGCACCAATGGGCACAATCACAATATTAGGGATTACTCAATTAATTCAAATGATTACATGTAACTATAACTAAAAAAAATCATCGTACACAGTACAATGTAACTATCACATGCACTCCCAAAATTGTTACATTCGTTGTTGCTCAAAGATTTGTTCAACGCAATGTGTCTAACAATACCCAAAAGAAAGCAATTGATTCCACTCAGCTTGCGCATGGCAATGGCTGTCATGTCATGGCTGTGTGTAATGCTTGATTTGTGCGCCCAAGAATCAATCAACCAAAGTCATAATCTCGATTTCAATACGCATTATTTTTTCAAGTTTGATTCCGATTCCCCAAAACAACTGGCAAACGCCAACAGCTATTTTTTGCCGCAGAGTAACGGAACCATCGAATTTAATCAGACCGGATTTAATTGGTTTCCTTTACAACATGGCACACTAAAAACCAATGGATTTGGCGTCCATTTTATAAATACATCGCCGTCTCCAGAAATTGAAACTACCACGGCGACCAAACACTATTTTACCTTCGGTACACACCCCGGCCGATTTCAGGGAATCAAACAATTGGTTTATCACAACATTTATCCCAACGTTGATTGGATTGTTTCCGTAGATCCCCACTTTCCAGATGGCTTTAAATATACCTGGCGACTGCTACCCGGAGCGAGACCATCGGATATTCAATACCAAGCACAACAAGCACAATTCAAGCTCTCCAAGGATGGTAATTCCCTGCGAATAATGGGTAACCAAGATACGCTGTTGGATGCAGAGCTCCACATTTTTACTCACGAAGGAAAAACTCTCATGGGTAGGTTCACTCAACATAACAATGTGGTAAAAATCCAAATCAACGGTCATTATAACCCCACAGATACCATATACATTGACCCATGGGTATCCAAAGTTTCAGCGCTCACAAGACTACGACCAAAAGACAATCGAGCGCCTGACAACATTGGGGCCAACCTCGATTATGATTATGCAAACAATGTGTATGTTTACGGCGGTCAATCCATCGGTTCAAGCAGTTGGGATACCACCATTCGTTTCAGTGGTTTTAAAACCGCCAAATACAACAGCAGCGGGGTGTTGCAATGGGTTTTTTCAGGGGATATCGCCCTGCCCAATTTCCCCGCACGATATGTGGATGAAACACTATCCACCATTCTTGTCGATAAGTCAACCGGAAAATTACTCATCGGCTGTAACAATATTCTTCAAGAACCTGCCCAATTGATTCGTCTCGATTCCATGGGGATGTATGATAACTTTACCTATGATACTTCTTATCACTTAAATGCGATCGATGAATTACATTTTGACCCCTATGGTGACAGAGTGATCGCTTTTGGCAACAAGTACAGTTTTCAGGGCGATTCGTTTGAGTTGGATGTAAAAACCATGGGAAAACCCTCCTCGAGTAGAAGTGTAACGGGCAAATTGTTTCCTGCTAAAAAACAAATATTGTGCGCAACACAAGATTATTCGGGTACATCACACGTGCGGTTTTGCACGTATGATGTTGACACCTCCATCACCAACTATGTTTATTCAACACCTCAAAATTATCAGAGATATCAATTCAAATCCCCTTCAGGTTTGATGGTCGATAGCAACGCATTCCATTGGCGGCGATACAGAATCAACAATCTTAAAACCGTATTTTATGGCGCAACAAATGATTTGGTCGCAAATGACAATTACATTTTTGAGAGCGATGGCAAGACCCTATCAGCCATCGACAAGAAAACACACAAAGCCATTGGTTACAATTACATCACACCCAACCGAAAAATGGCCTTGGCAACAGGGATGGCTGCTGATCCTTGTAACCATGTTTTCGTTGCCGGAGACAGTGGGAATATCTTGTGTTTTAGCTTTAACGGAAATGGCTTCCAGTTAGATAGTCAAATTCTCGTTTGGGGTGTTAAAAAATCCTGCGTTATTCAAGACCTGAAATACAATCCCAACGCCCAACTGATTTTTGCTACCGGGGATAGCTTTGTTGGTAGTTTTAGATCGCCATACAATTGTCATGATACCTCACTCGAGATCATCGCCTCATCGCCGTGTGATCCTTGGATGGTGGCTTCAATTAAAAACCCTGATACAGCCAGTGTTTACACATTTCAGTGGGTTTCTACCGTCAACGATTCAATCAAGCAACAAAAAACAATTCGCCATCACTTTTCCGACACGCTTTCAGCCTCAAATGTGGGTGAAAATTATGCTTTGCGGATATACAGAAACAAGAGAATTGGGGGCTATTATAGGGACTACACGTTTCAACGATTCCCAAATAGTGCATCGACCCAATCACTGCAATTCTGTGCCGCCGATACATGGATCCACAATGGATTCTCGCATCACCGCGATACCACCTTCACCGACTCCCTCAAAAACCAATTCGGCTGCGACTCCCTCATTCAGTACAAGCTCACTTTCAAGCCCCGCTCGTTTACTTTTTTAAATCCGAAAATCTGTCGGGGCGATAGTTTCTCCGTTGGCGCGCGGGCTTACCGGACTTCAGGCTCTTACACCGATACTTTCACCAATTTCCGCGGCTGTGATTCCATTGTCAATACGAGCCTGACCGTCCTCACCGACACCACCATTTTTATCAAGACAGCGATTTGTTTGGGCGATACCCTTCGATTCAACAACTTGCCGTTTTTTGCCACTGGCAACTACCAAATCAAAACCTCGCGTACCAACGGTTGTGATTCGCTGATCAATCTTCAGTTGACCGTAAATCCACCCCAATTTGTATCGCAGCAACTCAGCCTCTGCAACACCGATTCCTTTGCCTACCGAAGCAAAAAATATCCATTGCCATTATCGCTCAGCGATACGCTATCGGCCTTCACCGGCTGCGATTCGGTTTTTGAGTTATCGGTCATCAGCCACAACATAAAATCTGATTTTTCGATTGACTCTTCGCAGTTTCCAACGCTCAAATTCATCGGCAAAACCACCAACGCCAAGCAATGGATGTGGGATTTTGGGGACCTAAACAGCAGCAACATACAAAGTCCCACGCACAGTTATGTCAAATCATTTCAGTGGATCAGCTACAAGGTTTGCTTGGTGGTGAGGGACTCATTTGGCTGCGATGACACGCTTTGTCTCAATCTGCCCATCAAACCAGAAGCCGAAATCCAAATCCCGGAAGGCATTTCAACCAACGGCGATGGCGTAAACGACTCATTGGTGATACCCGGACTATGGGCCTTCCCAAAAGCATCATGGGTGATTTTTAATCGATGGGGACAGGTGGTCTTTGAGTCCAATGCACAACAAAACATCGCGTGGGACGGCCGCAATCACGCATCGGACCAAAGCCAAAACAACGATCCCGCAGAACTACTCCCCGAAGGCGTTTACTACATCGTCTTCAACTACAACGACGGTCATCGCCCACAACTATCTAAGAATATTTATTTGAAGCGATAAACCTTGGGTTTTTCTATATTGGCATGAACAATTGTGCCGTTTCCATCGTTTAGTATATTGTG
>Ga0208787_1001154_pt1 | contig 11871 bp, 11 predicted proteins | sample Wag4_2014_7_11_FD_187362 | JGI IMG/M metagenome (GOLD analysis project Ga0208787, IMG submission 187362) | Fresh water microbial communities from Ohio, USA - Utica-2 Time Series HT 2014_7_11 (SPAdes) (version 2) | ecosystem: Environmental > Aquatic > Freshwater > Water tank | place: USA: Ohio... | reverse complement strand
TTCCAATGCTTTTACTAAGTTGTTATCCATATCTGTTATATCAATGTTTAAACATCAAAATTAAGGATTTTATTTTTCATTTCAAAATTCCTTTTCCAATTCAGGTAAACCCTTGGTTCCTTCGGTATTATTTTTTAACAATCTTTAAGCTGATTCGTTCAAAAAAAAATTAACATGATTACGTCATTGGATCTGGTCAAAAAAATAAAAGGAATTTCAATTTATTTTGTCAGATTGAATTTTGTTACTATATTTGCAACCCGTTTGGGAGTTTAGCTCAGCTGGTTTAGAGCATCTGCCTTACAAGCAGAGGGTCGGCGGTTCGATCCCGTCAACTCCCACTAAAAATAAAGGGTTTAGAAAGTTAAAACTTTTAAACCCTTTTTTCATGCCCCAAAATGCAAATGTTTGGGGATCAAGGATCAAACCCAAAGTTTGGGAGATTTTTATTTTAGATATAAAGTTTAGTGAGTCTATAAAGGAAGAATAGTTTGTCTTTTACCCCTCTGAATTGTGTTCTAAAAGCTTTGATTTTTGATTATGTGTCCCTATTTTGGTGCCAGTTAAAAAACTAGTTGAAAAGCTAATTTGATTCACGAATGGCAGATATTAAAATTGAAATCGGAGGAAGGAAATTTAATGCAACAATTTTTGATAATGCAACAAGCAAAACATTAAGATCCTTGCTTCCATTAAAATTTGACATGATAGAGCTCAATGCCAATGAAAAGTATGCTGACCTGCCAATAAGTCTTCCTGCAGAGGCTTCGAATCCTGGCGTGTTAAAAGCTGCTGATATCATGCTTTACGGATCTTCTACGCTGGTTGTTTTTAATGACACATTCAACACCAGGTATTCCTATACAAGAATCGGCAGGATTGAAAATGTAGCTGGACTGAAAGAAGCACTGGGTTCGGGAGATGTTGCAGTAACTTTTAGTATGGAATAGTCCCATTTGATTTACACAAATACCAAATACTACTGCACAATATGGTATAATTTTTATAGAATTCCCACCGAATTCAGTAAATTCATTGCTCTAATTCTTAAAGTTTGACGAACAGCCGTTTTGAAAAAATTCTGACAGGTAATAAACTGCTTATCCTGACCAATTTACTGGTTATTGTGGCACTCCTTTTTGCCATTTCCATACATCAAAATTGGCTGGAATCAGGTGAGGTAATTAGTTTAAGCGCATTTCAAAATTGGGGTGTACTGCATCCCGTAATGGTTCATCTGCCGTTAGGGCTGGTTTTATTCGGAATTATTCTGGAAACTGCTTCATGGAAAAAATTCCACTCCGGTTACCGCTTAGTGATGTTTCTTCTACTTTATGTGCTTATTTTTTCACTGGTCCTATCTGTCGTTTTAGGCGCACTGCTGGGTAGCAATGGCGACTACGGCAGTAACCTGCTTGATATTCATTTTCAAGGCGCGATCATTTCATGCCTGTTGGCATTGCTCAGTCTCTACTTGCATGCGAAGGCTTCAGCTTCTTCCAGTAAATTATTCATTTCTTTATACAGGCTTTCTTTTTTATTAGCCCTATTTGCTGCGTTGTATACTGGCCATGCTGGAGCTTCACTAACACATGGGGAAGATTATCTGGATGGATTGTTTACCGGAAAAAGGGAGCAACTCAGTCTTTCTGCTGTTGCAGAAAAAACAGGCGATTCCACCAAACGTCTGACCCCCGACCAAGAAAGAATACTAAGTGTGGAAGCCAGGGCCATATTGGCGCACAATTGCTACAAGTGTCACGGCTCCGATAAAGTAAAAGGTGACCTTAGACTCGATATCAAAGAAATGCTGCTAAAGGGTGGTGAAGGCGGACCGGTTATCATCCCCGGTAATTCCCATGAAAGTGAGCTGATCAGAAGGGTTAAACTGCCAGCCAGTGATGAGGATGCCATGCCTACAAAAGGAAAAAGATTGTCTGAAAAGGAAGTGAAAATCCTATCCTTGTGGATTGATAAAGGCGCGCCTTGGCCAGATGGAGATGCGCAATCCACATTTCAGGTTGCACCTCTTGCACCTCGTAATCCCGCATTACCTGCCAATAATTCAAATTTAGCCAACCCCATTGATCAATGGGTAGACCAATATTTCAAGGATAATAAATTGACTTGGCCAGCGGTAGCTGATAATCGGATGTTAGTGAGGAGATTATACCTTGACCTAATCGGATTGCTGCCAACCCCTGATGAACAAGCACGCTTTATCAGCGATACCGCAGCTGACAAAGTAGTAAAATTGGTTGACGAATTGCTTTCAAGGCAGGATGATTATGCTATCCACTGGCTGACGTTCTGGAATGATTTGCTGCGCAATGATTATACAGGAACCGGTTATATCACACGTGGCAGATATAGTATCACAGACTGGCTTTATAAGGCTGTGAGAGACAATAAATCCTACGACAAAATTGTAGAAGAGCTGGTCAGTCCGGTTGATGAATCAAAAGGATTTGTATCAGGTATCCGTTGGCGGGGTGTAGTCAATGCCAGTCAGACCACTGAAATGCAGGCTGCACAGAATGTGGCACAGGTTTTCCTTGGGTTGAACCTGAAATGCGCTTCCTGTCACAACAGTTTTATCAATAACTGGCAGCTGACTGATGCATATGGTCTGGCCAATGTATTTGCAGATAGTTCTCTGGAAATCCACCGTTGCGACCAGCCAACCGGAAAGTATGTTCGTCCCAAGATGCTCTGGGAAGAGCTTGGATCCATTGACAGCATGGCCACACGTGCAAGGAAAATGGCACAACTTGCTAAAATCATGACAAAGCCTGAAAATGGTCGATTGTACAGAACAATCGTAAACAGGGTTTGGAAACAGTTATTGGGCAGGGGAATCGTTGAACCAGTTGATCAGATGGATAACACACCGTGGAGCCGTGATTTGATAGACTGGCTTGCATACCATTTTCAGCAAAATGGTTCAGACTTGAAATGGCTTATTAAGATGATTGCCAGTTCCAGAACATACAGGTTGCCTGCAGATAGATTAAAACAACCCGAGGATTTGTTTGCCAATGATTTTCGCTTTAGGGGAGTATTGGTAAAAAGAATGACAGCAGAACAATTTACTGATGCGGCATCTATGCTGGTTGACTCAGTTTTTGGTTATAAAGAGTTGAGATACCTGCCAGCTGCTTTTACAACATTACCATCAGGTGCAGTAGTGGTCAGGGCTGCCTTGGTTGCCAATAATCCACTGTTGATTGCACTTGGACGGCCTACTCGGGAAACTGTAACAACTGCAAGGGAATCTCATGCCAACTTGTTGCAAGCTATGGAGATGACCAATGGACAAAGGCTGCACCAAACCCTCAAACAGGGTGCTCAAAAATGGCTGCAGTCTGGTAAATCTGGTAAAGAGCTTGTTGCCATTTTCTACAACAGGGCACTCGGCAGGTTACCAACAGCTGCTGAAATCAAAGTGGCTTTGGGTACAATCGGACAACCAGCGGCGGCTGAAGGAATCGAAGATTTCTTCTGGGCAATGCTTCTGCATCCGGAATTTCAACTTATCAATTAACAATTATTTTCAAATGCATATATGAAAAGGTCAATATCCAGAAGGAGTTTTCTGCAGTCAACCAGCTCCGCCGCATTGGCCGCAATGGCTGCAGGCGCTCCCGTTATCGGTTCCATGAGCTGCAATGCCGGAAAACTAAAATCAACGGCCGATAGTGTCATCTTGCTTTGGATGGGAGGAGGAATGGCGCATACGGAGACTTTTGACCCCAAAAAATTTACTCCATTTTCAAAAGGAATGGAAGCCAACACTGTGCTCAGTACTTTCAATAAAGTACCTACTGTATTGGATGATGTTTATTTTTCAGAGGGACTTGAATCAATCGGTAGTGTGATGGATAAAGGAACTTTGATACGCTCTTATGTGGCAGCTGATCTCGGTCATATTCTCCACACAAGACATCAGTATCATTGGCACACTTGTTACAGACCACCCCAGACTGTTGCCGTTCCGCACCTGGGGTCTTGGATTGCCCGGGAACTCGGACAAAAAAACAAGGTGATTCCTGCTTTTATTGACATCGGACAAAGGTTTTCAGTAGGAGAAGGAGAAGAGCTGAAAGCTTTTCACAGTGCCGGCTTTCTGGGTAATGAATACGGTCCTTTTATGATTCCTGATCCGCTTGAAGGACTGTCTAGTGTGAAACCTCCCCCAGGCATGTCTCTTAGCCGTTTTGAAAGCAGGAATAAATTATACAAAGACTTGATTGCTAAGAGTGATATTGGTGAATTGGGGTCTGAATACCAAAAAGAATCCCTGAAACGCTCCATGGAGCAGGCCTATATGCTGCTCAAATCTCCTGAAGCTGAAGCATTCGATCTCACCAAAGAGAATAAAAAATCTTATGATATTTACAATACCGGTAGGTTCGGTCTAGGCTGCCTGATGGCAAAGCGACTGGTTGAAAAAGGGGCAAGGTTTATCAGTGTTACCACCGAATACGAGCCATTCATGAACTGGGATACCCATGAAAACGGGCATACCAGACTGGTCGATATGAAAAAAGTGATTGACGCACCTGTGGCACAGCTGATTAAAGACCTTGATGCTTCCGGTCACCTCGACAGAACATTGGTAATTCTGGCGAGTGAATTCAGTAGGGATATGATGGTAGAAGGCCGTCCGGATTTGAAAGTGCAGGAACAAGTTAGTCAGCCTGACGTGATTGAAGAACTCAAGCATTACGGCATGCACAGGCACTTCACTGATGGTTGTTCCATGCTCATGTTTGGCGGAGGCATTAAAAAAGGTTTTGTCTATGGCAAAACTGCTGATGAAAGGCCCTGTAAAACCATTGAAAATCCAATTTATATTGATCAGGTGCATCAGACAATCTATCATGCACTTGGTATGGATCCGGAAACAAATTATATCATTGAAGAAAGACCGTTTTACACTACGCCTGATGGCTCAGGTAAAGCTGTTATGGATTTACTGTCAAAACAGGCTTAAACCCAGTCAATTAATCATAGGTATCAAAAATATTAATACACGGTTATGAATCAGCACATGTCTCGTTCACAGTTTTTAACTTTCGCAGCTTCTGCAGGCGCTGCATCTTTGCTCACCTCGCTGGAGTCACTGGCAGCTGTTGGTGAGATAAAAAAGATAAGGGTAGCCATCATCGGTTGCGGCAGTGTCAGCAACAGGTATATCCCTCATTTGCAATCATCACCTGCAATTGAAATTGTGAGTTTGTGTGATATCAGGCATGAAAGGGCAGTTGCTCAGAATGAACAATACAAAGTAAAGGCTGCAACTTATGCGGATATAGAATCCTTGTTGAAAGGGGTTCCATTTGACATGATGGTAACCCTTACCGACATGCAAAAGCACGGGGAATTGAACCGAAAAGCATTGCTCGCCGGTAAGCATGTATGGAGTGAAAAGCCTATGGCAAATAGCTACGCGGAAGGTAAAGCGCTATTGGAATTGGCCAATAGTAAAAAGTTAAAGCTCTGGGGCGCTCCTGCAGTTGTGAATAGTCCACAGTTTGCATTTATGAGCCGCTGCATCCGGGAAGGAAAATTGGGTCGGGTTGCAAGTGCACATGGTCAGTATGGACATACCGGACCGGGATGGTCATCTTTTTTCTATGAGAAAAACGGTGGCAGTATGCCTGATCTGGGGGTTTACAATATGGCAACTTTAACCGGTTTACTCGGTCCGGCTAAATCAGTAATGGCTATGCTCAGTATTGTTAATCCGGAACGTACTATTGATGAAAAAGGTAAAATTAAGGTAGAGGAAGAGGACAATGCCCATGTGTTGATGGACCATGGCAATGGTATCATCAGCCATGTGATGTGCGGATTTAATTTTTTTGATCCACATGGGCATGAGGCCAAAGGACAACAGCTGCATTCCATCCAGATCTATGGGGATAAGGGAAATATGCGAATGATTGGTTATGACTGGGAAACCAACGGGGTTATCCTCGACGATTCATGGGATAGACCGGGACAGCTTCATGAAAAAGAAACAGGCGGATATATGTGGCAGGAAGGTGCAACTAAAGTTGCGGAATCAATCGTATATAAAACTGAACCTTTGATAAATGTTGAACATGCTCTACATGTGCTGGAAATCATAGAAGCTGCAAGAAAATCATCTGCCAGTGGAATGCGAGTTCCATTGATTTCAAGCTTTAAGTGGCCGGTTGTTTAAATCACAAGCCGTTTGTAAATTGAGGATTTTTTTTAGTAAATTTGCAGCCAGCAGGAACATTAGCTCAGTTGGTTTAGAGCATTACTTTGACAGAGTAGGGGTCACTGGTTCGAGTCCAGTATGTTCCACGTAACCATTCAAGTGTTAAAAACACCATGTCTCAGAGTAAACCCATTGTTTTCGAGGAATATGAAGTAGAAGTATTGGAAAGTACAGGCTACGTATTGATCGTTTGGAATGACGAGATCAATACATTCGATTGGGTTATTAAAACACTTGTAGACATTTGTAAGCATGAGCCTGAACAGGCAGAGCAATGCGCCATGATCATTCACTACAAGGGCAAATGTGATGTCAAAAAAGGCACTTACGAAGAATTGAAAACAATGTGCGAGGCTATTGTTGACCGTGGTATTGGCGCAACCGTTGAGGAAATCAAATAATTTTTCAATTAAAGTTAACCGTAAGGGCAGGATTTTTATCTGCGTAAGCCAAAACAATGGACCTGATAAATTCATTGGAAGCAGCAGCTGAGAGTTGTTTTTCCAATTTATCTTTTTTCATTTTTAGTGCATGATGGGAAACAAATCCTGTAGCCAGGAAATCATTTCTTCCTATCATAATGCAACTTAACTCAGTCAGCTTTCTACCTGGTCCGAATACTGCAAGATTTGGAGATTCACACACCATTGCATTGATGGCTGATAAGACTTTATTGTTGTACGCGGCAGTATGCTCTTTGTCATCGCAAATGCCTGAGCAGAACGACTCCACCTGTCCTTGACAGTCCACATGTTCTTGTTGTAAAAAGCACATTTTAGGACATAATCCATGTTCTCTGGCTAGCTTATTCAACAGCCTTATCCCGTCGAGCTGAATAGCAAAGGTGGTATGTGTTCTGATGTGTTTCTTTTTTTTGACCACGCCTAGCCTCAAGACGCCTTTCTGGTCTTCAAAACTGCAAATGCCAAACCTGTTTTCAAACTTTTTTTGAGAACGGTTAAACTGTGGCCAAATTCTTTTGATTTCTACACTTTCCTGTACACTCATCATCAGTTCATTACCGCATTCTTTGAAGCTGATTTTATGAACCAGCCTCATCAGATCCTGTTTTCTGCGGCTGACATCATTATTCGAAAAATGACTGATAACCCTTTTTTTCAGTTGTTTGGCTTTACCTACATAAATGATTTTGCCCTTGTTGTCATGAAAATAGTATATCCCTGGAACGTTGGGGATTTTATCTAAATCTTTGCCTGATAAATGCAAAGGCAGATAGGCTTCCTTGCTGCCTTTCTTGAGCATACTCTCAATATGCTTTCCGGTATCATTTTTCAGTAATTTATGGAATAACAATGTTGTTGCTTCTGCGTCACCCAAAGCCCTATGTCTATTTGTGAGCTGGATTTCGAGCGAGCGACAAAGATTTCCAAGGCTGTAGCTCGGCAAGTTCTGGAAGATTTTCCTGCTAAGCCTAACTGTGCAAAGTTTCCTGGACTGAAGTTGGTATCCATGTTGTTGCAACTGATGAGCAATGAAAGAGAAATCAAAATTTACATTGTGGGCAACAAAAACTTTCCCCTGCAATAAATCATAAACTTCACGTGCCACTTCAGCAAAAACTGGGGCTTTGCTGACCATTGCATCATTTATTCCCGTCAGCTTTTCCACAAAAAGCGGAATGGGGCGCATGGGATTTACAAGTGTGGTATACCTATCCAACACTTGCTGGCCATCTGTAATCAAAATGGCAATTTCAGTTATGCTACCGCTGCCGGCATTTCCTCCCGTTGTTTCGATATCTACTATTGCAAACATTCAACCCCAAAGTTAATGGGATATCAGTGTTGATACAAATTCACTTAGCTGAAGTGCAGGTTAAAGTGTTTTTCCATTTCCAATTCCAAGCCTCTCCGGTCAAGTTTTACCTCAGGTCTGTTTTCAATCCAGGTATTTTGCATTGTTTTACATTTTTCAATGGCATTCTGAAGCTCAAAGCGGGTATCCGCGGAACCGAGAATGAGCACTGCATTGGCATTTTGCAGACTGTCAACAACTTTTGTTACAAATTTTTTCATGTAATTATTTTCTTTCTCCTGAGATTTTTTCTGCCAAGAAATAGTTGTTCCCAACATGCCGGTTTTGGTTGTTGTTTCACCCTCAAACCTTGTTCTTGTTCCCAGTCCGGATTTAATTTCAGAATACAAGGGGTTACCCTCGCCATCTATCTTAATTATCATTGCATGCTTTCTGTCAATCCAAACCCCATATCTGTATGAATTTAACGATTGCTTCATAATTTATAAGTTTGATGAGATTTTTCAGCAATGATAATTGACAGAGACGGGTTAAAGTATGATCAGATTCATAACAATGAGTAGTATTGATCACTTTGGTAAAAAGACCAGTCAAAACTTGCACTTTTTTAACTTTAACATTATCTTTACATTGTAATGTAACAAATCCTAGAGCTTTTGCGTCTAATATAAAACCGCAATCAAGCCGTCCCTTTTGAAAGACCTTCGTAAATTCATGTAACAATGAAAACATTTTTTATGAAAGCACTTTCATCGCTCAATGTCTCCCAAACTGTTAAGATTGGTCTTATAGTTATTGCCGTTTATGGAACAATAGCTTTGATTACCTATCTCGTTTGGTAATTGCTTGGAGGACGATTAATCGCTACCTTTGTGTACCAAAAATAGTAGCGATACATGGAGATCTCCAAGAATTTTGATTTTAAATCTGCTGAAAACAAGTGGTATCAGCAGTGGTTGGAAAAACGTCATTTTGAAAGCAATCCAGATGACAGGATACCCTATACTGTGGTTATTCCTCCTCCAAACGTAACGGGTATCTTGCACATGGGGCACTGCCTGAATAATACCATCCAGGATATATTGGTGAGAAGAGCCCGTATGATGGGCAAAAATGCATGCTGGGTGCCAGGTACAGACCACGCTTCGATTGCAACTGAAGCTAAAGTGGTGCAGATGCTCCGGGAAAGGGGTATTCAAAAAGCTACACTTACCAGAGACGAATTTCTGACATATGCCTGGGAGTGGAAAGAAAAATATGGCGGCATAATTCTTCAGCAGCTTAAGAAGCTTGGATGCTCACTTGATTGGAACAGAACAAGTTTTACGATGGATCCCGACTACTACAGGTCAGTAATCCATGTTTTCAACGATTTATACAAAAAGGGTTATATCTACCGTGGTAAACGGATGATTAACTGGGATCCTAGGGCTAAAACTGCACTCAGTGATGAAGAAGTGATCTTCAAAGAAGTGCAGGGCAAATTATATTTTTTACAGTACCAGCTTATTGATAAAAGCGGATTACCTATTGCTTTGGATGATGGGGGAATTACAATTGCTACTGTGCGCCCTGAAACAATCCTCGGGGATGCTGCAATCGCTGTCAATCCCAAAGATGAACGCTTCAATCACCTGATTGGAACATTTGCTTTGGTACCCCTCATCAACAGAAAGATCCCTATTATTGGAGATGATTATGTAGCCATCGATTTTGGGTCAGGCGCCCTTAAAATTACGCCTGCCCATGATATGAATGATAATCAGATTGGCATTAAACACGGTCTGGAAGCGATTGATATCCTGAATGAAGACGGAACCCTCAGTGACGATGCTATTCTTTATATTGGTAAAGATCGGTTTGAGGCCAGAAAAGATATTGTTGAAGAATTGAAAGCCGCAGGACATGTTGTTAAAATTGAGGAATACATTCACCAGGTAGGTTTTTCAGAACGCACAGATGTTGTTGTGGAGCCACGCTTGTCTTTGCAGTGGTGGGTAGACATGAAGAAAATTTCTGGTCCCGCTCTCTCTGCAGTCAACGATGGTGAAATAAACTTCCATCCGGCTAAATTCAAGAACCTTTACAGACATTGGATGGAAAACATCAAAGATTGGTGTATCTCCAGGCAGCTTTGGTGGGGCCACCGCATACCAGCCTGGTATGATGACCAGGGTCAGTTTGTGGTTGCAATGGATGAGCAGGAAGCGAAGGAAAAATTTTCAGTACAATACAATGTCGCAAATCCGGTTCTAAAACAAGACGAAGATTGTCTGGATACCTGGTTCTCCTCCTGGCTATGGCCTTTTGAAGTGTTTAAAGGAATCTCAAATCCGGGTAACCCTGAAGTAAACTATTATTATCCAACACAGTCATTGGTCACGGCTCCTGAAATCATCTTTTTCTGGGTGGCCCGGATGATCATGGCCGGATATGAATACATGGGTAAAAAGCCATTTAACGACGTATATTTCACAGGGATAGTTAGAGATAACCTCGGCAGAAAAATGAGTAAACAATTGGGTAACTCTCCGGATTTGCTCAATATGATTGATGAAATTGGGGCTGATGCAGTAAGGTTTGGTATCCTCATTGCTTCACCTGCCGGTAACGACCTCCTCTGGGATAAGGCGTCTAATGAACAGGGTCGGAATTTCATCAATAAAATCTGGAATGCCCTCAAGCTGATTCAGCTTTGGAAAGGAAGGGTTAAGGAGAATTTGCTTCCTGGAGAAGTAACCTTGACAAGCGACTGGCCTCACAGGTGGTTTGAGGCTAGGCTGAGACAGGTATGTAGTGAAGTGGACCAGTTAATGGAACAGTTTAAGCTAAGTGAAGCACTGAAAACCCTTTACACATTGGTTTGGGATGATTACTGCAGCTGGTATCTGGAGTGGATCAAACCCGGATTTGAAAAGCCAATGGATCAGCAACACCTTGATAGGGCCATTGCAAACTTTGAAATTTTGATGGAAAGGTTACATCCTTTTATGCCTTTTGTGACAGAGGAAATCTATCATTTACTGAGAGAAAATCAATCAACAGATCTCTGTATCAGGCAACTCGATTCATCCTTTGTTTTCAGGGATACAGGCAAGGTAATTTTACAGGAAGCAGAATTGCTCAAATCTGCTATTACTGCAATCCGGGATGCCAGACTGAAAGCTCAGATTAAAAATAAGGATGCTGTTACCCTTTACGCAACGGTTACGGAAAAGGCAACTTGGAATGCTATTCAGGAAATATTGTGTAAGCAAATCAATGCAGTAACATTTAATTTTACTGATGATGCTGTTGCTGATACCATCCAGCTTGTGTTGGGGGCAGATAGGTTATATATCAAAACAGACCAAGTCTTGGATACTTCTATACAGCGCAAGTCACTTGAAGATGAATTAACCTATTACAAGGGTTTCCTTGCGTCTGTAGAAAAGAAATTATCCAACGAAAAGTTTGTAGCCAACGCCAAAGGGGAAGTTGTAGATATGGAAAGAAAAAAGCAGGCTGATGCCATTGCCAAAATCAACCTGCTCGAAGAGAGTCTCAAGAATCTTTAAAATCAGTTTTCATGATAAGACTTTTGATGCTTTTCCAGATATTTTTTGTAGTGATTGCGCATGCACAGGAGGATAAAATCAAGCCATCAAGAGGAGCAACTGTTGTTATAACATTTACATCAACTTGGGGACCAGTTAAATCTGGCAACGCTCCTGCAGCTCAAGTTGCATCAATTGCTCCTGCGGCAATTTTTGTCAAAGACATTGCTGGTGTGTCATATCCGGTGAAATCATTCCGGTTGAACTATAAATTCAAAAGTGCATATAAAGACGACGAAACGGAAG
>Ga0208787_1001153_pt1 | contig 11880 bp, 12 predicted proteins | sample Wag4_2014_7_11_FD_187362 | JGI IMG/M metagenome (GOLD analysis project Ga0208787, IMG submission 187362) | Fresh water microbial communities from Ohio, USA - Utica-2 Time Series HT 2014_7_11 (SPAdes) (version 2) | ecosystem: Environmental > Aquatic > Freshwater > Water tank | place: USA: Ohio... | reverse complement strand
GGCCTAAATCAGCGCAGAGCTTTAATAGTTGTTCTTGGTCTTTTTGAGCAAATGCGCGAACCAGTCGATGGTACATTTGCTGAAGGTTCCACGGTAAAATGCCGTGTTCGGATAGGGATTCAGTAAAAAATACTTCTTGTAGAGCAGGCGGAATTTCGAAGCAATCTACTTCAGCCGCTTTGAGGAGGCTGTCAAGCGGTAGGTTTTTGTCTTCTTTGTGAAAGCGGGGGAGTATTTCTTGTGCAAAAAAGCCTTTCCAAGTGGCTTGGAGGGAGTCGGATGGGGCATATAATCGTAAGGTATCTCCGCTAGCAGTAATTCCTTTTACCTCTGTGTAGTGCAAGAGGGCATCCAGCCATCTGACCGGTGGAAGGGAATCAGGAGCGTGGTATTGGTCTAAGTCAATGTAGTGCCGTGGGGCTTCCCAGCTTAGCGCATAACGTCGCATATCTGGATCCACAGCGTGGTCTGCTAGGTAGTCAATATTAGGTTTGAAGAACACCTGCATTTCCGGCGGAAGAGTGGTAGCTGCCATTCGATTGATGCGCTTATGGCCGAAGAAACCCCAATCGGGGCAAAAGAGTGGGGAGAAACAGAGTGCTAATACGGGAAATCTCCTAAAGCGTGAAACGGCTTTTAGAAACATAATTACGGTGGTTGGATGACAAAAAGGTTGTGAAAAGTACTAATGCATGGTTAGTCAGGTATGTCAATTACGTCAGTCGACCAAGCTTGGGGGCGATCGTTGAATAGCACTTTGGTTTTTGCCCAAGTATCCTGAAAGAGTTCAGAATGTCGATACGTATCCAAAGCTGCTTCATTTTCCCAGATGCTCAAGGTAAAAAGCACGTTGGGCTGATGGGTGTCGCGTAGCAACTCCATCCGATGACAGCCGGGGAATGCACGTATTTTGCGTTTGCTGGTTTCGAAAACCTCCATTAAGAAGGTGTCTACCAGTTCTGGATGAAAAGACATTTTTACAATTCGCTTAATCATGTTTTTTTGAGACTACGGGTTCGTGCTTCAGAAATACGTTCGTATGCTTCGTTGATTTGCTGGAATTTTTCTTTTCCATGTCGAAGTGCTTCAGGGGGGGCGCCAGAGGCAATCAGCTTATCGGGATGCCATTGCATGGCTAAGGCCCGGTACTTCTTTTTGATGCTATCCATACTCTCACTCGCGGTTGCTCCAAGTAAGGCGTAATACGGGTCGAGGGTGGAGTAGGCTGTTTGTTTGGGTGGTGGAATGTGGAAGAAACGCATTTTGATACGTTCATACTGCATTCGACTAATTCGGAACATCTGGGCGGCTTGTACAAGAAGGGCTTCTTCTTTCGGGTGTAGACCCCCATCGGCGGCGGCTACGGAGAAGAGTAGATCCATCATATTATTGATTTGGTATCGTTCCTTGGAAAACGCCTGGTAAAAGGCCCTTGCGTAGCTTTCGAAGGAGTCATCGGAAGACTTGGATTGATTCCAGATTCGGACGGCATCTGCTCTACCTGCATCATTTAGGCGGAATTGCTGCCTCATGAGTCGCTCCATATGATTGAGTTCTTGCCGATTGATGGGGCCGTCTTCTTTTGCCAATTTAGCGCTCAGGAGCATTACATGGTAAATAAAACGACCTTGGCTTTGGCGGTAGGAGCGCCAGCTTGATTCCGCTTCTTTTTGTTCAGCGGGAGCATCCAATAGATAATGCCCAAGTAGCGATCCTACCACGAAACCAGTTAGCCCTCCAAACGGCAGGCCTATTAGATCTCCGATGAAAATCCCGGCGATACCCGCCCATAATTTACCGCGCAGTTGCATTTCGCAAAGGTAGGCGAATTACTGAGCGGCTGCGAATCGGCGTGCTACTTCTTCCCAGTTTACGACATTCCAAAAGGCACCGATATAGTCGGGACGGCGGTTTTGGTAGTGCAGGTAATAAGCATGCTCCCATACATCTAGTCCGAGTATTGGAGTCCCTTTATGCTCGGCAATATCCATTAATGGGTTATCTTGGTTTGGGGTGGAGCAGATGAATAGTTTTCCATCGGATCCTACGCATAACCAAGCCCAGCCAGAGCCAAAACGGGTGGTTCCTGCTTGCGCAAATTTGGTCTTAAAGTCATCAAAAGAGCCAAATGCCGCATCGATGGCGGCCGCTAGGTCGCCGGTTGGGGCGCCTCCACCGTTTGGTCCCATGATTGACCAAAAGAAGGTATGATTCCAGTGTCCGCCTCCGTTATTCCGAACGGCCATACTGAAGGTGCTGATGTTGGAAAGAATCTCTTCCAAAGCTGCGTTTTCATGTCCAGATCCTTCCAAGGCAGCATTGAGGTTATTAACGTAAGCGGCATGGTGTTTTCCATGGTGAATTTCCATGGTACGCGCGTCGATATGAGGTTCTAGCGCAGTGGTAGCATAAGGTAAATTTGCTAAGGTAAAAGCCATTGTTTGTATTTTTTTGGGTAACTGCTATCCATGTTCCAAATAAAATCAGTGTAGGGGTGGATACAGTTACTTTTTTATAAAGATATAAGAAGAAAAAAGCCCGGAGTATACTGGTGAAAACCGGAATACTCCGGGCATATAATTGAGTTGAATTAACAACTGCGTTCCCGAAATGTTTAAGCCAAGGTACGTTTATACGGCCCGATTAGGATCAAACTGTTCGAGGTAATCACCTACTCGGCGAAGGAAGGAGCCTCCCAAGGAGCCATCTACCACACGGTGGTCGTAGCTGAGGGAAAGGAACATCATTTGTCGTATAGCAATGACATCTCCATGCTCTGTTTCCAATACAGCAGGCTTTTTTCGGATAGCTCCTGCCGCCATAATGGCTACCTGTGGTTGGTTGATGATAGGAGTCCCCATCACATTTCCAAACGTACCAACATTGGTAAGCGTGAAGGTACCACCTTGGATTTCTTCCGGTTTGAGCTGGTTCTGACGGGCGCGATTAGCCAAGTCATTCACCTGCTTGCTTAGACCGGTAAGATTCAAGTAGTCGGCGTTTTTAATGACGGGAACAATCAAATTGCCGCTTGGCAATGCTGCAGCCATCCCGATATTGATATCTTTCTTAACGATAATACGCGTTCCATCTACAGAAATATTAATCATTGGGTAGTCGCGGATGGCTCTGGCAATCGCTTCAATAAAGATAGGAGTGAAGGTTATGTTTTCGCCATACTGCTTCTTGAACTGGTCTTTTACGCGATTTCTCCAGTTTACAAGATTGGTAACATCTACCTCAACAAAAGAGGTAACGTGAGGGCTGGTATGCTTACTCATTACCATGTGATCTGCAATCAGCTTGCGCATCCGGTCCATTTCCACTACCTCCACGTTGCCACTTACAGACACAGCGGGAGCTGGCACAGGCGTTGGTGCTGGGGTAAATGCAGGAGTCGTTGGTGCAGTGTTTGGGCTAGATTTCCGGTTTTGCAGGTAATCGAGGATATCCTTTTTAGTGACACGACCTTCTGCGCCGGATCCTGGGATTTGATCCAGCTCAGCACCGCTAATTCCTTCCTCTTTGGCGATATTGCGAACTAGTGGAGAATAGAAACGTCCTCCATTGTTTCCCGCTGGAGCTGGAGCTGCTGGGGTTGGGACAAAGGGTACGGATGCAGCTACGGGGGTATCCTGAACAGCAGGGGAAGCAGCGACTGCCGCTGCACCGGCTGCGGTTTCAATGACTGCTATAGCTTGGTTGATGGGTACAACGTCGTTCTCTTTGTACAGAATCTCGACCAATACACCTGCAACGGGTGAGGGAACCTCGGAATCTACCTTGTCCGTAGCGATATCGAGTACAGGTTCATCGAGTTCAATCGAATCGCCTGGATTTTTGCGCCACTTTAATATGGTGGCTTCCATGATACTTTCGCCCATTTTGGGCATCACTAATTCTACACGAGCCATGTATGAATGTATTGTTGGTTAAAGCGCGGCAAAGTTACGCCCAAACTGCGATTAATGGTGCAGGCGGTGGTTATTTGACAAAAAATTGTAGAACTTTGCTGCCTGTTGTTATGCTGATCTCCTTAGATTTTCTTCAATTTCAGTCGGAGTTGCGCCTTCGAGTGGATGCTGGTCAGAAAAAGGTCTTTGACCCTATTCGGAAAAAGAACTTGGTGCTTACACCAGAGGAGCTATTGCGTCAACTGACATTACAGTATTTACTCAAAGGAAAAACCTATCCCCCCAGTCGGATCCGAACAGAGGTCGGTATTCAAGTGAATGGAATGCCTCGACGCTGCGATATCTTAGTGTATGACCGACAACTCAAGCCTTGGTTATTGGTAGAGTGTAAATCTCCCAAAGTTGCCCTTTCGCAGGCAGTTTTGGAGCAGGCGGCGCGCTACAATTTGAGCTTAGGTGTTCCGTACCTCTGTATTACCAACGGTCTTCAAACCTGCTGCTGCGAGTTGGATCGAGCGGCGGGTACCTTTCTATTTTTAGACGATTTCCCTGCCTATCCTATCCTCCAATAGCAGTCAATAATTTATCGTTCAAACACCCGCTCTAGTACGTTGCCAGTGCTTGCACTTGGCTCCATAATTTTCAGAAACGCAGATAATGTCGGTGCTATGTCACTTACCGTGGCGGGTTGGTAGGATTTCCCTGCCTTTATACCTGCACCGTACCAAAGTAGGGGTACGTGGGTATCGTAGGCATAAGAGGATCCGTGGGTAGCTCCACCGTATAAAAAGGCTTGGTCATCCGGATGCCAGTTAGGATCTAATTGGATAAACAAGTCGCCTGAGCGTTTGGGATAGAACCCTTTTCTCAGGGCAGCGATAGCAGGGGCATCTGCTGGGAGTTGAAGGATGTCTTCCGCAGAGTAAACCGTATACACACCGGGCATTTTCCGCAAATAGTCCTTAGCGACTTGAATGAGGAGTTGGCGATCTAGTCCGAGGCTATCGATGAGTTGGTGGTTCAGCCATACCATTTGATTCATCACGCTGTGGATCAACCTTCGGTCTGTCTGGAATCTACTTTTAAAGTGTGCTGAGAGTGCAGAATCGACTTTGCTTTCAGGAAAGACATCTGCAGGGATGCGTATATCTTTCAGGTGAGCAGGGGTTTCGCCTCCTCCGTGGTCGGCTGATACGAAAATGAGTACTTGATCTTTTCCGTAGCGTTGATCGATGTAGTTGAGTAAGCGCGCAATTTCTCGGTCTAGCCGCAGGTAAATATCTTCTACTTCTTCTGCGTGAATCCCGAATTGGTGGCCACCGTAATCGGGGGCAGAGAAGCTCAGGGCCAATAAATCAGGGAAAGCATCTTCGCCCAGTTGCATTTGCTGTAGTGCTTCGAGCGCAAAATCAACGGTAAGAGTATTGGCGAAGGGGGTGAATCGAATGACACCCAAGCCCATCTTTTTTCTGATTGCTGGGATATTGTGTGGAAATCCACCTGTCAAGCTTACGGCGTATCGCCCCCGGTCGTATTTTTTCCAATCGGCAAAACTTTGTTCATACGTAACCCCGGGCAAACGGTCCCATATTTGGCTACAGTAGGTTTCTGGCAATTTACGGTTGTTAAAAGCTTGTACCCATTCTGGAAGCCCCAAGCTATCAGGATAATAGGAAGAAGTGATCCAATTGCCGGATTGGTCATCAAACCAGTAGCTGGCATTGGGGATATGGCCTGCTGGCAGGATACTACCTCGATCTTTGATGCAGATGCCAACCACTTTTGAACGAAAATTGGTAGCCAAGCGTAGCTCGTCCGTAACTGTGGTGCTAAGTAGGACCGATGGCGAGTGTTGTCCGGCTCTTCCTTCTGCCCCGATGGTTTGGTAACGCTTATCGGAAGTAACGTAGCGTTTGGCATTCCACTCTGGATCCCACCATTCGTTACCAATGATACCGTTGCCTGCGGGGCCAGTTCCGGTGTAGATGCAAGCATGTCCGGGCGCAGTATAGGTGGGGAGAAAATCGTAGTGGGTACTTTCAAACGAAAGCCCTTCGCGCAGCAGTCGGTTGAACCCATCAGATCCATATTGGCTGGCGTATCGATAGAGGTAATCGTACCGCATTTGGTCGATTGTAATACCGATAATGAGTTTGGGACGAACAGGAGCTTGTGCATTCAGCGTGCCCGCGAGTATCCAAGAGAAGAGAAGGGCAGTTAGCAGTCGCATGGTTGGAGTATTGAGCGGTGTAAAAAAAACAGGCTGTTTCTGTACTAAAGGAACAAAAAGATGCTCAATTAGTTACGAAACAGCCTGCGAGAGCGAAAGGAAAGTAGAATTAGAACATCTCTACACCACCAAAGTGGAAAGCAGACTCAATGGCTGCATTTTCATCGCTGTCGGAACCATGAACGGCATTTTCGCCTACAGAAGTAGCGTACTTAGCACGGATGGTGCCTGGGGCTGCGTTCGCTGGATTGGTTGCACCAATCAGGTTGCGGAAATCTTCAACGGCATTCTCTTTTTCTAGGATGGCCGCAACGATTGGGCCGCTGCTCATGAACTCGCACAATTCGCCGTAGAAAGGGCGCTCTTTGTGCACTTCATAGAATTCACCTGCTTTTTCCATGCTCAATTTTGTGAGCTTCATAGCAACGATACGGAAGCCAGCTTCATTGATCATTTGAAGGATATTGCCAATATTTCCTGCGCGAACCGCATCAGGCTTGATCATTGTAAAGGTACGATTACCAGACATGCTTTTTAATCTTCGTTTATTTGTTGAAAAATAGGCTGCAAAGGTACTGCAAGATTTTATTTCAAAAAGCATCCCTAAGCCCTTCCTTAAAAAAATAATATCTTGCAGCGTAGTGTAATACCAGTTAATTACTGTTATTTTTGCCCCTGTTTTGAGCAATATGCAGATTTCATCGGAACTTAGAGCACTCCTTACCTTGCCGCGGAATGTCGCGATCGTTTCCCACCGCAATCCGGATGGGGATGCTATTGGCTCTGCGTTAGCCATGCGTTTTTACTTGGAGCAATATGGCCATAAGGTGCATGTGCTTTTCCCCTCCGACTATCCAGAGGAGTTTGAAACCTTACCTGGTGCGGGAGATTCCCTGATTTGGGATATCTCAACGGAAGAGTGTAAGCAAGTCCTACAGAAAAAGGAGTTGTTTGTTTTGCTCGATTTTAATGCTTGGAGCCGGATAGACCGAATGGGTGAATATATGCGGCAGGTGCCGGCAAAGGTGTTGATGATTGATCACCATTTGTACCCGGAGCCTATTGCTGATTTTATGATCTCTGATCCGGATGCGGGCAGTACCTGTGAATTGGTCTTTCAATTTATTCAGGCAATGGGGGATAGTCTCAAGGTAAGTCCAAAAGTGGGAGAAGCTATTATGACGGGCTTGATTACCGATACCGGCTCCTTCAAGTATGCAACTAGCCCCGAAACCCTTCGAATTGCGGCCTCTTTGGTGGAGCGAGGTGTTGATTTGACAGCTGTTCAGGATCGAATTTTTAATTCTCAGAAAGAACAAAACTTACGGTTGTTGGGACATTGCTTAATTAACCGCATGGAAATACTGCCCGAATACAAGACTGGCATCATCTGGTTGTCTAAGCGGGATTATGATGATTTCAATATAAAAAGGGGGGATACAGAAGGAATTGTGAACTACTTATTAGCACTTAAGGAAGTCCGATTGGCTGTCTTTATTCATAATCAACCCTCTGTTGTCAAACTAAGCCTTCGATCAAAGGGCAATTTAGACGTTCAGGAAATTTGCCGAAAGCACTTTAATGGCGGTGGTCATAAAAATGCAGCTGGCGCTTATTCGTTCGATAGCTTAAAATCCACGCTGCAGAAAGTAAAGGATCTGTTACCAGCGTATAAAGAAGCCATCTACAAAAGTTAAAACAACATGAAGCAATTTTTTATCGCACTACTGCTAGTGGGAACCTCCCAGCTGTGTGCACAACAGACCGCTCCGGTCACCACGAAGCATGGCTTTCAGTTTGTCCACCACGTTCAAAAGGGAGGACAAAAGCCCCTTTTTGAGGATGATATTATCGTACATATTGAAGTGTATGTGGGAGACTCCTTAATGCAAGCTTCCAGGAAGTTTGCCCCAGATGGGTACAAAACGGATCTTCCCTCAGAGGAAGAATTCAATGCCAGCCCGAGTATGCCAGCTATTATCGATGCTGCCCTATTGATGGGGGTGGGTGATAGTGCAACCGTATACATGGCCCTGGACTCCTTTCTCCGATCCAGCCTCCCACCAACGCTGCGTGGTGCAACGGATGTGCGCTACGAAGTAACCTTACTAAAGGTATTGAGCGGGGCAGAAAAAAGAGCTCAAAAAGCAGCCCTCCAGGCACGCTTTGAAGCCATTGCCTCTTCTGCAGCCCTCACAGCAGCTGATTATCGCAATGGAAAGCTGGCTGGGAAGCTTGAAAAAGTAGAGGGAGGATTGCAGTATTTGGTAGTAGATCCAGGAAAAGGAACGCCCGTACAGGAAGGAGAACTTATTGCGACGCATTATTATGGATGCTTAACCAATGGGTCGATGTTCGATAATTCTTTCCAGCGTGGCGAAGCGCTTGAATTTCCAGCTGGCGTTGGCCAAATGATTCCGGGGTTTGACCAAGGGGTGATGCAGTTGCGCCATGGAGCTAAAGCTTATTTATTTATTCCTCCCAGCCTTGCTTATGGGGAACAAGATAACGGACCAATTCCGGGCAACTCGGAATTAATTTTTTACATCGAAATCCAGTAAGCTATCCGCTTGCAATCTATTTTTTCAACTTTGAACTCAACAACAATGCGTTTTCTCCCTTTCTTGGCCCTCAGTGGCCTTCTATTTGCAGCCTCCTGCGACGAGATGTCCAAAGGCGTTGAAACTGAACACGGTTACCGCCTCGTTAACCATACCAAAAATCAAGGGGAAACTCCAAAGCCCGGCGACCTCGTGCGGGTGCACGTGACAACGTTCGTTGGTGATTCCATCATGCAGAGTACCCGCGAACAAAGTCCTGAACCTCGCGAATTGATGATGCCTGATTTGTCTCAAATGGAGGCGGGCCGCCGCGTACCACCGCTTTATGATGGACTTTACATGGCGGTAAAGGGCGATAGCCTTACCATCTATCAAAAAGTAGATTCGCTAATCGAAAAAAACCTTCCTGCAAGCCTTAAAAAGGAAAAGTTTGTTCGCTACGAAGTACTGTTGGTAGACGTAATTTCTAAAGAAGCACAACAGAAAGAACAAGAAGCATCCATGGCTCGCTTTGCGGAAGTGGAAGCAAAGGCAAATGAAACCATTAAGGCCTACACCAGCGGTGGACTAAAAGATCAGCTGGTAACGCTGCCTTCTGGATTAAAGGTGTTGACCCTTGAAAAAGGAAATGGAGCAGCCTTGAAAACAGGAGAACAAGTAAAAACCCACTATTATGGTGCCCTTACCAGCGGTAAGATGTTTGACAACTCCTTCCAGCGCGGTGAAGCACTTAGCTTTTTGTTGGGTATGGGCCAAATGATCCCAGGTTATGACGAAGGCACTCAACAATTGAACCACGGTGGAAAAGCTTTCTTTTTCCTTCCGTATCAGTTGGGATATGGCGAACAGGGCACCCCAGACGGAACCATCCCTGCTAAAGCCGAATTGGTTTTCTACGTAGAAGTTCTTTAATCACCCGTATAAAATTTTGCTATGACGATCGAACAACTCAAGGAGTTAAAAGATCGGCTGGCCGTCTTAAGGAGATATCTTTGACGTCGATAACCGACAAAGAGATCTAGAAGACTTAACCAGCCAAACCCTAGACCCTGCATTTTGGAACGACCCCAAACGGGCAGAAGGCATACAACGTAAAATAGGCGTCCACAAAAAATGGATTGAGGAATACGAAGCCCTCGCCAGAGAAGTGGATGACCTCGAGGGCTTGTTTGAATTCCAAAAAGAAGGAATGACTACGGAGGAGGAGGTAGAGCAACACTACCAACATACCACCGACATTCTGACAGACGCGGAATTTAGAAGTACCCTAAATCAAACAGAGGATGAGATGTCCGCTGTGTTGAATGTCAACGCAGGAGCCGGGGGTACTGAGGCCTGTGATTGGTCTGCTATGCTTCTTCGTATGTACAAAATGTGGGCAGAAAAGGCTGGTTTTAAAGTAAATGAATTATTTGAACAAGAAGGCGATGCGGCGGGCATTAAGTCCGCCAGCATCGAAGTTGTTGGCCCCTACGCCTATGGCTGGCTAAAAGGCGAAAACGGTGTTCACCGCCTCGTGCGCGTGAGCCCGTTTAACGCCCAGGGCAAACGCCAGACCTCTTTTGCCTCCGTGTTCGTGTACCCTTTGGTAGAAGACGATTCTATCGAAATCTATGTCAATCCAGCAGATGTGGAAATGGATGTGTTCCGCGCCTCTGGTGCCGGCGGACAGCACGTAAACCGGACTAACTCTGCCGTTCGATTACGGCACTTGCCCAGCGGTGTGATCGTAGAATGCCAAGCAGAGCGAAGCCAACACCAAAACCGGGACCGAGCGATGCAAATGCTCAAAAGTAGGCTGTATGAAATCGAACTTCGACGGCGGCAAGAAGAAAAAGATAAGGTGGAGGCAGGGAAAAATAAAATTGAATGGGGAAGTCAAATCCGATCGTACGTTCTGGACGATCGGTGGGTCAAAGACTTGCGCTCTGGACATAAAACCCATAACCCTGATGCCGTGTTGGACGGTAATCTGGACCCTTTTTTGAAAGCCTTCCTCATGTGGAAAAGTAACCCCACCGGAGTGGTGGAAGATGACGACTAACCATGCCAATTATCATTGCGATCGACGGTTTTTCTTCTTGTGGTAAAAGCACCTTGGCGAAGGCCCTAGCAAAAAAGTTGAATTATCTCTATGGAGACTCTGGCGCCATGTACCGGGCTGTTACTCTCTACTTTCTAGATAATTTGGTCAATTACCATGAAGCTGCAGCGGTAGAGGAAGCACTTCAACATATTCAAATCCATTTTGAACGTATTAATGGGGAGAATACCACCTTTCTTAATGGACAAAATGTGGAACATGCTATCCGTTCTATGCGGGTGAGCGAACACGTCAGTCCCGTATCCGCTATTCCAGCCGTTCGTCGGGCAATGGTGCGGCAACAACAACGTATGGGCGAACAGCGTGGTATGGTGATGGATGGACGTGATATCGGCACCGTGGTTTTCCCGGATGCCGAACTAAAGCTCTTTCTCACTGCTGATCCTGATGTGCGCACGAGCCGTCGTCACCTAGAACTGGTAGGGAAAGGAATCGATGCCGACTGGGATAGCATTCGCCATAATTTGCTGGAGCGGGATCACTTAGATTCCACCCGGCTCGATAGCCCGCTCCGACAAGCAGATGACGCAATGGTGATTGATAATACCTTGCTTTCAGAAGCAGAACAGTTGGAGAAGGCCCTGGAAATGGCCATCAACCGGGGGGCAGAAGTCGCCTAGACTCTTTCTTAATTTCTGATACACTTCAAAACGGTATTGAACGAGCAGTTCAATGCCGTTTTGACTTTGTGTGGTGCCGCTAATCGCCAGCCATACTTCCTGTCAGAAGGGTTTTGATCATTTGTTCCCTATTTTTTTGTTCATTTTTCTACTTTTATACCCTAATTAACTGTACTTTGCTTTCCAAACAGGGTATTAGTTGCATTTGCTAACGATCACAGGCCCAAAGCCATGGTATGAAATCACCAACACTAGAACAACTCATTTTTCTTAGTTTTTTAACACATCATAATGTTCCCAAAATACATGCTCTGTTGGGTTTGATGTCGAAGCAGGGCGGCTTGTTTATCTTTGAGCTACCTGATTTCAGCAAGGAAGTCGTAGATAACTGTTTGGAGAAAGCCCGCCATTTCATCGCTATGATGGAGGCGAATAGTGTAGAGGCTATCCC
>Ga0208787_1001152_pt1 | contig 11884 bp, 10 predicted proteins | sample Wag4_2014_7_11_FD_187362 | JGI IMG/M metagenome (GOLD analysis project Ga0208787, IMG submission 187362) | Fresh water microbial communities from Ohio, USA - Utica-2 Time Series HT 2014_7_11 (SPAdes) (version 2) | ecosystem: Environmental > Aquatic > Freshwater > Water tank | place: USA: Ohio... | reverse complement strand
CTCCGTATCCAAAGTGCTCCCGTCCCCTTTGGGCCTCCTAACCGGTGCCCAGACAGTGCCACCAGATCAGACCCCACCTTCTCGACATCCAGCGAAACCCATCCAGCCCCATGAGTGCCATCCACAAAAAGCTTCGCGCCCACCCGATCGGCAAACTGTTTCGCTTCACCAAGATTTTGAAGTGTCCCCAAATCGTGATGCGCCAGATGCACACAAACCAAAGCCGCCCCAAGCTCGACCTTCACCTCATCCCACTTCAATCGCCCCTTTGAATCCACCTTCACCCGTCTGACTTGAAACCCACTCTCTCCCAACCTCCGCACTGCGCTTTCCACTGCAGGATGCTCTATCTCACTCACATAAATCGTCCCTTGGCGTACCGCCGCCCCCCAACCACGAATTGCCGACTGCACAGACTCTGTTCCCCCTGAGGTAAAGATCACATCCTCAGAACTTTTCGCATCTATAAAATCTGCCACCCGCTTTCGGGCAATCTCCAACTGTTCCCTCGCCTCTCTTCCCTCTCGGTGCCCTCCCGTAGGTGACGCCTGAATCTCCACCAGAAATCTCAACAGCTCCTTCTGTACCTTCGGTAAAAGCCAACCTCCTGCCGCATGATCCAAGTAAATCCGCTCTTGGCTCATCACCCCGCCCTGCCAAACTTCTTCTCCAACTCCCCCTTACTCAGCAAAATCATCGTCGGTCTGCCATGCGGACACGTATACGGAAGCTCACACGCCAACAGTTCTGCTAGAAGACGCACCGCCTCTACCTCATTCAACCGATCATTTGCTTTAATCGCATGACGACAAACCGTTTTCGCGATCACCTCCTCACTTAACTTTCGATCCTTCCGAGCTCCCGCTCCACCCGTTTCCAAATCCGCCACGACTCCACGCACAAAATCCTCTACTGCCAAGGTCTTGATTCGCGGTGGCAAAGCATCCACGAGAAAAGAGTTTCCGCCCATCGATGAAATCCCCAGACCAACCCGACCCAACTCCTCTAACTGTTGGTTTAAGAATTGAGCCTGCACAGGAGTGAACTCAACCGTCACGGGATACAACAACCTTTGACCCAAAACCTCCTCCTGCGCCACTTGCTTCAGAAGTTGCTCAAATAAAATCCGCTCATGCGCTGCATGCTGATCGATCAAAACTGCGCCCCCATCCTTCTCTGCCACTAGATACAAATGGTCGATCACCCCCACATATCGCCAGCCTGCGGGGATCCCACGTTTTGTCTCCACCTCAATCCCTAACGGCCTTTCCACCGCACCTCCAGAAGCCAGAGTTGCAGATAAAAGAGGCGAAGGCTGAGTCCAGGTCGAATGAGTCGAAGACAGACTTGGAAAACTTGCGCTATGAATCGCCGGCAAAGGCAAGGGTCCGACCGATCCACCTCGCAAAACCTCTGCCACCGCCCCACTCACAAACCGCCGTACATCCCCGTCCTGTCGAAATCGGACTTCCCTCTTCGCTGGATGAACATTTACATCCACTCCCGCAGGATCCACTTCAAGAAAAAGCACCGCCACAGGGAAACGACCCCTCATCAACGCATTGTGGTACCCCTCCAGCAAGGCCGCGTTCAGGGTCATGTTCTGCACGGGCCTCCCGTTCACAAAAAGAATCTGCTCCGCCCGAGTCGCCCGACTCACCCCAGGTCTGCCGATATATCCCTTCAAACTCATCCCACCATCCTCGACATCCAGTGGTAACACCGATTCCCGCCACTCTTTTCCGAAAACCGCCATCAACCTCTCCTCCAGCCCAACCCTCGCCGTATCCTGCCAAAATACCGCGCCATCCCGCCTCAACACCCAACTCACATCTGGCCGCGCCAATGCCGTCAACCGAATCCCCTGCTCGATGTGACCCCACTCCGTCTCCTCCGTACGCAGGAATTTTCGTCTTCCAGGGACATGTGAAAAAAGCTGTCGCACCTCGATGCTCGTTCCCGTAGGGCAACCCGTTTGGCCAGCTCGAATCACTTTGCCACCGTCAATCACCACCTCCGTACCCTCAGCAGCCTCCGCCTCACGAGTCTTCAGCGTAAACCGGCTCACCGACGCAATACTCGGAAGAGCCTCCCCACGAAACCCAAAGGTTCGAATTCCAAGTAAATCAGATGCTTCCCGAATCTTACTCGTGGCATGACGCTCCAAAGCCAAAAGCGCATCTTCAGGCCCCATTCCATGCCCATCATCCGTGACCCGAATCAACGACCTCCCCCCCCTCTCCACACTGATCTCCACTTTCTTTGCTCCGGCATCCAGAGAATTTTCCACGAGCTCCTTTACCACCGAGGCAGGCCTCTCCACCACCTCCCCTGCCGCAATTCGGTTGGCGACCACTTCCGCCAAAAGGCGGATTCTCTGACTCATACTTTTCTCCTCCTACAGGGCGGGCCGAACCCCCAAATGCACAGACAACCGCTCCAACTCCTCAGGCGAAGTATAAGGCAATTCAATATGCCCCTTGCTTGCGCTTCCCACGATTTTTGCCCGCGTGCCTGTAGCCCTCTGTAACTTTATCTCCAGATCCCGCCAATCCGCCGACTGCAAACCACGTCCCTTTTTTCTGCCCCGGGTTACATTCGTCTGGCGTCTTACCAAGGCCTCTGCCTGCCGAACGCTTAAACCTCGTTTCACCACCTCGCGGCCAATTGCGGTCTGTGCTGCGACCTCTCCTAAACCTAGAATGGCTTTTGCATGGCCCACCGATAACTGCTTCGAGCGCAATAGGTCCCGCACCTCCTGCGGAAGGGATCGCAATCTCAGGGAATTGGCGACCGTGGCTCGGTTTTTTCCCACTCGTTCCGCCACTTCCTCCTGTTTTAACCCAAACGTTTCAATCAGTGTCGCATATCCGTCCGCCTCCTCCACAGGATCCAACTCCGCACGCTGCAGATTTTCAATTAAAGCCAGCTCCAAAACCTGCTGATCCGTCGCTTCTCGAACAATAACTGGAACTTTTGGTAAATTGAGTTTTTTTGCAGCTCGCCAACGTCGTTCTCCCGCAATCAGCTCATACGCACTGCCTTTAGGAGATCGGCGCACAATCAGAGGCTGAAAAATTCCGCGCGCCCGAATGGAATCCACAAGCTCACTCAAGTTTTCCTCTGCAAAAACGCGTCGGGGCTGGAATGGACTTGGCAGAACGTCGACAACGGATAGCTGAAGAATTTTCTCTCCATCCTCGCCTCTCACCACAGGCGAGCTGAGCTGGGTTGTTCCTGGTGAAACGCTAGAGGTTCCGCCTAAAAGAGCACCCAAACCTCTGCCTAACGGGGACTTTGCCATTCTCGCCACGCTAATGTTTGCCATGCCATCGTCAACCCAACCCCTGCATCCCCACGAATAACGTGGGGAAGAAAACAGAAGATATTTAAGAGCGTGATTGGTATATGCGGCGGGCCAATGTAAGGGCCCACAAGAGAGCCCCTCCACCCAAAAACAAACTTCGGGAGGATGGTTCGGGAACTAGGATCGCTCCGATCTGCTGCACAGAATCCGCATACGACGAGATTCGAATATAATAGTTATCGTCTGAGTCGGTCGAGTTGAACTGATTGCTCGCTAAAGAGTACCCACTGTTCTGGACATACGCTCCTAGTCCAACTAGGTACCATTCACTACCGATCTGTCGAAACAGGGCGCTTCCAGAATCATAAATTGTCAACGCCGCTTCGTTAATACCTGCATTGCTATCGAACTGAGTTCGCAGCAGATCGGAGGTGTATCCTCCGACCTCGACTCCGGCGATTGCACCATCCACCAGATTCGTTCCCCAGCGTTTGATCGCTGTCGAGCTATCACCCCACGTAACTGGACTGGAACTCAAAAGGGAACCAGTAGCCCGACCTACCCCATACCCAACCAGATAAGAATTTCCCGCATCTCCCGAAGGGTTGGTATTTAACCGAACCCCGGTCAGCCCAGGATCCGAAGCCAACCGGACCAGCTTCATATCTGCCGTCCCGATTGCAACAGCTGGGGATGAATCCAAAAGATAGTCCACAAACCCAACTTTCACGCTGGCTAAAGGCCCTACATGGCCCGCCGTCAGCACATACCGATTCCCCAAGTATACCCCGGTGCCGATGGGACCCGAACCGCTTCGCATCTGAACCACATTCTCCCAAGGAAGACCGTTTCCCGGATTCGTTAAATTCGCATCATTACCTTGGCTAAAAAAAACAATAGCACTCGCACGCTCAATTGGAGCAACCAGGCAAAAAGCTCCTAGAAGACAGTAGAACCACCACATGAATTTATACTAACTCTGGAGATCGAAATTTCAACCCTCAGCTTCCCCTGCACCCTTCGCTTCCTAGACTTGTTGTCGTGAGTTATCTCTTGCCTGCTTTGTAACCAAAGAGCCTTCGCCTCTGAATCAGCTGAGCTACCTGAGGGGGCACATTCACTTGCCACCCAGATTTTCCATTCCGAATATTGCGCAAAATCTCGGAACTGGCACAAGATGGGAGATCTTTCTCGCTACCCGCTAAATCCACAATTTTTCCCTGATGAATTAGAAAGTGGTACAGGTCTCGTGAAGCCCTTGGCACCGTCAAAGTGTGTCCCGTTACATACTTTCCCGTGACTCCGTCATACCCAGGGTGCACAAACAGCTTTACCCCGTTGAGGAAGAGACGCCCCATTCCCTCTAAAATTCCTCCAGGTAAATCACTATAGAATTCAGGCTCCAAGATTTTACTTAACAGAGGAACTCCAAGCACAAAGCCGACTGAACCCTTGGTTCTCTGTGTCAAATAGTGAGCCAATCTGTGAAAACGAAAAATTCCTGTAACGAGAACTGTTCTCTTCAAGGCCCCAAGGCAATCCACTCGGTCCAAAAAGTCCTCCGCTCCGGCTTTGCGGTGCCTGACTAAATTCCGCATAGTGATCTCACTCACCTCTACAATCTCTTTCCCTACATTCGCGGGATCTTTTCGAAAAAGGGCGGATGCTTTGCTCATCATCGTAAGGTGAAAATTGGTAATCGGTCGATAGTGTCCACGCAGAAGGAGAATCGATTTCCCATAGAAACAATCCTCCGCCTCAAGATTAGTCCCCGATGCTGAAAAAAGAGCCACCGGGGTAAGCTGCTGATGAACCATCTTCAGGCTCATCAAGCGATTATCTACATTCGAGAAAATAGATCCCCGGAAATCGATCATATCCACTTCGACCCGTCCGGGACGGATTCCGTCCATAAGATGAACCAAAATCTGCTCAGGTCTTCGCCAGTGACAAAATGCCGCATGGATTAAATTCACCCCCAATATCCCCAACACCTCCATTTGCTCTGCGTTGGTATCATCCTTAAGCCGAACATGGAGGACAATATTTCCTGGTGTTGCATTGGGCTCAGCCTGAAACCGAACCCCCATCCAACCTTTGCCGTCTCCTGGAAACTTATGGCTCCGAGCAGCCACAGTGTTGGCAAAGACAAAGAACCGTGAAGAGTCCCCCCGCTCCTGTCCTAATCTTTCTAAAAGGAGGCGGTACTCATGATCCAGCATTTCCCAAAGCCGTTCCCGTGAAACAAAGCGATGAGCCGTTCCATAAATCGCGTTACTGAAAGTCATGTCATATGCCGACATGCTTTTCGCCACCGTTCCAGCCGCACCTCCCGCTTGAAAAAACCAGCGTGCAACCTCTTGCCCTGCCCCAATCTCGGCAAACGTGCCGTAATACTTGCCCGAAAAATTGATCTCCTTCGCTTTTTCGTCCGTCGTTTTCTGATGAGCAATTCTTTTCATGCTTGTGCTCGGCTTACCCAAGGGTTACTGCGAACAGAGAATCGCCACAGAAAGTGAGCGGCCTGGCCCGCATAAGAAACTCCCACTCGTCGTCCGGCCTGTATTTTTGTTCTAGGGTAACGCACCCCGTCATCTTCGATCCGAATCGGTCCGGAAACAAGATCACATCGATCCGCATCAGACTTAATTCCCATCGCCTCGGTCAACGCCCCTGGCCCAGCAGAAAGTCGAAAATCATCTGCAGAAACACTCCGTCTGCGCGCCATCCTCTCCAACCCCTCCATCGGTTCCACCCCTCGAATGAGAACAGCCGCAGGCCAGCCCGTAGGGCCTGTCACCACATTGAACATGCGATGGACCCCATAGCACAAATATACGTAAGCCGTCCCAGGAGCCCCAAACATCGATTCGTTACGTCTTGTTCTGCCCCGCCAGGCATGGGAGGCCTGATCCAGCATTCCTCCATAAGCCTCCGTCTCCACAATTCTAGCTCGGCAGTCCCCCCCCTTGTTTCGAACCCATAGAACTTTCCCTAATAATCCCTTTGCTACACAAACAGGATTCTTTTTTGAATAAAAGGCTTTAGGAAGAGTCCGTCTCACGCGCTTCGAGGCCCGAAAAGTGCGGTTCCAATCCGTACGATCGTCGCGCCCTCCGCGATCGCCACAGGAAAATCGTGACTCATACCCATCGATAACTCGGGCAAATGCACCTCGTGGGTTTCTTGGAGACGATCCCGAATCTCCCTTAGTTTCGAAAAGAACGGTCGCGCCATCTCCGGATCTTCCCGGAACGGTGGAATCGCCATCAATCCAATCACCTCCAGACGAGAGTGAACTTGAATCGATTTCAATAAGTCCCCCACCCCTTCTGGTGAACACCCATGCTTGGCCGCTTCTACCCCCACATTTACCTCCACCATGATACGCATCTTTTTTCCCGCCAAATCCAACCTTTTTTGCAGCTCCGCAGCCAACTCAAGGCGATCCACTGACTCCACCACATCGAAGCACTCGACCGCATCTTTCGCCTTGTTCGTTTGTAGCCCACCAATGAAGTGCCACTCCCCACCCACGGGCATTTCTGGAATCTTCACTTTGGCCTCTTGAACCCGATTCTCCCCAAAAAGCCGATGTCCTAAACGCCAGATCACACGGACTTTCTCCGCCTCCATCTTCTTGCTCACCGCCAGCATGCGAACTGTCGCGGGGTCCCTACCGAATTTCTCAGCCGATAAAGCGATCTGCTTCTGGATCGAGTGATAGTTTTCCTCAAGAAGGTCACTCATGATTAGCTAGGCTTGGTTTGCATTACGAATAAGGCTGGATAATAATACTGATCTTATGCAAGTAGAGTCTTTTCGAGTGTTCCGAGATCTGGTCGAGACTCGCTCCTTTAGCCGATCGGCCAGCCTCAACGGCATTACCCAATCTGCCGTAAGTCAGCAACTGCGCTCCATTGAAGTCCGCTTTCGCGTTCCTCTACTCGAGCGTACCAGCAAGCAGTTTGCGCTGACCCGTGAAGGCCAGCTTCTGTATGAGGCCAGCCGGGAAATCATTTCCTACTACCAAAGGTTTCAACATCAGTTGGAGGAGATGCGAAACATCATCTCAGGAACCATCCGATTGGTCGCCGTTCCCAGCTTGGGTCTTCATGAACTTCCTCCCTACATCAAAGATTTTCTCAAAGCGTTTCCCCAAGTAAAAATCCAAGTCGATTACCGCCGATCCAACGAAGTGTACGAATCGGTTGCCGCAGGGGATGCCGACGTCGGCTTTGTCGCATTTCCATCCCCCCGAAAAGGCCTCAAAGTAGAAACATTTAAGAAGGATACACTCCACATCATTTGTGCCCCTGGCCATCCCCTTCTCAAAAAAGGTCCGATCAACCTGCCGGATCTTGCCCAGAGCAAGATCATATCGCTCGCTCCCGAAATGCCGACCCGCCAAGGACTCGACCGCATCCTTGCCACAAGGGGCCTCAAATTCCAACCCATGATGGAGTTCGATAATGTCGAAACATTGAAACAAGCGGTCGAAATTAATGCGGGAATAGCCTTTCTTCCCACCTCCGCAATCAGTACCGAAATAGCAAAAGGATCTCTGGTAATTCTACCTCACCAAGGACCCGAAATTATTCGTCCACTAGGAATCGTGTCTCGCTCAAGCCGAATGGTCTCTCCTGCTGTGAAGCGATTCCTCAAGGCCCTTAAAGTTCCACGGGAAAGCACACCCAATTCCTCTTTGAAGGCCCCCACCCTTGCGCCCCATGAATAATCCCACTACCGCACCAACCCATACTCCTCAGGCTCGCGCATTTGAAACGATGCGCACACAAGGCCTGCGCCTTACGTCCCAGCGTAAAACCATCACCGAAGTTGCTTTCGCCAATCGGGAACACTTCACGGCTGAATCCCTTCTCGCAAAGTCCCGAAGAAAAGATCGCAAGGTATCCCGGGCAACTGTGTATCGCACTCTTTCCTTTCTCGTCCGCGCAGGGCTTCTACGCCAAGTCGGCATCGGTCAATCCACCCCGCTATACGATCCTAATTTTGCCGATCACCCCCGACACGGACACTTTGTCTGTGTGGATTGCCAAAAGATTGTCGAGTTTCATGACCACTGCTTAGACGTGCGGGAATCGATCGTAACAAAAGATCACGGTTTCAGCCCGAAACGCGTGAATTTACAAATTGAGGCCACCTGTGACGCCCTTCGGGACAAAGGGGTCTGTCCTCGAAACAGTCGGACTGCAAAACCAGATTCTAAAAAGTAATTTTAAGACCCCCATACCAGTTCCGTGGCATGGCGGGATCAATTCCATCTCCTCGAATCCGAGAATAGTACTGTTTATTAAAAAGGTTGTTTACGCCTGCTATGACGCTGACGTACTCATTCCACAACTTTGCCTCCAATGTCAGGTCCCAAACATTGTAGGCAGGGATAAATCGGGAGTCTGACCCTGTCAGGTTATTATCGCTGGCATAACTATGCCCGACATACGTCCCAAGAAACGAGGCCTTCACTTTGGATTCCCAATCATACACAAGGCCCGTTTTGTATACGTAGTTCGATAGGTACTGCGGGGTTTTCCCATCATTGGGTCCATTGATAAAGTTCCCGTTTTGCAAAGTTAAGGCCGTGTAAAAGAAAAGGGACCCATACTCTTTTGACCAACCGGCTGTCTTTCCATCCTGCAAATCCCCCCAACCCATCTGCTGGTGAGCCATGCCATCGGCGATTCCGACTAGATCCACCTGGAAAAGCAGATCCCAACCGTATACCCGAGAACGACCCGAGTTACTGACCGTATTGACCCCACCCACTGCGGTCTCACCAATCTGGTTCGAATAGTCGACACAGAATCCGCTCGTATCGAAGGTCAACCACTCCGTCGGAGTCCCTCGGCAGCCCGCCTCGTAGTTCCAAACTGTGCCCTCCTGCAAATTCCCAGAGACTCGCAAATTCGGGCCTGTGGGAACGGCTTGGGCGAAAGTCGGAGGCCGGTACGCCTCCGAAACGTTCGCATACATCGCCATCTCCTGGGGCAAAGCATACTCCAGACCCAATCCGATTAGCGGCACAAAGTTGTTTTGCGTCTGAGTTCCAATCGGCTGGCCCGCTGCAAATTTCGACTGATTGATCGTCTCATCCACCGACTGCCAGATGTTTTCCATCCGGAACCCAGGAACGACCGAAAGATCCCCCACGGTAAACTTGTTCTCCACAAAGAAGGGTGCGTACCAAACAGACCGATCACTCTGATTACGGATCTGACCCGTGTTGGAGGTGGGAGTCAGCCCCTGCTTGTCGGTTCTTGGGGAGGTCGTGTTATAGACCATAAAACCCGCAGTCAGTGTCTGAGACTCGCCCCCCAGATCCCAATCCCACCGCCACCGAGGCTCCATTCCCCAAGTGTAAAACTGCTGCGTCTCAATCTGGGTGGTTTGCAAAACAGGAAGTGTTCCGAAACCACCCCCTTCTTGTCTCCGACTCCATCGACGATAGTAGTCAAACCACACCCGATACGAAAAAAAGAGGTCCTCCTCAAATTCCGACTCATGAATGGCGGAAACTGCGTATCGGCTCAGTTCAAACTGGTCGTTGAAACGAGAGGTAGCATTCCGATTGACGTTGTAATTTACGGGAGTTCGGGCCGTGTCATTGTTCAACCGCATCCCTCCCGGCTCTCCATGACACTCCTCATAGCCGTTTAACTTAAAATACCAGCGATGCTTTGTCTCCGCATCGAGAGCCAAAGTTAAATTCCCATTGTTCAGATCGTACTGGCTGTTGGCATCCCGAAATCCTTGCGATTGGCGGTGATTGAACCACCCGTAATAACCGACCTGATCCACCGTCCCGCCCACGGCGTTGAAGCTGGAAATGTAATCGAAGCTTCCGCCCATCGTAATCGATTCTGCGGTGAACTTCTTGTCGAGCGGTGGCTTTCGCATCACGAAATTAATCGCTCCGGCGGGTTGAGGCCCATACATCAGTGCTGCTCCCCCACGAATGAACTCCATCGTTTCCATCGGATAGGTTGGTGGTAGGTAATACGCCTCAGGATACCCAATCATGTCTGCTTGAATGGGAATTCCGTCTTCCAGGACCTGAAAACTTTGCAATCTGTGAGGATCAAATCCTCGATACGCCATGCTGGTGAGTGGAGTCGTCTCCTCAGGCACAACCAACCCGGGTGTCGTTGCCGTGATCTGACGCCAGTTGTCGTCTTTCACCTCTGGCAGGTAGTGGGCATCGATATTGGAGGTGCGTTTTCCCGCGTTGATTCGGGTGCCTTCCACATCGGGCAGGAACGGTAATCGAGTCTGTACGTCATAGTCCGCCTCAACTTCCACCTGCTCCAAGCGCACAACCTCATCACCCGCCCGATTGCCCAACGCCCCATCCTCAACCGTGTTCGTTAAAGAGAGGGTTTGAGCTTCCAAACGGATCCCCAAACTGAACAGGACAATGCAAAACAGCAGATATTTCAGAAAAACCGAACCCATGAGCCCTTAAAGATACTGAGACGCAATCTCATGATCAATATATTTATTGAGACAGTGTCTCATTTTTTCCGTGACTCCAAAATGCCTCTTTCCTAATCTTACAAAATGAACTCCATGTCTCTAAGCGAACTCTTTCATCGAGGAGGCTCTCTCATGTGGGTACTCCTGGCCTTCTCCTTGGTCGCTTGTGCCGTTGCTGTGGAGAGAATCCTCACCTACGCATCATACGGCTACTCCCCCGATCGCTGGTTCGAATCACTTTTAGCAAAAATTCGGAAGTCAGGACCGGCCGCAGGTTTGGCCATCGCGATTCCCTATCGCCACCCGGTTGCCCGTGTAGCTCAAACTTATCTCGAGCAACTAAACCGCCCCGAAAAAGTCCGTCAGGACAACGTTCGTCGCACAGGATCTGTGGCCCTCGAATCAGTAGAGAAAAATCTGCGTATTCTCGCCGCTCTTGCCCACTTGGCCCCTCTCGTGGGTCTACTTGGAACCGTCATCGGCATGGTTGTTGCGTTTTCACAAATTCAATCCATTCAAGGCACCGTCAAACCCTCCGACTTGGCGGGCGGAATCTGGGAGGCCCTTCTCACAACAGTCTTTGGCTTGGTGGTCGCAATCCCCTGCATGGCTCTGTATCACGCATTTGAAGGTCATGCGGATAAAATCGCACGCCGAATGGAAATGGCTGTCACGTCCCTGGATGATCTTTTGAGTCCGTCCTCCCCCTCCACTGTCACCACCAAGCCCCGCCAACGCGCCCAAGAGGAAGAGTTTTCTACCATCCAGTAACCCCATGTTTACTCGACCCAAACGTCTCACCACTTCGATCGATATGGCCCCCCTGATCGATGTCGTATTTCTCCTGCTGATCTTCTTTATGCTCACCTCCTCCTTCACGCTGCCCTCCCTTCAAGTCAAATTACCTACGGCCAAAGGCCAAACCGACACATCCCCCGAAGTCATCCTCATTTCGGTCGATGCCAAAGGATCGATCACTCTCCAAGGCTCTCCCGTTTCTCTATCCCAGTTCGATCAGAAACTCCGCGCCCTATCCCAAGGTCAAGTAGATCGAAAGATCCATTTTCGCGGAGATCAAAGCAT
>Ga0208787_1001151_pt1 | contig 11890 bp, 16 predicted proteins | sample Wag4_2014_7_11_FD_187362 | JGI IMG/M metagenome (GOLD analysis project Ga0208787, IMG submission 187362) | Fresh water microbial communities from Ohio, USA - Utica-2 Time Series HT 2014_7_11 (SPAdes) (version 2) | ecosystem: Environmental > Aquatic > Freshwater > Water tank | place: USA: Ohio... | reverse complement strand
TGGTATTTCTTGTTTTTTTATACTTTGAGCCCTTGTAATCAAGGCTTCATAATTCCTTCTCTAAAACATCACAATTCATTACTAATATAGGTATTGCTGATTAATTAACTTTAAAGGCTCCTACCTATGACAACCCTTGCTGAAATACTAGTAAATTCCAAAAAAAAATTCTTTAACAATGTGATCCGTCAGGAATTAGATCATTTCCCAATATCACCAAAACTTATTCAAGAAATTGATGATGTATATACTCTTGATTTTTTAGAGCCTAGTTTTAGGGATCTTGAGCGAATAAAAAAACCTACACCTTATATGATTGTCGAAATGATGGAAGAGTGGGTAGCGGTATCTAATTTAGATGAGTATCTATATAACAACTATCCAAAAGACTGGTCAGCCATACAAGATATTATTTTCTTTAACTTAAGAGATGAGTTATTGAATGCACATCATACCTTCCATCAAGAGTCAAAATTCGAAGATGATTACGGATTAAATGAAATGGCTTTTTACTTCTAAGTGGAGTCTTTAGCCAAGCTTCTAATCAAGCATAAAAATAAATACTTTATGAAAGAGTTAGAGAGCGAGTTATCCGAGTTTCAGGCTTCTAAGAAATTGATGAAAGAAATCGATGAAGCCTACTCAAAAGATTTGTTAGAAAAATGTTTTAGTGGGCTTGAGCATAAGAAGCAATTCTCTCAAAAAAGTGCTGATCTTATGATTGAGCTTTGGTTTGATCTATCAGGGTTTCAGAAATACATTCAAAAACATTATAGTGATGATTGGGTAGCTATTCATGATGTTATTCATCTTAATTTAAGTGAAGAACTCATGAATGCGCATTATGATATTCATAATTAAATGAATTAAGTCATCTTGTTTTATTTTATAATGATTGAATGGAATTACAGTTCTTAGATAGCATAGAAATACTAGCCCATCGCATGGGCACGTCTATGACTTCACTCTTTAAGATCACAGCTATTATTGTGATCGCTCTTATTTTAACTAACCTCATTCGTCGCGCAATTAACTTGTTTAGTTATGAGATAGCCAAGAACTCTTCAGGACGAGATGCTGCAACAAGGGTAAATACTCTTGGCCGAGTTTTTAGATATATCGCATCTGTTACCGTTTACTTAATCGCTTTTATGCTGATCTTAAGTGAATTGAAGATTAATATCGCTCCCATCTTAGGTGCTGCAGGTATTGTTGGTATAGCGATTGGATTTGGCGCACAGTCTCTAGTTAAAGATTATGTAGGTGGTTTATTTATTCTGATCGAAGATCAAATAAGACAAGGTGACACTATAAAGGTTGAAGGCTATGAAGGCACAGTGGAGGAAATTACACTCCGCTATGTAAGGCTCAGAGATTACGATGGATTTGTTCATTTTATTCCTAATGGACAAATTCGTATTGTCACCAATATGGGTCGAGATTTTTCATATGCAACATTTGATATTGCGTTAGGTTATGAAGTTAATATCGATAAAGCAATTAAGCTTATGCAAGAGGCAAGCGAAAAACTAAGAAAATCTCTAACCTACAAAACTATAGTGCTATCTGATATTGAGATTTCAGGTATTGATCGTCTTAATGAATCTAATCTGGTAATTAAAGCGAGGATTAAGACACAAGCTATGGAGCATTCAAATATTAAACGTGAATATTTACGCTTAATGAAATTAGCATTTCAAAGGGCAAAGATTAAACCACCATATGCTCAAATTGTTGTTCATCGATCAAAATAATTACCGTCAAAATAATTGACGCTCGCTTCAATCAGGCATAAAGCTCACTCTAAAATAAACATGTTAAATTACACATATGATTTATGTTAGAAAATCAGAAGAGCGCGGATATGCTAATCACGGGTGGCTAAGAAGCTACCATTCTTTTTCATTTGCCAACTACTATGACCCTGAGTTTATGGGATGGGGTAATTTGCGCGTCATTAATGATGACTATATTCAAGCTGGCAGTGGATTTGGAGAGCATTCTCATAGCAATATGGAAATTATTACTTACGTCCTCTCAGGAGAGCTAGCTCATAAAGATAGCATGGGTAATGCAGAAACAATTAATCCAGGTGAAGTTCAAAGAATGAGTGCCGGCACTTTAGTTGTTCATAGTGAATTTAATCATGCAAAAGATGCCACCACCCATTTATTACAGATATGGATCGAGCCTAATGTAAAAAATATAGAGCCGAGTTACGAGCAAAAAACGATTCCACCTATTAGCAAAGAAGGTAAGTTAACTTTAATTGCATCTTCTAATCCAAAAGATTATTCAGTTTTAATTCATGCTGATGCATCTTTGTATGCGGGATTTTTTGATAAAGATCAATCTGCAGACCTAGAATTAAATCCAAATAGAAAAGCATATGTTCATCTTATAGGAGGTGCATTAGAGGTGAATGGCATCAATTTAGAATCAGGCGACGCATTGATGTTCGAAGATGAATCTCATCTTAGCATTAAAAATGGAAGATCTGCAGAAGTCTTAGTATTCGATCTAGTAGCTTAATTTTTAAATTTGGAATCCTGAGATTTTGGATTGAACTCAATAGCTTAAATGAGCTCTTAAGAACAATATGATTAAAAAAACTATTAACTATAAAAATGGCTTGCATCATAGTCTGATTGTGCTCGGTTAATATGGCTATTGAAACAGTTTATTTGGCTGGTGGTTGCTATTGGGGGCTAGAGGATCTTTTAAGTGAAATACCGGGTGTTGTTGATACAGCTGTAGGGTTCTCCGGCGGACATGTTAAAAATGTATGTTATCGAGAGGTTACAACAGGAACTACAGGGCATGCAGAGACAGTAAAAGTTGTCTTTGAGTCCGATATTTTAACTTTTAAAGACTTACTTATATTCTTTTTTAAAATACATGATCCCACAACACTTAATCAACAAGGCAATGATATAGGTACTCAATACCGATCAGCTATTTTCGTAACAAACAATGAGCAAATCTTGTTAGCTGAGGATTTGATTAAAAAGATTGATGCATCAGGCGTGCTTAAAAGTAAGATTACGACAGAAGTAAATACATTCAACTCATTTTTCTCTGCTGAAGAAAATCACCAAAAATACTTAAAGAAATTTCCAGATGGTTACTCATGCCATTTCATCAGAGATATTAATTTATCTTTCTAATTGATAATGATTCATTCTAACTTTATTAAATATAATCTAATTTATGGCTATGGAAGATAAAAGATGTTGTGGAAGAGGAGTGTGTATTATTAATGCCCAAGGTATTTGTTGGTGTGGTCAAAAGTGGGATGGTGAGAGAATGGTTTCTGCAAAACCAGATAACAGCAAAAAAATAGAATTAGATAGAAAACAACTATCAAAAAAATAATGTTCATTTTGATTTATTTTAATCTATAAAAATATATTAATTATTCTATAAAATAAGACTATGAAAAAAATTGCATATATTTTTTTGCTAGCTGCTCTCTTTTCTTGTCAAACAATACCTTCTGCAGACTCACCTGGTTTGAGTTTAGGTAAGAATCCTAAATTACCTGAACCAAGCTCATCAATTATCCCTACAGTAAGTATTGCAAAAGCATCGCAATGGCCAGAAGGTGTCATGCCAAAAGTCATAGATAGTTTTGTGATTAGTCTTTATTCAAAAGAACTCACACATCCTCGATGGTTATATGTTTTACCTAATGGCGATGTTCTTGTTGCACAAAGTAATAAACAACCCCCTAAAAAAACACAAGGATTAAAAGACCTTGTATCAAGATATTTTATGAATCGTGCTGGAGCAGGCAAAGATAGCCCAGACAAAATTACATTACTTCGAGACTCTAATGATGATGGTGCTGCCGAATTGGCTAATGATTTTTTAACTCACCTACATTCGCCCTTTGGAATGACTTTGATTGGTAATGATTTATATGTAGCTAATACTGATGCTATTTTGCGCTTTCATTATGAGGTAGGCGACATAAAAATTGATACTAAAAAATATCCCCCAGAAAAAATTGTAGATTTGCCAGAAGGAGAGATCAACTCACATTGGACAAAAAATATTATTGCATCTTTGGATGGTACAAAGCTTTATGTAACAGTTGGGTCGAATAGTAATATTGGAGAGCGTGGATTAGACCAAGAAAAAGATAGAGCGGCAATTATAGAAATTGATCTTGAAACAAAACAAAAAAGAATTTATGCATCAGGCTTGAGGAACCCTAATGGCCTCGCATGGCATCCATCTTTAGGCCAATTATGGACGGTAGTGAATGAAAGGGATGAATTAGGTAATGATTTGGTGCCTGATTATTTAACTTCCGTTAATGACGGCGATTTTTTTGGATGGCCTTATGTGTACTTTAAAAATTATAAAGACCCTCGTGTAAAAGAATCTATGCCAAAAAATCTTAAGCCTCGTTCACCAGATTATGCTCTAGGAGCGCATGTTGCAGCTTTAGGCTTAGTTTTTTCTAATACATCACAATTTAAATCACCCTATAACAATGGTGTATTTATAAGTGAGCATGGCTCATGGAATAGGAAGCCACGTAGTGGCTATAAAGTTGTTTTTATACCTTTTGAGAATAATGAACCTCAAGGATTACCCATAGATATTGTCACCAATTTTGTGGTCGGTGACGAAGCGTATGGAAGGCCTGTAGGATTGGTTATTGATAAAAAAGGAAATCTTCTTGTTGCTGACGATGTAGGAAATCGTGTTTGGAGAATTACTTCAAAATGATAAAAAAATTAGACCGCCAAAAATTTTGATGTTCAAATAAAAAAAGCCACTCGAAAGTGGCTTTAATGAGTAACTATAAAATTTAACATTACTTGCCCCCACTGTTTTCAGCTCCAGGATTGAATGGGCCATTGCCACCAATCAATAATGCATCTGTAGGATGAAATGGTTTAAAGTCAGGTTCTGCTTCAACCTTATTTCCACTTTCAGCACCAGGATTAAATGGGCCATTACCGCCAATCAATAAGGCATCCGTCGGATGAAAGGGTTTAAAGCCCAAATCTTCTTGAGCAAAAAGAGGAACGTTTAAGAAAGAAAGTAAAAAAACAAAAGCTAATATTTTTTTCATAATGTTTACTCCAGTAATTTTTTAAATTAAACGATCTAAATTTCAAAAAATGAAGTTTTTTTTTGATCTTTAGAAAATAATCGTATTCCTGAGATATATAGATGTCAACAATGAGCATCATTTATATTAAATTAATCTGGCTGGGACGATTTAGGTCCGTGATTTTGGCAGGAGCCAAAAAGAAGTGTGTTAAGAAATGCTAATTGCCTGTTCAATTTCATTGATAAAAAAACTAGGATTCACTTTCAAGGCGTCGGCCAATTTAAATATAGTGAATAAGCTTGGATCTTTTTTGCCCATTTCTAACTCGCTGATATAAGGCCTTGATAATCCCGACTTTAGACCAAGCTGTTCTTGAGATAAGTTTGAACTGAGCCTTCTTGATTTAAGACTTTTTCCGAAAGCACCATCTAATTTAGTTAATAGTACCAAGACAGTACTATGCTCTTTATCCTGTTAATAGCTAGTAATAACTTATTTTTTTTAGGGTTAAATACAGAGCGTGCTCTAAAGCGGCAAATGCTATCACTTTAGAGGTATTTAATGATTTTTTGCTTGACAGTAAGGGCCTAAAAAATACATGCTGACAGTATTCTTTAAATTACAAGAAAATGGATTTATGAGTTTTAGAAAAAAAATCGCTCGTGTTACATTTTTGTTAGCCGTAATTTCGCTAGCATGGTTAATTTTAGGAATTTTAGAATTAGCCCCCTTATTATTTCAAATACCTGGCGAGACAAGTTTTAGAACTCATGCTTCAGCAACTGTTTTATTCTTGCTCTTTGCTTCATGGGCCTTTTGGAACGAAAAATAGTAAAAATCTTTAAATGATTAGGAGAACTTATGCTTAAAATGTCTGATATATGTATTTTGTTGTCTGTCTTTGTGGCTTTTATTACTACAGCTTACTTATGGTTTAATGGCCAACAACAGGAGGGGTTATTTACAGCTACCTGGATTCCTTCTATTTTGTCCTTCGCAATATACTTTAAAGTTATCTCGAGAAAGGGATAAACATGACTAATCCAATATTATTTGGCACAGGCTTATTCTGTTTTTTTCTTGCAATTGTTGGCGTTGTTTTAACAGTTCAAGAATTTAAAAACATGGAATTAAAAGAAAAATTAAAAAACAAAAGTAAATAATTAGCTTTTAATTAGATTTGATGTTCTAGAAGAGCATTTTTGCAAGAGTATCATAGGGGCGTGCCTCGGAGCATGCCTACTAAACTTTACTTGTTAAGAAGATGCAGCATTAAACCAAAGTATAGAAATGCAAAAATAGCGACAATCCAAAATACTTTTAGCATATTCGTATTAATGTCTGATAGCTTTTGATGAATTTTTTCTAGCAATTCCACTTGTTTTAATTTTTTTGTCATATATCCCCTTTGAATGTTTAGATATTTTCAATATTTTTGATTAAATTTTTAGCCTGTAATTTAATATCTTCAATGAGATTAGGATCCATATCTCTGATCTGTTTATTGACGATCGCTAATCTTGGGTTTTTGCTTAATTGTTGTGAGTTCGCAATAAAAAAATTCCAGTATAGGCTATTGAACGGACATGCCTTATCACCAACCCTCTCATTTTTCGAATAATAACACCCCTCACAATAGTTACTCATTTTGTTTATATAGTTCGCTGTTGATACATAAGGTTTGCTTGCTAGCTTGCCACCATCGGCAAACTGACTCATGCCCAGTGTATTAGGCATTTCAACCCATTCAAATGCATCAATATAGATACCTAAATACCACTCATGAAGGCTTTTAGGATGAAGGCCTGCAAGTAGAGAAAAGTTACCAACAATCATCAGTCTTTGGATATGGTGCGCGTATGCTTCATCAAGAGATTGGTTGATTGTATATTTAAGACAATTCATTTTAGTTTGCCCATTCCAAAACCAATTGGGCACTGGCAATTGATGGTTGAAATAATTCTGATCGCCAAGAGCTGGCATATGAGCCCAATAATATCCCCTAATATATTCTCTCCAGCCTATGATTTGTCTGATAAAGCCCTCGGCAGTATTGATTGATAATTGATTAGATAAATATGATTTTTCGACAGCTGATACAACCTCTTTAGGAGAAAGCATTTTAGTATTCAACGCAAAAGAGATTAAAGAATGAAACATTCTTGTTTCATCTTTATGCATCGCATCTTGATAGTCGCCGAAGTAAATGAGTATATGTCCAATAAAAAAATCTAAATGCTTTAATGCTTCTTTTCTATTTAAAGGCCAACGAAATTGAGATGCATTATGATTTCCAAAGCTCTTTATTCTAGCCGTTGTAATTTCATCCCATAATTCACTATGATCATGAATAGGCCTATGATCCTCAAAGACTTTGGGTTCTCCTTTCCAAGCTTTTCTATTCTCGTGATCAAAATTCCATTTTAAGCCAACAGGTTTTCCATCTTCAGACATGAGGACACAGTGCTTTTTCCTCATAGCACGATAGAAAGATTCCATCAGCCACTGCTTCTTTCCCGCAAACATTTCTCTAACCTCGAAACGATGTGTAAAAAAGTGTTCTGACGGAAAGCGCTCAGATTGTATAGAGACTTCATTACAAAGCTCCATTAAATCTTGATCAAGTCTATATTCGTCAGGCTCTTGATACTCAAACTTTTGAACATTGTATTGATCAAATAAATTTTTTAAATTTGCTTTAAAGGAATGAAGATTGGACTTCTCATTTATCCCAAGATAAATAACTTGATGGTTTTCTTTGGTAAGCATACTTTTAAAATCTCTCATCGCTGCAAAAATACCTAAAATCTTTTGCGCATGGTGAAGAACATAATTTGTTTCTTGCTTAACCTCCATTAAGACATATAGGATTTCATCATCTAGTTTTTTAAACCAAGAATGGTTAGGATTAAGTTGATCTCCCAGAATGAGTCTAAGGATTTTCATTTTTGAGTTCTAGTAATAGAATTGGCACGTTTAAGATTAAATGGTACTTAGATTTAAGCTGGGCTTATCTCTCAGATTCAAATATTTTACAGTATTTATAGATTTCTAGAGGGTCTGGGCAATCGTTTTTGGGAGGGAAAGAATAGAGCGGGTGGTGAGAACATATAGGTATAAACAACATGTTACTATGCATCTATATCTTTATGGCTATCATATTTTAATAGCTGTTGGTTTGCTAATTACCGGCGTCAGTATTTTTAATCTTTATAAGATTTTTGGTTAATATAAATTACAGGCTCTTCATTCAAATAACAACACATGTAAATTGATTATTTAAATGAAAACATTAGTCTTAAGTGAAATTGGCAGTATTAATGTAGCATCGCAATTATTATCCGATGGAGAGCTTGTTGCTATTCCCACAGAAACTGTTTACGGATTAGCTGCAGATGCAACAAATCGATCTGCAATTAATAAGATTTTCGCAGTTAAAGGTAGACCTAAAAACCATCCTTTAATTTTACATTTAGCAAGCATTGATCAATTGAGTGATTGGGCTATAGAGATACCAAGTAACCTTAGTATTCTAGCTACACATTTTTGGCCTGGGCCAATGTCACTTCTATTAAAAAAACACCCTAATGTTTTAAATGAAATTACTGGTGGATCAGATAAGATTTGTATTCGGATTCCTAATCACCCCATAACACTATCACTATTAAAGATACTGAATAAGGGAATTGTTGCACCTTCAGCCAATCTATTTGGTCGCGTAAGTCCTACATCAGCTAAACATGTTCTGGATGATCTCGATGGAAAAATTTCAGCTATTCTTGATGGCGGTCAGTGCGAAGTCGGTCTTGAGTCTACTATCATTGATTTAACGGAAAAAAAACCTACGATACTTCGTCCAGGCGGCTTATCCCAATTAGAAATTGAAAAAGTCTTAAATGAGAAAATTATTGTTAATTCCAATTTGAATGAGAAGGTCTCTGGTAATTTAATCAATCATTATCAACCCAAAGCATTGGTTCACTCAATCAAGACATCAGAAATTGAAAATTTAACTGAAGATCCATTAGGGGCTAAATCAGTCTTATTACTACTCAGCGATATCAATACAGACAATATTCAGACCTATTCAATGCCAAGTGATCCTTATAAATATGGCCAGATTTTATATTCAACACTGAGATTAATGGATGATAGGAATTTTGAAAAAATTATTATTGAATTGCCACCAGAAAAATCTGATTGGTATGCCATACATGACAGAATAAAAAAAGCTTCTTTTAAAGAATTATAGAAACTGCTAAAAGATGCTATTAATTAATACAACGCGGAATTATCTCGCTCTCACCGGCCAGTCAGTTTTTTATTTTTCGAAATAATTACATTTAGAATACTTTCAGAAGCTTCTTTGATATTTGTAGGTTCATACCCGCCTTCTAAAACAAACAATAGACGATTAGACGCATATTTTTCTGCAATGGTAGATAAAATATCTGTAGCTTTCCTATAGCCATTATTTGTATATTTCAATTGCCCTAGTAAATCATTTTCATGCGCATCAAACCCTGCAGATACCAATATAAATTCTGGCTTGAATTTATCCATGGCAGGAATTAATTGGCTTTTTAAGCCATGAATAAATTCTTCATCGCCGGCACCTTTTGGCAAATCAATATTTAATGTATATCCATAACCTTCACCACTCCCTTTTTCATCAGGGCGACCTGTGCCAGGATAGAAAGGATGTTGATGGATACTGAAATAGAAAACCGTATTGTCACTGTAAAAAATATCTTGGGTTCCGTTGCCGTGATGAACATCAAAATCAACAATTAATATTCGATTGATGCCATATTTGTTTTGTAGATATTTTGCTGCAATGGCGACATTATTAAAAATGCAGAATCCCATGCCTCTATCTTTAGTTGCATGATGGCCAGGTGGCCTTGAAAATACAAAGGCACTTGAAGCCTTACCCTGCATCATTTGATCAACCCCTTCAGTAATCGCTCCTACTGATTTTCTGGCAACTTGATACGAATGTTTTGATATAACAGTATCACCGGTACTAAGCTTTGTATTAGACTCAGCAAGTTTTTCAGATTCGCGCTTAACAAGATGAATATATTCTTTTGAATGTACGAGGCTTATGACTTCTGTGGATGCGTAACCAAAGGTAGGCCAAATTAAATTGGGCTGTAATTTAGAATCATTTTTGAGAAAATTAATTACACTTGAGAGTCGATCAGGGTTTTCTGGATGATTAGGGCCGGTGTTATGAAGAATAAATTCATCATCATAAAGAACTGCAATTTTTAATTTACTTCTTTCTTGATCCGCAATTAAATTCATTGGTTGAAAAAGCGATATGAGAAGTAAACAGTTAAGTATGTATTTCACTTAAAAGTGTCTTAATTAAGTATGAGTTAGTTTCATTATCTAACCGCCCTTTTTTTGTCGAGCACGGATATTTAGAACTTCGACAGCAAGAGAAAAGGCCATTGCGAAATATACATATCCTTTGGGAATATGAACATCAAGACTTTCAGCAATTAAAACAAAACCCACAATCATTAAGAAAGACAGTGCTAAAACTTTAATTGATGGATGATGGTGTACAAAATCACCAATAGGTTTTGCAGCCCACAGCATGAAAATGACAGAGATCAAAACAGCGGCAACCATAATTGAAATTTCATCGACTAAGCCAACTGCAGTAATAACACTATCGAGTGAAAAAACTATATCAAGGATACCTATTTGGAAGATAGAGCCCCAAAAAAGGTTCTGAATTGATTTAGATTTGGTACTGGAGGCATTAATTTCACTTGCGGTTTTTTCTTCTGCCTCAACCTCAAGATAAATTTCCTTGCTAGCTTTCCATAAAAGAAATAAGCCCCCGAAGAATAGGATTAAATCTCTCCCACTAATTTCTTGGTTATAAAAAGAAAAAAGTGCTTCTGTTAATCCCATTACCCAAGATAAGCTTAATAGCAATAGGATGCGTGTAACCAAAGCGAACAATAATCCAAAACGGCGGACTGATTCTCTTATTTCTATGGGTAGGCGGTTGGCAAGAACGCTAATAAAAATAATGTTATCAATGCCTAATACAATTTCAAGAGCTACAAGTGTTAAAAAAGCAATGATTGTATTTGGGTCAAGAATGAATTCAAGCATTTTGTACCTATTCTAGTTTTTAGTGATTTGTGTATGCTTATTTTATAGTTTTTAGATAAAAACTATACATTTTTTAAAAAGTATACGTGACTGTCGCTCGCGCAGTAAGAGGGTAGCCATACATAATGTTGTTATTGTTATGAGCCGACTGATAGTAGGTTTTATCAAGTAAATTTTCTATATTTAACTGAAGTTTTGTTTGTTTATTGATATTTGCATAAATGGCAGCATCCAATCGAGTGTATCCAGGAAGATTTACTGCTGTTAATGTGGTTGGTGTAGCAGCATACATATCACTGCGGCTTACAACACCTAAAGCCGCGCTCCATGTTTCATTGAATTCATATTTATTCCATAATGAAAATGTATGTTTGGGTACATGACCTAAAAGCGTTCCAGATAGAATTTTTTCGTCAGGATTAGGAGAGGTACCTTTCTTAATTAATTGTGCTGAGGTAATTTCTGCATCTTGATAAGTGTATCCGCCATACATACTGTGTGCATCAAATAATTTTCCTGCAAAACCCAATTCAAAACCTTTTGTTACCTGACCATCTACAATAATAATATTTGTTGAAGGGCTTGAAGGGTCTGTAATTGCCATCTTCGATCTTTCTAAACGATAAATAGCAGAACTAATTGAAAAGCTTTGTAATAAGTCATACTTTATTCCTGCTTCAA
>Ga0208787_1001150_pt1 | contig 11891 bp, 13 predicted proteins | sample Wag4_2014_7_11_FD_187362 | JGI IMG/M metagenome (GOLD analysis project Ga0208787, IMG submission 187362) | Fresh water microbial communities from Ohio, USA - Utica-2 Time Series HT 2014_7_11 (SPAdes) (version 2) | ecosystem: Environmental > Aquatic > Freshwater > Water tank | place: USA: Ohio... | reverse complement strand
TTGGGTTTCGCCTCTTGGCGGACTACCTTGAGCCCAACTCCCGTGTTGATGCCTAAGGGGCGTTTGCGAGTTCGCAAGGTGAGGGAGTTGATTCGATGAATATGTCGCCTCCATCCGCTGTACAGGAACGGTCCTCATGGGGCGTGTTCCGCGCATGGCTTCAGGACTGGTCTGAACTAGCTAAGGCCCGTCTTAGCCTCCTGGTCCTCCTTACCACCCTTGTTGGCTTATACTGTGGCTCTGCAGGGCGTATGGAAATATGGCGGACCGTTTTCACCTTGCTAGGCACCTCTTTGGTGGCTGCTGCAGCCGCCGTTTTGAATGAGTGGCTGGAGAGGGATTTGGATGCAAAAATGCAGCGAACCTCGAATCGTCCACTTCCAGCGGGTCGGATTAGCCCTGACGAGGCACTCGTGGGTGGAGCAGGCATGGCAGGGGTGGGACTAGCCACGCTTTACTTTGGAGTCCATGCTCCTGCGGCTTTTTTAGCTGCGGCCACACTCGCCCTATATCTTTTTGTATACACGCCTATGAAGAGGTGGACTTCCTTCAACACCTTTGTTGGGGCTGTTCCAGGAGCTATTCCGCCCCTGATTGGATTCAGTGCGGGGAGGGGTCGAATTGAGTTCGAGGGTTGGGCCCTCTTCTCCATCTTATTTCTTTGGCAAATCCCCCACTTTATGGCGATCGCTTGGCGTTATCGGGACGACTATAGGCGGGCTGGGTTTCGCATGCTGCCTTGCACGGATGAACAGGGGAGGATCACGGGATTAGTTTCTGTTCTGTACTGTCTCATTCTTCTGCCCGCTTCTATGGCTCCTGTCGCGCTTGGGGCTGCAGGTTGGTTGTATGGAGCTGGAGCAATCCTTTTAGGTTTTGGGTACACTTATTTTGCAGGCTTTTTTGCGTGGAAGCCTTCTCTCGCAACAGCCCGAAATCTGTTTCTCAGCTCGATTTTATACCTGCCACTTCTTCTGATTCTTCTCGTTTCAGACTCCCGCTGATTATGACTCCCTTAGGAAAAGCTAATCTCCGGATTCTTTTAATTCTGATTGTGGGGTCTCTCCTGATGACTGCATTTTGGATTTATTTCATTATCGCCAAGGAGCCACTTCGACCCTAAATCGAATCTTTCCATGAGTACCACAACGCTCTCTTCAGCTCACCCCATTCAGACCCCTTCTACTGGGCCCCGATTTACCCTGCCTAAGTTTGGGATGCTTGTTTTCCTTGCCTCTGAGGCGATGCTTTTCGCGGGATTGATTGGGGGATATATCGTTCTGCGAATTGCCCAAGGGCCTGGAGCCTGGCCCCCCCCTGGGGCTCCTGAGATTGGGGTCAAGCTACCGCCCACTTTTCTAAACTTGGTTATGATCGTCAATACGGTGATTCTTCTCGCCAGTAGTATTACCTATCACTGGGGTGAAGTTCGGATGCGAAAAGGCGGAAGTGGTCTCATCGGGTATGGCCTTACTGCTCTTTTCGGAACGATTTTCTTGGGGGTGCAGGCATGGGAGTGGATGCATCTCAAGCATGAGGGGATGTGGTTTAACTCCTATGGAATCTATGGCTCTTGCTTCTTCACGATGACCGGATTTCACGGACTACACGTATTTTTGGGTTTGCTCGGAATTTTAATGGCGGTTTGGCGGGCTGGCTTGCGTCAGATGAAGCTGTTTTCCGGTCAAGTCCCCAACCCATCCCACACTTTTGAGGAGCTGACTGGCTACTACTGGCACTTTGTGGATGTGGTCTGGATCTTTCTCTACTCGATCCTTTACGTTCTGTAGTCGCCGTTAGGCCCTTAAGAACCAAAGAAGCGCTTCTCCTAGAGCTTGGGCATCTGCGCAGGGCACGTTTTCACCCTCCGCGGGGATCAAGAGATAGCCCGTTCCGTACGCAGGCCCGTTCAGTACGGAGGCACTTATTTTACAGCTCAGATACTGTTGCTGTGCAGCGCGGATTGCTTCTTCTAATTTGGCTCCAGCCTCCCACTTCCAGCCAATGATCTTAGCGTTTGGAGCCTTAGATCGAAGGGTGGGCAAGACGCGGGAACTGGGACGTAGCTCAATCAGGATTTTTGGTAGAGAGCCTGGCCATTTTTTACGAGGCAAGGGGTGATTGTCTGGACCAAGGGCCTGATGGAGGTCGTAGTCGGGAAGTGCCGCGGGCAGAAGAATCACATCAAAAGTGGATAGATCGGTTTTTAAGATCAATCCTTCAAGATCGGTAAGGGTATGAAATTGTGTGGGCTGATTCAGGGATGGCGGGAGAGGGTGTGTGGTACCTTCGCCGAGCCAAAGACAAACCGAGTGTCCTGCTTTATGAAATAGCTCAGCTATCACCAGGCCTGTTTTGCCTGTGGATCGGTTGGTGATAGAGCGAGCCTCATCCAGTGGTACATGGGTGGGACCCGCAATGAGCAGAACTTTCACCCTATTGTTTTAGCGGAAAAGTTAGGGCGGGGGAAACATCAGGCTTGCACCGCGGGCTCAGAGAGTGGAAACCGATAGGTGTATATGACCTATAGTGGATTCCATTTAGCCTTTAATTTGCCTGTTCTGCTGCTTCTTTTCTTTGCTTCTGGGAAGGGGATTTGGCCAGGAGAGGTGCTGTTCGTCATGATCGCCATTTTGGGGATTGTTGTCGCCTTTACTTCTCCTTGGGACAATTGGGCTGTCGCGAAGGGGATTTGGGATTTTCCTCCAAATCGGATCCGATTTCGCCTCGGAAAACTACCCATCGAGGAGTACGCATTTTTTGTGATCCAGTCCCTCGAGGTCATGATGCTGAGCTGGGCATTCTTACGCTGGGTAGCGCCTCCTACGTCAGCTCCCATGCCGCGGTGGATCGGAGAGCCCCAGGTGATTCGACACTTAGCCATTCTTTTTGTCATTTGGATCGGCGTGGGGGTCCTGCTGAAAGAGTGGCCCAATCGCGATCGCAAGGTGCACTACGCGTGGCACCTCTTTTTCTGGTTTCTGCCTGTAATTTTCATTCAGTGGATTGTGGCTGGGCCAATGCTTTGGGCTTACGCATGGCAGGTTTTCGTGCCGACATTCGTGATTGGGACTTATCTATGCTTAGCTGACTGGTTTGCGATCGGAAAAGGAATCTGGTTCTTTGACGAAAAGCAGATAACGGGGTGGAAGATCGGCGGAGTGATGCCGTGGGAAGAGGCCGCCTTCTTTTACATTACAAGTTTTCTTGTGGCCCAAACGTTCCTGATTCTGCTCCCTCCTCACTTGAGATAGGGACGATGCCTTTGTATTGAAGGCTAGTTTTTAGGTTCGTTGCCTGGTTTCCACTTAATATTGCACCCAAGGCTCGGAATCTGCGGAGAGGGAATAGGCTGGTTAGACAAAAGAGCCTCAAGCACGGACCGTAGATCTTGTCCGGTGGCTACAGCTTCGCTTTTCGGCCTCGTTGAATCGAACTGACCTGCGTAAATAAGAATGCCTTTTTCGTTGAGAACGAAGAAATCTGGTGTGCAGGCGGCATGCCAAGCATGGGCAATTGATTGAGTTGAATCGATCAAGTAGGGAAAGCTCCATCCACCAGCTTTGGCAAAAGAGGGCATTTTCTCGGGGGCATCATCTGGGTACTGGGCAACGTCGTTTGAGTTGATCGCAACAAAGGAGATGCCTTTGGGTTGAAACTCATTTGAGAGTCGTCCTAAAACATCTCGTATATGAATGACATAAGGGCAGTGGTTACATGCAAAAACGACGACCAAAGGCTTGCCCTTCGCGCAGTCTTGAAGTGACCAACTTTTTCCGTGAGGATCAGGGAGGGAGAAGGTTGGGGCAGGGGAACCTAAAGCTAATCGTTGAGTTGAGCCTGTACGCGCCATAGTTATTTAATCGTTGTGGTTGTAGGGGGTCGATCTTTTGCGATCGTAGCTCCTTTGTGGGCAGATTGGAAGCTAAGCCAATCCCTCATAATTTTGAGAGCCTCGCCCAGCTCGTATGCCTCTGCGAGATCAACTGCGTCAGTAATTTCTTCAGACTCTCCATCTGCTGAATCTTCCAAAGTGGGTTTTTTCTTCTTCGGGTCTTTATCCGAAAGAATCACTCCCTTTTTGTCATCGATGACAAGGCGTGCCTTGGGTTCGGAACTTTTATGAATACGATCCTCGATTTTCTTTCGCTCCTCATTCCTTGTGTCATCCGCTTTTTTCTCAAGAAGACGACTCGATTCATTGAGGGATATCTTGCCGGATTCAATTCGGGCACGAACCTTCTCAATGTCTATTTTGAGGAACTCCATATCTCGATCGGCTGCGATGCGTTCCTTGGACTTCTCTTCCAGGACCTCCTTTAAAGATGGGTCGAGGCGACTGGCGTTATAGCGACTTGGGCCGATTTCATCCCAAGGAAGGGCATTGGGAAGGTCGGATTCACCAATCTTCATATAGTCGAGGGGAGAGGGGATCGAGATGTCGGGAATGACTCCACGATTTTGTGTGGAGTGACCATTTGGCAGATAGAACTTTTGAATGGTTAACTTCACGGCACCCGCTTGGGGTTGGGCTTTCTCGCTGGCTTGTTTAAGAAATCTTCCAAGCTCAACCACGGCCTGGACAGTTCCTTTTCCGTGGGTGCTCTTTTCCCCAACGACCAAAGCTCGGCCGTAGTTTTGTAATGCTCCTGCCGCAATTTCTGAAGCGGAGGCACTCCGACGCCCCGTAAGCACGAGAAGGGGGCCTTGATAAAGTGCTCCTGGATTATCATCTGTTCTCTGGATTACAGTCCCTTTGTTGTCTCGGACTTGGACGACGGGGCCTTGATCGATGAAAAGACCTGTCAGGGTTACGGCTTCATCCAGTAGTCCGCCCCCATTCTTGCGCAGATCCAGAATAACTCCGTCGACCTGTGATTGATTTAGCTTTTTGAGGAGTGTTTCCACATCCTCTGAGGTGGATCGGGGTTTTGCTCCATTCCCGCTCGCAGCAGAGTCAGCCCCGCCTACCTCACCATAGAAACTCGGAAGGTCGATGACACCGATTCGCCAAGAATCGGGGTTGGCAGAGGGGATTTGAGTCGTCGATTTGGGTGCGTCTGTCTTTTCCTGATCCTTTTTTCCTGTGAATTTGGCCAGTGTTTGGGTGAGCCAGGATTCAGAGGACGGTTCCTGGGGTTTTTGGGCTGGCGCAGGCTCGGGAGCAGGCAAGGACACATCGGGTTTGGGGACATCGTAAAGCGAAGCGGTGGCTTGTTGGGCTGCTAATTTAACTTCGTCGCGCGTGATTTGGACCTCCCGTTGTTCCCCTGCATTACTTCCTGCGGGAATGACCTGAAGTCTTACGAGTGTATTTTTGGGCCCCCTGATTTTCTTCACAGCATTACGAAGCTTCATATCCACAATATCGTCGAAGGCATTTTCCCCTTGGGCGACTCCGATGATTTTATCACCAACCTTCAGGCGCCCATCCAGATCTGCGGGCCCACCCGGGACTAGCTCTTTAATGACGCAGTAGCCGTCTTCCGATGAGAGAACGGCTCCAATACCGCAAAGAGCCAGTTTAATTCCGATGGCAAAATCAGCCAACGTGTCTGCGCTCATATAACTGGAGTGTGGATCGTATAAACCGGCTAAAGCGGACAGGTAAAGTTGCAGGATTTCTTCGTTATCGTACTCCTCTAGGTTCTTGACGAGGCGATCGTACCGTTTTGTGACCGTGACCAAGGGGTCCTCATCAGATTTCTTTTTCTCTTTTGCCAACTTATTTTTTGGGGCCAGCTTTTCGCGAAGCATGTCAAACTTTAGTCTTCGCTCCCAAAGTTCATCTGCTGTGACCGAGTCTTTGGGCCAACCCACTTTTGTTCTATCGATCTCATAGGTCTGCTCAGAGGCAAAATCAAAGGGCAGGAGAAGCCGCTTTTTAATCCAAGCGAGCCGATCCCGAACTCGCTCATTGAACCCCGCAAAGATTTCAAAAGCTGGACTCGTATTTCCCTGCTGGGTCAGTTGAGCAAGCTGTGGGGCGTAGGTGTTTTGGTAGGCAACCAAATCGCTATCCAAAAAGAAGGCGTGATTGTAGTCAAGCGACTCCATGTAGGCCTTGATCCAGTCCTTAGCCTTCTCCTCGGTAAGTGGTTTACCCGCAAAGTGATGATCTTGAAGAAGCTTCTGAACCAGCATGGCAGTGGCCTGAGAACCTGCGCTAGGACGCAGGGATTCCGACTGGAGTTGTGTCCCACTGATCTGAAAGAATAGGATTACAGCAGTAAGACGAGTGAAGTTGAACCTATGCATTGGATTAATATAGCCCCAGATCATGAAAATGCATCTTCCTTTCAAATTATATTATCGAGCCGTTGGGAGAAATTGGTCAGCCATTTTGATAGTTCCCATATATCTTACAGGCAACTAGTTAGGCTTCTTTTGAGTAGCTGGGGGGGGCGAGAGGGACTTGATCACCGATGAAGTGTGACGACGAGAAACAGGGATTTCGGTTTTATCGCGCAGGCATAAAAAAAGTTTCGAGGATTGTCGATGCCAACCTAAAACCTGATCCCGTGCAACCCATCGACTTCGCGATAGCTGCAGAAAGAAATTCTTCGGAAAAGGTTTCAGGGTGTTCCGTAGCGTCGAGCGGAGGATCCCTTTTCCCTTAGTGGAGTGCAGAATCACATAATTACCCATAGCTTCGACCTGTTGGATTTCACCTCCTTGGATAAGGACTTTTTGGTTTGAAATTTCAGCGAGTAAGGATGGCGTATCTTGAATCGCAGCAGTGCTGATTCTGCGTACGGCGCGTTTGAGGGCTTGCTCCAGTCGGTCCTTGTCGACCGGCTTCACGAGGTAGTCGACGAAATCGAATTCGAAAGCGGTTGCCCCTTGGTTAGGGTTGGCCGTTACTGCGATGCAAAGAGGAGGTGAAGAAAATGATCGAAGAAAATCGAATCCGTTCTGGCTCCCAAGGGACAAATCCAAAAGGATGAGATTCGGGCGTAATTTTTCTATGAGAGATTTTGCCTTAGTCAGCGTGCCTGCCTCGCCGATGAGATTAGCTGGGAAAGCGGCAAGGATGTCTCGCAAATCCTGACGGCAAAGGGGTTCGTCATCGATCAGTACTATGTTCAACCGCTTCATCCAAGGTTACTCCCGATGGGAAAGGTAATCGTAGCGGTAACCACCCCCTTCCTTTTTTCCTGAACATGGAGACTTCCGTCCTGATGATACATCAGGGCCAAGTGATGTCGCACCAGCGCGATTCCCGCTGATACTTTCTCAGAAGTGCCAGAATGTAGGTTTCCAGGTTGAGATATCGATACGACCAACTTCTCCTCGGTGCCCAGTCTGGCTGAGATGCGAATCCATAATGTTCTTTTCGAGGAGTACTTTCCATGTTTCACCGCATTTTCAACCAGCGTTTGAATACTCATTGGCGGGATTCTGAGGCTTCGAACTTGGGCAGGGATGGTTACTTTGAATGAAGTCTTCTTGCCGCGCATATTTTCAAGTTCAAGATATTGACGGCACAGGGCTACTTCCTGTTCGATGGGAATCAGGGTGTTGAGTTGGGAGTCCACCGCGGTTCGCAGAAATCGTGCGAGCAGTGTGATAAAATCCCGAGCGCGGGATGGGTTGCGTTGAATGAGTGCTCGTAGCCCTGTGAGACAGTTGAAGAGGAGGTGAGGGTTGATTCTAGAGCGAATCGTGGCGGTTTCCATTCTAGCTATCTCTGCGCTTGCTTCCGCCTTTTCAGCCTTCTCCTCGAGTCGAAGGCAGTGAAGAAGTCCGGTTGCCTCAAGGGGTTCTCCTGATGCGGAAACATGGGTGATCACCCAGTGGGACAGATAAGCAGGTATACTGGGATCTATGGATTGAATCTTCATCTGTCCCGTTCTGCTCCTCTTGCTGAAAAGAGGATATTCTTTGGAAATCTTTTGCGATACGGACTCTTGATGGATCACGCAACCTGTTACAGCAGTCCACGTCCAAAGAGAGGAGTTCAGTGAATCCATCACCCAGCGATCTTTTTGTTGGCTGGCACGAAGAGTATCTGCCGCCAGGCCTAAGGGAAACATGGTGATGCAAAAAAGGATCAGGATTCCGACTTCTTCTGTGCGGGGTGTTGCGTTTGCATTAAGAGATAAAATATCCGTAGTACCGAAATGTCTGTGTTGTGTGGTGTTCGCAATCGATTTTGTCGTTAGCAATAGCTGCGTGGCTTTCGAATAATTTTCGTTCTTCATGACAATAAAGAGGAACGAAAGCAGGAAAAACGAAAGAGTTGCCCCTTTGAGTCCATTAGCCCAAACCCCCCAAACGACCAAGGGTATCAATAGGATTAGGATGATGCCGCGAAACGCGACATTCAGGTAAAAGGCGCTGATCAGGATCGTGACGACAAGGGTGTGTCCGACTATTTGCAGGCCTTTCCGAGAAAGCCAATCAAACTGGAGAATATTGCGCCATACAAGAATCAGTGGAGTGAGGAGAATGATACCCCCTGCGTTTGCGAGAGCATAGGTCATGACTTCACACTTAAAATCAGTGGAGGGGATAACACCGGAATTCGATAATAGTGTTTGTGCGATCAGGGCGCTGGTAAGCGCCGGAATCCAGGGGGCAGCAAGGAGGAATATGACAATATCCCGCTGCTCGCTTATCCAAAGATGAAAACGTTTGGCAACCTTCGTAAGAAGAAGCCATGCAATCGAGGTTTCCGCTATATTCGATAGGGGTAAAAGAAGTGCTGTGGAAGTGGAAAGAGACCTCGAAACAAGGAAATGATAGGCCACCAGTCCTAAGTATACTCCCAAAAGCATCCTTGGCCCCCCCAGAAGAACGCACCCTAGGGCAGCTCCTGAGCCAAGCCATAGGGATGATGACCATTGTGGGGAGACATTATGTAACCATTGGGAGAATGCGGCGAAAGTAAGCTGAATGAGGGCAGTTAGAACAACCCCTTTCGCTGTGGTGAACAAGGTGGGTGCTGAGGGGGGGGTATTCACCTATGAAAAGCGGGAAATCTCCTTACGCGTATTAACAGGGGGGGGGCAAGATATGAAACGATTCCGCTCGTCACTTTATCTAGGCCACTTGTCCCTATGGGGTGGCGACAAAACTGATTTAATGGATATTGCATTAATGAACCAAATGTTTAAAGAAACTCTGGATCTAACTAGTATATAAACATGAAAAAAACAAGCGGCACTTTTAAAGGTAGTTTGTGGCACTATTGATAGTAGTGTCAGGCTAACCTCGATTGAGCGCTAGTATTTGTAATGGGTAGCGGAATCTCATCATCCGATTCGAATCATGAGGAACTTCCCTATTTCGCAATTTGGGAAGATCGTGGTTTTATACGGATTCTTTTTCATCAGTGGCTGGAGTCCAAGATACCTTGTCGAACGGTCCCGATCTTGGATCCTCATGAGCTAGGCGCTTACTCTTTCCGACTGGTATTTGTTTCTACCCGCATTCCCCCAACAGAGGGTCGTATTTTGCCCAGACACTGCTCGGGCGATCCGATCGTTTTTGATGATAACTTCACCCCACTGACAGCGGTCTGGTGGAAAGAGCGGGGCGCAAAAGGGTTGCTAGATTTTCGGGACGGTCCCGATGAGTGGCTGAACTGCGTCAACCAAGTCTTGGATGGAAAGCTAAGTCAGACCCCGACGGCTAAGAGTGCTATCGACGCAAACGACTCCAAGCGCGGTCTTCAGCTTTTGAGCAAACGAGAAATGCAGGTAGCCCAGTTGTTGGTTCGCGGATACTCTGCAGAACAGGTGGCCAAAAAAAATGGCACGACAGAGGGAACGATAAAGAATCAGAGAAAATCAATTTATGAGAAGCTGAAAATTGTTCGCTCAACCCAACTAGCTTGGGCGATGGGAAATGGGGTTAAAGCCCCCCGCTGATAATCTCCAAATCCGGAGAATGAACGTAAGAGTCGGTCTTTGTTTGAATCAGGTGGAGCTCCCTTTTCTGGCGCGACCTTTTGTGGCTCTACTTCTCGTTTTGAAATTTTTTCTTCTTGTTTCAGTACCCGAGAATCAAACTTGTCGCAATAGCTCTTGGCAGACTTTTTTTGCATCAAAGAACTCGAGAGCAATTTTCCGCGCTGCTTTTGAGTGTTCCGGGTAGTTGCCTTCGACTTCGGCAAGGCCCTCTGCCGCTTCCTCGACGGTTGCGAAGGGAAGAACCCCTCGGCCCGATGGCAGATGACGGCTCCAGCCCGTTTCCTGAACGACGGCAGGTCTTCCAGCAGCCAAGTAGCATGCTGTTCGGCAGCTAAACCAACCGGTTTTTCCTTCCACATATCCGTGCTTTGCAACGCTCCACTCCCCGCGTGAGTTGGTGAGAAAGGAGCGGTATGAAGAATGATCTGGAACGACCTCTTGGGGTTCAACCAGATCCCAACCGAGCTGACGCAACTCTTGAGCAGGACGTTGGCCATCTACGCCTAGTCCCATGGCGAGTCGGAGGGGGACGCTGGTTTTGGAGGGTAAATCTCGAAATCTGTTAAACTCAAGATTCTTTTGTCCGTAGGTTCGACCCTCCCAAACCTTCGGTTTATAGCTGGCCCAGTTCATCACCGTTGTCCAGGGGGCATCAGCGGAGACCGGGGTTACGGGCCACTGATCGATAGCAACAGGCTGGACGGTGGGCCGCCAAGTAATCCCGTCCACGGGAACAGGGCAATCAGGTTGTCCGACGGACAAACCGAAAGTGAAATGGCTGTCGTGATCCCGAAGACGACCTGCATAAAGGGGATTTGATCCATCCAGAAGACCGATTTGGCAAAACATAGGATCTCCATCGATAAACATTCGGTGTCCGACTCGGAGATCGTAATCCCTCAGCCAGCCTGCGCTCGATACATTCACGAGAAGATCTCCGTAGCGAAGCCACTCGCGCGCAACTTTCTCGGCCGCCCCGTGAAACTTTCCGTCTGCACCATTCCGATAAACCCATGATTCGGCCAAGTCGAAATCGGTAAAGATCCTATGGAGTGATTGGAGAGCAAAAGAGCAATCATCCGTGATTGTTCCTGCCACTGGGTCGTAAGGCCAAGCTCCGGAGTCCTCAAGGTAGAGAACCTGATGTCCAAGGGACCTGAAGCCGAGTAGGTATTGAAGATAGTCCCAGATGACTCCTCCAAATGGATACTGCCCGACCAATCCGGTGATAATGATTCGCACAGACAGAGTTTAGAAGATTTTCAGACTATGCACAGCCCACATCCTTGTGGATTGAGCTGGGAAGGCGAGTAGGGGAGAAAGGAAGTATGGCAGAAGGCTCTACCCCCATGATGAGGCAGTACCACGGATTGCGGGCACAAGTGCCTAAGGACGCACTTTTGTTTTTTCGGTTAGGGGACTTTTATGAACTTTTTTTTGAGGATGCGGTTGATGGGGCTAAGTTGCTAAACCTTACTTTAACCAAGCGAAATACAATTCCGATGTGTGGGTTGCCCTATCACGCAGCAGAGGGTTACATCGCGAAAGTATTGGCGACGGGTCGACGAGTGGCGATCTGTGATCAGGTGGGTGAGGCCAAGAGTGGTCAAATGGTGGAGCGAGTGGTCACCCGAATTTTGAGCCCGGGGTGCGCGGTGGGTATGGAGGTATCGGAGCCTAAACTTCCGCGTTGGCTTGCGGCTGTACGAAGGGGGGAGGGCAAAAGTGGTAAGTGGGGCTTCGCTCTTCTCGACGCAAGCACGGGGGATTTTCGTTTGTCGGAACCGATTCACGAGGTCGCCTTTCGGGATGAGATTCGTAGGACGAATCCAGCGGAAATCTTAATCGCTGAAGAGGATCAGGAAATTGCGGGTTGGGTAGAATCGCAGACGCTTGTTACGCGTATTCCTGATTGGACATTGGAGGTGGATGGAGGGAGGTCGTTGTTATGTGAGCATTTTCGGGTTCAAAGCC
>Ga0208787_1001149_pt1 | contig 11891 bp, 8 predicted proteins | sample Wag4_2014_7_11_FD_187362 | JGI IMG/M metagenome (GOLD analysis project Ga0208787, IMG submission 187362) | Fresh water microbial communities from Ohio, USA - Utica-2 Time Series HT 2014_7_11 (SPAdes) (version 2) | ecosystem: Environmental > Aquatic > Freshwater > Water tank | place: USA: Ohio... | reverse complement strand
GTTTTTAGTTGATTGTAACCAGGATCCGTAACTAGTTGCCAGCAACCAGCGGCAAGTAATCAAGGACAGTAACCCGTTACTCGAAACTAGTTGCAAGTAACCAGCAGCATGTATCTAGCAGCAAGTTACCAGTTTCTAGTGACTAGTTGCTCGTGTCCAACGCTGCGAAGCAGCCCTAGCCGCGCAGCGGCCCTAGCTGCGAAGCAGCCCTAGCGCGAAGCGCAAAGAGCTAACGAGCCAACCTTGCCAACCTCGCCAACCTTGCCAAGAAGCCAATCAGCCCTTCTTCGCCGGCAGGGCCAGTGAGGTTAGGGCTCCGATTAAGAGGCTGATTCCGGCGAGGACCATGGTGTTGATGATGGCGTCGCCCAAGAAGGTTTTGTAGGCCCAGTTGATTCCGCCCACGGCCGCAACGATTTGTGGAATCACGATGAACATGTTGAAGAGGCCCATGGTGATGCCCATTTTGGCGGGATCCACCTCACTTGAGAGAATGGCGTAGGGCATCGAAAGGATGCTGCCCCAAGCGATTCCGATGAGGGCAAAGGACGCGTTGAGGATTCCGTCGTTAGAGGCGGTGGCCGAGCTCATGAGTAGGAATCCGAGGCCGCCGGCGGCAAGTGAGAGCAGGTGCACCATGCGGCGGTTCAGGGCGCGCTTTGACGCATAGATGGTGAGAATGAACGCAAAAGCCATCGAGCTGAGGCCGTACATGCCCATGGACGAGCCCACGAGGGCAGCCGCGTCGTTGTATGCGGCCTTTTCGGCGAGGTAGTTGGCGGCTCCGGCAGCGGGCATTGCGGCGCCGTACACGTGTTCGGCGAGGGCGGGGCCGGCGAAGTTCCACATGGTAAAGAAGGCAAACCAGCTGAAGAATTGTACGAGTCCCAGCTTCCACATCACGCTTGGCATGTGGCGAAAGCTTGCAGAAATTTCGCGAAGGGCTCCGCCGATTCCTGCGGTGGCGCGGCGGTGCGCGTGAAATGCGTGCATGTCGGCGGGCGGTTCTTCGGTGGTGGTGAACACGGTCCACAAAATGGACGCCATGAAGACCACGGCGCCGATGGCGAATGCCCAGTGGACAGAGGGCGGAATCTGGCCTTCAGGAGCCGTGGTGGATACCCCGAGGGTGCTCATGAGCCACGGAAGGTTGCTGGCAACCCAGGTTCCGATGCCAATAATCAGCGTTTGTGCGACAAACCCGTACGAGCGCTGCGCGTCAGGAAGCTTGTCAGCGACAAGGGCCCGAAAGGGCTCCATTGAAATGTTGATCGAGGCGTCGAGGACCCAAAGGAGGCCGGCGGCAACCCACAGTTCCGGAGCGTTGGGAATGAAAAAGAGCGCCAGAGTGCTCAGTACGGCTCCGACCAAAAAGTAGGGGCGGCGGCGGCCAAAGCGCGGACTCCAGGTGCGGTCAGACAAGTACCCGATGATGGGTTGAACGATGAGTCCGGTAAGGGGGGCGGCGATCCAAAGTCCGGGCAACTCATCTTTGCTTGCGCCCAGGTTTTGAAAGATGGACGACATAAAGCCTCCCTGAAGGGCGAATCCAAACTGGATGCCCAAGAAGCCAAAGCTCATGTTCCAGATTTGCCAAAATTTGAGGGTCTTTTGGGGCGCGGGGGCGGGGGCCGCAGAGCCGGTCGCAGAGCTGGTTGCCATAAATTTTAGTTTTGAGCGCGTTCGAGGTTGCGCGTGTAGAGTCGGGCGGGCTTGTGCACCACGCCAGTTTGCTTTTCGTCAAGCGCAACCACCCACTGGTCGTTCAGCGCCTTCTTGCGAAAGTTTCGTTTGTCAAAATTGGAGTTGAGGATGGCCTCGTGTACCGCCTGCATTTGGCTGAGCGTAAACTTGTTGGGCAGCAGTTCAAAGCCGACGCGCAGCTCGCTCAGCTCGCGGCGCAGGGTGCTGAGGGCCTGATCAAAAATCATATTGTGGTCAAAGGCCAATCGCGGAATTTCGTTGGCGTCGTGCCAAAAGGCGCGGGCCGCAAAACTTGACGCCAGGAGGTTGAAGTCCGTCATTTTTACCAGGGCATAGTAGGCAATGGTGATGACTCGGGCGGTCGGATCCTTGCGCACGTGGGTGAGCCAGGGGAGGTCCTTGGGGTCCTTGACGCGGGAGGGGTCGCCAAAGGTTCCGCACTGCTGCAGGTAGAGGCCGCTGAGGCCCGTGAGTTCGCGCAGTACGCGGGCGGCAGACTGGTCAAGGTCCTCGTCTTCTTCGAGGTGGTCACCAGGAAGGGCAAAGCGGCAAGCCTGGCCAAAGTCCTCTTGCTCAATCAATAAGACATTGAGTTTTTGGCCGTCAAAACCAAAAACCACACAGTCAACCGAAACGTTGGGGTTCTGCATAGGTAGACAAATGTACTTCGGACACTAACATTCTCACTACTATGTGTACTTTGAACACTATCTTCGTAAAACGTATGAAACGCATAGCCGTGCTGACCTCAGGGGGCGACGCCCCTGGAATGAACGCCGCCATCCGCGCCGTGGTGCGGTCTGCTGCTTTTTATGGCCTTGAATGCGTAGGCGTGTACCGCGGATACGACGGATTGGTTGAGGCGGATTTTGTTCCGCTCGACAGCAAAAGTGTGCGCAACATCCTCGCGCAGGGCGGAACCATGCTAAAGTCCGCACGAAGTCAGGCCTTTAGAACCCCAGAAGGCCGCGCCACGGCCGCTGCCAACCTAGCGGCGCAAGGCATTGACGGCTTAGTGGTGATTGGCGGAGACGGTACGTTCACAGGCGCCCACAAGCTGTTTGAGGAGCACCAGGTGCCCGTGGTTGGCATTCCCGGAACCATCGACAACGACCTCTACGGAACAGACTACACCATTGGGTACGATACCGCGAGCAACACCGTGGTCGAAAGCATCGACAAGATTCGCGACACCGCCAACAGCCACAACCGCCTCTTTTTGGTCGAGGTGATGGGCCGCGACGCTGGGTTTATTGCGCTGAGTTCAGGGCTCGCCACCGGCGCAATCAGCATCGTGCTTCCCGAACGCAGCACGACCATCGAAGAGCTGAAGTCCGCCATTGACCAAGGCGCAGAGCGCAAAAAAACCAGCAACATCGTCGTCGTAGCCGAAGGCAACCGCCTCGGCACCCCCTTTGAGCTCGCCGACGCGCTGAAAAAACACAACCCCGACCTCGACGTCAAAGTCACCATTCTCGGACACATTCAGCGGGGCGGTTCGCCCAGCATGCTCGACCGAGTCAACGCCAGCCGCCTCGGCGTGGCGGCGGTGGAGGCCTTGCTGAACGGCAAATCCGACGTCATGGTGGGCATCGTAAGCGGCCAGCTTGCGCACACCCATCTACCCATGGCCATTCTCAACAAAGCTTCGCTCGACGAAGATTTGCTGCGCATCGCCCGAATACTGTCCATTTAACTCTTTTTACTCGTTTTTTTGTACTCGCTATGAATAAGATCGCTATCAACGGATTTGGCCGCATCGGCCGCCTCACCTTTCGCAACCTCATCGTGCGTCCCGACGTTGAGATTGTAGCCATCAACGACCTCACCGACACTGCGACCTTGGCCCACTTGCTGAAGTACGACTCGGCCCATGGTGGTTTTCAGGGCACGGTGTCGCACACTCCCAATAGCTTGATTGTCAACGAAAAAGAGATCCGCATCACCGCCATTAAGAACCCCGCAGAGCTTCCGTGGGGCGAGCTCGGCGTCGACCTCGTGATCGAATCTACCGGAATCTTCACCAGCAAAGAGCAGCTCGAACTGCACCTGCAGGCCGGCGCCAAGAAGGTGGGCCTCAGCGCTCCCGCCAAGGCCGACGACGTCAAGACGGTGGTTCTGGGTGTCAACGAGGGAATCCTCGGTCCCGACGACCACGTGTTCAGCAACGCTTCGTGCACGACCAACTGCTTGGCGCCGATGATGAAGGTCCTCAACGACAACTTTGGAGTGGTAAAGGGCTACATGCTTACCGTGCACGCCTACACCAACGACCAGAGCCTTCAGGATGCTCCGCACCGCGACCTGCGCCGCGCCCGCGCCGCTGCGGTGAGCATGATTCCGACCACCACCGGAGCCGCCAAGGCCGTGGGCCTCGTGCTTCCCGAGCTAAAGGGCAAGCTCGACGGCTACGCGATCCGCGTCCCAACGATTACAGGTTCGGCCACTGACGTGACAGTTGAATTGGCCAAGCCCGCTACCGCCGCCGAAATCAACGCAGCCATGAAGGCTGCCGCCGAAGGTCCGATGAAGGGCATTCTACAGTACACCGAGGACCCCATTGTGTCTGCCGACATCGTGGGCAACAAGCACTCGTGCATTTTTGACTCTGGCATCACGTCGGCCAACGGAACCCTGGTGAAAATCATGGGCTGGTACGACAACGAGGCCGGCTACTCTGCGCGCATGGCCGACATGGCAGTGCGCATTGCGGCACAATCTTAACACGTTATGGTATTTATCGTCGAAAGCGGCTCCACCAAAGCCGATTGGATTCTTTTGGACGCTTCGGCCACTGAGGTCGGACGCTGGTCGGTCAAGGGCCTCAACCCCTACTTTCACGACGCAGACGAAGTCGAGCGCACCCTGCGTGCCGAATCCGAAATCATGAGCTACGCGCCCTCTGTCGAGAAAGTATTTTTCTATGGAGCCGGATGCTCGTCTGCCGCGTTAAACGCCATCATCGCCAACGGTCTTGAGCGCGTATTTACCGGAGCCAGCGTCTTGGTTGACCACGACTTGCTGGCGGCAGCCTACGCCACCTACTTTGGTGAGCCGCACATCGCGTGCATCCTCGGAACCGGTTCCAATTCATGCTACTTTGACGGTACTGCCGTGCACGAAGAGGTCCCGGCGCTTGCCTACATTTTGGGCGACGAGGGTTCTGCGAGCTACATCGGCAAACGTTTGGTGCGCGACTTTCTCTACAAGCGCTTGCCCGCCGACCTGCATGCTGCCTTTGTCGGAGCCTACGGCGTCGGCAAAGCCGAGATCTTTCAGGCAGTCTACAACGAGCCCAATGCCAACGTCTACCTCGCCAACTACGCGCGATTCGCTGGCGACCACGCCGAGCATCCCTACATTCAAGAGATTGTATTCGAGGGATTTAAGGCCTTTATCGAGTTCCACGTGCTGTGCTTCGCCGAGGCCCGCCAAGGTGCCCAGGTGAACTTCGTGGGTTCGGTAGCCAAGGCTTTTGAGCCGCTGCTCCAAAAGGCCTGCGCCGAAGCCGGCGTTCGCTACGGACGCACCCAAGCCAAGCCGGTTAACCGCTTGGTGGAGTACCACATTGACGTGCTGCGGGTTCTCGAACCCCAAGCGCTGTGATCCGCGGATTTCTTTTTGACCTCGACGGGGTGCTGGTCGACACGGCCCAGTACCATTTTTTGGCCTGGCAGCGCATGGCTGCCGAGCTCGGAATTCACTTTGGCGAGACTGAAAACGAGCAGCTCAAGGGCGTTTCGCGGGCAGAATCACTCAACCGAATCCTCGCGTGGGGCGGCAAAACCTTAAGTGACGCCGAAAAGCAGCACTGGATGACCCTCAAAAACGACTGGTACCTCGAGCTGGTTCGGGGCATGCCGGCCGACGACTACTTGCCCGGAGCCCACGAATTCCTGCGTGCCAGCCGTGCCGCGGGAATCAAGGTTGCGCTGGGTTCCGCCTCCAAAAACGCGCCGCTCATTCTCGAGCGATTGGGCTGGATTCCGCTCTTTGACGCCCTGGTCGACGGCAACGTGGTGACCGCGTCCAAGCCCGACCCCGAAGTATTTCTCGAAGGCGCCCGCCGCCTCGGCCTAAAGCCTGAAGAGTGTGTGGTGTTCGAAGATTCCGAAGCCGGAGTCGAAGCCGCCCGCCGCGGAGGCATGAAGGTGGTCGGAATCGGCCAGGGCCTGGACGCCGACCTACTCGTCACGGGACTTGACCGGCTTACTCCAGAGCAGGTCGCCCATCTCTAACTAGCAACCCGTAACTAGCAACTCGCTATGAAGCCCCCCATTCAGATTGATCCCTGGCGCGTCGTCGAAACGTCGTGGACGCCCGAAGCCCACATTATGAGCGAGAGCCTCTTCGCATTGGGCAACGGCCGCATGGGCCACCGCGCCAACCACGAAGAAGCGTTCAGCGGCAAGCACCTCAACGGCAGCTACATCGCCGGGGTGTACTACCCCGACAAAACCAAAGTAGGCTGGTGGAAGAACGGCTACCCCGAGTACTTCGCCAAGGTGCTCAACGCGGTGAACTACGTGGGCATTGACCTGAAGGTAGACGGTGAAGTGGTCGACCTCTACACCGCCCAGGTTTCGGACTTTTACCGCGAGCTCGACATGGAGCACGGGGTGCTGACCCGACGCTTCACCGCCCAATTGGCGAACGGCGCCACCGTAACCGTCGAGGCCCAGCGCTTTTTGAGTGTGGTGCGCGACGAGGTTTCGGCACAGTCCTACTCGGTGACCGTGGACCGCGCCGCCGAGGTGGTGCTGACGCCCTACCTGGACTTCAACGTGGTGAATTCCGACGCCAACTGGGACGAAACCTTTTGGGCGCAAGAAGGCCACGCCGCCGGCAAATGGGTCAAGGCCCGCACCAAGAAACTGGACTTTTTTGTGGCTGCTGCGATGGAGTGCCGTCTCGAAGGCACACAGGGTCAGGCCGAAGGCCGCGAAGGCTACGCTGCCCAAAAGTTCACGGTGAAAGCCGAAGCCGGCAAAACCTACACCCTGCACAAGTACGTGGGTGTGGTGTCGTCGATGAATGCTCCGGCCGCCGAGGTGGAGGCCAAGGCCCAAGCCCGCGCCTCCGAAGCCATGGGTGCCGGCTACGCAGCCCTGCTCGCCGAACAGCGCAAGGCCTGGCGCGCCAAGTGGGACCTCGCCGACATCGTGATCGACGGCGACGATTCCGCCCAGCAGGGAATCCGTTTTAACATTTTCCACCTGCTTCAAACGTTTACGGGCGTGGATCCGCGCCTGAACATTGGCCCCAAGGGGTTCACCGGCGAGAAGTACGGCGGCTCGACCTACTGGGACACCGAGGCCTACTGCCTACCCTTCTACCTCGCGTCGACCGACCCCGAAGTCGGCCGCAACCTGCTGGTCTACCGCTACAAGCAGCTTGATAAAGCCATCGAAAACGCCGCCAAGCTCGGGTTCACCGACGGCGCGGCCCTCTACCCGATGGTGACCATGAACGGCGAAGAGTGCCACAACGAGTGGGAAATCACCTTTGAAGAAATTCACCGCAACGGCGCCATTTCGTACGGAATTTACACCTACCTGCGCCACACCCGCGACTACGGCTACTTGGCCGAGGGCGGACTCGAGGTGCTGGTCGCCATTGCCCGATTCTGGGCCCAGCGCGTCAACTGGAGCGACGACAAAGAGCAGTTCGTGATCCTGGGCGTAACCGGTCCAAACGAGTACGAGAACAACGTCAACAACAACTACTACACCAACTTCATGGCGGCGTGGTGCTTAGAGTTCGCGGCGGAATGCGCCGAATACCTGGCCCAAAACCAGCCCGAGGCCTACGCGGCCCTGGCGGCCAAAATGGACCTCGACCAAGACGAGCTCGAGCAGTGGGAGGCGATTCGAACCAACATGTACTACCCGTACAGCGAAAAGCACGAAGTATTCCTTCAGCAGGACGGATTCTTGGATAAGGAACTCGTTCCTGTGGCCCAGCTGGACCCCGCCGAGCGCCCGATCAACCAAAAGTGGAGCTGGGACCGCATCCTGCGTTCGCCCTACATCAAGCAGGCCGACACCCTGCAGGGTATGTTCTTCTTTGAGGACCGCACCCCCGTCGAAACCCTGCAGAAGCACTTTGACTTCTATGAGCCGCTCACCGTACACGAAAGCTCGCTTTCGCCCAGCGTGCACACGGTACTGGCCTGCCGCCTCGGCTACGCCGCCAAGGCCTACGAGCTCTACCACCGCACCGCGCGCTTGGACCTCGACGACTACAACAAAGAGGTGTACCAAGGCCTGCACGTGACTGCCATGGGCGGAGCCTGGATGGCCGTCGTCTACGGATTTGGCGGAATGCGCCTGGTCGGCGAGGACCTGCACTTCAAGCCGTTCTTGCCCGAGCAGTGGGGCGGAATCACCTTTCACCTGCGCTGGCGCGGCGCCCTGCTCTCGGTGCGTGTGGAGCAGAATCAATTGACCGTCCGTAACTTAGAGGGTGCTTCGGCCGAGTTCTATGTGGGCGAAACACGGCACACCTTGGCCGCCGGCGCGCAACAAACATTTAGCCTCGCATGAAACGTTTAGCTCTAGCTGGCTTTGCCGCCGTCCTGCTCGCCGCCTGTGGCGGTTCCGGATCCGTTGACCTCGGCGACGAATACGCCGGCCTCGGCTGGCGCCCCGTCGACCTTTCGGCCGAGGGCGTGACCAAGATTTACGCCACCGACTACCTTCTGAGCGAGCTCGACGAGTGGACCTTTCCCGAGGGCCTCAAGGTCGAATGGCAAGCGGACTCGTCGATCTGGCGGGTCACCGGCCGCATGACCCAACCCATGGGGGTCGCGAGCATCGAAGCCGCGGGCGGAACCTACCACCTGGTGCTGCGCCAAGCTCCGGTCCAAGAGGTTGAATTTGCCCTGCCGCTCAACCCGGGCGACAGTGCGGCCACGGCCTACCTTATCGGAACCTTTAACGCCTGGAACCGCAGCAGCCACCCCATGGTGCGCGACACCGCCAACGTGGCTCGCTTGAAGCTCAACCTGAAGCCCGGCCGCTACGAATACAAGTTCACCGTGGGCGGCATTGAGGTCAACGACCCCGCCAACCCCACCAAGGTGCCCAATGGTTTGGGCGGATCCAACGACATCCTGGTCGTGGCCGAGCCGGGAAGTCCCTGCCGGCCCATTCAGATTGTGGGCGAACAGGACGGTGAACTCGTCGTAGAGAGCCTAAGGGGCCAAACGCTCCTCGCGTTCTGGAATACGTACCAACTCGAAGTGCGCGTGGGGCCTGACTCGACGCTTCGCGTAAACATTCCGGCCGAAGCCGCGCAGACCGAGCGCAGCCAACTTCACCTCTACACCTTTAACGCAGACCGCTTTGGGGGAGAGGCCATGGTTCCACTGCACGAGGGGCACATCCTGGCGTCAACGGCCCAACTGCGCCGCGACGACTGGGAATCTTCGACGATGTACTTCGCCCTGGTCGACCGGTTTAGCAACGGCAACCCGCTCAACGACAAGCCCCTGAACCGTCCAGACGTTGTGCCGGCCAACGACTACCACGGTGGCGACGTCGAAGGCGTGCAGCAGCGCCTCGAGAAGGGCTACTTCAACTCGCTCGGATTCAATACGATATGGCTGTCCCCGCTGCACCGCAACCCGCAGGGCGCCTGGGGCCTCTGGAACAAGGGGGGCGTGTTCACCCGCTTCTCGGGCTACCACGGATACTGGCCCAGCAGCACGTCCCAGCCCGACGCGCGCATGGGCACGGCCGAAGAAATCCGGCGCTTTAATCAGGTTGCGCACGAACGCGGATTCAATACGCTGATTGACTTTGTCGGCCACCACGTGCACCTCGAGCACCCTGTGCTCAAGGCCCACCCGGACTGGATTACCTCGCTCTACCTGCCCGATTCGTCGCTGAACACCGAGCGCTGGGACGACCACCGTCTGACCACTTGGTTTGACAAGCACCTTCCCACCCTGGATTCGCGCAACCCCAAGGTGGTGGCGGCCATGACCGATTCTGCCCTGCCCTGGATTCAGGACTACGGCTTTGACGGATTCCGCCACGATGCGTCCAAGCACGTGGACCTGCTCTACTGGCGCACCTTGACGCGCAAGCTTAAAGAGCGGGTAGCACACGCCGAGGGCCGCCGGCTCTACCAAATTGGCGAAACCTACGGGTCGCCTGAACTTATCAACAGCTATGTCGGCAGCGGGCTGCTCGACGCGCAGTTTGACTTCAACCTTTACGACGCGGCCGTGGCCTTCTTTGGGCACTTGGGCGGAACCGCGCCGGCGCTCCAAGCCACCCTTGAGGCCAGCCTCGCGACCTACGGACCCAACCACCTGATGGGCAACATCAGCGGCAACCAAGACCGTCCGCGCTTTGTCTCTCTGGCATCGGGCCACGTGTCGCCCAACGAGGACACCAAGCTCGCCGGCTACACCCGCGCCACGCCCAAGGCGACCGACGCCGGGCTGGACCGCCTCGCCATGCTGCACGCCTTCAACTGCGCGATTCCCGGAATTCCGGTGTGCTACTACGGCGACGAGGTCGGCCTTGAGGGCGCCAACGACCCCGACAACCGCCGCGATATGGACTTTGAAGCATCTGGGCGCCCCTCGCCCTTCAGCAAGTCCCAGCGCCTTTTGCGCTCACGCACGGCCGACGTCTTTCAGGAACGCCGCGCCAGTCTTGCGCTGTGCTACGGCCAGACCTCGGTGCGTTCGCTGGGCGACGACGTGCTCATTATCACCCGGACCTACCCCGGCGAAACCGTGCGCATCGTATTCAACCGCGGAGACCAAGCCGTTGCAGTGCGTGTGAACGACCTCGGTCCCGACGCGCGCGTTGTGGCGGGTGAGGGAACGCTGAGCACGCTAAAAGCTGAGATTCCGCCCCGAAATTTTGCCTACATCAAATCCAACAAGTAACCCCCTTTATGAAGAAGTTCATCGCTCTTGCAGCTGCTGGCATCATGGCCGCCGCATGCGCCCCGAAGGCCGCTGAAGAAACGGCCCACGCGTTTCACCCGGACTGGTCCAAAAACGCCGTGATCTATGAGGTCAACGTGCGCCAGTACACCCCTGAAGGCACACTCGATGCCTTTGAAAAGGAGTTGCCCCGCATCAAAGATTTGGGAGTGGACATCCTGTGGTTCATGCCCATGAGCCCTATCGGCGTCGAAAAGCGCAAGGGCGAGCTCGGATCCTACTACAGCATCTCAGACTACACCGCCATCAATCCCGAATTCGGCGACAGCGCGGACTTTGCCCGCGTGGTAGACGAGGCGCACAAGCTCGGAATGAAGGTGATTCTGGACTGGGTTCCGAACCACACGTCGTGGGACCACCACTGGATGACCGAACACCCTGAGTTCTACTACCGCGATTCCGCCACAGGCGAAATCAGCAATGGCCGCAACGACCACAACCAGCCCACCGACTGGACCGACGTGGCCGAGCTTGACTACGCCAACAAGGGTCTATGGACCGCGATGCAGGGCGAGCTGATGTGGTGGCTTAAGAATATGAAGATCGACGGATTTCGCTACGACATGATGGGCGGGCAGCCGCTCGAGTTTTGGCAAGAGACCAACGCCATGCTGCGCGCCGAGAATCCCGAGATCTTTCTTCTGGGCGAAACCGAGTTTTACTGGGCGCACGAGTCGCAGTGCGACATGACCTACGGCTGGGAATTCCACCACCTGCTCAATAAGGCCTGCCAAGGCGAGGACGTGGCCACGATCGACGCGTACTTGGAGCGCCAAGAGAAGGATTTTCCGCAGGACGGATACCGTATGTACTTTACCGACAACCACGACGAGAATTCGTGGAACGGAACCGTCGAGAAGCGCATCGGCGCCAACGCCCACCCAGCCTACATCATCTGTGCCACGATGGAGCAGGGCATGCCCCTGATCTACAGCGGTCAAGAGGTGGGCCTCAGCAAGTCCCTACGCTTCTTTGAGCGCGACACGATCGACTGGAGCCGCCCGTCGCAGGCGGACTTTTATGCCAAGGTGAGCGCGCTCAAGCACAATAACCCCGCATTGAACAGCGGTGATTTTGGCGGAACCCAGAAGCGCATCACCACCGGGAATCCCCGCGTCTATGCGTTCAGCCGTGCCACGGACGGCAACAGTGTAGTCGTGTTCACCAACTTTGACGCCGCCAAGGCCGAAGTGACGTATTCTGGGGCGCCCGCCGGCAC
>Ga0208787_1001146_pt1 | contig 11915 bp, 10 predicted proteins | sample Wag4_2014_7_11_FD_187362 | JGI IMG/M metagenome (GOLD analysis project Ga0208787, IMG submission 187362) | Fresh water microbial communities from Ohio, USA - Utica-2 Time Series HT 2014_7_11 (SPAdes) (version 2) | ecosystem: Environmental > Aquatic > Freshwater > Water tank | place: USA: Ohio... | reverse complement strand
GTAGTTCCTAGTACCAGTTGGTTGTTGCAGAGATAAGGCTCCTCCACTAAAGGAGGGGCAGGGTTGGGTGTTTCGGTTATTTGTACGGCTACATCTGCAACACAGCCGTTGGCATCGGTGACGATAACGCTGTAGTTTCCAACGCTAAATGCCTCAATGCTGGAAGTAGTGGCTCCAGTTGACCAAGTGTAGCTAACAAATGCTGGTGTCACAGAAAGTAGGGTAGACCCACCCTGGCAAAAACTGGTGGCGCCGTTGATAGATGGGGTAGGGGCTGGATAACCGACAATGGTGGTTTGTGCGGTAGCGGTACATCCATTAACGTCCGTCGCCGTAACCGTATAGGTCCCTGGGTTAGCTACAAATACGTATTGACCCGTTCCGCCCGCCCAATAGTAAGAGACAAATCCGGAGCTAGCAGCTAACGATATTACCCCGTAGGGACAAATGGAAGTGGGCCCTGTAATGCTTAATGGTGGAGTACTAACAGCTGTAACCGTCTGCGAAGCGGTCCCAGTACATCCGTTCGAATTGGTGACGGTTACGGTGTACAAACCCGGTGCATCTACGGTTAGAATACTCCCAGACCCGCCATTTGACCAGCTATAACTCGAAAAACTACCCGTTGCAATCAACGTAGTGGTCGCACCCGAACAAAGGGTAGGTGTGCCAATAATGCTGGTCTGCGTGGAGCCTCCTGGATTCAAGTTGAAGCTGGCGGTTCCACTACATCCATTGGCAGCGGTGACCGTTACCGTATACACACCGGGATCTGCTACCGTAATGGTGGGGGTACTGAACCCATTTGACCAAAGTATAGATGCATAACTGCCTCCTTGTACCGTTAAGTTCGCTGTATTCCCGGGACAAAGGACAGTGGGTCCTGTGATGGTGGGAGGGCTAAAGGGCAAAACCTGATAAACAGCAGAAGTGGTCGTGGTACAACCAGAAACATCTGTAGCGGTCACTGTATAGGTACCTGATGAAGCGACCTCAATAGAGGAGGTTGTTTGTCCGGAGCTCCAACTGTAGGAGCTGAACCCAGGGCTGGCGGTGAGCGTAGTACTGCTCCCTTCACAACTGGAGGAAGCTCCAGAGATGGTTACATTAGGAGCTGGAGGGAAGCCTATATAAAAGCCGGCCACTCCCGTACAGCCGGCGCTGTTGGTAACCGTCAGGTAGTAATTGCCAGAAGTGGTGTAGGTGGCACTCGGCGCTGATCCACCACCATTGCTCCAGCTGTACGATGAAAATCCTGGAGTCGCGTTCATCACCAGTACGCCGTTACAGGCATAGGGCTCATTCGTTACCGTGGGTGTAGGGGTTGGACTTGCTTGAATTTCTGCCACCGCCGAGGCCGTACAGCCCGCCGCATTCGTTACGGTTACCGTGTAAGTCCCAGCCGCGTTGATCGAAATACTTTGCCCAGTACCACCGGTGTCCCAAGCATACTGGGAGAAGGTTTGATTGACAGAAACAGTAGCGCTGGCTCCTTCGCATAAGGACGTTGGGTAGGTTAGTGTGGGCTCAGGCCCAGCCACGACCGTGAGGGTAATGGAGCCAAGACCCGGACAGCTTTGCCCTTGGAGCTGGAGTGCGAATAAAACCAGAACTGGTAGAAGAGTTGTTTTTAAATAAGTAGTCGGTAGAGAAAATACCATATAGTGTCTGTTGAAATAGTACAAATTTGAACGATTGGGTGTTCGCGATTGGTTCAATGGGGTGGAAAAGGGCATAAAGCCCATCACGCTCCAAGAGGAGAAGGGAGAGACCCTCACAAAACGATCCTATGTGCTGGTTGGTTTAGAATATTTCTATGTTTTTTTCGGTAAATGCCACATTATTACATGAATTAACAGAGGACTCTTTTTTTAATGTTTCGAGAGCTTGGTTAAGATTGAAATAAGAAAGGTATGTGTCTAAAAGCGGTCAACTGGATTTTAGAATTTCAAACCTTCACCGAGAAGTAGGAAAAAACGCAGAACTTCTTTACTTTAGCCGCCTGTTTCACAGAAATAATGGCAAAAAATGGATGTTTCAAACCATACAACGCTTGATTACGACTACATCATAATCGGAAGTGGCTTTGGTGGAGCCGTTAGTGCCTTGCGCCTTTCGGAAAAAGGCTACAAAGTATTGGTGCTGGAAAAAGGGAAATGGTACCAAAAGGACGACTTCCCTACCACCAACTGGCAATTTGCTAAATGGCTTTGGCTGCCCGCCTTCCGCTGGTATGGCATCATGAAAATTACCATTTTCCGACATGTAGGTATTGTTTCTGGAACGGGTGTAGGCGGTGGATCCCTCGTGTATGCCAATACTTTGCCAATACCCAAGCCTGCCTTCTTTACATCGGGCAGTTGGGCGGGTTTGGCCAATTGGCAAGCAGAACTCCAATCATATTATTCCTTAGCATTGAAAATGCTGGGCGCCGCTCGAAATCCCGGATTATTTGATGGGGAAGAAGCACTAGAGGCACTGGCAAAAGAAATAGGGCAGGAAAAAACCCTCCATCCAACCGATGTAGCCGTCTATTTCGGAAAAGAAGGTAAAAATGTGCCAGATCCGTATTTCAATGGAAAAGGCCCAGAGCGGAGTGCCTGCACTTTCTGTGGTGCGTGCATGACGGGCTGTCGGTACAATGCCAAAAACACCCTAGATAAAAACTACCTTTATCTCGCCCAACAATTAGGTGCAACGATCCTCGCTGAACAGGAAGTAGTGGATGTTCGGCCTCTCGCCGCCCAGGATGGCTCCGATGGGTATTTCGTTCAAGCACAAACCTCTACTCGGTTGTTCAAACGTACCACCTCCTTCAAAGCAAAAGGGGTGGTATTTGCAGGAGGAGTACTAGGAACGGTCGCTTTGCTGCTCCAGTTAAAAGAAAAAGCGCTCCCTCGTCTCTCTAATCGAGTCGGTAAGGAAGTGCGCACCAATAATGAAAGCTTAATATGTGTTACCCAACTAAAACCAGTAGCCGATATGTCAAAAGGAATTGCCATTGGAGCTATTTTGCACACTGATGAGCATAGTCATTTAGAAATTTGTCGGTACGGAGCAGGCTCTGGAGCTTGGAAACTGAGCTTTTTACCCTTTGTGGAGGGACCGAACATGCTGGTTCGGTTTTCCAAAATGCTGTGGGATGTAATTCGCCATCCTGTAGACTATTGGCATTACTTCAGAGTAAAAGACTGGGCGAAAAGCTCGCTCGTCATGTTGTTTATGCAAACCCTTGATAGCACCGTTACGTTTAGCCGAAGTTGGACAGGAGGAATGCGAACGCAGGTAGTTGGAGCCGAGAAACCGACGGCCTTTATCCCACGAGCCATTGAGTTGGCTCGGAAAATGGAACGATTGATGAAAGGGAAAGCGATGGCATTTGGACTCACTCCTTTGGTGGGTATACCGGGTACCGCGCACATTTTGGGAGGGGCAGTAATGGGTGAAAATCCAGAAAAAGGGGTGATTGATTCTTATAATCGAGTATTTGGGTATGAAAACATGTTGGTTTGTGATGGCTCTATGATCTCAGCGAATCCAGGTGTTAACCCAGCGCTGTCCATTACCGCTATTTCAGAGCGCGCAATGGCACATATTCCAGCTGTTGATGAGAGGCAATAAATACAGCAGGATCATTGATCAGCTAATCTATTTAACCTCGTAATTGGTAGAATTATTTCCACTTCTAATAGACGCCCATTAATTTTGTGTTTTTCAGAACCAGATAATCGTTTTCAAATACCGATGTCAAAATATATATAAACACTATGCTGAATGTTTTAATCGTTGATGATGAGCCACTTGCATTGGATGTGCTAGAAACCTATATCTCCCAAATGCCGGAGCTAAAGTTAGTACGTCGGGTAACAAATGCCTTGGAAGCCAATGAAGTGCTGAAATCTGAACCTGTAGATTTGATGTTTATCGACATTCAGATGCCCCAGATGACCGGTATTGATTTTGTCAAAACCTTGTCCGATCCGCCAATGGTCGTTTTTACGACCGCATTCCCCAATTACGCGATTCAAGGCTTTGACCTTAACGCACTGGATTACCTGCTAAAACCTATCTCACTGGAACGGTTTATGAAAGCAGTGAATCGAGCACTGGAACACCATGAAATTATGCAGCGGGATACCCACTTAAATCCGGTGCTGCCAGCTGATAGTGCCGATTTCTTCTTCGTAAAAGCAGATAAAAAACTGGTAAAAATTAATTTCAAGGATATTATCTATATCGAAGGCTTAAAGGATTATGTTATCATTCGACTAGAAAATGCGCGGGTAATTACACTTCAAACGATGAAAAGCTTGGAGGATCGCCTACCGTCCAACAAGTTTCGCAGGATTCACCGCTCATTTATTGTCGCCATGGATAAAATTGTCGCCATCGATGGAAGTTTAGTGGAAGTAATGGAAAAAGATAAGCCAAAATCACTTCCAATTGGAAAAAACTATCGAGACGAACTGCTTGAATTGATTGAAAAAAACCGGCTCTAGGCACCAACGTTCCGTTTCCCCTGTTCCACATCGTGTTGGTACGAACTTTTAGGGCATCTAGCTGTTACATATCCGATTTCACCAATTATACACTATGAATATCGGTATCATTTCAGCTAGTACCCGTTTGAATCGCCTGTCTCATCGGGTTGCTTTGGGCCTCCAAAAAAGTATAGAAGAAACAAGTCCCCATCGTGCTGAGGTAATTGACCTCGCAGCCTACCAACTTCCTATTTTTGAGGAAGTGTTGCACCGCCACCCAAGTCCACCAGAAGCATTGGTGCAGTTTGCAGACCAAATTCGAAATAGCGACGCCTTCTTATTTGTATCTCCAGAATACAATGGTTCGTACACTTCTGCCTTAAAAAATGCTGTTGATTACCTGAAGGAGAATGAATTTAATCAAAAGGTAATTGGAGTAGTGTCTGTTACCTCGGGCTCACTGGGTGGGATCCGAGCGGCTATTGCCATGCAGCAACTGGTACTCGGAATTGGTGGGTATCCTATTCCCCAAATGCTCCCAGTGGGAAGTGTTGCTGCCCGATTTGATGAATTTGGGAATCTAATTGATCCAGTATTTGAAAAAAACATTTCCACGTTTCTTCGCCATTTTACCTGGCTGGCGGAGGCCGTTAAGGATAAAAAAGAGGCCGCTCTGACGGTATCCTAACGGAAGGGGTAGTTGCTTTCAGACTATACTTTTTTCTAATTTGTGAAATAAACGCCTGGTTTTTACAGCTAATTTGTGTCACCTACGTACAAGAAGCGAGGTGCCGCTCCCCAGCAGCGAGTGCTAATCCCTCTTATTCTACCCTAAAATTAGTAATCTTCCACCCAATTAATCTGGTTGGGCGCAAAGAAGAAAATAGAATTTAATGCTTCTTATTTTTGTCTGCTCCTTTAAATCACTAAATTAAAATTAACTTTGCCCCAATTTGGTAAACTTAGTCTTAGACATCGGGAATACCCGAACGAAGTTGGGGATTTTTGCAGAGGGGCATTTGTTGTACAAGGACCAGCTTGAGGATCTGAAAAGTGGCCTGTTGGAGCAATTGTTGATGGACTTTTGGGTAGAACAAGTATTGGTATCATCAGTTACCAAGCCCTCCTACGAGTTGCTTCCGGATTTGAGTGCCATGGTAAGGGTACAAGAGTTGACGCACCTGACACCGCTCCCTTTTGTGAACGCGTATCACACCCCCGAAACGCTTGGGAAAGATCGTCTGGCAGCGGTAGCGGGAGCTCATGCGTTGTCCCCTGCGACCAACTGCTTAGTGATTGATGCCGGAACCTGCATCAAATACGAGGTGTTAACGGCAGAAGGAACGTACCTTGGTGGAAATATTTCTCCAGGTTTGCACATGAGAAGCGAAGCCATGCACACGTTTACGGCTAGGTTGCCAGCAGTTGATTTAGAGCTGCCTGCACAAAGTATAGGGCAAAGCACTACATCCGCGCTACAAAATGGGGCCTTTTTAGGTGCAATTTTGGAAGTGGAAGGCTTCATAGCACGAATTGAACAAGAGCTAGGTAAAAAGTGGAAGGTGTTTATCACAGGCGGAGATGGCTTATTTTTAAAGGAATACATTAAAGACAAGTCAGCTATTTATCAACCTAACCTAGTTTTAATCGGATTGGACCATATTGCTACCTATAATTGGTTAGCCTCGAACTAAAATTGATTCTTTATCATCCTTAACTATATAATGTTAAAAAATAAATTAATCCCTTTCCTGTTCTGTTTGTTCGCTGGATCCGTGTTCGGTCAGGCAAAGTTTAATGCCCCCTACACCCGGTATGGGATGGGCGACTTGTTCCCCAGTCAGTTGGCGGTACAAACTGGAAGGGCTGGCCTAGCAGCTGCCTACAACGATCCATTTCATTTGAACCTGGCCAATCCTGCTTCATTTGCAGCTTTGAGAACCAGTACGTTGGAGACCGGCCTGTACGGTGAGTACAGTCAATACAAAAGCAGCACCTCTTCGTTGAATCAATGGAACGGAAATTTATCTTATTTCGCACTTGGGTTCACGCTGCTTAACCCAATTAATGAGGCGCTTGAGCGGAAGCAATCTAAATGGCGACACGGAATGGGCTTTTCGCTAACGCCCTACAGTTCTGTTGGCTATAACATTGAGACCTTGGATACCTTACCCGAACTTGGTGTTGTAAGAAGTAAATTTGAAGGGAAAGGAGGAACGCATAAACTTATGTGGCACGGTGGTTCGAAGTATAAGAATACTGCTTTTGGCCTCAGCGCAGGCTATATTTTTGGTCGCTCGCGCTACGAAAATACCACTACCTTTCTCGACTCGCTCCCTACTTTCCAAAATAACTTTTTTGATGAATACAAGGTGGGAGGTTTTGTATGGAATATTGGTTTTCAACAAGATATTGTATTGGAGCGATTGGCGACAGATAAATACATCCCAAAGCGATGGCTTACCCTCGGTCTGACAGGACATGGCAATTACAACCTCACAACCTCCGCTGATATTGTGCGTCTGCGCAGCCGTGGCAGATTGCAGACGGGAGCGTATTCTGATGCGGATACCTTACTGATTGCCTCCGGTGCTGAACGCCAGTTGGTACTACCTGCTTCTTGGAGCTTGGGCATTGATTATGTAGTGCTGGATAAATGGCGCATAGGCGGGCAAGTCGGAATGGATCTCTGGTCAGCATACATCAATGAGGTTCGTCCAACACAACTTCGGAACGCTTTCCATGCTGCAGCAGGAGTTGAAATCATACCCGATGCGTATTCGTACAATAAATACACCAACCGCATTCGATATAATTTCGGGGCGTATTACCGCCAGGATCCAAGGGTAGTGGCTGGTAAAAACCTCGATGATGTAGGTGTTACCCTTGGCTTCGGCTTCCCGTTAATCCTGCCTCGGCAACAGACCTCCTTTGTCAACCTAGCTTTTGAAGCTGGGAGGTTTGGCATGCAATCTCCGATTGAGGAGACGTATATTCGCCTCACCATGGGTTTTACGCTCAACGATAATTCTTGGTTCTTCAAGCGCCGTTTCGAATAATTTACCTGTATTGTTTATGACAACTATTCAAGGTCCCGCCATTTTTTTGGCCCAGTTTATGGGTGATCAAGCTCCCTTTAATTCGCTGGAAAGCATTTGTAAATGGGCCGCCTCCTTAGGTTACGTTGGCGTCCAGATCCCATCTTGGGATAGCCGGTTGATTGATTTGGAAAAAGCGGCCAACTCCAAAACCTACTGTGATGAACTAAAGGGGAGGGTAGAGGCCTGTGGCGTGAAAATTACGGAATTATCCACCCACCTTCAAGGGCAATTGGTGGCAGTTCACCCCGCCTACGACTTGATGTTTGATGGATTTGCCCCTGAACACTTACGCGGTAATCCAAAAGCTCGGACGGAGTGGGCAATTCAGACCCTCAAGTACGCAGCCAAGGCGAGCCGAAACCTAGGATTGGATGCCCACGCTACTTTTTCAGGTGCGTTGATTTGGCATACCGTCTACCCATGGCCGCAGCGGCCTGCAGGGTTAGTCGAAGCCGGTTTTAACGAATTAGCGAGCCGATGGAAGCCGATATTGGATGAATTTGAAGAGCAAGGAGTAGATCTTTGTTACGAAATCCATCCTGGTGAGGATTTACACGATGGGGTTACCTTCGAGCGATTTTTGGAGGCGACCGGCAACCACCCGCGCTGTAATATTCTGTATGATCCCTCTCACTTTGTGCTGCAGCAGTTAGACTACCTGCAGTATATTGATTTTTACCATGAAAAAATCAAAATGTTTCATGTTAAAGACGCGGAGTTTAATCCAAGTGGTAAATCAGGCGTATATGGTGGCTTCCAAGCTTGGATTGATCGGCCCGGCCGGTTCCGATCCTTGGGAGATGGTCAAGTTGATTTCAAATCTATCTTCTCTAAACTTGCGCAGTATAACTACGCAGGCTGGGCGGTTTTAGAGTGGGAATGTTGCATCAAGGACGCAGAGCAAGGCGCTAAGGAAGGAGCTCCTTTTATTCAACAACATATCATAAAGGTGACAGAACGTGCATTTGATGATTTTGCAGGGGTGGGTGTTGACCAGCAATTGTTGAATAAAATCATTGGCGTGTAGCACGTATCCACGGTTGGAGGGTGCCCAACAGCTCCTCCAATGAAGAAAGCAGTCTCCTGTTAACATTTGTTCCGCTATAAATTGTTAAATTTGCGAAAGAAAAATAAACATTTACTTGGCAAATAGGCAAATTATAAATTACCTTTGCGGGCCTTTTTTGAAAAAGCAGTAAATTTTAAGCAAAATATAATGGAAATAGTAGCCATTCAAGGTCAGAAAAAAGAAAAGTCCGGCACAACTGCCGCCAAACAGCTCCGCAGAAGCGAGTTGGTTCCCGCTGTAATGTATCAGAGCGGAGGCGGTGAAGCAATCCAGTTTGCCGTTAAGCCAAGTGAGTTCCGTCATTTGGTATACACTCCTCAGTTTAAGCTGGCCGAAATTACATTGGACGGCGTTAAGCACAAGTGTATTTTGAAGGAAATTCAGTTTCACCCTGTGACGGATACCGTTATTCATATCGACTTTTTGAAGTTGGTTCCTGGTGTGAAATTTAAGGCAATCGTGCCATTAAACTTCGTTGGCCAATCTCCCGGCGTAAAGGCAGGTGGTAAATTTATCGCTACCATGCGTAAGGTTAATATCCTAACTACCCCTGAAAAAGTGGTAGATTCCTTGGATATCGATATCAGCGCAATGGAATTGGGTTCTACGATTCGTGTACGCGATATCAAGCCGGCTGATGGTGTTGAGGTGACCAACAATGCTTCTGTTCCAGTAGCCTTGATCGAGATCCCACGTACGCTCCGTCAAGCAATGAACAAGTAATTAACAGAGTTTTCTGTTCTATATCATTAGCGGCCATTTTGACTTTGTCAAGATGGCCGCTATACTTTTTGAAATTATCCCAATACACAAACGCCCTGATACCGATTCAATAGAACGGTACCAGGGCGTATTGTTGTTGTGCGTTGTAGTTGGGGTATTAAAGGGCGCCTATGACATGTTTTAGCGCCGCTTTGCTTTGGACACCTGAAGCACGCCACTTTAGCTCTCCATTTTGGAAGACCATGAGCGTGGGTACGCTCTGTACCTGGTAATTTTGTGCTAACCCAGGATTTTGATCTACGTCTATTTTATAAATCTGAACACCCTCCCCCAAATCCTTCTTTAAATCCTCAAGGATGGGAGATACCATGCGGCAAGGGCCACACCAAGTTGCAAAAAAATCGATGAGAACAGGGGTCTCGGAAGCAATCAAATCTTGAAAGGATACACGCATAGGTTGTTTATTTTTCGGCAAAGTTCCGGGCATTTTTGAGGTCTGTCAAGTGACAAAAGTTACACTCTCAGCAAATGGATGCTGAAATGACAGTATACGACCAAAATCAAGTAATTACACTCCGTTTTTCTCCTTTTTATAGACTAACTTTGTCTATTATTATGAATTGGAAGCAACTCACGGTTTTTTGCATGCTCTTAGTCATGCTTGCACAAGCGGGTCTTAAAACCGCTGTGGTTGCTTATTATTACCTGAATCAGGAATATATCGCCAAAAATTGGTGCGAGCAGCGAAACCAACCCAAATCCTGCTGCGCGGGCTCTTGTCAGGTGAATAAATGGCTGAAAGTGGCCGATAAAGGAGGCGATGAACAACGTGTTCCCGCTCCGGATTGGACTAGCTTTAAGGAGCTTCAGCTATTCGTAGAGTACTGGGAACCAATCGTCCTTTCAAAGACAGTTCTCCCAGCAAAGTCTGTTTTCCCCTCTTGTATTCTCGTTTATTCTTCCCGACGAGAAACAGATATTTTCCATCCTCCCTGTTCGTAGTTGCCTGTGCAAAGGCTTCTCAGACTTTAATACAGTCTGATTCCTTTTTCTAACCTATTTATGTTTTTTCAGTAACTGTCTTGCTCTTGGAGAGGAAGCGAACACGTGCTGCTACCCTGTTGCTGCAGAAACGGGTGGATGGCGTTTGCTTCCATTGGCATTTACTGGATACTAACTTTGGTAAACATGCAACAATGGCATTCATTGCTGCTGGCGCTTGCAATGTTCGCCTTCCCATACAGCACCTTTGGCTGTGATATCTGTGGTTGTGGCAGTGGATCCAATCCACTTGGACTACTTCCATTGATGCAGCGCCATTCGCTGGGTATGCGCTATTCTTCTCAGGTATATTATACTACCCCACACGGAAGCGGCCGTACCTCCAACGAGGCTTTTCAAACACTGGAGCTGTCAGGTAGGTATCAACTCAACCGTCGCACACAATTTTTCGCCTCTATTCCCTACAAATGGAATAATCGGTATTTCGAGGACCAGTCCCGTCAACATGCTCAAGCCCTGAGTGATGTGAGTTGGTCGATGCAATATCAGCTGTTTGATTCCGCCCGCCCGCTCGCTACAGGACTGCAACATCAATTACTGGGATCTATTGGTATGAAACTACCAACAGGGCCTTTTGATGTGGAAGACAATGAAGGGCGTTTGCTCAATTTCAACCTACAGCCCGGATCTGGTAGCTATTGGATGACAGCTGGAATAATACATGCCTTGACCTACCAGTCTTGGGGCATCCTGCAGTCTGTGGAGGGCGCTTTTTCCAACCGAAATCCAAATGGCTACCAGAAAGGCTCGTCTTTCCAATATGGATGTCGACTTTTTTATCAGAAAAAATGCCGCAACGGAGCATTATTGCCTCAGCTGGGGCTTCAGTGGGAGCGGAGCGGAGTTGATAAGGAGTTGAGTGGATCGATTTCAGAGTCGGGTGGACGCCTCGCCCTCCTTAATTCCGGGGTAGACGTGCTCTGGAAACAGTGGATGCTGGGCTTTCAGTTTTCACTACCCATTCGGGATCATTTGGCCCGGGGGTATGTGGCAGCTGGACCACGCTGGAGTATATCAACTACCTATTTTATAGGGAAAAAGACCAAAAAAACACCTACTATTTCAATTCCCGGTCCGACCGACTGGGTTCAACCAATCACTATTTAACATCAACAACATGCAATTTTCAATAGTAAAACCTATTATTTTATTCATAACTTTTGGACTATTTCTAACTGCTTGTGAAAAGAAAGAAGAAATCACAGGATTTGGGGAGGTGGTTCTCTACATGGATAATCGTGCCGGTCAGGAGGAACTTGTACTCGGAACACCTTACACCAATGCAAACGGGGATACCCTTCAGTTTTCATTGTTCAACTACTTTGTAAGTAATTTTGTACTGGTCAAAGAAGATGGCTCTGAATTCGTTGTTCCTAAAGACAGTTGTTATTTTCTTTGCAAGCAAGAGAATGCTAGCAGCAGAAAGCTAGTGCTGAAAAATGTGCCTGCTGGCAACTACAGTCGAGTAGAGTTTACCAT
>Ga0208787_1001133_pt1 | contig 11974 bp, 14 predicted proteins | sample Wag4_2014_7_11_FD_187362 | JGI IMG/M metagenome (GOLD analysis project Ga0208787, IMG submission 187362) | Fresh water microbial communities from Ohio, USA - Utica-2 Time Series HT 2014_7_11 (SPAdes) (version 2) | ecosystem: Environmental > Aquatic > Freshwater > Water tank | place: USA: Ohio... | reverse complement strand
TCGTAGGAAGGCGCTGTGCTTGCCTCGACCTGTCCGGCCCCGGACTGAGAAGCAAAGCCAGCTGCCATCACGACGGTCAGCGAGAGAACAACTAATGTGCGAGCAAGGCGGCCACGGCGCGTCAAGCTACCGGACGGATTGGCTTGCCATTCACTCTTCAAAAGGCCTTGATTTACAATGCTTTTAGAGGCTGTTGAGTTAAAACCTGTAGTGAATGTAACTGCGCTCATCGTGCTCGCCTGCTTTCTTATACTGCTGTACAACCTTGGGGAAGGTATTCGAACAGTTGTTCGAATAAGGCAATTAAACACCCCGCCACTGACAAATGCAACATTTTTTCGAACAGGTGTTTGAATTTTTTCCCAAGCTGTGTCACCCTAGAGCCATGCCAAAGAAAATCGACGCTGCAAATGTAACTGAACTTCCCGATGGCCCCGCAGGCGAGCATGGCTTAACCGCCCGCCAGCTCAAGATCCTTGGCGCAATCAAGGATGCCCTTGAAACCAACGGCTATCCCCCTTCAATGCGCGAGATCGGCGTTGTCGCCGGCCTGACCTCCCCAGCCTCGGTCAAGTACCAGCTGGAAGCCCTAGAAAAGAAGGGCTTTATCCGCCGCGACCCAACCCGTGGTCGCGCACTCGAAGTTTTGATGCCCGATGAAAAGACAGCGGAAAACTCAACACCCGTTGATGCCACCCGCTACATCCCTCTTGTTGGTCGCATCGCAGCAGGTGGGCCAATCACCGCAGAGCAAGCAGTTGAAGAGACCTTCCCACTTCCAGAATCACTTGTTGGAAGCGGCGAATTATTTATGCTCAAGGTCGTTGGTGAATCAATGATCGATGCAGCAATCTGCGATGGAGATTACGTAGTTATTCGTTCACAAAAGGATTGCAACAACGGCGAAATCGTTGCAGCGATGATCGATGGCGAAGCAACAGTCAAAACCTTCTCCCGCAAAAATGGGCATATTTGGCTGCTTCCAGCTAATGAATCCTTTGCACCTATCGATGGTGACAACTGCGAGATCCTAGGAAAAGTTACAGCTGTTCTTCGTTCAGTTCGTTAGTCCGTTGGAATAGGGGCGATCTTTAACGCCTCTTGATCCCAATAAACGCGTTTGCCTTTTGCCCATGCAATTTCATCGGCAATATATTGCCCAAACTTTGGATAGAGCTCTTCAGGCGTTACTCCAAATGATTTCTTAAAAACTAGTTTCCAAGACTCGCACGTAATTCCTGTTGAAGAAATTGGATTTAGGCACACACCTTTCCAGCCATCCTTTAATCCCAAATAGAAACTCCTAATCGCATCATCTCCATAAGCTCCACCTAAATATTGAAAAGCCATTTGCCCCATGACGTAATTAATCCATGGATCGCATTCAGTTGGCTTCTTGGTTTCTCCTTGGACAAAGAAATTTGCCCAATAATCTGCTGATTTTGACTGATAATCAGGCACTTCACCCATTGTTGGGATTCTAGATAATGTCTGTAGCCAGAAGTTTCGATAAGCGGCCTGACTATTTCGTCCTGCAATTAACCCACCGTAATAATTAGCGTTTCCTTCTCTGACCCAACACAGCATTGGAGCCATCGAGTTTCCTAGTTCGTACCGCTGAACTACGTGAGTAAATTCGTGAGCGGGAACTGCCGCCCAGAATCCATCTCCCCAATTGTGACCCGTGCTTCCGTTAAAGAACAAGGTAGCGACACCGCTTTTAGTATCACCAGCAGCGCCTCCCCCAAAAAACCTAGCTGGCTCTGCTTTGGCTCTTGCCAACTTCATGTCTAGCCATCCACCTTCTAATGCTTGGGCGGGCAATGCTTCGGTCATGTTGTCGTAAATCCACTGAAATTGGTCAGACATGGCAATCCAAATTTTCAATGGAATATTCAGTGGTCTCTCTCCTGCAAAGTATTTTGCGGAGACATTCACATTGTCGATGACCTGCTTGAGCAAAACTTTGTCCATATTTGGCTCAACAATGAATTCAATATTGGGGACTTCAGAAGACATTCTTGATTTATAGCTTTTTGTAAATTCCTTATAGGCGGCAAGGTGTAAAGCAGACATATCTGTTTCATAAGTGAGTGATTGCGGTGTTGGAGTTGGCTTTGGCGTAGGAGTTTGCGTTGCACTAGGAGTTTGCGTTGGAGTTGGCTTAACAACACCTACACCCTTGCTCCAAACAAGCTTTTTGCTCCTCTTCACACAGGTGTACTTCTTGCTGGCTGCGGTAATTGTCTGTCCTACCTTTTTGCATGCCGAACCTGGAGTCGGGGCTGTGGCCGCTTGAGCCATTGTTCCCACCAATAGAAAAGCCACAACGGGAGACAGAATTTGTAAGGCTTTTCTCATGTATCGACAGTAGATACCTTGAACACCAAAGGCAATGAGTTGACCATATGTAATTACTAAAAAGCATGCGGGCTATTATTTGGCTATGCCCAAGGATCCATCCCGCGAAGCCCACTTCCCCGCTATCGAAAAGCGATACGGCGAAAAGATGGCTTATTGGTTCAAGGTCATGGCAAAGCTGGAAGGCAAGAAGTATCCAGAACAGGTTGCTCACTTAAAAGAGAACTACGGTTTTTCGCAGGCCCATGCCAACGCTCTCGTTATGTATTCACGAGGATCAGAGTCCTCAAAACGTTTCAATACGCCAACAGAGTTTTACAAATCAATCCCTGCAGCACAAGCAAAAACAATTAAGGCGATCTTCAAAGCGATCACAAGTAAGTACCCACAACTAGAGCTAGTCATCGCCTGGAACCAACCTATGGTCAAGCTCGATAAGCACTACATCTTCGGGGCTTCCGCCTCTAGCAAGCATGTGTTGATCGCACCATGGGATCAAGATGTCCTGAAGGCCTTTGCCCCAAAGTTCAAAGAGGGCAATGCCCTGAAGAAAACCATTCAGCTACCTATTGATTGGGAAGTTGATGCCAAGCTACTGCAGGCGATGATTAAGGCCAGTCTTTCCAACCTGAAGTAATCATTTAACCCAACGCTCACCCACCATTCATCAGCGGCTTACATCCGCGAAACCTTGGCAGCGCACTATTTGCCCATGGAATCAAACAACCTGTTAAGTCTGTTGATGAACAATCAATTCGCTGTTGACCATCACATTCAATTTGAGAATGAAGAGCGTGGACGTTTTGCCCGCTCTCGCCGGGCTATGGAAATCCACGACGTAGAACTTCAGGCACAAATAGCTGAGCGCACCGCTGCCATCTAATAACTTTTCTCTAATCCCCTTAGAGAGATCCTCCATTTGAGGGAATGGATACGAGACATAACCCCCGTTGCCCTATCGCAGCGGGGGTTATTCTCTTTCGTGGTAATTCAGAATTAAGAAAGAACATCCTTGGTTGTGAAGCGGCTGTAGGCCAAGGCTCCAAAGATTGCAATGTATGCCAGCTGTAACAAAGTGTTACTGATCATTGATCCCAGATCCATCGGATTGCGCAAGATATCTGCAAAGCCCAGCCAGTAATAGCTGATCAAGTAAGGATGAATCACTGCAATTTGTGGCAGCGCACCCAAGATCTGTGTGACTGTCGAAACCACCACTGTTGCTGCCATGGCACCAACTGGAATGACCGTCAAGGTCGAAATGAACAATCCGATAGCAGATAGTCCTAGCAATGAAATGGTCACATAAATTGCCACCAAGAAAATCCGCAGGAGCGCTGCTGGAATTGATACGACATCACCTGACAACAAAGTCACTGGACCCACAGGGAACAAGATTGCTCCAATGATGATTCCAGTAATCATCAAAGTAAAGGTGGCCGCTAAACAAAAAGCTGCTGCGCCCAAGAATTTAACGACCAATAATCTCGCACGGTTAACTGGTGCAATTAGCAGGTAACGCAAGGTCCCTGTGTTGGCTTCACCCGCAATCGTGTCTCCTGCAACTACGCCGATAGTGAGAGGCAAAAACAATGGGATCGCCATGATCATTGCGGTAAAGCCCACAAATAAGCCGTTTTGACTGACACGATCTAAAAATGGTGGACCTTCACCCGGAGGGATAGTGGAGCCAGATGCTAAAACAGCAAAGGCTAAACAAATTGGGATCAGAGCCACGGTGAATAACATCGCCCATGTGCGCCGGCGTCGAAAGAGCACGGATAGCTCGGAATACATCAAAGAGCCGCGCATCGACTTAGCGTGCAACATCAAAGCCCTCCCCTGTTAATCCGACGAATCGTTCCTCCAAAGTGGGAGCCGCTAATGAAAAAGCTTTGATACCAACACCAAGTTCGACAAGTACCGCAACGATTCTTTCCGGTTCAATCTGGCCTGCAGGTACTGTTGCAAAGATTTTTTCGCCATCTGCTGTGGCTGCGATTCCTAATGACTTCAATCCCTGCACCGCTAAATCTGTTTGGGCGGTCTCTAGCTGCAGATTCAAAATCTCTGCTTGTGAAAGCTCTTCGACACTGCCCTGAGCCACAATCTTTCCTTGGCTCATTACCGCCAAATGTGTACAGATTTGTTCAATTTCTACGAGCAAGTGGCTAGAGATAAAGATGGTGATTCCCTCTGATGCAAGCAGTCGGATCAAGTTTCGAACTTCGCGGGTTCCTTGGGGATCTAATCCATTTGTTGGCTCATCAAGAACGAGAAGATCACGTGGCTGTAACAAGGCATTTGCTATACCTAATCGCTGCTTCATACCTAGTGAGTACGCATGCACCTTTTTATCTTCAGCTTGAGTTAACCCAACCTTGGCTAGTGCAGCATCGACGCGAGCAGCACGAGTTGCAGGATCTGCGTAGCGATCTGCTGAATCAAACCGAATTAAGTTGTCACGTCCTGATAAGTAAGGATAAAAGGCAGGACCCTCAACTAATGCACCCACTTTAGGAAGAGCCTTACCGATTTCTGCAGGAACTGAATAACCAAGAAGTAAAACATCACCAGATGAAATATTGGCCAGTCCCATCAACATCCGAATAGTTGTTGTCTTGCCTGATCCGTTCGGCCCCAAAAAACCAAATATGGAGCCCCGAGGAACTTGCAGATCTATGGAATCAACAGCGTTGTGGGATCCAAAGCTCTTGGTTAATCCAACAGTACGGATCGCCCACTGCTGATCTTGAGCTTGAACCACTACTTCTTTGCTGCTTCAAGCAGTCGCTGCTGCGTGACAGAGCCTGCGAAGATGCGACCATCATCTGCAATAAAGATGTTCATCAACGTTGTTGAGAAAATGCGACCACCAGCAACTGGCTTTGTTAGCTCAGTAAACAATGAGTTCTGCTGTAGCTCTGCGAACTGAGCGGGAATCATCTCGGCTGGAATCTGCGCTACCGCAGACCATCCCTGTGCAATGAGCTTTTCAGCCTCAGCCTTCGCACGTGCTTGATCAGCAGCGGTAGGAGCCTTGCCTGCTACTAGCTTTTCAACAGCGTCACGGGTTGGAGCTGGAATCTCCTCAACCTTTGAACCTGCTGGAATCACAAAGTTAAAGTTTGCTGCATCTGGCTTTGCAAAGGTGATGGTTTCAAAAGCAACCTCAAAGGCAGGGGTTGATTCTCCGACCGCCTTTACTACAACAGCCAATGGTAATCCTGTAGCTGCATCTACTGAAATAGTTACCGATGCAACTAATGAGCCCGCCTTACGTGGAGAGCCACTGATCTGGTAAACACCACGACCTGCAACCTTCGCATCCTTACCAACTGTAAATACTGTGTCCTTACCTGCTTCCTTCAAGAAGTAATCTGCAACTGCTGCAGGTGATGTCGCATCAAAGGGAAGCTGTGCTGAGTTTGCATCAAACAATGCCAAACCATCTTTTTTAGCTTTTGCTTCCTCTACCGGATCAATAACACTGTGGCGAACCAACGCCTTGCTTGCATCGTAGAACCACAGATCTGCGCCGTTGCGGATAAAGTTTCGCTCTGAAATCAAATCAAGAACCTGCAAACGAGCCTTGTTAACTCCATCAACATAAAGATTTGCAGTGTGAACACCCGCAAAGAATTCAAGTGCGAGCGCTAATTCACCCTGCGCACTTGCCTTAGGCAAGAAATCCATCATCTCTTTTGGCATGCTCTTTGCCATTTGATCAATTGAAGCCTGTGAAATATCCGGAACAATGTTCATCGGAGGCAAACCAAGAGCTGCCTTTTTCACAACACGACCGCTAAATGCAATATCTGGATTCGTGTTGATTAGCTGCAAAATTTGTGAAGCACTCTTATCTGGCAGATCAACAGCAGCACTTGCCGATACGGAAAAACCAACCGCAGTCGCCGCTACTAGAACTGGTGCCATCACCGCTGGAATCCAACGGACAAGGTTGCGCTTCATAAACCCTCTTCTCACTAACCTATAAGTAAGCCTTCTAGAGGAAAGAATAAAGAGGTCCCCATGAGGCCTCTACTTGAAATAGCCCTTACCACTGTGACCTGTAGCGCAGTATCGGCCCACCCGACCTACCATTGAGCCATGTCCCGCACAGCAAAAACCAAAAACGGCTTTGAGCCCAAGATCTGTGTGCGCTGCGCTCTTCCTTTTGAGTGGCGTAAGAAGTGGGCTAAGAACTGGACTGAGGTTAAGTACTGCTCTGATCGCTGTCGTGAGAACAAATGAAGCGGATTGTTTATATCCCCTTTGATCACCTACATCGCAACTTCGGTGCACTAAAAGATGCTGACCCGCAAAGCGATGTAATCGCATTTGTAGAAAGTGCTCGCATGACCACTGGTCGCAACTGGCACCCGGAACGACTTTTCTTTCTGATCTCCAGCGCTCGCCACTTTGCCAAATCCCTAGAAGATGAGGGCTTCACCGTTGAGTATGTAAAGGCTGCAACAACAGTTGACGGTCTGAAGACAATTCAGAAGAAGCACAAAGCACTTCCTATTACCTGCGCCGAGCCTTCTTCTTTTAGGCAGTACGACCAGCTCAAAGCTTTCGGCGTCACCTTTGTTCCTAATGATTTCTTCTTGACCCCCCGCGATTTATTTACACAATGGGCCGAGGGTCAAAAAAGTTATCTGATGGAGAACTTCTATCGCGCACAACGTATTCGTCTGGGCATCATGGTCGAAGGCAATAAGCCAACAGGTGGAGCCTGGAACTTTGATAAGGAAAACCGTTTGCCTCCCCCAAAGAAATATGAAGGCCCGGCATACCTTGAACACAAGCGAGATGAGATCGACAAGGAGGTTGCAGCAGAGCTTGGCCACACCATGACAACCACCTGGGCAACCACCCGCAAAGGTGCGTTGGCTCAGATGAAGAATTTCTTCGATAACCACTTTGCTGAATTTGGTCCGCTCGAAGATGCAATGACAACCGATAACTGGGCGCTACACCACAGCCTGCTGTCCCCTTACATCAACAACAACCTGATTCATCCATCAGAGGTTATTCATGCAGCGGTGAAAGCATTTAACAGCGGCGCCGTTCCGATTGAATCTGCCGAAGGTTTTATCCGACAGATCATCGGCTGGCGCGAATATGTCAACGGTATGTACTGGTTCTTAGGCCCTGATTACCGCAAGAACAATCAGCTAAACGCGACCAGAAAACTACTGCCGCTTTTTTCAGATCCATCAAAAACACAGATGAACTGCATCAAAGAAACAGTGACAGATATTCAAAGCCGCGCCTGGGTTCACCACATCCCCCGCTTGATGCTGCTTTCCAACCTTGCATTAATCACCGGCACTAATCCGCAAGCATTTCTAGATTGGATGCGCGAAGTCTTTATCGATGCATCAGAATGGGTAATGGTTCCGAACGTCATTGGCATGGGCGTACACGCAGATGGCGGAGAGATGATGACTAAGCCCTATGCCGCAGGTGGTGCTTATATTTCTAGAATGTCTAACTACTGCAAACCGTGTGTTTACAACCCAAAGCTGCGCATCGGTGAAACCGCTTGTCCTTTCACTACTTTGTATTGGGACTTTTTAGATCGTCACAAAGAAACTTTTGCAAAAAATCACCGCATGAGCCAACAGGTATTTGGTCTTAACCGTTTAAGTGATCTACCCGAACTTCGTGAACGAGCACAGGAAGTACTAGAAGGTCTAGAAAAAGGTAGGATTTAAAGCATGAGCGCACTCTTTGATCCTTTAACGATCGGCCATGTTGAATTCCCTAACCGCATCTGGGTTTCACCTATGTGCCAATACATGGCAGAAGATGGCTTTGTAGGCCAGTGGCACGATGTTCACCTAGGTTCCTTTGCAACAGGTGGCACCGGATTGATCATGGTGGAAGCAACAGGAGTTGTTCCAGAGGGTCGCATCTCTATTGGTTGCCCATCTATTGAAGATGATGAGCACGCCGCAGCCTTTGCACCAATCATTCACTTTGCCCATGAACATGGTGTGAAGATGGGAATCCAATTAGCTCACGCAGGTCGCAAAGCAGCATGCGCGCTTCCTTGGGCAGATCACAAGATGGCCACACCTGAAGAAGGTGGTTGGCAAGCTGTTTCATCATCTGCGATTGCATTTGAAGGTTACCCAGAACCTCGCGCACTTACTGTTGATGAAATTCACCAATTAACTATAGATTTCGCAGCTGCTGCAAAGCGATCAGTTGATGTTGGCTTTGATGTGATTGAACTACATGCTGCTCACGGATATTTGATGCACCAGTTCTACTCTCCCCTCAGTAACACCCGCACCGATGAATACGGTGGATCCTTTGAAAACCGCATTCGCTTTTTAATCGAAACAGTTGATGCCGTTAAAGCTGCCATCCCTGCAGGCACGCCTCTGTTTGTTCGTATCTCTGCTACAGACTGGGTTGATGATGGTTGGAACTTAATTGACTCAGTTGAACTGTGTACACAACTGAAGGCTCACGGTGTTGATCTCGTCGATGTTTCAACCGGCGGAAATGTTCACAACGCACCAATCAAGCCATCCCCTGGTTTCCAAGTTCCCTTTGCAACAGCGATCCGCGCTGAGACCGGCATCATGACAACCGCGGTTGGCCTGATCACCGAACCAGAGCAGGCAGATCACATCATCCAAACCGGTGAAGCAGATGCGGTCTTTATGGCTCGAGAGTTTCTACGTAACCCACGCTTCCCGTTGTACGCCGCTGAAAAACTTGGCGTCAAAGTCCCTTGGCCGCTTCCAATCGAACGCGGCCGACGGTAAGAAATTCATCTGATTCATACTGCACATTTGTGAGCCAGCCCTTACCCTTAAAGCAGTCCGATAGGACGCAAAGCCAACGGAGGGCTTAACTCATGGATGAGAAATATTTAATTGATCACTGGACTAAGTTGCGCTCACAAATCATCTCTTCACAGATGGCACCAGCGCTAGTACTTATTGGTGTTTTTGTAACAGCTGCTTTTGGAAAGTTTGATACCGCATCAGATGCTGCCAAGTACCTAACCCTTGGAGTAGCAGCGGTTACTGGAATCCTTGCAACTATTAGCCAGTACGCAGCTGTTCGCGAAGGCGAAGCGCTACTGAGCGATCTTGCAAAGATTGAAAAGCCATCTGCACTAGGCCAGAAGATCGCACTATCCCGCGGATTAGTTTCACTATCTGTTATTGGAATTGTGAACTTTGGTGTTGCAGTATTTGCCCTTACAACATGGGCAGTACTGGGCTAACAATGGAGATCGGCTTTGTCATTATCGCTATCTATGCGGTAGCAATAATTATTTTGACGACACGGTATGACCGTCCGAAGAAGAACCGCTCACGGCTAACTGGCCGTGGCGGTGACTTCGAGTCCTAAAGATTTAGCGTTTGCGGTGTGCGCTCTTTGACATAAAGATCGCAAATACCAAGGCGACAACGATCAAGGCGTTCAGGCCCATTTCCACTATCGCACGTTCAAAAGCGGTATCGCTCTTACCTGACTCCAAAGTGACCGATGCGCCAACCGTTAAAATATGTCGAACCGCTGCGATGACACCAATAATCAAGAACTTATCGAGCTGATATACACCATCGGTAAAACGTGAAATAACTGTTCGAAGAATTTCAAGAATAATCACGATAAACAAAATGTCATTGACGCCCTGGATCATTCCATTAGGAAAGAAGGGTGCGGTCGTAATTAAGCGCTCAATGCTATAAAAGAAGGCGCCAATACCAATAACAAGCAGCGCTACCGCAAGAACAGCATGGAAAATATCTTCAACTAAATCAACATATTTAAGTGGCAGGATCGAAGTTTCAACCCGCTTATCGTTGTGCTCTTTATCGGCCATAACTGATACTAGCGATTAAGAGGTTCTGAGCGATAGGTATCTGGCCTTGCTCTGAGCAATGTTGTTGGCTCGTACCTGCGCCTTCGTGTACCTCCCAACTGTCTGGGGCTAGATTTATCCCATGACCACCTATGCCAATCGTGCATTTGATACCCCTCGTCCGCAGGAGTACCCATCGATTCCGGAACCGGTCTTTCGTCGCAATCGACGCGCACACCCACAACTACCTGGACCCAACCCACTGTTATCAGATTGGTTGACCGTAACCTTTATTCGAAACACTCCGCAGTTTCTATCAAATATGCAAAAGCGTTATGGAGATACCTGCGCCTTTTACCTATCCCGGCGCTTATTTGTTGGAGTCTTTTCCGCAGAAGCTGTCCATCAAGTAACAGTTGCTCAGCAACACAACTTTGTAAAGGGCGTTGGTTTTGCCCGTATGCGCAAGGTATTAGGTGAAGGACTTCTTACAAATGAAGAGCCAATTCACCTTAATCACCGCCGCTTAATGCAACCTCCATTTCACCACGGAAACCTTGATTCCTACGTCGCGATCATGCATCGCTTAGTGGATCAACACATCACCAAATGGGATGGCAAAAGTAGCATCAACCTTGCACCAGAGATGATGGCATTAACTTTAGAGATCGTTAGCCAATGTCTCTTCGGGTTAGATTCATCTAAGTACACCGCTCAGATTGCTCATTCCATGGAGATTGCAATCGATCGAATCGAGCGCACCATGTTGCCAGGGCTTGAACGCTTTGATAAATCTGCCCTGTCTTACTTTGTAGCATTTGAAGAGGCAGCTAATCAATTGGCAGATATCGCAGAAGAGATTATTCAAAGTCGCATAGCAAGCAATACAACCCACACAGATGACCTGCTAGGTATTTTGCTGCAGATGCGTGAACACATTTCCATGGAACATATTCGAGATGAAGTTTTAACCTTGATATTGAGCGGACATGAAACCACTGCAAATGTCTTAACTTGGGCTTTTTCCTACATGAGCAATAATCCACAGGCGGCTGCAGATTTAGCTCATGAAGCAGATCAACAACTGTGGATCCAAGAGAATAGAACACCAACCTTTGCTGAGCTTGAGCAATCTTCAACCTTTACTAACGCTGTTCTTAATGAAACTCTGCGCCTTGCTCCCCCAGTATGGGTATCTCCACGTATTGCCTTGAAGGATTGCGTCATTGATGGTGCGCAGATTCCAGCAGGTGCACATGTGTTAATCAGCCAATATGTGACACAACGTCTAGAAAAGTACTTCCCTAATCCCAACACTTGGTACCCATACCGTTGGATGGACCCTAACTTTGAAAGTTCATTACCCCGCGGCGCTTACTTTCCATTCTTAGCGGGCAGTCGCAAATGCCTTGGTGAATCCTTTGCACTTGCTGAATCACGATTGATTCTGCTTATGGTTGCGCATAGGTATTCAACATCTAACACAATGCCAAAGGCACAACCTCGCACTACCTACAGAGCAAAAGGTGTTGTTCCAACCGCGCTCAAGGTTCGCACCGCCAAGTAATTACTTGTTCAACGGTCCAATTCGATATGTATCTAGCCGCACCGCAGGCTTGCTTTGATTTTCATGCTGAGCCTTGAAGGCGTTGGTTCCATCTGTTCCGCACAAGAACAGGATCGCACCCGACCCACCTGGGTGAGAGTTAATCCAATTAGTTAAGTTATAAACATAACCATCGATAACGCTCCAACAACTCTTTGCGGTGTTGT
>Ga0208787_1001132_pt1 | contig 11989 bp, 10 predicted proteins | sample Wag4_2014_7_11_FD_187362 | JGI IMG/M metagenome (GOLD analysis project Ga0208787, IMG submission 187362) | Fresh water microbial communities from Ohio, USA - Utica-2 Time Series HT 2014_7_11 (SPAdes) (version 2) | ecosystem: Environmental > Aquatic > Freshwater > Water tank | place: USA: Ohio... | reverse complement strand
TTTTGACCAAGAATATGGTGCAAGACCGTTAAAAAGAGCAATTCAAAGATATATTCAAAATCCAATTGCAAATTTAATTTTAGATATGAAAGATAAAAAATTAGATGCAATTAAAATTGATGTGGATGAGGATAAGTTAATTTTAAATAATAAGATATTTGCAATAAATTAATAAATAAAATTTTTTTTCTGCAATTAGTATAGAAAGATTAGTGTATAAATTATTTTAAATAGGCATATAATTTCTTAAAAATTTTTATGAAAGTTTTAAGAATAAAACATTTTTTTGCATATGTATTTTTAATTTTAAATTTAAGTTTTAACACTTATGCAAATATTTCGTCGGATAACACTAGTGAAAAAGATTTAATATCTTTAATTAATAAAATTCCTTCGCCGCCAAAAAATGTAGAAGACGTAATCAAGCTCTTAGACAATACCAAAAGCGATTTAGTGGTTATTGAAAAATACAAACAAGTAGCAAATTCAAATCCTGATTTAAATTTTAATAATAATCAACTATTTCAGTATATTATAGATAAGTCTGAGGCTTTAATAAATTTGAGTTTGGTCAAAGGAGCAGAGGCAAATTGTTTAAAGGCAATAGAGATTGGAAAGCAAATTTCCGACGATAAGTATTTTATTGCGCAAACTATTTGTTTACTTGCCTATAATACAGCAGGAAATCGTAAAAAAGCTATGGAGACTATTGATGCAACACTAAAACATCCGGTTGTTAAGTTATCAGGTTGGGAATTAACATGGTTGGCATTAAAAATGGATCAACTTCAATCAGTAGGAGACGTAGATGCTGCACATGAAGTATTCAAAGATATTGAGCGGGTAATTAATAAAATGAGGACTTGGAGAGTGTGGCCAGAATACAGCTATCATTGGACTTACCAAGCAGAGCTGAGTAGGGGAAATTATTTTATGTTAATAGGAAAACCACGCGAAGCAGAATTAAGTTTTGCAAGATCACTTAACGCATTAGAAACAAGAATTAAACATAATCAAATATTGGGGGATCCTAACGCAAGAATAAATAAAAAGGAAGAATTGCAATCTTTCAAAGCATATCTACTTGCATTAATTGGCTGGTCATTAAATTCACAAAATAAATTAATTGAAGCTGAATATTATTATCGGGAAAGTTTAAAAATTTATTTAGGTTTAGGGGGTAAAAATAGTATTAGAGTTGCTAGGGCCTTGGCTAGACTATCTGGCAATATTACTAGCCAAGGAAGATTTGAGGAAGGTTATAATTTAGCTAAATATTCTCTGCAAATTTATCTTGAAGCTGGACTTTCTGAAAAAGCTGCAAACGTTATTCAATCAAAGAAAGCTGTAGCATCTACATTAGTGGATATTGAAAAATACTCAGAGGCATTAACTTATTTTTCGTCAATACGAAATACAATTAATTCAAATGAAGATTTAAAAAATAATTTTAAACATCAATTTACAGATCTAGACGAAGTTATTGCTCTTATATTTACAAAAGATTTTATAAAAGCTGAAACACTTGCAAAAGTAATGTTTGAAAATGAAAAAAATAAAGTTGGCCCAACACATCCAAGAACCGCCCAAATTCAAGCTTTTTATGCAACAATTTTGAGTGAACAAAAGAAATTAGATGAAGCTAAAATTAATTTTAAAGAAGCAATTCCTATACTTATTGATCAGGTAAGAAATAATAACGAAGCTCAAAATTTAAGCAAAAAAACTCAAAGAAGATTTGCTTTGATAACAGAGTCTTATATTGGCTTACTTTTTACTGAAGCTAAGAATAATAAAAACTTAGAAAAAAATTTAGTAAGTGAAGCCTTCCTTTTGGCTGATTTAGCAAGAGGTAGTTCAGTTCAAAAGGCACTAAGTCAAAGTACTGCAAGAAGTTTTAAAGACAAAGTATTAATGCAACTTGCAAGGACAGAGCAAGATTTACAAAGAAGAATAAGTTCATTAAATGAACTTCTTTTAAATGTATCTCAGGTAGAAACCTCATCTCAAGTCAAAGATAAAATTAAATATGATATTTCTGAGCTTAAAAAAGAAAGAGATGCAGTAACAATACAAATAAAAGATAGATATCCTGAATATTTTGATTTAGTCGAACCAAAACCAATTAACATTGATAGAACTGCTAGAATTTTAAATCAAAATGAAATTTTAGTAACTTGGTATTTTGGTGAAAGACAAAGTTTTATTTGGGCAATTAATCAAAATGGCCTCAATGGATTTGAAAAAATTAATATTACAAAAAAGGATGTAGCAAGAGATGTAAGGAATTTGCGAAAATCACTAGATCCAGGCGTTGCAAGCGTTGATGAAATTCCTCCCTTTGATGTAAATCTCTCAAACAAATTATACTTGCAGCTTATAAAACCTGTTGAAAATAGTTTGGTTGGAAAAAATCTATTAATTTCAGTTCCACACGAGTCGCTAGGTCAATTACCTTTATCAGTATTATTAACAGCGCAAATAAAGCAACCATCTAAGGGAGCCGAAGCTTTTAAAGATTATAAAAATGCACCATGGTTAGTTAGAAAGATTGCAATTTCTCAAGTACCCTCGGTAAATGCTCTTGCATCTTTAAGGGGAATAAAAATTGAAAGAAATGAGTCTCAATCTTTTATTGCTTTTGCAGATCCATACTTTAGCAAGGCACAAGAAAAGAGCGAAGTAAAAAAAACTGAACTTGCTCAGTCAATCAATACAAGAGGCAAGCCCTTAAATCTTAGAAGTGTGCCGAAACTTTCAAAAGTTACTTCTGCAGAATTAGCGCTTTTACCAGGACTTCCAGATACAGGTATTGAGGTAAATGAAATTGGAAAAGTTCTAAATGCAAGATCTGAGGATATATATTTAAATCAACATGCAAGTGTTAAAAAAGTTTTAGAAACAGATTTTTCAAAAAAAAATATTATTATGTTTTCAACTCACGGACTTGTTCCAGGAGAATTAATGGGATTAACTCAACCTGCTTTAGCATTATCATCTCCAGACGTCACAGGTGAAAAAGAGGGGGACGGATTATTAACCATGGACAAAATTTTAGAATTAAATCTTAATGCTGATTGGGTAGTTTTGTCAGCTTGTAACACAGCATCTAGTGATAAAAGTTCTGAAGCGGTTTCTGGGCTTGGAAGAGCTTTTTTCTATGCGGGAGCAAGAGCACTGTTAGTTTCAAATTGGCCGGTTGATACAGTTTCTTCAAAAGAACTAATGGTTGATTTGTTTAAAAGACAGAATGATCAAAAAAATTTATCAAAACCTGAAGCTTTGAAACAAGCAATGTTAAATATTGCCGATAATGGCGCAGCTAGAGTTGGTAATTCAAGTGAAATAAGCTATTATTATAGTCATCCATTGTTTTGGGCACCATTCGTTATGGTAGGAGATTAATAAAAAAAGAGATAGAAAATGGAAAAAATACGAGTCTTAGTTACTGCGATTATTTTAATTTTCATTTTAGATTTTAATATTTCAATAAACGCTCAAGAGGTTAAGAAAGAATTAATAACAACAAAAGAAGCGCAATTACCACCTGCAAAAGGAGATTTAAAAACTAGAGGAATATCTAGAGGACCTGGAATCATAGTTTTGTCGCCTGAGGCTAAATTGACAGAAGTAAAGTCTCCACTTGATTTTAAAGTCAAATTTGAACCGAGAGGCGGAGTTAAAGTTGATGCATCATCTGTTAAAGTTACCTATTTAAAGTTCCCGTATGTTGATTTAACAGAAAGAGTTAAGTCTGCGATTTCTGAAAATGGTATTAATCTTGAAAAAGCAGCTGTGCCCTCAGGCGAGCATTCAATAAGAATTACTGTAAAAGATGCAGATGGAAGAGAGTCCAATAGCGTTATTACTTTAGTTGTAATTAAATAATTTACATATTTTACCTTCTATGAAGTGTCCTTACTGTTTAAGTGATATTGATGCTGAAGCTTATGTTTGTAAGACTTGCACAAGAGATTTGTATCTTTTCAAACCAATGCTGCAAAAAGTTTCAGATTTAGAGGAAAAATTAAATAATGTTTCTGATAGGGTAACTTTAGAAAGTCGTATAAGCGAACTTGAAGAAGAACTTTTATATAAAAAAGAATTAGAAGCTGAAGGAATTTTTGGTATTTTATCTAAAATCTCAAAATTTATAATTTTACCATTATTTATACTTTTGTTTGCTCATGCTGCAATTGTTATAATTTATGATCTAAACTTAATTTATTTAAGATTAGCATCGATTATAATACCAATGCCGTTTGCTTTTTTTCTTTTTCAAAAAAAAAAAAACCCAGTATTCCCATGGTTCTTAGGATCTTTATTATTAGCTTTTATTGCCGTGATAGGCATGAGTGCAATTACAGCCTTAGTCGACAAAACCCCCGTGATGCCCAGAAGTATAATTGAGTGGAAAGAATTTATTGAGTATTCTTTGAGTATAACGTTTAGTTTTTTAACCGGAATGTTACTTGGGACAATTTCATTTTTTAAGCGAAGCAAACATAAAATTGATATTAATCCAATGCTTAAAGCTTTAATTAATCTTTTAGTGGACAAAAAATTAAGCCCTGAAGCTTTGCAAGACTTACTGCAAAAATCAATTAAATATATTTCTTTAGGCACAACTTTACTCTCTCTTTACACTGGCTTGAAACGTTTTTTTTAATAAAATAAAAATTTAATAGATTATTCACAATTAAGACACAAATAGTTCAAAAAATCATAACATTTGTCATCTATATAATGAGTATGAAAACAAAAAACCAAAAAACAAAAATGATAAATGGAAACAGAAGTTTTCCTACTTTATCTATTTCTCAACAAACTGCAGATGAGATGTTAACAGTTCTGGGGGTAGTAGCTCTACTAGCTGCGGTATTGACTCTGCCAGTTGGAATATTTTTATTTACTTACGGACTGTAATAGCTTTTTAATCAAACGAAGAATTAACATTCTTAAATAAAAAGGCTTAATTATTAAGCTTTAGTAAGCTTATTATTAGATGAGAATTTTTAAATAATTTCTTACGTAAGTTATTTTTTTAATTAAGAAAAATCCGTTATATATAAGGCTGAATGCCTAATAGATCTAATAGCGTTGAATTATTTACAAAAAAAATATCTGACTATATGTCAGACGATTATCTTTATTTAGATTCTAATATTTCTATAGCTGAGGCTATTAAAAAATTACAGCAACAAAAAAAATCCGTTATTTTAGTTAAAAATAAAAATAAACTTTTTGGAATTATTACCGAGCAAGACATAGTAAGAAAAGTAACTTTTTTATCTGATCCCAATAAGAAAATATCTGAAGTTATGACTTCTCCAGTTATTTTTGTTTATGAAGATGATCTTCTTTTTCATGCAGTAGGAAAAATGAGAAAAAATAATTTACGTCACTTACCCGTTATTAATATGACTTCCCAAGTTGTTGGAATTATTTATGCTAACAAAGCTCTGTATGCAGAACTTGGAAATGTCACTAATCAAATTGATCAAATGACATTTGATGAATATGACTCTTCATCCTTAGTTAAAATTAAAAAACAACAGATTGATATTGCGGAACGTTTGTTAGATGAAAATACCTCATCGTTAGATATTTGTTATTTATTGAGTTTTTTGAATAATGTTATTTTTAGAAGATCGATAAGGATCGCTGAGCGAAAAGTGAATGCTAAAAATATTATTAAATATATTCCAGATTACACTGTTTTGGTCATGGGTTCGGGAGGTAGAATGGAAAGTTTTTTATCCCCTGATCAAGATAATGGAATTATTTATGAACAAAGTGATAAAGAAGATCCAAAAAAGGTAGATTTGTATTTTGAAGAACTTGCGAAAGATTTTACTAAATCATTAGATGATGCAGGTATCCCGCTCTGCAAAGGTAATTTAATGGCAACAAATCCACTGTGGAGAAAAAGTTTACCAGAATGGAAAAATCAAGTTCAGAGCTGGGTTGAGAATTTAAGTGAACAAAATTTAATCTATGTAGATATGCTTTATGACTTTAGATCTGTTTTTGGAAAACCAGAACTTGCTGATGAATTGAGAGCTTTTATTTTTGATAAATTAATTAATAAAAAAGTTTTAAAATTTTTATTTAAAAATGATGAAAATAGACAAGCAGGACTGACTTTTTTTAATAATTTTATTTTAGAAAAAAAAGACCCAGAAAATAAAGGATTATTAGATTTAAAAGGAGCAGGAACATTACCTTTAGTTGAAACAGTTAGGATTTATTCTATTAAAAATCGCGTTAATAGATCAAATACCCTTGCTAGAATAGAAGAATTAAATCAATTAAAAGTCTTTGATGATCATGAAAGAGATTTTATAGAAAGTGGTCATCGTTTTTTAACCTATATCTTACTAAAAAATCAAGTTTCACTTGCAAAACAAGGCTTACCAATAAAAAATTTTATTAATCCTAAAAATTTACTTTTAAGAGAAAAGGAACTTTTAAAAATATATTTAAAAAAAATAAACGAACTTAAAACCAGAGCAAAGGCTGATATCAGTGAAGAATATCTTTAATCGAATACGATCATTTTTGGAAAGTAGAAAAGCTTTGCAAGCGCAGACCATTGATCAGACTATTTTTACAGTTTTGGACACTGAAACGACAGGGTTAAATGTAAATGAGGGTCATAAAATTGTATCGGTTGGAGCAATTAAAATTAATAATTACCAATTACTAGAGGAGCAAACTTTAGATGAATTAGTAAATCCTGAAAGGGATATTCCATTTGCTTCAAGAAATATTCATTACATCACAGAAGATAAAGTAAAAGACAAACCTAATATTTATCAAATAGAAAAAAAAATTAATGATTTTATTACAAATACTATTTTAGTTGGTCATAACATTGATTTTGATATTGGTTTTATAAAAAAGAATGCCGCAAAATCTTCTCTGGCCATCACCGCAAAGAAAATAACAAATATTGACACAATTCTTTTAACCGCTGGTCTTTATCCAAGTCTTGAAAGTTATGAATTATCATTTTTATGCAATTATTTTAGGATTAAAACATTTGATCAAGTTAGACATAGCGCATTAGGAGATGCAATTATTACAGCAAGATTATTTTTATTTTTATTAAATACTGCAAAAAATAGAAACAATATTCATAGCATTGGTGGTCTAATTAATTTATGCAAACAAGGAAGGCAAATTCATTATCTAATGAAAGACTTTAATAAAATTCATTAAAAATATTTTTTTAAAAATTTAATTATTTTGTTTAATTTTACTTATTATAAATTCCGTACTTTCAGCACCCTGAATAACGATTTTATCATTTAATGCGATAACAGGAACTCCTGAGATTCCTAAAGAATGTGCGCTCTGATTTTTGTTTAAAATATCGTCTATATTTTTTTTAGTTTCAAAAGTTTTTTCAATTTTTTGTTTATTTAAGCCATTTTTCACGCCAATCGCAATTAGATTTTCTACATTTCCAATGTCATAACCATCAATAAAATAATTTCTAAAAATATTTTCAACAATAAGCTTTTGTTCTTTTAAACCCTTAGAAAGATCAATTAATATATGTGAAAGAATCGTACTGGGCGTAATTTTTATTTTATTTAAATTGAAATTTAAATCCTCTAGAGCAGCTTGTTCCGTCATACGGTCATACATTGGCTGAGCATTATCTACACTACCAAATTTTTTTTCTAAGTAATCGGATCTCTTCATGCCTAATAAAGGCATATTAGGATTTAGTAAAAAAGGAGCGTAATGAACTTCAAATTTTTTATCCTTAAACTCTGCCAAGGCTTTAAATAATCTATTATGACCAATGTAGCACCAGCCACAAATTGTATCTAAGAAGATCGTAATTTTCATGTTATCAATTTATAATATAAAATTTAACAAACTAGACATATTAAATATTAGATGGAAAATATTGGTTGGAATTTTGATAATAGTTACACATTATTATCTCAACATTTAATTTCAAAAGTATTGCCAACTACAGTAAAAAATCCAAAAATAATCATTATAAATTATCCTCTTGCTCAGCAACTTGGATTAAATTTTTCCTCATTAAATAATAATCAATTAGCAAAATTATTTACAGGAAATGAAATTCCAAAAGGCTCAGACCCTTTAGCCCAAGCTTACGCTGGTCATCAGTTTGGTCATTTGGCTATTTTAGGAGATGGACGAGCTATTGTACTAGGCGAACATATTACTCCAAATAAGCAAAGGTACGATATTCAATTTAAAGGTTCAGGTAGAACTCCTTATTCAAGAGGCGGAGATGGTAAAGCAGCCCTTGGACCAATGTTGCGTGAATATATTATTAGTGAGGCGATGCATCATTTAAATATTAAAACAACTCGAAGTCTTGCTGTTGCAACCACAGGTGAGAATGTGATGAGAGAAACAGTATTGCCAGGTGCAATTTTAACAAGGGTTGCTGAGAGCCACATCCGCGTTGGTACCTTTGAGTATGTTGCAATTAAACGTGACCTCCAAACACTAAAAAAACTTTTACAGTATTCAGCGGAACGTCATTATCCTGAAATAAAAGATTTGGATAAGCAGGCTCCTGAATTTTTAAAATTAGTAATGGAAAGACAAATAGATTTAATTACAGATTGGATGCGAGTTGGTTTTATTCATGGCGTTATGAATACGGATAACATGTCAATTTCTGGTGAAAGTATTGATTTTGGACCGTGTGCATTTATGGATTATTATAATCCTAAAACCGTTTTTAGTTCTATTGATCACCATGGTCGATACGCATTTGGAAATCAGCCCTCTATTGCTCAGTGGAATTTAGCTCGACTTGCCGATGCTATACTACCGCTTCTCCACGAAGATGAAAATAAGGCTATAGAAGTGGGTGAGGAAATTATCCACTCTTTTAAAGAAAAATATGAAATAAAATTTCATAAAATGATGAAGAGAAAATTAGGATTAATTACTGATGAAAACGATGATGTAATTTTAATACAAGAATTATTAGATACCATGGAGAAAAATAATTTAGATTATACAAATACGTTTAGGGATTTTATGAATGGTAAAAGTATTAATGATAATTTAAAAAAATTTCACGATAAATGGAAAATGAGAATCGATAAACAAAATAGAAGTCATGAGGAAATTCTAAGTATAATGAAAAATGCTAATCCTGTTGTTATTCCGAGAAACCATAAAGTAGAGGAAAGCTTAAAAGAGGCGCATAAAGGAAATTTAGTATCTTTAAATAATCTTCTAAACGCTCTCAAGGACCCATACATAGAGCGAAGTGATTTAACATTATATCAACAGCCCGCTCATGAAACAGATAAGAAATATAAAACTTTTTGCGGAACTTAAATTTATTTTTTTAATTGTTTCACCACATAAGGTGTAAGATTTTTAGCCATGATCTTAACCCCTTCTCGATTTGGATGTTTGCCATCCTCCAAGTTCAATTTTGGATTTAACGCAACATCCTGAAGTAAAAAAGGCATTAGAATTAAATTATGTTCCTTTGCTAAAGAGGGATAAATATTATCAAACTTTTCCTTATAATTTTTTCCGTAACTTTCTGGTGATATAAAACCTGCAAGGATGACGGGTACATTTTTGGCTTTAATTTTTAATATAATTTGATTTAGATTTACTTTGATTTCATTGGGGTCAATTCCGCGCAACATGTCATTGGCACCAAGTCCTAGAATAATAAGACTAGCCTTATCCTCCAATGTCCAATTAATACGATTAAGACCACCTTTAGTAGTATCGCCGCTAACACTTCCATTTATAATTTCACTTTCAATATTTAAATTTTTTAACTCAGATTTTAGAGCCTCTGATAAATGATCAGGTTTAGTTAGCCCATAACCTGCCATTAAACTATCTCCAAATAGTATAATTCGCATTCTTGCAAAAGCCTCAGATTTAAATATGAAGATGAGATAAAAAATTATTATTAAAATTTTTTTCATGAAAAGTTTATTAGAGTTACAAGATATTTATTTAAATTACAAAACAGAAAATAGTTTAGTTGAAGTTATTAAAGGCGTTAATTTAAAAATAAATAGTGGCGAAAATGTTGCCGTAGTTGGAAAAAGTGGATCTGGAAAGACAAGTCTGATCATGTTGATTGCAGGACTTGAAAAAGTAACTTCTGGAAAAATAATTTTTGAAGACCAAGATATTAGCGCATATTCAGAAGATGAATTGGCAGATTTACGAAAAAGAAAAATTGGTATTGTTTTTCAATCTTTTTATCTGATCCCAAATTATACTGCCTTAGAAAATGTTTCTTTAGTCCTTGAGATTAATAAAATTGAAAATGCTCAAAAAAAGTCAGCAGAACTACTAGACCAATTTGGTCTAAAAGATCGATTAAATCACTTTCCAAGTCAACTTTCAGGAGGCGAGCAGCAGAGAGTTGCGATAGCTCGTTCTATTATTTTAAGTCCAAAACTTATTTTAGCCGATGAGCCGAGTGGCAATCTAGATAGTGAAAATTCTAAACTAATTATTCAATTATTATTTAAATATAGCAAACAAAACAATTCCAGTCTTATCTTAGTCACGCACGATCAATCCATTGCTAAGGAATGTGACAAAATTATTGAAATTAAAGATGGAAAAATTATTTAATTTTCAAGATTTTAAATACGCAATAAGAGATTTAACTAGAAGTTATAAAAAAATCTCAACAATCATTTTTACTCTTTTCATCAGTCTTTTTGTTTTAAGTGTTATTTTAAGTTTGGAGTACTCTTTAAAAAAAGAACTTAATGCTAATGCAAAAATATTATTAGGTGGAGATTTTGAAATTAATACAAGAAATGAAAAAGTTGATGATCAATACCTCAAGAAAATTGAAAAATTTGGAACAATTTCATCAACTGTTGAGTTTAGTACTATGCTTACCAATTCAACAAAATCAGATGCTAAAACTTTTTTTATTCGTTTAAAAGCAATTGATCAAAAGTACCCACTTTACGGCAACGTCCAATCTTTCCCAGATAAGGCATTGTCGTTATTACAAACTACTAAAAACAGTATTGTTGTTAATAGAAAAATTTTTGAGACTTTAAAATTAAAAGTAAATGATACGGTCTATATAAAACAAACTCCTTTTAAGGTTGTAGGTTACATAGAAAGTGTTCCAGATTTAGGACGGGCATTATTATTTGGTGACTTTGCTGTGGTTAGCACTAATTCATTTTTAAATTTAAATATTAATACTTTAGGTAGCTTTATTAACTATGAATACCGAGTAAAATTAAACAATGAAAATATTAATTTTAAGCAAGAAGTAGAAAATCTTACAAAAAATTACCCATCGTATAGTGTTCGTTATCCGGAAAACTCCTCTAATAATTTAAAAAAATTAATTGATAATTTTTCTCAATTTTTATCGCTAGTCTCGATTAGTGCAATGTTGATTGCAGGAATAGGAATCGCGAATACATTAATCTCTTTTATCAATCAAAAAAATATAAGTATTGCAATTATGAAGTCCCTTGGCTTTACCACCGGTACAATAAAAAAAATATTTTATTTTGAAATATTTACTTTACTAACCATCATCAGTTTATTGGCTTATCTATTTGCCATTTTAAGTGTGCCAATTGTTAATGCTTATCTTGTTAAAACCTTAGGAATTGCGGTTCAAAGTGAATTTATCTTTAAAAATTTTATTAAAGTATTTTTAAGTGGTTTTTTAGTGGTTAGTATTTTTTGCCTACCTACAATCTCAGCTATTCAACAAATTAAGCCAACGAGTCTTTTTAGGAATGTGTTTCAGCCTTGTGAATTTTATTTTACTAAAAAAAATATCTCATTAATTATTTTAGCAATTATTTCTCTTATCTTGCTATTTGCTTTTGATAGCAAAAAACCTTTTTACACAGTTATGTACTTTTTGGTCTTCTTTATAATTTGCCTTACTTTATATGGTTTATCAAAGTTAATAATTTTTTACTTAAGAAAGATTAATTTTATTAAATTC
>Ga0208787_1001130_pt1 | contig 12001 bp, 11 predicted proteins | sample Wag4_2014_7_11_FD_187362 | JGI IMG/M metagenome (GOLD analysis project Ga0208787, IMG submission 187362) | Fresh water microbial communities from Ohio, USA - Utica-2 Time Series HT 2014_7_11 (SPAdes) (version 2) | ecosystem: Environmental > Aquatic > Freshwater > Water tank | place: USA: Ohio... | reverse complement strand
TGCGGGGGAGTTGGCGAGCTGTCTTGGGGAGGTGGGATGTGCTTTTTTGTATGCCCCTGATTTTCATTCCGCGTTTCGTGGGGTGGCAGGTGCGAGGAAAATATTGTCGGCACAGGGCAAGCGGAGTGCGTTTCACTTGTTGGGGCCGCTTGTAAACCCGGCGAGGCCTGAGATCAGGATGGTGGGTGTGTTTCGTGAGGAGGATATGTGCAAGTTGGCAGAGGCAATGGATTGTTTGGGGGTGGAATCGTATGCAATTCTTTATGGGGACGATGAAAAGGGGGCTCCCTTGGGGGAACTGTCGCCCCTCGGCCGCAATCGATTGATGGGAAAAAAGGGTGGGGAAAAATTTGATCTTTCAGAAGAGTCGTTCTCTGGCGATTGGGGTTCTTCGTTGGATTTGGAGGCTCCGAAGGCAGAGGATAGTGCGGCCAAGATTCAGGCTGTTTTGGCGGGAGACGGGGCTCGGGCGGTGCGTGGAGCTGTGGTTTGGAATGCGGGGGCGCTGCTTTGGCTTGGCGGGGTCGCAAAGGATTGGGTGGAGGGACGAAAATTAGCGGAGGAAACAATCGCCAAAGGGAGTGCTCGGGCTCTGTTAGAGAGATGGAGGACGTGGAGTCGCGATTAAGTTTGAAGAAAAGGATTTGAGGATTTTTCGTGACCGACGGTAGTGGTGGGGCCGTGGCCTGGATAGACAGTCGTTTGCGGGGGAAGGGGCAGAATCTTTTTTTGGATGCCTGTGATCAGGAGGTCTCGACTTCCTCCGGGCAGGTCCCAGCGGCCGACTCCATCGGCAAAGAGGACATCCCCGCCAAAAAGCTGTTTTGATTGGGGTAGATAGAGACAGAGGCTGCCGGGGCAGTGTCCAGGAACATGGAGAAGTTGAGAGTTAGGCCAAGAGGCTGGGGGCGGATTGAGATCATCGATCGTTTGAGTCGCACGTATGGGTTGCAGTTTTTTAGGAAGACCAAAGGTGAGCATAGAGTCGGGGTTGAGGCAGAGAAAGGCGGTATCAGGGTGGTAGTAGACGGGGCAAGCGGCCCACTCCGCGATAGCTGCAGCGTCCCAGATATGATCCCAGTGGCCGTGGGTGATAAAGAGGGAGTGAGGTTTGAGTTTTTTTGTTTTAAGGAAATCGAGAAAGCCCTCGGGCGCATCGATGGCAAGGAGATGGTTGTTGAGGTCGAGAAGGTAGGCGTTGGTAGCGGCGAGGCCGCCTGTATAAGTCAGAGGTTCTTTCATGGATTGTTGGGTGAGAAGATAAGGGATTAAGGGCTTTTTGGCTTTAGGGAAAGGTAGGAATTTGGGCGATGTGGCGAGCTGGATAGGATCGGTAGAGTCGTTATAGTAGGAGTGTGAAGTATATTCGATATGCGATCGTTGTTTTTCTTGGAATGGCGGGGTTGTGGGCGGAGGAGTCTTCCAAAGAAGTGAAGAAGGATGTGAAGCTGGATGCGGCTGAAGAGGTAAAGTTGGGCAGGGGAATGGCTTTTCAGGGATTTGCAGCGGAGCAGCAGGAGGCGTGGAGGCCTGCAAAAGATTTGTACACAGCCGCACTGGTCAAAGCCCCAGAGATTCCGTGGATCTGGTTGCGAAGAGGCTTTTGTGAAATCAAATTGGAGGATGAGACGGCGGCTCAGCAGGATTTTGCCAAGGCGATTTCATTGGGAATTTCAAAGGAGAAGTCGGATGGCGTGAATGATCTACAGTTTTTGATTACGCTACGGTCGAAGGCGGGCCCGTTGGCGGAGTTTCGAGATCCGAAGGCGGCTGTGGTATTGGCGCGAAAATTGGTTGAGTTGGACAGGACGACGGACAACGTGTTGCTGGAGGCGGCGTGTCTTGCGGAGTCGGAGCAGTATCTGCGGGCGCAGGAGTTGCTTTTAGGGCGAATCCGCGAGGTGGAGAATGCGGAGGAGAAGGGGCGATTACAAACGGCGGTCGAGACGTTTCGAACTCAGTCAAAATTTGGGCCTGCCTTAGAGGGTTTGGAGCTGGAGAAAGAGGGGAAGTATGAGGAGGCGATGGATCGATACACGAATGTACTGGATCAGGCTCCCGAAACGGCCTGGGTTTTAGTAAGAAGAGCATTCTGTTTGGCGAAGACGGGGGATCCTTCGGGGTCAAAGGCGGATTTGCGTCGAGCGATGCGCCTTTTGCCTGAAACGGCAACGGATCGGATCACAGTGGCTTGGGCTAAGGCTAACTGTCCTTTTCTGGAGTTTCGAGATGGAGCCGGGGCGGTTAGTTTGGCCAAGAGAGCGATCCAGGATGAGCCTCTGATTCAGACGTATGGAATTTTAGCTTCGGGCTACGCGGAGATGGGAGATTTTCGAAAAGCGCAGGAGACGGTGATGTTGGCGTTGAGTAAGAGTACGGTGGAATCAGAGAAAAAGGAGTTAAAGAAAAAATTGGAACTGTTTCGAGATAAGAAACCTGAGATGGATGATTGGGCTCCGCGGGCTACACCGCGGGAGGCGAGTTTGTAGGGTTGGGTTGCGCAGGGAACTGGTTTAGAAGTGGAGGATGTTCAAATCATGGATCGGCCAAGCTTTGGGTCTGGGATTTCTAATTTTTGCGGTCTCTTGTGGGGGAAAAAGTAAGGTGGCGAGAGATTTGATCGATCGGGAGCTTTTCTTTGGTAACCCTGCGTTGGCGAGTCCGCAGCTTTCACCCGACGGGGAGTGGGTCGCCTTTTTGAAGGAGAAGGATGGCATTTTAAATCTGCATTTGGTGAGGTGGGGGGAGAAGTTGGAATTAGCGAGGGCTTTGACGGCGGAGAAGAGTCGGCCTCCTGCAGGATTCAGTTGGACTCGGGATTCGCGTTATCTGTTGGTGGCACAAGATTCGGGTGGGGACGAAAACTATCGTTTAAGGCGTTTGGATTTATCTGAACCTGAAGATCCGCAGACTGGTTTACCTGTGGCTCAGGAGTTACCGATTCGCAAGGGATCGAGGGCAATGGTGATGGCGTTACCCAAGGGTAAGCCGAACGAGGCTCTTTTGCAGGTGAATGAGAGGGATGAGAAGTACTTCGACATTGAGCGATTGGACATTACGACCATGCAGCGGACGCCTGTGTGGGAAAATCGGGAGGGTTGTGCGGATCTGGTTGCCGATTTGGATGGGAATTTGCGTTTGGCGACTCGGATGACTCAGGATGGCGGAACGGAGTTGATGCGGGTGGAGGGGAAGAAGTTGTCGAAGCCGATTTTAAAGGTGAGTTGGCAGGAGGCGATGGGGGGATTTACGTTTCGAAAAGGCGGACGAACGCTGTATTTGGAAACCAATGTAGGAGATGGGGATTTATCCTATTTGGCTGAGATGGATCCAAAGAGTGGGAAGTTGACGCGGTTAGAGTCGGATCCATTGGGGCGGGTTGATTTATCGAGGGCAGCTTTCTCGGAGGCAACGGATGAGTTGGTAGGGACGGTGTATTTTGATGATCGAAAGAGGAATTACTGGAAGGACAAGGGGTTTGAGGAGGATTTTCTTTTTCTGAAAAAGAAGTTCCCGAACCTGGAGGTGGGTTTAGCGGATATGTCTGGGGACGATGGAAGGTGGTTGGTTTTGATTTCGGGTGATATGGATCCTGGGACGTACTATCTTTTTGATCGGAAAAGTCGGGAGGTTTCGCTTTTTGGGGCTTTGCGACCCGATTTACCTAAAGAGAAGTTGGCTCCTATGATGCCGGTGCGATACCTGTCCTCTGATGGGATGGAGATTCCTGGATACTTAACTCTACCGTATGGGGTAGAGGCAAAACAGTTGCCGTTGTTGGTGATGCCTCACGGGGGACCATGGGCGAGGGATTACTGGGGTTACAATGGGACGGCCCAATTTTTTGCGAATCGGGGTTTGGCGGTGTTGCAGCCTAACTTTCGGCAATCGACGGGGTACGGGAAAAAGTTTTATTCGGCGGGGCGGCATGAGTGGGGTGACAAGATGCAGGATGATTTGACGTGGGGTGTGAAGGATCTTGTCGCAAAAGGTGTGGTAGATCCGAAGAGGGTAGCGATTTATGGGGGGAGCTATGGAGGGTATGCGGCGTTGGCGGGGTTGGCCTTTACCCCTGAGGTGTATGCGGCGGGAGCCTCCTTTGTGGGGCCGTCGAATTTATTTACCCTTTTGAATTCAATTCCGCCGTATTGGGAGTCGGTCCGGCAACAATTTGACTACTATGTGGGTGATCCAAAAAATCCGGAGGATGAGGTGAGGATGAGGCGGCAATCGCCTCTGTTTTCGGTTGAGAAAATGAAAGCGCCTTTGATGGTGGTGCAGGGGGCCAATGATCCACGGGTGAAGCAGGCAGAGTCGGATCAGATTGTGGAGGCGTATCGGAAGCGTGGGCAGGCGGTGGAGTATCTGGTCGCGGCGGATGAGGGGCATGGGTTTGCGAGGCCGGACAACCGGTTAGCGGCCATGCTGGCTTTGGAGAGGTTTTTACATCGTCACATTGGAAGTGAATTACAGCAGAAGGCCCCGAAGTGGATGGAGGAGAAATTGGCGAAGTTAAAAGCAGGCGGAGCGATACCGGGCGAGTCAGAAAAAAAGGGCAAAAAGTCTTAATCAAATTTTCTGGCGTCCCCAAAAAGGGGATAAAATTCAAATCTCGCTTCAGAGGAGAAAATGAGATTTTCACACAAGTTATTCACACCAAAAAAACCGATAATTGGCTTTGATCTTTGTTGCTAAAATCGGATCGACTATAACGAGTCTAGTTCATTGAAAGAACAGAGTCTGATGGGGGAGACGAAAGTTTGCTCCCATTTGAAGGCTCTCAGGATAGCTCCAGGTAACTGGAGAATGGTCGAGGAGGCTTGACTGCCTCGGCCCCCAGGTTGGATCACAAGTCCAGCAAGGGCATGTCTCACCAAATCCCGCGGCTGGGGTCGCACCCAGAAAAACATCGGCAAAGTCGGAGTGAAAGCGAAGGCAATGACGGTGTCCGTAGAATGCGAATTAGGGGTTTGAGAGGTTGGCAGCGATAACTAAAGAAGCCGCATGCTAGCCAAGTCACGTTGGGGGGACGGTTTCGGTTCCCTTGGCGGACACAGTCGCTCCAAGAAAAGGGCGATGGTTGCTACTGTGAGAAGGTCAGGTATTCGTGGTTGGTTTGGGTTGGGGGTCGTAAGGTCCTCGGCTCTAAGGTTTCCTCTGATGCAGGGGAAGCGCGAAAAGGGCTAACAGCGAATAAACGGAGATGGGAGATCAGGCCGGCAGGCTTGGTCAACAGCCCAACTCCGAGTTCGGGGGGCGGACCCGAGAGGGACGTCGCCCGGCTACGAGGAAAAAGCAACCTGAGAGGTAAGAAGCTAGACCCGTGGCAGGGGGCCAACGCAGCGCCAAAAGTGCTGGCAGTCCTCCTGACTCAAGGTGGTGACCCGCAAAACAACCCGTCACAGGGTAATTCTCGTGGGTGGGTCAACACCGTGTGTGGCGCGCCCGTACCGGCAGGTACGGACCGAACCAGGCAAAGAGGCTTCACTCAATAGATCGCGATCAGGGATGGTCGCGGCGGCCCTGCTATGAGGCCGTAAACTCCTCCTGCGCCGTGAAGCGTGGGCGGTGAATAGCGTCGGGGAACTGGCAGCCGAAGGAAAAAGCAGGATGAATCGAGAGATTGGTCCAGGCGCCAAATAGCCAGTCACTGGGAAAGAGAGCGTGGCGAACTCCCACACCCGTATGAACCCTTGGAGGCAAAACCTCCAAGGGTTCTTTTTTTTGCACACGAGAGTAAGAAATTCCTGAAAGGATTTGGTTTGCGGGCACAAGGTTTCGTCGTGACGAATCGAGATTGGAATATGCGTTGACCTGTTGGGGAAAAGTTGGTTTAATTTTCGTTTCAATATTACGGAGGTAAAACGTGGCTAAGAGGTTAGGAATCAAAGCAAAAGTTCGAGCTGAGATCGGCGGGCGTCGGCCCCGTCGGATTCGTGCCAGCGGTCGTGTTCCCGCCATTCTCTACGGGGTGGGCACGGCACAGCCTTTGGAATTAAATGGGCGTGAGATTGCTGAGGCGTTGCATGGGGCCAGTTCTGAAAGTGTGTTGATTGATCTGACTTTAGAAGGTGAAGGTGGAGCGATCACGAAGCGGATAGCGTTGATCCGGGAAGTTCAGCATGACCCGTTGCGGGATACGATCGAGCATGTGGATTTTCATGCGATTGAGGAAAACAAGAAGCTGCGTGTGGAAGTTCCCGTGCACGAGGTGGGGGAAGCTGTCGGTGTCAGGACTGGGGGAGGAATTTTGGATCACAATCTGCGTACTTTGCGGGTGGAATGTTTGCCCAAAGATCTGCCGGAACGGATCGACGTGGATGTTTCTCATTTGGAAGTGGGGAAAGCGATTCTCGTGGGTGAGGTGAACCTCCCTGCAGGTGTGACGGTTTTGAACACGCGGGAATTGCCCGTGTTTATGGTGTTGTTACCGAAAGTTGAGGAAGCCCCGACTCCTGAGGGGGCTGCGGCCGCGGCGGCTGAGCCTGAGGTTATTCGTCAGAAGAAGGAGGGTGAGGAGGCTGGAGCTACTGCGGACAAGGGTGACAAGAAAGATGCTGGAAAGGCTGAAAAGAAGGAGCCGGCTAAGGCGGACGCCAAGGAGGGGGCCAAGAAGGAACCGGCTAAGAAGTAACCGCGGGCAGGAGGCACGATGGAGATCGGCTTGGTCGCCGGGTTGGGGAATGAGGGTCAACCTTACGAGGGAACTCGCCACAATTTCGGTTTCGAGGTAGTGGATCGAATCGCGTCGAATCAGAAACTCCGCTGGGAAAAATGTCGCTATGCCGATGGATGGGCGACCCGCACCCCGGAGAATCTAATCCTGCTGAAGCCCTCCACGATGATGAATGCGTCCGGGGAGGCGATTCGTGCGGCTCTGGCTTGGTGGAAAGTGTCCCAAGAAAATTTTATGGTGATTATGGATGATGTGGATCTGCCTTTAGGAAAACTCCGCTTGCGTGCTGAGGGTTCGAGTGGTGGGCATCGTGGATTAGACTCGATCGAAACCTTGTTGGGGACGAAAGCGTATCCTCGGTTGCGGGGTGGAGTGGGCCGGCCGGCAGGGGCTCGGGCGACTGCGGAACATGTTTTGGAAAAGTTTACACCGGACGAGCGGCCTGTGGTCGACCGAATGGTGGTTGCGGCTGTGGAGGCCGTGGAGATCTGGAGGCAGAGCGGATGGGATGCTGCGCTGCCTTTGGGGAACCGGAAAGTGGAGGCATGAAGACATACGATCTATTGGTAGTTTTGGATTTAGCGGGCAAAGAGGAATCTTTGCCTGAGGTGTTGGCGCAAGTGGAGGGTGAGGTGAAATCGGTAGGTGGCAAAGTGACCCGAACCCAGAAAATGGAGCGCAGGAAATTCGAGTATGTAGCGGGATCGTTGGAGTCGGGTTTCTATGCGAATATGACGTGCGAGTTGCCACCTGAATCCATCGTCAAGCTTCGCGGAAAATTGGCTTTAACCACTTGTGTCTACCGGTACGTCTTGGTGAGCGTTTCGGAGGCAGAGTTACGTAAAAAGAGCGAAAATAAGACGGCGGAGGCTACGGCTTAAGGAAAGTTGTATGGCCAGTTTGAATAAAGTTTTCCTGATGGGGAATTTGACCCGCGATCCGGAGGTGCGTCACACGCCCAAGGGCACGGCAGTGGGAGATTTGGCGATGGCCATCAACATGAGTTATCGTGCTCAGGACGGAACGGAGAAGGAGGAAGTTTGTTACGTGGATGTGGTCGTTTGGGGAAGGCAGGCGGAGACGTGCCGGGACTATTTGAGCAAGGGGGCGCCTGTTTTTGTGGAGGGACGGCTACAGTTGGATCAGTGGGAGGGGCCGGAGGGGGAAAAGAAGAGTCGCATGAGAGTGCGTGCGGATCGGGTGCAATTTTTGTCTCGTGGGGGTGGAGGTGGAGCAGGAGGTGCGGGACGAACTGGGAAAAGTGGTGGAGCGGGTGCGGCTGCAGAGGGAGAGAGTGGTGGAAAGGGATCGGCTCCGGCGCGGGAGATTCCTGAAGATGATGTTCCTTTCTAAAAATACAACAGAGGAAAAAAACAAACTATGAACCAAGAAGTTATTTTAAAAGGTCCCGTGAAGGGGCTAGGCGCAGAGGCGGATTTGGTACGCGTGAAGCCAGGATATGCGAGGAATTTTCTATTTCCGCGCGGATTGGCCTCGCCTGTGAATGCAGCCAGCAAGCGGCAGATTGATTCCTTAAAGAAGCGGCGGGGGGAGAGGGAGGCAGCGGAAGCGGCTGCGACGCAGGAGAAGGCGTCCAAGTTGGCAAAGCTGGCATTAGCTTTTGAACTGAAGCAGGCACAAGAGGGTGCGGAGAAGCTCTTTGGGTCGATTACGGCTACAGAGATCGCTGCAGCTTTGAATGAAAAAGGATTTGAGGTGGAGAGGCGGGATGTGGTGGTGGCCAAGGCCATCAATCATGTTGGTGAACATGATGTGACGGTGGATCTGGGGTACTCGGTTAAAGTCCAAATTAAGGTCAAGGTGACTGGGAACACGGACGAGAATTTCGAGAAGCCTGTAAAGAGTCGTCGTCCGCGGAAAAGCACAGCGACTGAGTCTACTGAAGAAAAAGCTTAAGAGCCAACAGGGCAGCTTTTTTAAGTTATTAAGCTTCAATAGTTAAGAAGTTTCATAACTGGGTATCGACAAGAGCTTATTGATAGCTATTTACGTAGTTTACCGTGAAAAAATCGGGTGTAGCAACGGGTGTGTCAAAATGGGCCTCTTTTGGGGTTCGGGGATGGGTTTTGTCTATTTTAGTTCTGTGCTTTTTGGGAAGTGAATTGGGCGCACAGGAGAGTGAGAAGAGTCCTGAGGTTCAACCTTCCCAGACCCGTGCAAAAACCTTTGTGCCCTCACCTTCTTCATCGGAAAAAGCGGCTAGCGGCCAAATCAAAATTTTGGAAGTGGAGTATTCATCGAAGAGACCAGATGTGACGATCAACGAGGATAAAATACGCCAAAATATGCGTAGTAATAAGGGAGGAGTTTATTCTCAGCAGGTGGTGGATGGAGACATTGAGACCCTTTATCAAACGGGAGATTATGAAAACGTACAGATTGTGACTTCCGAGATGCGGGCGGATGACGGGGAGCGTGGGGTGAGATTGACTGTCCTGGTGGATCCGAAAGTTCGGGTTGCTGAAGTGGTGGTGAAAAGAAAGCGGGCGGATGGCGGATTGGACGATGAACTCTCAGTGGACAAAGATGATCTTCTGGATCTGAAGCTCAAGGCGCTGACCGCCAGTGATGCAAAAGGGGCAGCCGCATTAGCGAGTGCGTTTACACCAAAAGAGACTGTGACGAAGGCGGGAGACACCTTGAGCGATGAGCGATTGCAAAGGGATGCGTTCGCGATGGAGGATTTTTATCGGGACAAGGGATACAAGGATGTGAAAATTGTTGCGAAACAGGAGGCGGTTAAGGGGGGGGAGGCCAAGGTAGTCTTTGAAATCGACGAGGGAATTCGTGGATTTATCAGCAAGATTCGATTTATCGGAAACCAAGCTGCAACTGCAAAAGAGCTAGAAAAAGTGGTCAAGCTCAAGCCGAAGGAGTGGTGGCAGCTTTTCAGCAAATCGGATCGATTCGAAGAGCTAGCGCTCAAGGACGATGTGGCACGAATTAAAAATTATTACCTCAATCAGGGGTATATCGATATTGGTGTGTCCGCCTCGGTGGACATGCCCCGGACAGCTAAAAATGAGGAGGCCAAAAAAGATTCGGATGCTCCGAGAGGGGGGGATTTTGATCCCGATGATATTCCTGCGGAGGATCTGATCTTAACGTACCGGATTGAGGAGGGGCGGCAGTACCGAGTGGGGGTGTTGTCGGTCGAGGGAAACGCATTTTTCTCGGCGGATGATTTGTTGAACGAACTGCAGACGAAGGCGAAGCAGGTGGAAATCTTTGACCAGATTGAGTTAAAGATGATCAAAGCGAATGGGTTGCAGGAGGGGGAAATTTACTCGATCAATTCCCTTCAGGCCTCGATCGAAACTCTGCAAGACAAGTACGGACGTCGAGGGTTTCGTGAGGCGAGGGTCGAGTACCGGATGACGCCCAATGTCGAGAACGGGCGAATCGACGTGAGTTTCAACCTAAAGGAGGGGGAAAAATTTTACGTCGATAAGATTGAGATACAGGGCAATACCACAACACGGGACAAGGTCATTCGCCGAGAAATCGATCTGGCGCCTGGTGAGGTATTTGACACCGTTCGAGAGAAGGCCAGCAAGAAGAGATTGGAGGGTTTGAACTATTTTTCAAAAGTGGAGACGTATGCGGAGGAGACGGATGTGCCGAATCGGCAAAAACTGATCGTGAAGGTTGAGGAGAAGGGGACGGGTGAGGTGAGTTTCGGAGCGGGATTCAGCTCGGTCGAGTTGTTGACGGGAAATATCACGGTGGGAGAGAAGAACTTTGATCTACAAAGAATCTTTCAGAGTTTCCCGCCGCGGGGTGCGGGGCAGAAAGTTCGGTTCCAGGCATCGATTGGATTCCGGTCCCAAAACATCAACCTATCTTTCACCGAGCCGTGGTTTTTGGATAAGCCGATACGATTGGATGCGGGTGGGTACTACAATGGGGCTTCGTTTTTGAGTGAATTCTACAATCAGAAGAATTACGGGGCGTTTACTGGATTGAGTCGAAGGCTAGGGGATGATTATCCGCTGAATCGTTGGTCTACGGGGGTCACTTATCGGCCAGAATACTATGATATTTCTGATCTTCAGTCGGATGCGCCGCCTTATTTTCAGGCATCCACGGGAGACACGTTCAAGTCGTCTTTGCGGGGCTCCGTAACCTATGACGGTCGGGACAGTTATATGTTGGCTCATTCGGGACAGTATTTTGAGTTTGGTGCTGAGGGTGCGGGCGGACCGCTTCTTGGAAGTGAAAATATATGGAAGATTAAAGCCGAGTTTAAGACGTATCACACCTTGTGGAGGGAGAAAGATGTGATTCTATCCGCTCGGGTCTTGCTCGGTTTAGTCGACAGTTACAGTACCACGGATTACGTGCCAGTATGGGATCAGCTGTTTGCGGGTGGATCGGGATCGATCCGAGGTTTCGATCCGTCGTTGGGTAGTACGGTGAACGGAGGATCGGTGGGTCCAAAGCAGAACGCCCAACCTGTGGGTGGTGGTACGCAAGGAGTGTATCAAGTAGAGGTTTCCGCTCCTTTCCCAATTCTGGAAAATCGGGTCCGGTGGGCGGTTTTCTGTGACGGTGGATTTGTGAACGAGAACGTTTTTGATTTTCAGCCTAAGACATACAACAACACTCAGAGCATGATGGTGAATGGAGTTCAGACCGACTACAACGCGATCAACGGTGGATTCCAAATCGGAGCGGGTGTGGGAATCCGGATGGACATTGGTATCGGGCCGATGAAATTTGATGTCGGTTTCCCTGTGATGACAGGGGATCCAAACAATGGCGGGGGATTGGGGGCCTTCAAATTGTACTTTGACGGCGGGTACCAGTTCTAACTACAATTCGTCCTTATGACATTAACCTCCTCCAAACTCCTGCAAGGGGCGATCGCCCTAGCGATTTTTTCAATCGGTGCATGTGGATATGCCCAAGACTTCTCGAAAATTGCCGTAGTCGACTACAACACAATTCTGAAAGACTACTACAAGGCGAAAGATTCTCAAAAGCAGATGGAGGACCTGGCCGCGGGCTATCAGAAGGAGCGGAATGAGCGTGAGGCTGGATTGAAGACCTTGGTTGAATCGATCAACGCCCTACAAAAAGAGATGCAAGATCCTGCCATTTCGGATGCGAAAAAGAAGGAGAAGGAGAATCAGCTAAAGGCCAAGGGGGAAGAGGGTCAGGTAAAACAGAGGGAGATGATGGCGTTTGGCCAGACAGCGTCAAAAATCCTTGAGGATAAAAGGCAGAGGTTGACGACTGACTTGACGGAGGAGGTGAATAAGGCGTTGGGCCAGATTGCAAAAAACAAATACTCGATGGTTT
>Ga0208787_1001128_pt1 | contig 12032 bp, 6 predicted proteins | sample Wag4_2014_7_11_FD_187362 | JGI IMG/M metagenome (GOLD analysis project Ga0208787, IMG submission 187362) | Fresh water microbial communities from Ohio, USA - Utica-2 Time Series HT 2014_7_11 (SPAdes) (version 2) | ecosystem: Environmental > Aquatic > Freshwater > Water tank | place: USA: Ohio... | reverse complement strand
CTAATGAGGCCTGATAAGCTTCAAATTTCTCATGCATTTCGATCTGCCTGTTACTTGGAGATAGTATTTCAACAACCAAGTCGGGGGAGCCAATGATGCCTTGGGTTACTATTTTTGATTTATCACAGATCACACAAAGGTCTGGTTGCACTACTGTTTTGAAGGTGTTTCCTTGTTTTCCGACGGGTAACCTAACATCAATAGGCGCGGCAAAGTAAGTACATGTTTTTCCATGAAAGTAGGGGTAAAAGGCAACGGTTAATTCCCTGGAAAATGCTTGATGAGGTGTGTTAGGTGCACTCATGGGGAAAATCTTCCCCATAATGAGTTCCACGCGCTCTTGAAACTGCCAGGTCATATAGTCTGAATAACTATATTCAAAAGACTCCTCATTTAATTGGTCGAGGCGGGTAATCTCCGGAAATTTATATTCTTTCATTTCCAATGGGCTAATGGTTTATATTCAGCTACTTCGACAACTAATTCAGGAAAAATAACCGATGCTATTCGAGATAAATTTTCATATTTTTTATGAAGTTCAAAAAGATGGTTTTCATTTAAGACATATTGTAACATCCATTGTTCCTCAGGATGAATTATCCAGTATTCCCGAACCAGGGAAGCCTGATAGGCCTCAAATTTTTCATGCATTTCAATCTGTCGATTACTGGGAGATAATATTTCAACAACAAGGTCAGGGGCTCCTTTTATGCCTGATTTTTCTAATTTTAAGAGGTCACAGACAATACCTAAATCTGGTTGAACCACGGTTTTGTAAATATTTCCTTTTTTACCCACAGGAAGTCGGACATCAAAAGGGGCAACGAAGTAATAGCAAGGTTTACCTTTGAAATAGTTATAAAAGCAATTTCCAATATCGTTGCTCAGAAAATGATGAGGCGTATTTGGCGCACTCATGGGAAAAATCTTCCCCATAATGAGTTCCACGCGCTCTTGCAACTGCCAGGTCATATAATCTGAATAACTATATTCAAAAGACTCCTCATTTAATTGATCGAGCCGGGTAATCTCCGGGAATTTATATTCTTTCATTTCCAATGGGCTAATGGTTTATATTCAGCTACTTCGACAACTAATTCAGGAAAAATAACGGATGCTATTCGAGATAAATTTTCATATTTTTTGTGTAGATCAAAAAGATGGTTTTCATTTAATACATATTGTAACATCCATTGTTCCTCAGGATCAATGATCCAGTATTCTCTAACCAGGGACGCCTGATAGGCCTCAAATTTCTCGTGCATTTCAATCTGTCGATTACTGGGCGATAAAATTTCAACAACAAGGTCAGGGGCACCTTTTATGCCTGATTTTTCTAATTTTAAGAGGTCACAGACAATGCCTAAATCTGGTTGTACCACAGTTTTGTAAATATTTCCTTTTTTACCCACAGGAAGTCGGACGTCAAAAGGGGCAATAAATACAAAGCAATTTTTTCCTTTGAAATAATATTTAAAGTCAGCAGCTAAATCAATGGCTAGCGATTGATGAGGTGTGTTAGGCGCACTCATAGGAAAAATCTTCCCCATAATGAGTTCCACGCGCTCTTGCAACTGCCAGGTCATATAATCTGAATAACTATATTCAAAAGACTCCTCATTTAATTGATCGAGCCGGGTAATCTCCGGAAATTTATATTCTTTCATTTCGATTTTTTATAAATGTATAGGATATTATATTAGAAAACCTAACTATGCCCAATTATTTAAGGACAGTTTACAAAGCGTATTATTTAAAAAAATAAAAGGGTGACTTTGCAGCCACCCTTTTAAAAAAATATAATGTAAGGAAACGATTCCTATCTGGCGTAGGAAACGGCTCGTTTTTCGCGAATGACCGTAACTTTTATCTGACCGGGATATTGCATATCGTCCTGTATTTTTTGGGAAATGGCGAAGGCTAAATCATCTGCATTGCTATCGCTTACTTTATCACTTTCAACGATAACGCGGAGTTCACGTCCTGCCTGCATGGCATAAGCTTTTTGCACCCCTTCGTGAGACATGGCCAACTCTTCTAATTCGCCAATTCTTTTCAGATAGCTCTCCAAAATTTCTCTTCTGGCACCTGGTCTGGCACCCGAAATGGCGTCACAGGCCTGGACAAGAGGAGAAATGATATTATTCATTTCCACTTCATCGTGGTGAGCACCTACTGCATTACAAATAACGGCATGTTCCTTATACTTTTCGCAAATTTTCATGCCTAAAATAGCGTGTGAAAGCTCACTTTCTTCCTCTGCCACTTTTCCTATATCGTGCAATAGACCTGCTCTTTTTGCCATTTTAACCTGATTAGGATTAAATCCAAGTTCAGATGCCATGATAGCACAAAGGTGGGCTGTTTCGATGGAGTGTTTCAAAAGGTTTTGACCATAAGAAGAACGGAAACGCATTCTACCAACCTGTTTAATTAAATAGGGGTCGAGACCATGTATATCGAGTTCAATAACGGTGCGTTCACCTATTTCTACGATTTGTTCATCGAGTTGCTTTCTTGTTTTGGCTACCACCTCTTCGATTCTGGCAGGGTGAATTCTGCCATCAGCCACTAATTTTTTCAATGAAAGTCTGGCAACTTCTCGGCGAATAGGATCAAAACTAGAAATAACGATAGCTTCCGGTGTATCATCTACGACAAATTCTGCACCTGTAGCGGCTTCCAGCGCACGAATATTTCTTCCTTCTCTACCAATAATTTGTCCTTTGAGATCATCAGATTCAAGATTGAAGACAGAAACGGTGTTTTCGATAGTATATTCAGCACACATGCGTTGAATGGTCTGTACGACAATTTTCTTTGCCTCTTTACCTGCATTTAACTTAGCTCTTTCAATAGAATCTTTAATGATTACCATTGATTCATTTTCAACTTTTGCTTTAACGGCCTCAAGAAGCATATCTTTTGCTTCCTGCTCACTCATGTTGGATATTTTTTCTAATTCTTTGATTCTGATTTCATTAGCAGCATCCAGTTCTTCTTTCTTTTTAGAAATAATCTTTAATTGTTTTTCCAAATTTTCTCTAATGATAGCAAGATCAGCGTCTTTTTGTTCAATTTCGGCTTTTAGAACCTCAATATTTTTTGCTTTTGTGTCTAATCTCTCCTCAACCTGTTTGAAATTGCCTTCAAGGGCTTTAATCTCAATTTCTCTTTCCTTCAGTTCTATCATTTGAGTTGCCTTGTGACTTTCAAATTGACTTTTCAAGGAATTGAAATTGTCTTTAGCCTCTTGAATTTTACGTTGTTTAATGCGTTCATTTTTAACTTCCGACTGATCCAAAAGCTTTTCGGCTTTCAGTTCAGCGTCATCAATGATACGCTTAGCAGTTAGTTTTGCCTCTTTAACTTCAAGGTCAACTTGCGCATTTAAATCGTTTAGTTTGTTTTTTCTTTGAATATTTAGCAATAATCGAGCCCCAAAAAAACCTATTATAGCGCCAACTAATGCCAATATTATTCCTGTTCCAATGTCATTCATAATGGTAAAATTCTTTAATAATGAACAAAAAAACACCCGGATAAAACATCCGAATATTTTGATTTACCAGAATAACTATTTTATTTGTGGAAATAATTCGAGTTAAAGGCGTAAACACTCTGAGGCCGGAAGGCACATACAGAAGGTGATTCCAGCAAGCTCGATGTATTCAATGTAAAACCTAAAATGCTATCGATTTTTAGCGATAGCTGGTATATATTTATTTCCACAGTGGACAGTAATTCCGGGGTGTTTTTTAGACACCTCAACTTTTTGCTCTAACCTTTAAAAGCGTTATTTAACCTGGTTATTTTCGTAAATAAGCGCCTAATTCAGATTGATAAGCAGTTAATAAATTTTCAATAATAGTATCTACTTCTTTGTCCTGAAGCGTTTTCTCCAGGTTTTCGAAGATATAACTTATAGCATAGGAACGTTTTCCTTTGCCAAGTTGTTTTTCGTTTTCATAAACATCAAACAGATTTATTTGAACAATCTGTTTTTTGCCTAATTTTTTTGCAATGCTCACAATATCGGAAAATTTAATTGAATTATCAACTATTAAGGCTAAATCTCTCCGAATACTAGGGAATCGACTTATTTCCTTAAACTTAATTTTTTGATTTACCGATTTTTGCAAACAAATATCCCAATGAAACTGGGCATAAAATATTTCTTCTCTCAAACTAAAAGATTGAGTAAGTTTTGAATTCAATTTCCCAAAAGTGACGTATATTTTGCTGCCTAGTTTTAAATGTATTCCATATTCGAAAGGCGCTTCAGCTTGAAAAACCTCTTCTTCCAGACCTTGAATACCAAGTCTGGCAAGAACGGAAAAAACGATTCCTTTAAGGCTATAAAAATTTGATTTTCCTTGCCCGGTGTGGTTCCAGTTTTCAGGATGCTGATCTCCCGAGAGAAATAAAGTTAAATGACTCGTCTCTTTTATACTTTCTGGCGTCTGAATATAGGACTTACCCCATTCAAAAAGTTTAACATTATTTTGTTGCCTGTTTTGATTATGCAAAATAACCTCCAGGCCACTCATAGCCATTTCAGGACGCATGATATCGAGCAGGGCATGAGAAGTATTGTGTATAAAAACGAGTTCTTCGTCTTTGATATTCCAGCTATTTGTTTTGTAGTAAGCTGATTGAGACAGAGAAACTGCCATCATTTCACTGCAACCTATGCCTGTTAAAAATTCGGATATTAAACTATTGATTTGATTTCTATCGGGTTTTGGCGCCGAACTCAAGGTAGTTCGCATGGCATCGGGAAATGGAACCCGGTTGAAACCATAAATCCTTAATATTTCTTCTACCAAATCTGCTGGCCTCAATACATCCGATTTGTTTTTTGGAACTTCTACGGTGCACATTTCATCATTTTGGAAAATGGGTACCATGTCCAAAAGGCTCAAAATATGAATGATTTCCTCATTGGTAATGGATGCGCCAGTCAATTCCCTGACGTAATGGAATGAAAGGTCAATTTTTACTGGTGGGGTAGGATGAGGGTAAATATCGGTTATTTCGGATGCAATGTCAGCATTCGCCAGTTCCTGGAGTAGCAATGCAGCTCGTTTAAGTGCAAAGACCGTTATTTCCGGGTCGCTGCCTTTTTCGTAAACCTTAGCTGCATCCGTTCTCAAATTATGTCGCATGCTTGTTCTACGAATCGATTTTGCTTGAAAATGAGCAGACTCCAGTAAAATATCCGTTGTATCAGCTTGTACGCCAGATTGTAATCCACCGAATACGCCGGCTATACACATAGGGTAATCATCTCCACCACAAATGATTAATTCCTCACCTGTTAATTTTCTTTCCTGCGAGTCTAACGTTAACATTTTCGTGCCTTCGGGTAAGGTTCGAACAGTCATCTTGCCTGAGGGAATAGCTTTTAAATCGAAAGCATGGAGTGGTTGACCAAGTTCGTGTAAGACGTAATTTGTTACATCTACGACATTATTAATGGGTCTTACACCGACAGCTTTCAGCTTAAGTTTCAACCATTGGGGAGATTCAGCTATTTTTATATTTTTTAAAATAATACCTGAATACCTCGGGCATAAATCACTATCGGTGATAGAAATTTCCACGGGTTTAGAAGAAAGGGAAGACTTGAAGTTTTCTACCGAAGGCCATTTAAGTTGGCCATGATAGTTATGATGTACTGTTAGCCCTGCATATAAATCTCTGGCAACCCCTAAATGACAGGTAGCATCTGACCTGTTTGGTGTAAGATTCACTTCAAAAATAGTATCAGAAGCTAAATCAAAATAATTAGCAGCTTCCAAACCTATGGGTGTATCATTGGGTAGAACCAATATACCATTATGGTCATGACCCAGGCCGAGCTCATCTTCGGCACAAATCATACCCTGAGAAAGTTCGCCTCTGATTTTACTTTGTTTAAGGGTAATGGGTTCACCTTCTGACGGATAGAGTGTAGTGCCTACTGTAGCCACCAATACTTTTTGACCTGCAGCAACATTCGGAGCACCACAAACGATAGAAAGAGGATTTTCACCTCCAATATTAACAGTTGTCAGTGATAATTTATCTGCATTTGGGTGTTTATCGCAGGTAAGTACCTCACCAACGACCACGCCTTTCAAGCCACCCTGAATGGATTCCACTTCTTCCATTCCTTCTACTTCGAGCCCAATGTCCGTAAGTAAATCTGCTGTTTCTATGGCACTTAAAGGGATATCTAAGTACTGTTTTAACCAATTAAAAGATACTTTCATAAGGGAACTATTTGCCTTTTTTAAGCTAAAATACGGCGGCAAATATAGTAAAAATATGACTATTTAAGACAATAAGGTAGCGCCGTCTGAAGGTTCAACAAAATAATGAGGGAGTTCTATGCCAAAGGCATTAAAATAAGCATCTTTCATTTTGGAGAGAAAGGCGGAGGAAGCATCTTTTTCCACCAGATTCAGCGTACAGCCGCCAAAACCACCTCCCATCATTCTGGCCCCAGCTACTTCGGGTATATTTTCGGTAATAGATACCAAAAAATCCAGTTCCCTGCAGCTGACCTCATAGTCATTTTTAAGTCCATAATGGGTTTCATAAAGTAATTCTCCCAAGGATTTAATATCACCATTTTCAAGATTATGCACAGCTTTCAGTACTCTCGCATTTTCCTCAATGACATATTTAGCCCTTTTGAAAATAGTATCCGAAAGGCTTTTTCTGTTTTCATGGAGCAGATCCATTGATACATCTCTTAATGAAGAGACATCTGTTCCATTTTCACTCACAACAGATACCACTTCCTCACATTCTTTTCTTCGGGTATTGTATTCAGAAGAAGCTAATTGATGGCTCACCTGGGTGTTTAACAAAATTAAATTAAAGTTTTTAAGGTCAAAAGGAACATATTGAAAAGTGATGTGCTGACAATCAAAGAGCATAAGGTGATTTCCCTTGCCGTGTAAACTGGCAAACATGTCCATTAAACCACAATTTGTTCCAACAAAATGATGTTCTGCTTTTTGCGTCAGGTACATCCATTCCTCTTTTGACTTATTCAGATTAAAGCATTTATCCAACGCCGTGGCAGCACTACAAAGGAGCGCTGCGGAAGAACTTAATCCAGCACCAATGGGAATATCGCCGCCAAAAGAAGCGTCGAATCCAGTCAACTTAGCCCCTGATTTTATGATTTCATCACAAAGGCCAAGCACATAATTTGACCAGGAATGAGGAATAGGTGCTAAATGATTTAGGTCAAATGAAATGGTTTCACCCAGATCAAGAGCTGTGATAGTGCCTAAATTTTCTGATGTATTCGGAGTGACCGAAAAGGTTATTTTTTGCTTTATGGCAGCGGGAAGAACAAATCCGTTGTTATAATCGGTATGTTCTCCAATCAGATTTATTCTTCCCGGTGCAAATGCCGTAATCATTTGAGTCTTCGGTGAGCCCATTAATTTTTCTTTCCAGTTTTTTTATTCTGCTGAACAGATGTTGTCTTTGGGGAAGGCTTTGTATCTCTGGAAACGGGCGAAACAGGTCTTTCAGGTGCAGAAGGGATAGGATTAGGTTCCCCTGGATTTTTATAAAAATTAAATCCAGCCCAACCAATCATTCCTAATAGCGCAACCATGAGTATTCCCGATGCTGCTCTGGAAATAGTAATGTATTGTTGAATCTTTACTGGTTTAAATTTGAAGGATATTTTATGTTTTCCCTCAGGAACTTTTAGGCCTCTGAGCAGGTAATTTACTCTTACGTGATCTACTGGTTTATCATCGATAAACGCTTGCCAACCTTTATCGGGACCATACCAAATTTCAGAAAACACAGCAAATTGAGGGGAAGCTGCCGTATAAGAATAAACTAAATTTTGAGGATCATACTGGGTAAGCGATATTTCTCCCCCTTTCTGAGGCTCAAAATTTCCCGCGTAGTTATTGAATTCATTATCTAAAATAATAGCCTCCTCTTGTGGATTGAAACTATTTAAAGCAGACATTTCTTCATTTGGCGTATTCACTTTTCGAATTGTATCTATAAACCAGGCAGTTCCGCAAGCCAAAGGATTTTGAGAAACGGTTTGATCTTGTTTGATGATATATTTTGCATTTAGCATATTAATCACATTTTGATTATTATTGCTTATTTGCTTTTCAATGATATCATTGTATCTCATCAATTTGGCTGCATGATAGCCGCCAATGGTGTTATGATGATAGCTGGTAGTGGAATTGTTAAACACATTTACAGAAAGATCCAAAACCCTATAATCGCCTCTGCTTTTTTCGTATTGTTTAATTTGTTGATCTACAGGTCTTTCTAATAGGGGAGTGTTTGCCTGAGAAGATGCTTGGAACTTATCTTTGCTCAGATAACGGGCACCAATACCCCAAACATCAAATAAAACAACTAATCCAATAGAAAGAATGGCTACAGATGGATTAAACCAGTTTTTTATGAAAGCATAAATAACGGAAGCTATACCCATAACAATTAGAAGCGATCTTATCGCATCGGCTCTGAAAAATGCTTTACGATCTTGTATAAGGGTTGTCAGTAATTGTGGCTGAAGTTGACTGTCACTTGCGCCTTGAAAACCAAAAAAGCTGGTACCAAACAAAAGAAAAAACAAGAGAATTCCGCCAGTAATAAAAAATGCTGTTTTTAAGGATTTTAATATTAATTCAGTACTATATTTCCTGTAAATAATGCCATTTAAGCCTAAGATACCGAGAATAGGGAGGAATAGAGGGGTTATTGTTAAAATAGAGCTTGGTGCCCTGAATTTATTATATAGAGGTAAATAATCAAAAAACAAGGCTTGTAGCATAGAAAAATTCCTACCCATAGAGAGTAATGCGGTAAGAAGGAAAGAGGTTAAAAGCCACCAGCGCAAGCTGCCTTTTTCCAGAAAAAAGCCAAGAAGGAATAAAAATATGACAGAAGCCCCTAAATAGTTGGGGCCACTGGTAAAGGGAAGGGCACCACAATATAGCGGTAACTGCATATTTCCGTTGGGACTAACCGCATTACCACCGTTTTTCAAAAGGGTAAAAGTTTCTCCTTTGCTAACTTCTTCATTTGAGCTTCCACCTGCAGCAGATGGAATAAGCATAGACAATACATCTTGAAAATTATTACTCCATTGCATGGCATAGTCCCAGGTTAATCCATCGGTTGGATTTTCAACTGAAGCTGCACTAGTTGACGGGATTTGTCCTACGCTTTCATTTTTTAGAATGGGTTCTCCTCTTAAAGTATCTTTAGAATAGTCCAATGCTATGAAAACATTGGCTGAGGATGCAGCTAATGCCAATGCAGCACCAATAGTAACTGATAAAGCTGTTTTACCCAAATGATTGAAGTCCTTTTCCTTAATACTTTGCACAAGCCAGAAGCCAGCTAAAATGACGCAGGACATAATAAAGTAATAAGTCATTTGGGGGTGATTTGCATACAATGTGCTGGCTGTTGCGACAGAAAATAGTATGCCACCAAATATATATTTTCTTTTGGTGTAAAGTAAGAATAAACCAGCCAGTACTAAAGGATTGAAAACGATAGTACCTAATTTGGAATTATGGCCTGCATCGAATAAAACAAAATTATTCGTGGTAAAGCCAAAGGCGATAGCCCCAATGACAGAAAGATAGGGACTTATTCCCATAACGGTCATTAGGATATAAAAGGCTATCATTTGTGCTAAAAACACGCCCATAGGATAACTGAACTTTAGTTGTAAGTAGCTCGCTACCCAGTCCAGATAAAAACTATTCAGACTAATGCCAATCATGTATGTAGGCATTCCACCAAACATAGCATTTGTCCAAAAAAGTGGCTCTCCTTTTTCATTGGCGTAATTACTAATCTCAACAGAAGCGCCATTATAAGATACAATATCTCCCTGAGTTATTTCCTTTCCCTGAAATTGTGGTAGAAAATAAATTAAGTTTACGAGTATTAAAATACTCAAACAAATGGCATGCGGTGTTAATACCTTCAAGTGCGTCTTCATAAAAAAGGTTTATTTAATCAAAAATACTAAGATTTGTCATATTACCTTAAAAATTAAGGTCTCCCTCTAAAAAAGAGTTTGTTGTCCCTCTTCCAAAATAGGCGGTTCTTCCGTATCAAGTGGCTCAATTACCTCAATATCGCTTATTTTTTTGTCACTTAAGCGATTTCCAACGGCTTTCCACCCTTTAATATCGACAATATCAGTTAACAACGCTTCTCCCTCTGATTTTTTATTCCCCACCTTAATATGAAATTTAATTCTCGGAGAGGGTTCAACACTTAAAAATAGCAGTTGAGATTCGGGGTGATCGGTCAGATAACTGAATCGTTGATCGGGCTGTGTCGTTTCAATATGGAACCTTTTCACCATAGTCCATCCTTTGTGCCCGTCGTAATGCACCGCTGTAATGACATCATCCGCCCGGTTACACTGGCCGATATAAAGAAAATCGTCAGACTGAAATCTTTTTGTAATATCGAGCGGGGTAGTGATATAGCTACCATTTTTGTAAAGGATCAACAGCTCATCACCAGTATCAAACTCACCGAGGAACCGTCCTCTTTGCTCTGTATTTAGTCTGCCGGAAACTTCATCTAACCAAATTTTTAATGCACCGATAGTCGATCTTCCCGCTGTTTTTAACTTGATATTCCTCAAGGGATATTTCGTTAGCATATTTCCCTGTGAGGACCGACCTTTTATGGCTAATTCCGCAAAATTAAACTCAAACATTTTAATTTTTGCTTTACATCCAAGGCTTAGCTGAACTTGGATTACTTCAGCTTCACCATTAGGATTTACGGAGAAATAATGTAGTTTGCTGCCTTTTGTTTCCTGAGTAATTGGGTATTCTTTGTCTCTGGTAATGGCCGTAACATTAAAGCGTTTTACAAAAGATTTTGCACTCGCTCCGTCTGTATAAACGGCATTGTAAGTAGTTCGTTCGTCATTCTTTTTCCAAACAGCGACATGAATAATGTCCTTACCAACAAAGGTTTTTTCTGTAATACGGGTTACCAGGAAATATCCATCATTTCTGAAAACAATGATGTCATCAATATCGGAACAATCACTAATAAATTCGTCTTTCTTAAGACCATAACCAACAAAACCGTCGGCTTTATTAGCATATAGTTTTGCGTTATTTGCTACGACCTCCGTAGCAGCAATGGCGTCGAAAGTGATGATTTTTGTTTTTCGTTCCCTGCCTTTTCCGTATTTATCTAATAAGTTTGAATAATAGTTAATGGTATAATCTGTTAAATGCGCGAGGTCAAAGCGTACTCTTTCCAAATCTTTTTCTAGTTGAGCAATAAATTGATCTGCTTGAAAAGTGTTATATTTTGAAATTCTTTTAATCTTAATCTCGGTTAAACGAGCAATATCTTCTTGTGTAATGGATCTAAGCAATCTAAGTCTGTGGTCTGATGGCTCAATGATTTCATGAGGTTCAACCACGTATTTTTTTAATCCTATGGCAATGGTTTCCAAAACAGCTTCCCAAGTCTCACATTCCTCGATGTCGTGATAAATTCTATTTTCAATAAAAACTTTTTCTAGACTGGCATGATGCCATTTTTCAAGTAATTCTTTTTCCTTTATTTCCAGTTCTAACTTAAGTAGAGCTTTGGTATGATTGACAGCAATGTCCAGTAAATCTTGAACAGAAAGGAAACGCGGTTTTTCATTTTGGATAATACACGCATTCGGAGCAATAGAAATCTCACAATCGGTAAAAGCATAAAGCGCGTCAATAGTAACGTCCGGAGAAACGCCGGGAGCTAAATCGATGACAATTTCTACATCTTGTGCCGTATTATCAACAACTTGCTTTATTTTAATTTTCCCCTTATCACTTGCTTTTATAATGCTTTCAATGAGCGTTGAGGTAGTAACGCCGAAGGGTAATTCCCGGACAATAAGAACGTTCTTATCTGTTTTTTCAATTTTGGCGCGAACTTTTACCCTACTTCCTCTTTTACCTTGTTGATAATCAGTTATATCAATGAAACCACCCGTT
>Ga0208787_1001118_pt1 | contig 12128 bp, 17 predicted proteins | sample Wag4_2014_7_11_FD_187362 | JGI IMG/M metagenome (GOLD analysis project Ga0208787, IMG submission 187362) | Fresh water microbial communities from Ohio, USA - Utica-2 Time Series HT 2014_7_11 (SPAdes) (version 2) | ecosystem: Environmental > Aquatic > Freshwater > Water tank | place: USA: Ohio... | reverse complement strand
GTCCTAGCCAGTGGATACGGCTTTTGGCATAAGCGCACCCGCGGCAAGATCGTGGTGAAGTCAGATAAGGGATTGATTACGCCGGCGATGATCGGGGCGGATTTAGGCACTAGGGCCACGCTTTTGCAGTTCTCCTCGGCCTTTTGCGGACCGTGCAGAGCGACCCGTTTGCTCATTGAGGATGTCACCGCCGATATGGCAGATGTGGCCCATGTAGAGGTTGATGCTGAGGCGAACCTGGAGTTAGTGCGAAAGCTGGATATTCGCAGCACGCCAACGACCCTGTTCTTGGATTCAGCCGGGCACGAGGTCGGCCGCGCAGTGGGTGCGCCTAAGCGGGATCAAGTCATTGCAGCTATTAATGCAATTGCACAGTAAGTGCGAATAACTCGCAACTCGCATAACCGCTGCAACCTCTTTACTCTTAACCCATGTTGTTAGCAGCCACTAAGCGCCGTGTAATTGATTACGGCCGTATGACTGCTTCCTTGTGTATCGCTTAATTGTTTCTTCATCCAACAATTAACCGACTAACTCACAAAGGATTTTCAAATGACACAGGTATCAGATCTTAAAAAGGTAACAACGGTATTAGATGCACGTGGTCCACGTTTTGGTGCCGCGATCACAACAGTTGTATTTGCAGCTGCGCTCGCAACACATAACGCATGGTTCATCGTTGCTCAAGCGATTGTTTTTGCAATCGGTGCATTTAAGGGACCACAGTTCACACCGTATGCATACATTTACAAGTTTGCAGTAAAGCCATTTTTAAAGGGTGAGGTTCCAACAGAAGATGTTCGCCCACCACAGTTTGCACAGAGCGTTGGTTTGTTGTTTGCACTCGTTGCTATCACAGGAGCGCTCTTTGGTATTGAAGCACTTGTCGTTGGCGCAGTCGCGATGGCATTAGGCGCAGCATTCTTGAACGCAGCCTTTAATTTCTGCCTTGGCTGCGAGATTTACCTACTTCTACTTCGCGCACGTTCAAAGTAAGGCGGTAGGCTTTCCTTATGGCAAGCAAGCATGAATTACATGAAAAGGGTCTGCGCTTAACACCTCAGCGCGAACTTGTTCTATCTGCTGTGCGTGCCTTGGGGCATGCAACACCTGAAGAGGTTGCAGAAAAGGTTCGCCAAACACATCCTGGAATCAATCTTTCAACTGTGTATCGCAACTTAGAAACCCTTGAAAATGTTGGCTTAGTTCAACATACCCACTTGGGTCATGGTGGTGCGACCTATCACGCAGCTGAAGAGTTAACCCACCTGCACTTAGTGTGTGGAACATGTGGCTCGGTCGGAGATGCGCCAATCGAGGTTGCTGCTAACTTTGTAAACACTTTGGCCGATGATTACGGCTTTAAAACCGATGTAACGCACTTTGCGATCTATGGCACCTGTGCTGCATGCGTTAAGCCCTAGTTTAATTTCTAAACAAGCTCAGCAATTTTTTCCAGATAGACTTGCGGCATGAGCGCGGTTCTAGTTGAGGATGGTCCCGATAAGGGTGCTGTCTGGCACTTTGGTGAACCAGTTAAGGAACAACGCGCGTTAGAGGCAGGAACTGCCTGGGCAGATCTATCCCACTTAAATATCGTTGCCGTTACCGGAGAAGATCGTCTGAAGTGGCTCCATGATTTAACAACTCAGTTTGTCAGTGATCTGCAACCCGGAGTGTGGATGCCTTCAATGATCTTGGATGCCAAGGGGCATGTCGAATTTCAATTTAACTTAGTTGATGATGGAAGCACGACCTATTTGGTTTTAGATCCTGGCTATGTTGAAAAGCTAGTTGAGTACCTAACCAAGATGAAGTTCATGCTACGCGTCGATGTTCGTGATGCAAGTGCTGACTTTGTTGTACTGCGCGCACCAGGTGTTGCAGATGCAATCGGTGGACCGTTTGCATTGGTGCCACGTGCTGAGGTTGAAGAGATGAAACAAACCTTTGGTGGCGTAGCCACACAGGTTGGCACTTGGGCTTTGGATGCAGAACGTGTTGCAAAGGGGCGTCCACGTATTGGTTTTGAGACCGATCACAAATCAATTCCCAATGAATTAGGTGTTTTAAATACAGCGGTGCATATGAAAAAGGGTTGCTACCGTGGTCAAGAAACAGTGGCAAAGATTTATAACTTAGGTAATCCACCACGTCGCTTGGTGATGTTGCACCTTGATGGCAGCGATGTTGGTTTTCCAGCAGCTGGAACTAAGGTCGAAAATGATGGCGTCGTTGTTGGCTTTGTCGGCACCGTTGCCCGTCACCATGAATTAGGAACGATCGCGCTAGCCATTGTTAAGCGCAATACTCCAGCCGATGCAACGCTAACAATCGATGGAATTCCGGCCAATCAAGAGGTAATCGTTTAACCGCTATTCTTAAGCCATGGAGTTGTTCACCTCGGTAATCCTTGGCCTTGTTGCCATTGCACTAGGTGTTGCGCTCATTGTTTATGCATTTAAGGGTCGCCAATCACAAGCGCGACGTATTACTAACTGGAGGCAACGTCCCTAATGGTTTTCACAATCCCTGAAGGTTTGCATCCAGATCTCAATCCATTGGCATGGATGGTTGGAACCTGGCGCGGAAAAGGTCACGGTGAATACCCAACGATCCAACCTTTTGAGTACGCACAAGAGGTTGTCTTTAACCATGATGGTCGCAACTTTCTTAATTATTTTTCTCGTTCGTGGATCATTGATGCAGAGGGCGAAATTGTTCGTCCAGGTGCATCAGAGGTTGGTTTCTGGCGCGTTAAGCCCAACAATGTTTTAGAGGTTGTCATTTCACACAACACCGGAATTACTGAAGGTTGGGTGGGTCAGTTTGATGGTCCCAAGATTCAATTAGTTTTAGATCAAGGATATTCTGCACCATCTGCCAAGGTTGTTACAGCTGGTGTGCGTTTGTATGGACTGGTTGAAGGACAGTTATTTAGCGCCTACGACATGGCTGCTGAAGGACATGAACTACAAGCGCACATCTGGTCATCCTTAGAACGTCAGTCTGAATAAATGTTGGGTGAAGTTCTAGCCGAGGTCACACGTAGCGGGGTTGTTGAGTCTGTTCATGCAGGACATTTGGTTTTACTCAACGCCGATGGATCGATTCTTTTTCAAAAGGGTGATCCAACTTTAAATATTTACTCACGTTCATCTCTTAAATCAATTCAGGCATCTGCGATGGTGCGTGCTGGATTAGATATTGAGCCGCGTTTGCTGGCTTTGGTGTGCGCATCTCATGCAGGAACACCGATGCATCAGCAAGGTGCTCAGGCGATCTTGGCAAAGGTTGGTCTTGATGAGCATTCACTGCAATGCATCTTGGATCGGCCATTGGATGAAGAGCTTCGTCGCACCGCAGATCCAACAAGACTAGCGATGAACTGCAGCGGAAAGCATGCCGGAATGCTTGCAACCTGCGTTATCAATGGCTGGCCAACAGATACCTATTTGGATCCAGCACATCCTTTGCAGCTTGCGATCAAAGCAGAGGTTGAAACAATGAGCGGTGAAGCTGTTGCACTTACAAGTGTTGATGGTTGTGGCGCACCACTGTTTCTCTTTTCGCTACTTGGTTTAGCCCGTGCAATTCGCAACTTAACAATTAGTACAGATCAAATTCACCAAGATGTTGCACAAGCGTGTCGAGATTTTCCTGAAATGGTTTCTGGTCCTGGTCGACTTGCAACTCGCTTGATGCAAAATGTTCCTGGATTGTTTATGAAGGATGGCGCTGAAGCGGTCAATGTTGCATCACTTCCTGACGGTCGAACATTGGCGATCAAGATCAGTGATGGTAATCAACGTGCAATGCCTGCAATTACCGCTGCAGCACTTGCCAAGTTTGGTATTGATGCCAAAGAAGAGCCGGTAAATACTCTTGGTGCTGGCTTGCCAGTAGGCAGTATTCGCGCAACGCTGTAGATAGGCGTACCCTTAAAGGTCTATGAATGGCCGCATTGCAACTGTAATGGTGCACACCTCGCCCCTGGATCAACCAGGTATTGGCGATGCTGGCGGCATGAACATTTACGTTTTGGAATCAGCGCAACGTATGGCAGCGATGGGTGTGAGCGTCGATATCTTCACACGTCGCACAGATCCAGCTGCGCCAGAGATTGTAGAAATCTCTCCGGGCGTTCGAGTTCGCCACTTTGATTGCGGACATGGCACCTTAACTAAAGAGCAGTTGCCTATTCATATTTCAGGGCTATCGCAAGAGTTTTCTCGAATCATGCGCACTGAAAATTACGATGTTATTCACTCGCATTACTGGTTGTCGGGCAAGGTTGCGATGCCAGCGGCGAAAGAACTTGGTATTCCATTGTTCCACACAATGCACACCATGGCGCGAGTAAAGAACTTGAACTTGGCCGAAGGTGAAACACCAGAACCAATGATTCGCGTTCAGGGTGAAACACAAGTTGTTGCAGCGGCAAATGCTTTGATCGCAAACACTGATGCCGAAGGTGCAAGCCTGGTTTCTTTATATGATGCTTGTCCAGACATCGTCCATGTTGTTAGCCCTGGTGTTGATCTATTTACATTTACACCAGGTGAAAGTCGCCATGCAGCCCGCGAGATTGTTGGCTTGCCACAGGATGCATTAGTAGTTTCATTTGTTGGCAGAATTCAGCCACATAAAGGTCCAGAAGTTCTAATCCGTGCAACAAGTGAGTTGGTAAAGCACTCACCACTTTTGCGCCACAAGTTAATTGTTAATGTTGTTGGCGGAGCATCGGGTGCGAACACCGAAGAAGTAGATCGTCTGAAAGAGCTTTCGACTTGGCTTGGAATCGATGATGTAGTTCGCTTCGAGCCACCAGTTGCCCGTAAAGATTTAGCGCAGTGGTATCGCGCAGCTGATTTAGTAGTTGTTCCAAGTTATAGTGAGAGCTTTGGTTTAGTTGCACTTGAAGCACAAGCCTGCGGAACACCAGTTGTAGCAACTGCGGTGGGTGGACTTCGTACCGCTGTTGCCGATGGTATTTCTGGTGTTTTAGTTGATGGACATGATCCAAAGGCGTGGTCATCGGTTATTGCGCGTTTGCTGCAGGAGCCTCAGCGCCGTGTACTGCTTTCCATGGGTGCGATTGAACATGCTTCTCACTTCGGTTGGGATGCAACCGCCCGCGGAACACTAGATATTTACGATCTTGTCATCGGTGAAGCACGTAAATCATTGGAAGCGTAAATGGCTGGGATTGATCCACGGGTAGTTATTGAAGAGTTTTTAGATTCACATGATCTGGAATACGACCGTAAAGATAACAACACTTTTTTACTTACCTTGCCGGGCGAGAAGAAATTACAGACTCATTGCGCACTAGTAGTTGGGGATCATTCGCTTAGCATCAACGCCTTTGTGATTCGCAAACCTGATGACAACGCTGATCAAGTCCATGCCTGGTGCATGTCAAAGAATGCATCGATGTATGGAATCGCCTTTGCAACTAACGAGGTGGGCGATATCTTCTTAGTTGGCCGTTTGCCTTTGTTTGCAGTCACCGATCGCGAGCTAGATCGTTTAATCGGATCAGTTCTTCAGTACAGTGACAACTCATTTAATCCGCTGTTGGAACTTGGCTTTGCAAATGCGATTCGTCGGGAATGGGCGTGGAGACTCTCACGCGGAGAATCCCTGGCCAATTTAGATGCCTTCAAGCATTTAGTCGACTAGCAACATTTGGTTTAGACTGCTGCTATGACTAACTTTGAACTCGTACTTTTGCGCCACGGCGAATCTGAATGGAACGCTAAAAATCTCTTCACCGGTTGGGTAGATGTCCGACTATCAGAGAAGGGTGAAGCCGAGGCTCGTCGCGGCGGTTCGATGTTGGCAGAACGCGGATTGTTGCCAGATGTTGTTCACACATCATTGCTTCGTCGTGCGATTCATACCTCGCAGTTAGCTCTAGATACATGCGATCGTCACTGGATCCCGGTAAAGCGTTCATGGCGTTTGAATGAACGTCACTACGGAGCTTTGCAGGGCAAGGACAAGGCGCAGACCTTGGCGCAGTACGGCGAGGAACAGTTCCAACTGTGGCGCCGTAGCTTTGATGTTCCGCCTCCAGCAATTGATGACGCTGATCCTTTTAGCCAGGCAAAAGACCCACGCTATGCAGATTTAGGCGCAGCGGCACCAAAAACTGAGTGCCTGAAAGATGTTATTACCCGCATGCTTCCGTACTGGGATGAGTCAATCGTTCCAGATCTAAAGGCTGGCAAGCGCGTATTGGTAACCGCTCACGGAAACTCTTTGCGTGCATTGGTGAAGCACCTAGATGGAATTAGTGATGCTGATATCGCAGGGCTCAATATTCCTACAGGTATTCCGCTGTACTACACGCTGGATGAAAACTTTAAGCCGGTTATAAAGGGTGGCGAGTATTTAGATCCAGAGGCTGCCAAAGAAGCTATCGCAGCTGTTGCAAACCAGGGAAAGAAGTAAGTTTAGGGAGTAACGCCTGCGTACTCATCCTTGTTCTCGCGAACCAAAACATCCTTTGTGATTTCGCCGGCACGAGCAAAGAACATTGTTACGCGAACATGAGTTCCGGGTTTAGCACCAAAGCCGGGCAAGATCGCCTTAGCGTTGGCACTTGGTCCTTCAAAAATAATTGGTGAGTTCTTTGGAAGAGTATTCTTGCCCGTTAATTGAGCAACGGTGCCGTTGATCGCAACACCTAGCAATGCATCCTCATTATCTGAGGCGCTTACGATTGTTCCCACCACAACACCGGTTCCACCATCGGCAGCAACCACAAGGAGGTTAACTACACGGATGTTGTTTTCAGTTGAAATAATTGAAGCCTCAGCACCATCGGTTACCTGTGTTACTTGACGAGAAGCGGCGTTAAAACCAGCTCCACATCCAGTAAGTGAGACGGCAAGAGATGCAATTGCTATTGCAGATAGTGTGCGACGCATAGGTGCAATTGTCTCACATCAAATTAGTAGTGATTGACGCTGCTTTTACCGGGTTTTGTGAATGCGCAATTGCTGGTAGAATTGACCCTCTAGCGAAGGGCATCACATGACATTTAAGGTCGGCGAAACCGTTGTTTATCCTCATCACGGGGCTGCATTAATCGAAGCTATTGAAACTCGTGTGATCAAGGGTGAAGAAAAGACCTACCTAGTGTTAAAAGTTGCTCAAGGCGATCTAACTGTCCGCGTTCCTGCAGACAATGTGGATCTAGTCGGAGTTCGTGATGTTGTTGATTCTGCTGGCCTAGATCGCGTATTTAGCGTATTGCGCCAGCCATACACAGAAGAGCCAACAAACTGGTCACGCCGTTACAAGGCAAATCTAGAAAAGCTTGCTTCAGGTGATGTTATTAAGGTTGCCGAAGTTGTTCGCGATCTTTACCGTCGCGATCTTGATCGTGGACTTTCAGCAGGAGAAAAGCGCATGCTCGCCAAGGCGAAGCAGATCCTTGTGTCAGAGCTCGCACTTGCAGAGCGCACTGATGAAGAAAAGGCTGCAGTAATCCTTGACGAGGTTCTCGCTTCCTAATTTCGTGAGCACACCTTCACTGAAGGTTGTTGTGGCGATCACTTCGCCAATCGCTTTCGAACTTCTCAATAAAGATTCAATTCTTCACACCACCTTTGGTGTTGCACGAGCATTTTCAATCGAGACATCTATCAAAACTCATTTAGCTGTTGCGGTAAGTAAGGATGATGCCCACAAAGTCGCCGACTTAAACTGCGAAGTTTTGATTTGCGAGCCAAACTCACCAGCATCATTAGCTGCAGCGCTCAAGCAAGCAAAGCCCTTTGACCTGGTTGCAATCCATGATTCGCAGCGTCCCTTGACCAGAACGGCGCAGTTTCACCGAACCGTCGAAGCGCTGATCGGTGATGTCGATGCGGTGCGACCAGCAGCGGCCTTTACCGAAACTTTAAAGGCCGTAACACCTGATCTGATGATTGAAAAGACGATAGATCGAACCTCGATGCTTCGAATTTCAACACCAGAGATCATTCGTTTTGAGGCAATACATTTTGAAGGAGCCGGATCTACCTGGTTTGTGCCCCTTAAATCAGATGCAAAGAGTGCAACGGTAGATGCTGATCCTGAAAGCCTACGTGTTAACTCTGCAGCCGAGATCGCCTTGATGGAGTCATTTGTCCACTGGCAACAAACTATCGCTCGCTAGTCATCCTTCTTTAAATTTCTATACTCGCGCAGCATCTTAAAGGGCTTACCAAAGGTTGCTTTTGGCAGCGTTGAAAAGGACTTAGTAGGCGAACTCCAGAAACGTTTCCATAATCTAATGGGCTTAGTTGCGATGCGATGTGGCAGATCCTTTAAGTAGTTATCCCACAGATCATTGCTCTCATGTTCAACGCGGGTGTTACACACAGAACAGGTTGTAGAAACTAGCAAACGTCCGGCATACACCAGCTCATGCACCGTTTCTTTGCGGCAGTGAGCACAGTTAAGTTCAGCTTCTAATACTTCTTTACTCAATCCTTGTACCCCCTTCGCGCTAGAACATGTTCTGCAATCGCTAAATCCTGCGGATAAGTAATTTTCACATTGGAAACATCTGCTGTGATGGACATCGTCTTAACAGTTGGAAAATACTTTTCCATACAAGCCGCAGTGTCTGTTCCTGCAAAGCCATCGATAGCGGCGCTGTTATACGCCTCTAGCAATTGCTGTGCGACAAAACCTTGCGGTGTTTGTACACGCACCACTGTATCGCTGCGAGCTGTGTCCATCTCGCGAGCATCAACGGCGATTGTAGGAATTGCACCTCCGTGACGATGTGCCGCCTCAGCGATTTCTACAAAGAGCGCCGGAGTTGCAAGAGGGCGTGCACCATCATGAATCAAAACCACTTCGATCTCGCCGGCTGCAATTGCTGGCGCTAGGTGCTGAAGGGCGTTGTACTCGCTCTCGTGACGTGTAGCGCCTCCGTAAACAATCTCGACATCAATTCCTCGAACCTCACGTTCTAAGGTCGCACGGGCCATCTCTTCATCATCTGGGTTGATTACCAGGATTGTTCGGCCATGCTTAAAGTTTTTTGAGGCGTTTACAAGTGATCTAGAAATAATGCGGCGACCACTTAACGGCAACCAGACCTTGTTGGTGGTGTGGCCAAAACGAGTTCCAGAACCTGCTGCCAGCACAACGAGCGCGGCTTTGATTCCTGACTTCATGGGCGCAATTGTGTCATGCTTGTGCGCATGGTGTGGTGGCGGAAAAAGTTGAGCGCAGATGAGAAAGCTGCCGAGATCATTGCTAAACACCACGAAAAAAAGGATCGCAACAGTGGAATCTTCACTGAACTACAGGAAAAGAAGCGTCAGGATTTAGGTCTGCATCCAACGCTGCGTCCCGAGCCAAAGGTGGTTCGAGATGAGGAAACAAAAGACCCGCTAACTAAACGTCAGCGGGCGCTTTTGGAAGAGTTAGGGCTTAACCCTAAGGATAAAAAAGAAAAGGATTAAGAGGCGTAGGTTAGTCCTAACGCATCTTGCTCCTTGCGTAGCTTCACAATCAGTGAATCAGCCTTTAATTCCACATGATCATAAGTAAGTAGTTCACCAACACCGATTGGCTTGATGATCTTTGCTCCTGCAACTAAACCAATTGGAACCAAGTTGTCCCGCTTTGCATCTAATGCGTTATCTGCATAACCGCGAACTGTGTAACCACCAATTCCATCAATAGTGTCACCAACAGCTAAATCCTTCTTAGTCATGCAAACAACTTCAGCTGTTAGGTGTGGTGCAAAGAGTGATGATTCGCGATCCAAGATTGCGCGGTACACAGTGATTGGCGCTTCAACAGATGCCAAGTGGTATGGACGGTACAAAGCAAAGTACGGTCCAGGGCCCATTGACAGGTAGCTCATTTCATGTGCGATGTAAGGATCATTGTGTCGAACGACAACAAATACTCCTGGTGCAACATCGCCGGTGCAGTAATCAACAACTCCTGGGCGATCTAGGACTCCACCATCTGCTTGAAGTGCAAAGGTATTTTGCAAAGTTTTTACAGATGATGCTGGTCCATACATTCCGCGCTTTGAAAGCTGCAGCCCGGTTGTGTTGGCAAGTGCCACCATTTCAGTCATGGTTTTGGAACCATCGGTAAATGAGCACAACATCTTTGGATTCATCTTCTTCTTGATTGCTGTCTCTTTAACTGAATCAGGGTTGCTCAAAGGCTCAAATGGATTGTTCTTACCCTTACCTGCACACACGATTTCAAAGTTAAGGTCACGTGCGTAATCAACTAAAACCTTGGCCTCTACCGGTTCATCTCCGTGGCAAACCGCATACACAACGCCATTGTCTTCAGCGATCTTGTGGAGCAGCGGCCCAATAGTTACATCCATCTCAACGTTTAGAACAGCTACATCCTTCTTTGCTAACAAGGATGAGTGGGTAATGCGGGCGCCGATATCTGGAATACCTGTTCCTTCAACAACTACATCTACTGGTAGCTCCGAAACGATCTCAGAGTTTGATGTTCCAGTGTGCTTTCCCGCAAGAATCGCCTGTGAAAGCACATTCTTATCATCGCTAAAGACGATATCTGTGATGCCAAGATCTGCATAAACAATCTTGATGCGCTCTGGGTCGATATCGATAACTACAGATAGCGCGATGCCATCCATATGACCTAGCTGGTTACCAAAACCGCGGCCCATTTGGCCCGCACCAACTAGAGCGATGCGTGTATCGCGACCGATTTTCTGAGCGTGCTCTCGTAAACGAGTTGAGTAAGACACCGTGAACTCTTTTCTAAGGTTGTGAGATCACAGTTAAGCGATCTCCGATTTTTACAACTGGAAGCGACACTGCTTCAACATTTACATCTCCTGGCATCTCAGGCTCTGTGAGCCCATTTGCCTTCAGATCTAAATGGCCAAGATTTAAAAGGTTGTCGCTAGCAACAGAGCCAACAGCTAGAACGTTGTACGTGTTCTGTGCCAATGTGATTCTGTCTCCAACTTGTGGTGCTCGGGTTTGCACATCTGGAGTATGAATTATTGAAAACTCATGTAACTCAGCAGGTGCGTTTTCTCCGAAAAAGACAAGGACGCCTTGTTCGGCAAAATCCGGTACTAACTCTCCAACGGCTGTGACCGTCGTTGAGTAAACGATTTCTGACAAAGACTTACTTTTCTACGATGTTGTCTGGCTTTACACCCGAGACAAAAAGTTCTGGAGTAATGAACATCGCAAGTGGGCCAGCTGGGCTTGTTGCGTGAATATCAACTGTTAATACCTTCTTCATTGGGTACACACCAACGCGCGCTGTTCCACCGCAGTCAATAACTGCAACTGCGATCTTGTCGAATGGAACGCTGCTCTTGAAACCATCAAATGGTGTTCCGCCTGTTAGCTCTGCAATGCGAGCTGCTACCGGGTGAATTCCACCGCCAGTAACTGAATAAATGTATGGACGATCATCTGTTGGAGTAATTGTTAAAGGTCCACCCCAACCACCTTTACCTGCTGAAATCACTACTGATTTGTAAGCGCCCATTTTTCTCTCCTTTGACTAAATTCTTTATTGAATACTACTTATTGGAGTATTAAACCCCAAGGTGTAGTTGCCCACACCTTGGGGTTTAAAGTCACTACTACTTTGTGTATAGGCCGAAGCTTGCGAAGTAAGCGATGACAACTGATAGAGGACCAGTGATCAAACGGCTAAATAGAACCGCTGGAACACCAACTTCTACAGTCTCAGGCTCAGCTTCACCGAGAGCAAGACCTACAGGGATAAAGTCGCAACCAACCTGTGGGTTGATAGCAAACAACGCTGGAAGTGAGTACTGAGCAGGGATGTTTCCCTTACCAATCTCAACACCAAGAAGTGTTCCAACGATCTGTGCAATAACCGCTCCTGGTCCAAGCAATGGAGAGATAAGTGGAATCGCACAAACAACTGAGATAAGTAGCAACCCTGGAAGAGTTGAAGCAGATCCCTTAAGTCCCTTAGCAATCCAGTCACCAACACCAGTTGTAAGAATCAAACCGATGATGAATGAGATGAACGCCATAAATGGGATCACGTTGCGAATTACTGTATCGACAGAATCGCGACCTGCCTGATAGAGAGTTCCTACTACTCCACCAACAGAA
>Ga0208787_1001108_pt1 | contig 12168 bp, 8 predicted proteins | sample Wag4_2014_7_11_FD_187362 | JGI IMG/M metagenome (GOLD analysis project Ga0208787, IMG submission 187362) | Fresh water microbial communities from Ohio, USA - Utica-2 Time Series HT 2014_7_11 (SPAdes) (version 2) | ecosystem: Environmental > Aquatic > Freshwater > Water tank | place: USA: Ohio... | reverse complement strand
GGTACAAGTAGGGATGGTTACCGTGGCAGGCCAAGTAAAACCAGGCAGCCCGCTCGACCCAGACCTAATTGCAGCACAGTTTGAATCGTTATGGAAGAAAGGGAAAAGTGAGGCGCCAGTAGAGGTGTTTTTAGAGGGATAATTCAACCCTCATCAAAGGAAATAACTACCCGATCCGACTTCGGGTGGGCTTGGCAGGTAAGTACAAAACCGGCAGCCACCTCATCGGGTTCGAGTCCATAGTTTAAATCCATGCTCACCTCCCCTTCCAAAACCTTGGCTTTACAAGTACTACAAACGCCTCCTTTACAAGAAAAAGGCAAGTCCGCCCCAGCTCGCATGGCCGCATCCAAAAGGGTGCTGCCATCCGACGGAAGTCGAAAGTCAAACCGGGCACCATCTTGAAGTACGGAGATAGAGGCGTCAATAACTTCTTCCTTTTTCACCTCCTTTTTCGGAAGTTTACTTCCGCCAGAAGCAAAAAGTTCAAATTTGATTCTTTTGGGCTCCACATCAAGTTGCTCCAGGGTTTCTTTGCAGGCAAAGATCATTTCTTCTGGCCCACAGAGGAAAAAGGTATCCACCTCTTTGGGTTGGAAGAAAACCCGACCAAACTGCTGGCATTTTTCGGCATTGATGTACCCCTGGTAAAGGTCATTACCCATGGACTCCCGACTAAAAATATGGTGAACAGAGAGCCGATTCGGGAATTGGTTTTTCAGTTGTTCCAGCTCTTCTCGGAAGATGATGTGATCAAAACCGCGGTTGCCGTAAAACAACAAAAACTGGCTAGTAGGCTCTTGAGAAAGTACCGTTTTGAGGATAGAAAGCACCGGTGTAATTCCACTTCCGGCTACCAAGCCAACATAAATTCTGCTGGAGGTTGGGTCGGGAACATGGGTGAACTTCCCCTGAGGAGGCATTACGTCCAACAAATCACCTAGTTTCAAGGTATCATTTGCAAAGGTACTGAAGCGACCATCTGGAACCTTTTTGATAGCCACCCTACAATCCAGTTCATTGGGAGCCGTACAAATAGAATAGGAGCGTCGCACCTCTTCTCCATTTAGTTCCGTCCGCAAGGTAAGGTACTGGCCTGGCGTAAACTGAAATTCGGTTTGGAGATGGGCTGGAATAGCCAAAGAAACAGAAACGCAATCTGGCGTCTCTTGGCGAATTTCGCGAACGGAAAGTGGATGGAATTTCATTTTTCAAAAATAAATACAAAAAGTGTACCCCGATGACAGGATACACTTTTATTGTTCGGGGAACAGAACCACGTAAGCGGAGACTTACAGGGTATTAACGTGGCGCATCAAACCGCTTTTCAAGTTGGCGGCTTTGTTTTTATGAATGTTTCCGCGCTTTGCCAAACGATCGATCATACTAACAACTTTAGGCAAAAAGGTTTTTGCTTCTGCTGCATCAGAGATTTCACGCAAATTTTTGATCGCGGTACGCGCTGATTTCTTGTAGTAACGGTTTTGTAAACGACGTTTGTCGTTCTGACGGATACGCTTGAGGGCCGACTTGTGATGTGCCATATTCTGTTATAAAACTTTAAATCATTGATACTGAGGATTTTTCCTCTTTATTATTTTCGTTTTTCTTTTGGGCCTGCAAAGGTAGTACGATTTTACGAATTTTTTAGAAATGTTTTTAAAAAAAATAACAATTGTTTTGATTCGGCATGATATTCGCAACAAGTACCCAGAATAAGGTAGCCTACCTCTTCCGCTTCGTGAAGCCATTGTAGGACAGAGCGCTACTCTCTGCTTATTCTTCCTCAAAACATGGCAAAAGGATCGCTACCTTTGCCTTTCTAATCGCGTGCATTGCAACTCTCATTTATGTCGGATATACATCATTCAATGGAGACTGGAGCGCTACCTCGACCTGGCATTTTTGCTTGGACAAGTGGTTTTTTCGCCTATCTAGTCCTTATTTTAGCCGTTTTAGGTCTTTCTGAATACGCTCGAATGCTGGCTTCGCAGCTCCACCTATCCACCATCACCGGGGCAGGATCGGCATCTTTCCCTCAGCTGGTTGTAATAGGCGCACTTCCGGTGCTTCTCTTTCTTGTTTTTCAAGCCTTGATTCGATGGGTTCGTACGCAACTAGGCCAACAACTTCAGCGTGCACTCTTAATTTTATTGGCTTCTTTTGTAGCCTACGGAGCTGGTGTAATGCTGCTTCCACAAGAAGCCCAATCGGGATTGGCCGTTGCAGTAGCTGGAGGGTTATTAATCACCTTACTTTTTGATTTATTTACCGAAAAAGAAGAAACCGGTTTTGGTTGGACAGTCTTAGCGCTGCTCAGCTTTGCTGCATTTTCGGCAACCGTGCTGTGGTCAGAGGTAAAAAGCCGGGAAGAGGCCCGGGCCGCAAGCGCGGCAACAGCTTTGGCAGAGCCAGGGGACACCCTCTTTTCAGAGCCTGCATTAGCCTATTTTTACGAGCAATTAACCGCTGACCAGCAGTTGCCGCTCCTGCTAAAGCCTTGGCCCATCAAGCCTTCTTCCGACTCCATTCAGCTCCATATCAGCAAGTTATTGTTTGATCAAAAATACTTGTTTCATCAATACCAGTTGCAAGTACTAGCCTTCGATCGCGGAGAAGAAACCCCTTTGCTTCTTAATCAAAGAGAAGGCAGAAAGGCAGTCTTAGCGCAGTGGGAAGCAGCACAAGCTATTCCCAACAAACCATTTCTGCGTTTGGGGGAGGCAGAAACTGGAACGCACCGTTACCTATTGCAATTGACCATCAACAGGATGTCAGATGAGAAACATCCCGTGGAGCTGTTTTGCTTTTTTGATTTACTGTATCCAGAATCCTCTAAGGTTTACGCCAATATTTTTGCACAGGCCGCATACAAAGGCATAGAAGAGCTGGGAAACTATGATTTTGCGGTATACTCGAATCAACGCTTAGTAGCAGAACAGGGCCTGGTCAGTAACGAGGCCCTCCAACAACCTTTGTCCGCGGGGAGCTCTACTCAATTATTGGCTGGAGATCGTATTGAATTTATTGCCAAAAGTACGGATGGAAACTGGACAGCCGCTGTTGGCCTCACCCGACCTAGCGTACTAAAAGCGGTTTACCTATTTTCCGTTCTATTCACTTTTTCTTCGCTTTTATTATTGATTCTGGGTATAGTAGCGCGCTGGCTTCCAGTTTCGTTTACCCTGTTACCAGCCGTAAAAGGCTCGTTAGGGCGGCGCTTGCATTTTTCTTACCTTGGTCTGCTTGCCATCGGCTTCTTGGGTATCGGATGGATAACAGTTCAACACTTTACACAAACAGCAGAACTAGCAACTAAAAAAACTACTTCCGACCGCGCCCAAGCAGCTCTCGCGCATGTACGATCAGCAGCCGTTGCCCTGTCAGATAACTCCGATACAGTTCGGGCTGTGCTTGGTCCACGGTTAGCGGAATTTGCTCAGAGCATCGCCATTGATGCAAACTTGTTCAATGCCAATGGGCGTATGGTCTACTCAACCCGAGAAGACTTACGAAGAATTGGACAATTAGACGGGAAGCTGAAGGAAGAAATTAGATCTGCCCTGCTGAGAAGCCCAACTGCTGCCCTCCAGGCAGAAGTGAAGTTGGCGGGAAAGCAGGTTCCTATTCAATACTTGGCAGTATTTAATGGCCGCCGCGAACCAATTGCTTTTCTGGAGCTCCCAGAACGTAAAATGGCAGAGGTTCGGCCAGAACTTTCTGATTTCATAGGAAAACTTGCTAGTATTTACGTTTTTCTGTTGCTATTGGCTGCAGGAGCTACCTTTGTCTTATCCAATTCGATCACTGGCCCCCTTAAATCGGTGTCGGAAAAAATCAAGGAAGTCCAGCTTCAAGATAGGAACCTTCCCATACAATACGCAGGGGACAGCCGGGATGAAATAGGCAAGCTCGTGGCAGAATACAATCGAATGGTTGACAAATTAGAGGATTCTAAGCAGGTACTTGTGAAATTAGAACGGGAGGCTGCTTGGAAGGAGATGGCTCGACAAATTGCCCACGACATCAAAAACCCATTGACTACTATGAAGCTAACCATGCAGCAGTTGGAACGAGTTGCCGATGATCCAGACCAAGCGGCTAGCTACCTCAAAAAAGCGACAGGACGCTTGATCGCCCAGATTGATTCCTTGGCCCAAACAGCCTCCGAATTCTCCATGTTTGCCAACCTGGATAAAACCCCACGCCATCCGGTCAATCTTAATGACCTAGTAGAAAATGTGTATGGCTTGTTCCGCGAACGAGAAGAAGCCGACTTCTCCTTGGATCTTCCCCAAAAACAATACTTCATACGAGCTGACCACAACCATTTACTCCGGGTGTTGAACAACCTTGTTTTAAATGCCATTCAAGCCATCCCTTCTGATCGAAGAGGAAAAGTCCATATTGCCTTGCAAGAGCAGGGAGAATGCGCTGTTGTTCGAATCGTAGATAATGGAGGAGGTATTCCAATGGAGATCCGAGATCGGGTATTTGAACCTAATTTCACTACCAAAACATCTGGAAGTGGCTTAGGCTTGGCCATTTGCAAAAAAATAATTGAAGCACACGAAGGGGATATCCACTTTAAGACGAAAGACAACATCGGGACAGAATTCTTTGTGGAACTCCCGCTGATTGAACTCGTATAAACTGTAAACTACTGCCGGAAACCTCCGGGAGGGCCTGTGGGCGCCCCTCCTGGACTTGCACCGCTAGACTCTTCTGGGATATTGGCATCCAAGAAACGCCAACTAATGCCTAGTCGGATTCCATTGCGATGCTGGGGGTGCTGAGCGGTTAAGAATAAATTCTCAGCAGGATTCCAAAGAGGTGCCATGTTCTCAAACCGTAAGAAAAAGCGGAATGACTGGATTTTAGCAGTAACAAAGGCATCCAGCCAAGGGTAAACAGCTTGCTGTTGGTCATCCTGAAGTTGGAACTGTCCTAGAAAGGGCTGGTAAGCATCCGGTGTAAACGCCCCATTGATTCGGAAATCTACCCCAACGTTAAGAAGCAATTGTTTTTTGAACAAATTTCCCGCCACATAAAGGCTATTTTTACTGAACCAGCTTGGGAGCCGGAGAATGTCGGTGCTATTGTTCTGTTGCAACCCAAAAGCATTCTCTGATCGGAGAATGCCCCACTTCAGCCGTTGTTCCAGTAAAAGTTGATTTACCGAGACAGCACTTGTTGCCTGGGAAGGTGTCTGCTCTTGGTTGAAGAAAAGATAGTTGTTCACTAAATGACTTGATGCAGTGGCCTTAAATCCAAGCAGCGGAAGGGAATAACTTACCTGCAACGAACTTTCGATCGGCTTTTCAAAAGCGTTCTCCCAGACAAGCCGGCCGGTTGAATAAAGTTCCGCAAAGACCCAATCAACTGGCCTCCGCTGACTTAGCAACCTGCCCTCCAGCATTCCCGCTTTACCAAGTGACAAGCCAAGTTTGCTGTCAAGGCGATATTCACCAGCACTGCTGAGCAGCCCAAGGTCGCCAGTAGCATGTAACAATATTCGTTCTACCAAATTCACTCGGAGGCTACCGGTCGCGAATACGTTATTCAAGAACGAATCCAACTGGAACTCTGGCTGTAGGTGAATAAGAGCATGCCGCAGTCCTACTGCAATACTAGCAGCCTCACCTTGGTTTTTTCGTTGGCGCAGGGTGCTAAGCTGAAGGTGGTTTTCAAATCGTTGAATGGAAAAGGCATTTCGCAGGCCGCGCCGATCTGTTAGTAATTGTCCATAGAATAACTCCTCCTTCGTTTGGTCTACATTGGCATTGTTTTTATCATTAAACTTCCATTGTTCCGTTTTATAGTTGAACTGGTGGCTTGCTTTAACGACATTATTGCCTAATTGAAGCGCATTCAAGTATTGGTTTAATTGAAAATCTCGGAACGCCTGAACCGTTTTTGCATCATTATTACTCAGTAGGATGGGCACACTAATTGGGCCATTGTAGCCAGGGCCGGTGAAATCTGTTTCTAGTATTCCACCATTGTCTTGTTGCCGAAAGGTATTGGAGGCAAATACCAAAAATACATCGTAGTTTTTGCGGACGGGCCACCAAGCACCAACTGCTAAGGAACCATGTTTAGTGCGTTGAAACCGGTACTGCCCAAGGTTATTGATGGTCTGATAATGCAACGAAACATTCAAACCCTTGGAGAAAGTTCGAGAGAGCTTGATGAACGACATCGCATCGCGCTGCGACCCTCCACGCGTGAAAAAGGCATCTGAATACGTGCGGCGCTGCTTGTGAAAGGCGAGGTCGCCTGGATTCACTTTATACAGTTCAAAAGGTTGATAACCACTTTTAAAGCCAAGCGTAGAAGCTGGTTGAAACCAAAGTGGGCGGGCAGAAGAGCCCAAATTACCTAGATGCGCAGCATCGATTGGGCTTTTGCGGGCTGGATCATACATCCGAAACTCCAGTCCCGGTAAGGTATCTGTAATTGGAGTGGATACCGACGGATTAGATGCGAAATAAACACGCACAGAATCCATGGGACTGGGCTTGAGTTGGCCTTGTTGAGCAAAAAGCAACTGATCGCTGCAGCCCGGAGGACCAGCAACGATCAGTACTAAAAACGCGGTGCGTATACAAAAACGAGTAAGAGTCATAACAAATCCCATCGGTGACAACCGAAGCCAATAATCAAGGGTGGGCAAATGGTTGCCGACGGAAAGTAACGCACTACAGAGCCTAAACGCTCCCAGTTGCCGCTTCCGTTCGGTTATTTTTCAGCAATTAGTGCAGGGCTCATCCCCATAGAGGAGAATCCTCCATCGTGGAATAAGTTTTGCATGGTAACATACCGTGTTAGATCGCTAAACAGTACCACACAATAATTGGCGCAGTCCAAGGCAGGTGCGTTGCCTAATGGAGACATGGTTTCTGCATAATTAAAGAATTCCGTAAAGCCTTTAACACCCTTACCGGCTGTGGTCATGGTGGGTGATTGGGAAATCGTATTTACCCGCACTTTTTTTGCGGTGCCATAGTGGTAACCGAAACTACGTGCAAACGACTCCAAAAGGGCCTTGGATTCCGCCATTTCACTGTAATCTGGGAATACCCGCTGCGCGGCAATATACGATAACCCCAAAACGCTACCCCAGTCATTGATGGCATCCAATTTCCACATTACCTGAAGCATTTTATGGAAAGAGATAGCACTTACATCAAATGTTTTAAGCATCCAGTCGTGGTTAAGATCTGTATATTCCTTCCCTTTTCGTACATTGACAGACATACCGATGGAGTGGAGGACAAAGTCCACTTTTCCACCAAAATGTTCCATACTTTGCGTAAAGAGGTTTTCGAGGTCTTCCATAGAAGTGGCATCCGCTCCTATCACAGGAGCATTGCATTTTTCAGCCAATCCGTTAATTTCTCCCATTCGCATCGCAACAGGAGCATTGGTTAGCACAATTTGTGCACCTTCTTCTACGCAGCGTTCCGCTACTTTCCAAGCGATACTATCGCTATTAAGTGCGCCGAATATGATACCTTTTTTTCCTTTTAAGATCATAATACCTAGGTGTAGTGAATAAAATCAGCTGCAAAAGTACGTTACTTTCCTTTGCTAAAAAATTTATTGAAAAATAAGACCTGAAAATCGATGGCATTTTGCCAATAAAGGTGGTCGTGCCCCCCAGGTCGCTCTATATAATCATGCTCCACCTCCCTCTCCAATAACGCCTGATGCATAGACCGGTTGACGTCCAGAAAAAAATCCTCCACCCCACAGTCCAACATCAACTCCACCCCAGATGCCTTCAGCTGAGGAACCCAATTAATTGCGGAAGCCGTCTCCCAGTTGTCCCAATAATCCCCTGGTTTTCCAAGCACTCCCTCCAAGTCCCAATTATTTTTTTTAAACGGCCGAAGGTCCAAGCCGCCCGACATACTTCCTGCCGCACCAAATACTTCCGGGTGCCGTGCTGCCAAGGTGATGGCACCATGCCCTCCCATACTCAATCCTGCAATACCTCGTCCACTTGGAGTAGAAATCGTGCGATACTGCTGATCAATGATGGGAACTAATTCTTGGGTGATATACGTGGCATAGCGCACGGTAGAATCAACTGGACTGTCTAAATACCAACTATCATACCCACCGTCGGGACACACCACCATCAATTGATACGTTTCTACCACTTCTAACAATTGAGGGGCTGTTCCCATCCAGGAGGTGTAGTTTCCACTGTACCCATGCAGCAAATAGAGCACGGGAAGGTGGGTCGCATTAGAAGTGTAACTTTCAGGTACCAGTACCAAACAGCGCGAAAATTTATTCATACTGGGACTAAACACCTCCAGGGTATCTACCCGAGCAGCAGCAATTGAAAAGGAATAGAGCAATGCGAGAATACTAAATAAAGACCGATGTAATTTCATCCAAGTTTGTTTTCCGAAAAAAGAGGAAATCAAGTGCCAGCGCACCTCCGCAAATGTACACGTTTGAACGATTAGTAGTTGTTGTACTCTGGGTTATTCTTAGCGCAATAACAGGAAAACCTTCCACTTTTCCCCTCTTATTTTTTAAGAGCCATTGTATCCAGAAAGTGGGGAAGAAAATCGACCCAGCGCTCCCCTAGCCTCCGGTATTCAACCGAATCCCAATAAAATAGGTCCGCGGCATGGCGGGTCCGTAGATGTAGTTACTATCTCTATTTTTTCCTTTGTCAAAATCGGACTGATAGGCATTTAACAGGTTTTTTACACCGAAATAGGCTTCCATTTCCATTCCTAACCGCTCTGAAAGCAGCGTGTAGGAAAATCGGGTATTAAGTTCTGAAAAGGACGGGGTCCACACATATCGATCGGTTGGAATCTGACCCGCACCCGCAAAATGCGCAACCAGCATGGTTCCAGTGTATACATAGTTCAGGTTGGCCTTCCAACGATTTATGGGCCCCAAGTTAAGGTTAGCAAATCCATAGGATGCAGGTGTTCGTAAAAAGGGTCGAACGGGATCAATTGCCTCGATGTAGGTAACCGCTTCTTCGTACACACTTTTTTGATGCGTAAATCCACCCTCTAACTGTACTTTCCGATCGTAGTTAAGGCGTACTTCCGCCGTTAATCCTTGTACTAAAGCTGCCTGGTCATTGCGCTTCTCAAACAAAATGCCGAAGGCATCTTCTCCCACACTTTCCAACACAAAAACATCCACTAATCGCGTCCGGAAGCCCTCAAGAGTGTACCCAAACGCCCACTTTTCCTCATATCGATCATAGTTTAACGAACCACTCCAACTTTGAGCCCGTTCCGCCCCCAAATCCGTCGCCAAGCGCACCCTGGAAACACCCCCAGCAGCAAAGGCTAAATGTAAATCCGTATCGAAGGCCTGTGGCGCCCTGAACCCAGTACCATAATTGAGGCGTACCTGAAGATTACTCGTTGCTTTATACAAGAGTGCTACCCGTGGGTTAACAATGAGACGGTCTAAAAAATTGTGCTGGTCCACACGAAACCCCGAAAGGAGGTTCCATTTAGTGGTCAGATCCCAGTCGTGCTGTACAAATACAGCAGCATTGCGGGTAGCCTGCCGAACCACATAGTTATAGGCCAAAATTTGATCATTTACCTTCTCTGCTAGGTAATCCACACCAACCGTCAAAACATTCCTTCGGCTTGACGGGGCATTTAATTGATGATTCAACTGAACACCAGAGTGAAAGGTCCCCCCCAAGGCTGTTCCGTACGGTGGACTCGATAGATGCGCTGTAATTTCGGGTAGACTGTCTGGGAACACCCCCGTGTAATGAGACCGATCCGTCTGCTGTCCAGCCGCATAAACAATTAGCGAAGAACGGTTTTGATTAAAGTTCAATTGGTAGTCTAGACTCCCCATCCCAATCGCATGGGTACGTTCCTCCGATTGCCCGAGCAAATGGGCAGGGCCTTCTTTCATTTCGCCGCCAATACGGTACTCATACAAACTGCTCCAGCTGGCCTCTACTTTTTGGTTAGAGGTCGGTTTAAAAAAGGCATGCAATCCCAAAGCCCGGCTGTTGAGCTGTGGCAATTCTGAAAATTGATCCCCATTCACATCTAAGTAGGTGCGATCCCGCTTATTAAAAAAGAAAGAGATACCCGCCGTTTTCGCTTTATTGACGGAGACGGCATTGGCACTTATCTGATAGTCGTCGGCCCGTGATCCAATTAGATGGTAGCTGGTATTCAACTCCATACTAGTTGATTGAGGAAGCTTCGTCAATACATTGACCGTACCTCCTATGGCGCTGCTTCCGTATAAGGAGGATCCTCCTCCTCGAACCACCTCTATCCGATCAATCATATTTACGGGCAACTGCTCCAGTCCGTACATGGACATCATTGGACTAAATATTGGACGTCCATTGACCAATATTTGGGAGTATCCACCTTGGAGTCCGTTCATACGTAGTTGGGTGTAGTTGCAGGTTTGACAGTCTGTTTCTACTCTCAGGCCAGGCTGAAACTTCAAACCTTCCGACAAGTTACAGACCTGCAGGTTCGTCAAGGTTTTACTATTCAACACATTTACGATGACGGGGCTTTCTGTTTTGCGTTTAGGTGTTTTGGTACCTGTAATCACTACTTCCTCCAAAGGATTTAACCCCGTGGTATCAATTTGTGCTTGTAGGTTCACTGACAGGAGCAGTAGCAAAGTAAAAAAAGGAGGAACGCGCATAGGGAGCTATTGGATAATAGGTTTACTTTTAAAACATCCTATCAAAAAAAACGTTCAAAAAAAAAGGATAGCAGGCACTGACCTACTATCCTTTTTTTTGAAATTGAGTTGATGCTAGACCCCCATGTCTTTGTAGCGCTGCGCATTAGCAGGATCTGCTTTCACCATAATTTGGTAGACCCTTTGTCGCTGTTGAATGGTGGCATTTTTCATCATTTCCACAATCTCCTCCCTTTTGGCTTGACTAAAAAGCTGAACGATCATGGAGTTAAGATAAGCAACTCCAGCGCGATCTATATCCTCCAGCGCATTCAAAATGGAAGCCCGCGCTTCGTCTTGATTCACCGAAAACTGGTCGAGGCCTAAGCGATGGTAGGTGTAAATCGCATTACGAAAATTACGCATCCGAGGACTCACCAAATTCTCGATCAACCAATAGCGACTTCTATTTTTATCGCCTCCGGCCTGCCGCCAACCGGGCGATTTATTATTGGAAGAATTTTGGATATTCACGATCATCTGCTGCGCTGTCTGGAGGTAATTTTCGCCTCCATATTGGCTATAACTATCATAGTCTAAGCCCAAAATAATGTAGACATAAAAGGCAAATATGGAAGGTAGGTTTTGGTTTTCGGCATTATCTGCTACGAATTGAATGGGTTGATTTTGTTCGTAAACAAAGGAAATGTCTTTGTCCTGCGTGGCTAACAAGGTAGTTTCGTAACCACTATTGTAGACAGGGCGCGTAGATTGTACTGCTAAATTAGCGGTAAAGGTATTGTTATCCCCCTCCGATTCAATGGTCATGATAAACGTACATTTTACACGTTCATCAGGCAGAAAACCATCGGTGGTCCATTTGGTATTGTTGATGAAATCCCGCAGTGCAATTTCCAGCTGGTCAATCACTTTTCGATCGGTACGCTGAAGTTGAGGTGCATTAATCCGAACCGTTGCGTTTAATTCACCTTGTGCAAGTACTTGTACAACGAACAAAAGGGAAAAGAGAGAGGTAACAAAACTACGAATCAACATATTTTTCAATTGAGCTAACTTTTTATACGACGTAAAAAGCACCTTAATGGTTGGCTGACCGGATACAAATTTCTTCCACAATATCCTTTGCTACGTCCAATTTCGATTTAAGTGGAAATTCTTTTTTGGATCCATCGGGAGCTAAAATGGTAATTTTGTTGGTATCAAATCCAAACGTGGCTTGCGCATCACGTGTAGAATTGAGTACAATAAAATCGAATCCTTTTCGCTGCAGCTTACTTAATGCATTTTGCTCCTCCTCGTTGGTTTCCAGCGCAAAACCAACGGACAATTGATGTGCTTGCTTTTGTTGGCCCAGCGTTGCTGCAATATCTACGTTAGGTACCAAATCGATATGCATCTCGGTACCTGATTTTTTTATTTTTTGGGAGGCCACCGTTTTGGGCCGATAATCCGCTACAGCCGCGGCGAAGACCGATATAT
>Ga0208787_1001107_pt1 | contig 12176 bp, 16 predicted proteins | sample Wag4_2014_7_11_FD_187362 | JGI IMG/M metagenome (GOLD analysis project Ga0208787, IMG submission 187362) | Fresh water microbial communities from Ohio, USA - Utica-2 Time Series HT 2014_7_11 (SPAdes) (version 2) | ecosystem: Environmental > Aquatic > Freshwater > Water tank | place: USA: Ohio... | reverse complement strand
CGCCGCCGGCACCCGCTGCACCCGCGACACCTGCGCCCTCCGCCGTGGCTTCGCCCACAGAGACACCCGGCACAGCCGCCCTGGTCTTGCAGTTCCCCGAAAAGAGCTGGATCTGGGTGCGGCGCGCAGACGACACGGTCTCAGAGGTGGGCATTGCGGCGGGGACAACGCTTCGCTTTGAGGAAATGCCCATTTACATCGTGCTGCCCCGCCCAGGCGAGATCCAGGTCACGGTGCGCGGACGCAAGGCCGGACTCCAGCGCAACGATGCGGAGCGCGATATGGGAAGATTCACGCGAACCATGCTGGAACAAGCGACGACGCGTTGAATTTCTTTATTTTCGTTCTGCTGGGGGCGCTCTGGGGCGCCTCTTTTTTATTTCTGCGCATTGCAGCGCCCGACTTTGGAGCCGCGCTCTCGGCTGAACTAAGGGTGGGCTTGGCTTGGCTCGCGCTCTGGGCGCTGGTTCAGGTCTGGCCCTGGGCCAAAGCCCAGTCAGCCCTTCGCGGCGGTGTGGGCTGGCGCGTTTACGCAATGATTGGGCTTCTCAACTCTGCGTTGCCCTTTGCGCTTTACGGGCTGGCGGCTCTGGTGCTGCCTGCAGGCTATATGGCCATTCTCAACGCGTTGGTGCCGCTCTGGGGTGGCCTGCTCGCGATCCGTTTCCTCAATGAGCCGCTACGACCCAAGCTGATCATCGGTGTGGCATTGGCTGCAACCGGTGTCTCGCTCATGGTCCAGTTGGGGCCCCTCGATCTCACGCCCAAGGTGCTGCTGGGCGTGTTGGCCTGCATGGGGGCCACGCTCTGCTACGCCATTGCGGGCATTCTCACCAAGCGATTGCTCTCACACGCCTCTGGATACGCCAATGCTCAGCACAGCCTGTTTTTTGCAACCCTATGGCTACTGCCCCTCGGACTCTGGCAGGCCCCTGCCGCCCAGCCCAAGACAGCCTCTTGGCTGTCAGTGCTGGCATTGGCACTGGCCTCGACCTCGCTGGCTTACCTGATTTTCTTTCGACTCATTCGAGACCTTGGCCCCATTCGGGCCACCAGCGTGACTTTCCTCATCCCCGCCTTTGGCGTGCTCTGGGGCGTGATCTTCTTGGGTGAGCCACTCACCGTTGGCATGCTTATGGGCTTTGGGCTCGTGCTCTCGGCCAGTATTCTGGTGCTGAAAAAATGACCTCACTCACGTCCACGCCCACCCTCATTTTCGTTCGCCATGGCGAGACCGCATGGAATGTTGCCAAGCGCATTCAGGGCCATCTCGACATCCCCCTCAACGACCATGGCAGGGCCCAGGCCCAGGCCGTCCGGGACGCACTTGCCCAGGCACCCATTCATGCGGTGGTGAGCAGTCCATTGCAACGGGCGCGCGATACAGCTCAGCCGCTGGCCGATCACATGGGCCTGCCTGTGGAGGCACTCGACAGCCTCGCAGAGCGGCACTTTGGTGTGCTGCAGGGCCAGTCGTTTGAGTCAATGCGTGAGCAGAATCTTGAGGCGGCCCATGCCTGGGCGCGTCGTGACCCGCACTACACCCCAGAGGGGGGCGAGAGCCTGCACACCTTTTATGCGCGGGTCGACTCCGCAGTGCAGGCCGTGCTCGCATGGGCCAAGCCCGGCTCATCGGTGGTGGTGTTCACGCACGGTGGCGTGCTCGATATGGTCTACCGCATGGCGCAGCAGGTCAGCCTGTCGGAGCCTCGCGCCTGGGGCATTCCCAACGGGGGTCTCAATAAGCTTGCGCACCAGCCAGATGCGGGACTGCAGCTGCTCAGCTGGGCTGAGGTGCAGCACCTGTCGCATCTTGTGCGTTCGGATGCAGGTGCGTCGTCAGAAGATCACAAACCGATTTGAAGTCGTGGGCCACCAAAATACGGTCCAAACTGCCAGGGTGCAGAAAGCCCGCCTCGCAGACCTGATGCATGAAGGCCAGCAGGCCATCGAAGTAGCCATCAAGGTTGGCCAGCACAACGGGCTTGGCATGCGCCCGGGTTTGTCCGCCCGTCCAGACTTCGAACAATTCCTCTAGGGTGCCAATGCCGCCGGGCAGGATCAGAAATGCCTCGCTCTGCTCCATCATGCGGATCTTGCGCTCGATCATGGTCTCGACCACCTGCAGGTCTGACAGGCCATGCAGGACCGGCTCCGTCTCCATGAGGTAGCGCGGAATAATGCCGACCACATGGCCCTCTTCTTCAATGGCGGCCTGGGCTACGGTGCCCATCAACCCCCATCGGCCCGCCCCAAAGACTAGGCCCCAGCCCTGCTGCGCAATAAAGGCACCTACGTCGGCTGCAACTGCGGCCCATTGGTGCTGGTTACCCAGCTTGGAGCCGCAGAACACACAGACCTGAATGGGTGGGGTGGGTTTTGATGTCATGGCGCAGATAATGCCTCGTAAAATGAAGAGATGCTGAAACAAACCCTTCAAGAACTGCTTCGTCAGCTGGGCATTGGCCCGCTGCCGCCCTGGGCCGATGCGCTCATCGCCATCTCGAATGTGCTGCTCATTCTGCTACTGGCCTGGATCGCCACTCGCCTTGCTAGAAGGCTGCTGCGCCTCTTTGGTGACCAGCTGCAGTCCAAGGCCGAGCGAGATGAGGACAAGCGCCGCATCGAGACACTGCTTCGGGTGTTTCGCTACATCCTCTCGGTTGTGCTGGGCGTGGTCACCATCATGCTGGTGCTCTCTGAGGTGGGCATCTCCATAGCGCCCATTCTGGCCACTGCAGGTGTGGCGGGCATTGCGGTGGGCTTCGGTGCGCAGAGCTTGGTGAAGGACTATTTCACGGGCTTTGTCATGCTCATCGAGAATCAGATCCGCCAAGGCGATGTGGTGCAGATTGCAGGCCTTACAGGCACCGTAGAAGACGTCACGCTGCGCTACGTGCAGCTGCGTGACTACGAGGGTGCGGTGCACTTTGTGCCCAATGGCGCCATCACCACCGTGACCAATCGCAGCCGTGTTTTTGCCTATGCGGTGGCCGATATTGGGATTGCCTACAAGGAAGATATTGAGGGCGTCTATGCGGTCATGCGCGAAGCGGCTCAGAGCCTGCGCAACAGACCGGAGCTTGCCTCTCGCATTCTCGATGGCTTGGAGATTGCAGGCGTCGACCAGTTGGCAGACTCGTCGGTGGTGATCAAATGCCGCATAAAGGTCGTGGCCGGAGAGCAGTGGCTCGTGCGCCGCGAGTTTCTCAAGGCTTTAAAACACGCGTTTGATGCCAACGGCATTGAGATTCCGTTTCCGCACCGAACCGTCGTTAACGTGCCGGCGGCTCCGCTGGAGGGCCCGAGGCCCGCCCCGAGTGGTCATCGCGCTGGTGCAGATGGCGAATGATTCTGCGGCCCAGCACCACCAGCACAGCGGCGAGCGGTAAGGCCAGAAGCACCCCCAGGAATCCAAAAAGGCTGCCAAAGAGCATCAGGGCGAAGATCACGGCCAGGGGGTGCAGGCCAATGCGATCGCCCACGAGCTTGGGGGTGAGCACAAACCCCTCGAGTAACTGGCCTGCGGTGTAGATCACGACCACGGACATGAACCCGGTGAGGGGCCCGAGCTCGAGCATGGCGGCCACCAGCGCGAGCAGGGTCGAGAACACAAAGCCGACGTAGGGAATGAACACCGCCAGGCCCGAGAGAATGCCAATCGAGAGCCAGCTGCTCACACCTGCGATGAGCAGCCCAACGCTGTAGAACACCGCCATGGCTAGGACCACGCGCAGCTGCCCCTGAAGGTAGCCTTGAAGCGTGCCGTGAATGTCGCCTGCAATCTCGCGTGCATGCTCTCGGTGGCGTTTGGGAATGAGCCACAAGGTTTCTCCCAGAATGCGGGCCCAGTCCTTGAGCAGAAAAAACAGCACCACAGGCACCAGCACCAGCCAGCCAATGATGCTCACCACCACACCCAGTCCAGTCTGTAGCGTGCTCACGGCGGTCTTGGAGATTTGTGCGGACTGACCACCCAGCCACTCCACGAGCTTGGCCCTGAGGGTCTCGGTGTCATCCAGCGAAATGCCGAGCTGAGCCCAGATGGGGTGGTCCACCAGAATGGGATACACGCGGGCATAGGCGTCTGCGATGACACCGGGCAGCCGCTGTTGCAATTGGCCCAGCTCGTTCTGCAGCACGGGGATCACGACCGCCACCAGTCCGATGCAGAGCATGATCCCAACCAGAATGGCAACCACACTGGCCAATGCACGCGGTGCGCCCCAGCGCTGCACCTGCCGCGCAATGGGTTCCAACAAATAGGCCAGCAGCAGGGCTGCCGCGAAGGGGGTTAGGACATCAGCCAAGTGCGCTCACTCCTCCAACAAAAACGCAGCCCAGAATGAGGGCGGGCACGAGCCCACCAAACCGCGGGTGCCTCCAGAGCATAACCCCGGCAGCCAGTGTGACGGCGGATATGCGTGTCAGCAGCGATGCCTCTTCCAAAAGTCCGATGGGCATCAAGATGATCCGTGCGACAAGGCCCGCCAGCATGGCATAGGCCACGCAGCTCATCCATCGAAAGACCTCGCTCTCGGTGTTGATGCGGCCAGAGAAGGCAACCCCCAGAAAGCGCCAGAGGTAGGTGCCCAAGGCGGCGATGACCAGCCCGAGTAAGGCCTGCTCGCCGCTCATCTCGGGAGTCCGTCCGCGCGCGCCTGGGTGCGTTGCTCGCGCCAGCGGTTGAGGCCATAGGCAAGGCTTCCTCCAACCGCGCCAGCAGCCAGAATGCTGTAGTCCGGAAACACCACATAGACGCTCAACCCCACGGCTGCGCCGAAGACCAACGCCAGGCGGTTGGCGACTGGCTTTACCTCAAAAAAGGTCAGAAAAAAGAAGAGCGGGTTCACAAAGAGCAACGCCAAGGTGAGGGGCACGGGCACTTGGCCAGCCAGCAAATATCCAATGAAGGTCCCCGGAATGGCGCAGCCGTAGCAGGCAGCCGACATGCCAATCAGGTAGGCCTGCCGGTATTGAGGCTCCATCTTGGGAAAGTCACGCATGGCCACGGCCCAGCTGGTGAGCGCGAGCATGTGCACCGTGAGGTAGCGAAACCGGCTCTGATGCTCGGCAGGGATCTGGGGCAGCACGGTGAGCGTCATGGGCAGAAATCGCGCAGCGGTGATCATGGCTGCGAGGCCGGCAAGCCAGGCCGAGGCACCCAGGGCCACCATTTCAGCGAAGACAATCTGCCCGGGCAGGGCGAACATGAAGATGGTGGTGCTGCCGGTCAGCGCAAGGGAGAGGCCAATGCTGTGGCCCAGCGCCCCAAAGCCCAGCATGCCTGCAAAGAGCACGGCTGCGGGCACACCAATGCCGTCTCTCAGCCCGCGCCGCAATGCCTCTTGTTTGGATCTGAACTGCCAGCGGGCTTCGGTCATGGTGCGATTGTATGATCCTCCCACCATGAAGACACTTTTCTCCGGCCTCTATCTGCGCGTCATGACCTGGTCTCGACACAAGCGCGCCACCTGGGTACTGGGCTTCCTAAGCTTCATCGAGTCTTCCTTTTTCCCGATCCCGCCGGACGTGATGCTGGCCCCGATGTGTCTTGCCCAGCCGAGCCGTGCTTGGTGGTTCGCCTTGCTCACCACGGTCACCTCGGTTCTGGGAGGGCTTTTTGGCTATGTCATTGGGTTATATGCCTTCCAGGCGATCGAGCCTTGGCTGCTCCAGAGCCACTACGCCGGCGCATTTGAGACGGCCAAGCTCTGGTTCGATGAGTACGGCTTTTGGGCCGTTCTGATTGCGGGCTTCTCGCCCATTCCATACAAGGTTTTCACCATTGCTGCCGGCGTTGCCGCCATGCCGCTGCTGCCTTTTGTGCTCGCCTCGATCGTGGGGCGCGGGGGGCGATTCTTCTTGGTGGCGGGTCTTATGAAGTGGGGCGGTGCCCCCATGGAGGCCCTCCTCGCCCAGTGGGTGGACCGACTGGGCTGGGGGCTTGTGGTGCTGGTGGTGCTGGTTTACTTGTCTTTGTAGCTGTCGTGGCAGGCCTTGCAGGTCTGCGCAGTGGCGCCAAATGCTTTCTTGATGTTGTCGAGGTTGCCCGAGGCTGCGGCAGTCTTCAGGTTTGCTGCGGCCTTTTGGAAGTCCGCTGCGCCGGCCTTCACTTTGTCCATTTCTTTCCAAATGGCAGGCTTGGCCTTGCCCCCCTCGGTGCCGGGGCCAAAGCCAGCCCAAGGCAGGGCGCTGAGCGTGGCCACAACGTCGGCATTCAAAGCGGCAGCCTTGGCGTCGAAGGGCTTCTCGCCTTTGACCATGGCGCCAATGTCGGAGAAGTGCGTGGCCATGACGGAGAAGTTGGACTGACGGTACTTGATGGCCTGCTCGGGCTTGGCAAAACTCACGGCAGATGCGGCCATAGGGAGTGCGGCCAGAAGGCCAACGGAGAGGATGCGCGTAACACGGGTCATGGTGGGTCCTTATGTGTTGAGTGGAGTTGAAACAGCGCTAGCGTTGGGGCCGAACCACCAGCCACACGCCGGTCACCGTCATGAGTGTACCTAGGACAGTGAGGCTTGTGATCGGTTCATCAAACAGCATCCAGGCCATGATTGCGGTGGTTGGGGGCGTGAGGTAGAGCAGGCTGGTGACCTGGGTCGCTGCCCCCTCGCGGATCATGATGAAGAGCAGTGAGATTGCACCAATGGAGAGGGCCAGCACACTCCAGACCAGTGCACCAATCAGTTCGGGGGCCCAGCTCACCTCGCCAGTCTCAAAGGCGAGGGCCAAGGGCAGGCAGAGTGCAGCAGAGGCCGCGTACTGAATAATGCCGCCCGTGCGCAGGTCAAAGCTGGGGCAGGCCCGTTTCTGATACAGCGTGCCCGCTGTGATGCTTGCAAGGCCTATGCAGGCAAAGACGAGGCTTGCGAGGCTCAGCCCCACAAGGCTCAGCTTGGTCCAGACCACCAGCCCCACTCCGGCGAGGCCCAGCAGCAGGCCGGCCCATTGGTTGCGGGCAATGGGCTCGCGCTTAAGGGTGACCAGGACCGCGGTGAGAATGGGCTGAAGGCCGACGATCAGCGCGACCAAGCCCGCACCCATGCCCTCTCGAACGGCGGCCCAGACCCCGCCCAAATAGCCCGCCTGCAGGAGCACGCCGGCCAATGCAATCCGCCAGGCCACATCGCGGCTGGGCCAGGGCGCACGCCAGATCCACGCCAAGGGCAGCAGCACCAAGAGCACCAAGGCAAAGCGCATGAGCAGAAATGTCATTGGTTCGGCATGGGGCATGCCGTATCGCGCCACAATGAAGCCCGTGCTCCAGATCAGCACAAAGATAGCTGGAAAGGCAGATCGCAAGGCAGGAGGCATGGTCTTCGTGGATAATGGCCAGATGCAATTTAAAGAACTGGGTCTACACCCAGACATCCTGCGCGCTGTCCAGGATGCCGGATACGAAACCCCCACGCCCATTCAGGCTCAGGCCATCCCCCACGTCATGCAAGGTGCGGATGTTATGGGTGCCGCTCAAACCGGAACCGGCAAGACCGCCGCATTCACGCTGCCTATTCTGCACCGGCTCATGCCGTTTGCGAGCAGCAGTGTGTCACCCGCGCGACACCCCGTGCGTGCGCTCATGCTCGCGCCCACGCGGGAGCTTGCCGACCAGATCTACCAGAACGTTGCGCAGTACGCTCAGCATTCACCTCTTCGCAGCGCCGTTGTGTTTGGTGGTGTTGACATGGCCCCCCAGACAGCCGCACTGCGCGCAGGTGTTGAGGTGCTCATTGCCACACCGGGGCGGCTGCTCGACCATGTGCAGCAAAAGACCCTGAACCTCTCGCAGGTGAGTGTGCTGGTGCTTGATGAGGCCGATCGCATGCTCGATATGGGTTTTCTGCCCGACCTGCAGCGCATCGTGAACCTCTTGCCCCCCGAGCGTCAGAGCCTGCTCTTTTCCGCAACCTTTTCGCCCGAAATTCGCAAGCTCGCCAAGACCTTCCTCAAGGACAATCCGATCACGGTCGAGGTCGCACGACGCAATGCGACGGCCGAGAACGTGACCCAACAGGTCTACCTGGTCGATCGTCCCGAAAGCAAACGGGGTGCGGTCGTTCGGCTGATCAAGCGACTCAAGCTTCAACAGGTCATTGTCTTTACGAACACGAAGATTGGTGCCAGCCGCCTGGCCCGCGAACTGCAAAAGGAAGGCATTTCTGCGGATGCCATTCATGGAGACAAGAGTCAGAACGAGAGGCTTGTCACGCTTGAGGGATTTAAAAAGGGCGAGGTCTTGGTGCTGGTGGCGACCGACGTCGCTGCCCGTGGACTCGACATTGCCGAGCTGCCTGCGGTCATCAACTATGACGTACCCTATGCCGCTGAGGACTATGTCCACCGCATTGGCCGAACGGGCCGGGCCGGGGCCTCAGGGCAGGCCATCAGCGTCATGTCTCCTGCAGATGAGCGTCTAGTCCAAGATATCGAGAAGCTGATTGGCAAAAAGCTCATGCGCGAGAAGCTGCCCGGGCTCGACATGCCGCCCGGTGCTGATCCGCTCTTCTTCATGCCCTATGAAGATGCCGCCGATGTTCCCGCTCCCACCTCTACACCGGCTTCAGGCGCCGCGAAGTCCCCGCTCTTATCGAGTGGGGTCAAGAAGGTGGGCAGTGGTGCCGTGCTCTTAGGCGGAAAGCCCCGCAACGCGATTTAGGCGCGTCTGACCCGTTCTGGCTGAAATGCCAGAGGAAAAAGGCTGGGATTTTTCAAACCACTGAGTGACAGATCGACATCAAGCAGAGGCCAATAGAGGTGGTCTGGATGAGGCCTCTGAACCATGCAGACTTTTTGGCGATCTTGACGCTCGAACTCCGGGTATTCAGCAAAAGAGACTTTGAGCGCGAGAGGACCTGTGTCTGGCCCATCGAGTTCGAGCATCAACATGGTGTCTGAGCATTCAGTCACCCTGACCGAGAAAGTGCTTTTTCCATGCATCTCTAAAGCGCCCTTGATGTTGAGAGACCGTTAAAAGAACCTGCCCGATTTCGCTCCGACTCAAGCCGTGAGCGTACGCCAGCCTGATGGTGGGTTCAAGCCAGACTTTTGCCTCTCCGTGCGGATGGGAGACATGAATGTGCGCCCTCAATTCTTCTCGAGAGAAGAAAAAATATCGAAAAGCGCCGTCGCGATGGAGAGTGGGTGACATCCCCCCATCATTCAGAACCCCTGATGAACAAGCTCCCACCGTTCGATCAATGCCCTCGGCATGACCTGCTCTAAGTAATCCCACGCGTCCCGCAGCTGCCGGTGCACGCGATCGCCTCCTGAGAGCGCGGGTGCCTGTGTCTGCTTGGAGAGCTTCTCACCATTCGCATTGCGCAGCACGGGCACATGCAGAACTTCGGGCTGATCGAATCCAAGCGCTGTTTGCAGCCAGCGATGTCGCGGCAGTTCAGCAGCAAGGTCATCGCCGCGGACGATATGCGTGACCTCCTGGAAGGCATCGTCCACCACGACGGCGAGGTGATAGGCCCAGAACCCGTCTGCGCGTTTTACGACAAAATCGTCCTGCCCACAGGGGCTCCGCAGTCGCCAGGCATAGGGTCCTTCAGTTGGCGATAGGCTCACCTCGCGACAGGTCCCCGGGTAATGGGTATGCCCTTCCAATTGCCGTCGTGTGCATCGACAGACAAACACCTGCTGTCGCTGCGCGAGGGAATGGAGCGCCTGCGCGTAGGCTGCATTTCGCGCGCTCTGAAAGAGCACCTCTCCGTCCCAGTGCAGGCCGTGATCGCGCAGCTGCTCGAGAATGAGACTGGCCGCACCAGGCTGCTCTCGCGGCGGGTCGAGGTCTTCCATGCGCACGAGCCATCGATGCTCGCGTGATCGTGCATCCAGAAAACTCGCCAGGGCCGTGACCAGTGAACCCTGATGAAGCGGCCCGCTGGGGGAGGGCGCAAAGCGCCCTGTGCCCGTTGCGTTCGCGGGGCTTAGACAGGGTTCAGGCAGGGTTCAGGCTCTCCCGAAAGGATTCGCGCGCGGCCTCAAGAATGAGTTCAACCGGTTCACCCTCATGCTGAATCGAGAGGAACCCAGCCTCATAGGCCGAAGGCGCGAGGTACACCCCACGATTGAGCATGGCGTGAAAGAAGCGATTGAATGCAGCCCGGTCACTGGCGGTGACATCGGCAAGGGTTTGCGGCGTTCGCGCACTGAAGTAAATGCCAAACATGCCGCCCACGCTGTCAGCAGAGAAGGCGGGCACACCTGCCTCACGGGCGACGTCGCACAGGCCTGCCATGAGGTCAGAGGTAATGGCACCCAGGGTGTCAAAAAAGCCAGGCTCCGAGACCAGTTCAAGGGTGGCAAGGCCTGCTGCCACAGCAACTGGATTGCCCGAGAGTGTGCCGGCCTGGTAGACCGGGCCAAGGGGCGCCACGACCTGCATGATGTCCTTGCGGCCACCAAACGCACCCATGGGCATGCCGCCACCAATGACCTTGCCCAGGGTGGTGAGGTCAGGCTGGATGTTGGTTAAGCCCTGTACACCTTGGGCTCCCACACGAAATCCGGTCATCACCTCATCAAAAATCAATACGCTGCCATGCTGGGTGCACTGGTCTCGCAGCGTCTCGAGAAACCCGGGAAGTGGGCGCACGAGGTTCATGTTGCCGGCGATGGGCTCCACAATGACCGCCGCGATTTCCGCGCCATGTTCGCTAAAGCAGCTCACCACACCCGCGATGTCGTTGTAGTCGAGCACGATGGTCTCCGCGGCAAAGCTTGCGGGCACGCCCGCGGAGTCTGGGTTTCCGAAGGTGAGCAGGCCCGAGCCGGCCTTCACCAGCAGGCTGTCGACGTGGCCGTGGTAGCAGCCTTCAAACTTCACAATTTTGCTGCGCCCGGTATAGCCTCGTGCAACCCGAATGGCGGACATGGTGGCCTCGGTTCCGCTGGAAGTCAGGCGCATCATTTCCATAGAGGGCAGGTGCGCTCGCACCCATTCAGCAAGCTGGACTTCTCCGCGCGTGGGCGCTCCGAACGAGAGGCCGTGTGCAGCCGCTTTCGAGATGGCCTCGAGCACCTTGGGGTGGGCGTGGCCCACGATGGCCGGCCCCCACGAGCAGATGGTGTCTACGTAGCGGTGGCCGTCTGCATCCCAGAGGAAGGGTCCCTGGGCGCGCTCAAAAAAGCGCGGGGTGCCACCCACCGAACGGAAGGCCCGTACCGGAGAGTTCACGCCCCCGGGGATGGTCTGCTGGGCCTGGGCGAACAGGGCTTCACTCTGAGGAACATTGCGCTGGATCATGGGGGAAAGGCCCTTCAACGATAGAATGGCGTCAATTTTAGTGGCAGGACGTTTATGAAAACCTACATGTGCCTGATTTGCGGCTGGATCTACGACGAAGCAGCGGGTCTTCCCGAAGAGGGGATCGCCCCCGGAACCGCCTGGGAGGACGTTCCCATTACCTGGACCTGCCCCGAATGTGGGGCCCAGAAATCTGACTTCGAGATGGTGGAAATCTAGGCGCGTTTCACCACGGCAAACCGGGCCAGCGTCTCCGCCCTTGCCTGGGCATGGTCCACAACCGGGTGCGGGTAGGCCTCGCCCAATCGCGCGCCAGCCTGCTCAAGTACTAGGGGCCCCGTTTCCCATGGGGCATGAATAGCCGCATCGGGCAGACTGGCCAACTCAGGCACATACCGCCGGATGAACTGCCCCTTGGGGTCGAATTTCTCGCTCTGGCTCACCGGGTTAAAGATGCGGAAGTAGGGCTGTGCATCGCAACCGGTTGAGGCCGCCCACTGCCAGCCGCCGTTGTTGGCGGACAGGTCAAAGTCGTTTAGGCGCAGCGCAAAGTAGCGCTCACCACATTGCCAGTGAATGCCCAAATCCTTGGTGAGAAAACTGGCCACCACCATGCGCAAACGGTTGTGCATGTAGCCCGTGGTGTTGAGCTGACGCATGCCGGCATCCACCAAGGGGTAGCCCGTTCGGCCCTCGCACCATGCTGCAAATCGGTGCTCAAACACGGGGCCTGCCTCAAGCCATTCGATTTGGTTGTACTCCGGCTTGAATGCGCCCTGCGTTACATGCGGCGCGTTGGAGAGGATCTGAATATAGAAGTCGCGCCAGATCAGTTCTGAGAGCCAGGTCTGCGCGCCCTCGGCCTCGGAGGGGCTGCTCTGAATCACGGCCTGAGCCTGCCGCACCAGCTGGCGAATGC